>Ga0209676_1000286_pt1 | contig 103478 bp, 118 predicted proteins | sample AraplaCvi_mLB_r2_FD_184282 | JGI IMG/M metagenome (GOLD analysis project Ga0209676, IMG submission 184282) | Arabidopsis root microbial communities from North Carolina, USA - plate scrape MF_Cvi_mLB_r2 (SPAdes) (version 2) | ecosystem: Host-associated > Plants > Roots > Endosphere | place...
GGTTTGTTTGAGGCGCTTTCCTTAAAGCATGCGGGTCACGGGGCGGCGCGCCCCGTGCCTTTCTTTGCCTGTGCTAAGCCGCCTTGATCTTCGAGAGGAAATTGGTGACGGCGGTGCGCAGCTGATCGGCTTGGCCCGCGAGGCCGGTGCCGGCGCCGAGCACCTGCTGGCTCGCCGCGCCCGCGCGGCCGGCGGCTTCGCGCAGCAGGCCAACGGTGTTCGCGACATCGTGAGTGCCGAGGGCGGCTTCTTCGACGTTGCGGGCGATTTCGGCGGTGGCGGCGGATTGTTCTTCCACGGCCGAGGCCACGGCGGCGGCGATCTCGTTGATCTGGCGGACGGTGGTGCCGATGTCGTGGATCGCGACGACGGCGCCGTCGGTCGAGCCTTGGATGGCCTGGATCTGGGCGCCGATTTCCTCGGTCGCTTTCGCGGTCTGGCCGGCCAGATTTTTGACCTCGCCCGCCACCACGGCAAAGCCCTTGCCGGCGTCACCCGCGCGGGCCGCTTCGATCGTGGCATTGAGAGCCAAGAGGTTCGTCTGGTTCGCGATATCGGTGATGAGGTTCAGCACGCCGCCGATCTTGCGCGCGGCTTCGGCCAGACCCGTCACGATGGTTTCGGTTGCTTGCACCGAGGTCACGGCGGCTTCGGTGATGCGGGCGGTTTCGGCGACCTGCTGGCCGATCTCGCGGATCGAGCCGGTGAGTTCTTCGGTCGCCGACGCCACGGTCTGAACGTTGGAGGAGGTCTGTTCGGTCGCGGTGGCGGCGACGCCTGCCTGCTGGTTCGCCTCGTTTGCCACACCCGCCATTTCCGTGGCAGCGGCATTAAGCTCGGTCGAGGCGGCACCCACCACTTGGAGGACCTGGCCGACCTGGCGATCGAAGCCCTGGATCAGGGTTTCGATGGTCATCATGCGCATATCGGCAGCGGCCAGGGCTTCTTCCTGTTCGGCTTCGAGCCGTGCCCGATCGATGGCGGCGCCTTTCAGCACCTCGACCGCCGCAGCCATCTGGGCGATCTCGCCCGACAGGCCGGCAGAGGGCACGGCAACCTTGAGGTCACCCTTGGCGAGCGATCCCAGCACATCGGTTAAGTGCAGGATCGGACGGGCGAGGCTGCGGGAAACGGTGATCGTGAGGGCCGCGACCAGGCCGGCGACGATCAGACCGGCGATCAGCAGCTTGCTCATGGCGGCAAAAGCTTCGGCGCGCACGTCATCGACAAAGACGCCCGAACCGATGACCCAATCCCAGGCCGCGGCATAGGCGACATAGGAGACCTTGGTTGAGGGATCGGCGCCGGCGGTGCGCGGCCATGGGTATTGCACAAAACCGCCGGCGGTATTGGCCTTGGCCACCGCCGTGAACATCGGGAAGATCGCGCGGCCGTCGGCATCCTTGATGCCCGCAACCGACTTGCCGACCAGATCACCCTGGATCGGATGCATGACCATTACCGGCTGGCTGTTATTGACCCAGAGGTAATCGCCGCCGTTATGGCGGATGGCACCCAGGGCGGCGATGGCAGCCTGCTGGGCATCGGCGCGGGAGAGTTCGCCCTTCTTTTCGCGGGCGACATAGGCTTCGACGATGGAGCGGCCGGCATCGACGGCGGTGCGGGCCATCGATTCGCGTTGATCGACCTTGCCATCATAAAGCGTCCAGGCGGCCTGCACGCCGCAGATCAGGAACCCCAACAAGGCAACCACCAGAATGGCCCACAGTTTCTGCGAAACCGTGCCGCGCGCCAAAAGCCCCGACATCGAAAAATCCTTACCCACTGTCCCCGTGATACGCGCGCAGACTAGATCGATAAAATGCAATCTATACCTGTCAGAAGTCACAGTGGGGGTGAGGATTTTTCCTTCTATCTGAACAGCTTAGAGAGACTCTAACGCCGCCAGAGCGGTGCGGGTGGCAAGCGTCAGCGGCACTGGTAGCTGATCCAAAGCGAACCAACCCCAGTCGGCCAGCGCGAGTGGTTCCTGAATGGACGGGGCACCGTTGGTGATGCTGGCGCGGTGGGTCGGGGCGACCCAGTGACTCTCTGCCGCAATCTGATCGACGACGCACAAAAGAGCGCCCACCTTGATCTCGATCCCCAGTTCCTCCAAGATCTCGCGGGCAATGCAGGCCTTCACCGTCTCGCCGAAATCGAGCTTGCCACCCGGCAGGCCCCAATGGTCGGCCTCCGGGTCGCGGCGGCGTTTCACCAGCAGCAGTCGGCCTTCGCTATCCTGGATGAAGGCACCGCAGCCCACGCGTGGTTGAAGACTCATTTAGCCGCCATGCGGATCGCGCCATCGAGGCGGATGACCGAGCCATTCAGCATGACATTGCCGAGGATGCTTTCGACGAGGGCCGCATATTCATCGGCCCGGCCGAGGCGCGAGGGGAAGGGCACCATGGCGCCAAGGGCATCCTGCACATTCTGCGGCATGCCGGCGACCATCGGGGTGCCGAAGATGCCGGGCGCGATGCTCATGACGCGGATGCCTTGGGCGGCAAATTCGCGGGCGAGCGGCAGGGTCATGGCGGCGACACCGCCCTTGGAGGCGGCATAAGCGGCCTGGCCGATCTGGCCTTCGAAGGCGGCGACCGAGGCGGTCATGATGATCGCTCCGCGCTCGGACGTCGCCAGGGGCTCCAGGCCCATCATGCCGGCCGCCGCCAGGCGCAGCACATTGAAGGTGCCGATCAGATTGATGTTGATCGCCTTGGCGAAATCAGTGAGCGGCAGGATACCGTTTTTCCCCACCACCTTGGCGCCGGGCGCGATGCCGGCGCAGGCGACCAGAATGCGGGCGACGCCATGGGCCTCGGCGGCTTGTCCGATCGCGGCTTCAGCGGCCGTATCGGAGGTGACGTCGCATTCGATACCGAGCACGCCGAGTTCCTCGGCCGCCTTGGCGACGCGCTCGGCCCCCAGATCCAGGATCGTGACCTTGGCGCCGCGGGCTTTGAGCATCTGGGCGGTACCATAACCGAGGCCCGAGGCCCCACCGGTCACGAGGGCCGCTTGTCCGGCGATATCCATGGGGGTTCCTCCGTTTGTTTTTGTTTTGGTCGGCCCAACCGGCCTCGACCAAGTCTGGCCGCTTTCGCGGCAATAGACGAGCGCCGGGAGCCGCATGGCCCCGTGCCCCTCTGCCTTATCGAGACCGGCCTATAGAGGCACTGATCCATCCTGCGGGATGGCTTCCGGTTCAGTAAAGCCGGGCCTGCACCAGGACCAGGTTTTCTTGCGGGCAATGCACCAAAAGAATTTCCGTCCACCGGGCATGAGGCTCGACATAATGCACCTTGGGATTGGTGCAACGGCTGAGGGTCCACCAGTCGGGACTATCACCCCCGGGCATCGGAATGTCGCTGCCCGTGAAGCGACCAAAATTCCATCGGGCAATCAGCGGGGCCGCCACATCCTGCGGTGCCTTGAAGGCCAGAAACACCTCCCCGCCATCCAGCCAATCATCATACCGGCTCGTCAATTCCGTGACGCCCGGCACTGGAGCGACGTCAAAGATCCAATCGAAATGATCGGAGGCGGTCGAGAAAAACCGAGACGCGAAGGCAAGGATGGTGAGCAAGAGGAGCGCCGCCGGCGGTAGCGCGACAATCGTCCAGACCCAGCGTTTCGCGCGCTTGCTGCGCCGCCGGGTCAAAAGCCAGATCACGAGGAGGCCTAACGCGATGAAGGGCGACGCGAGGATAAGCAGAAACACACCGATCATGGTCGCTCGAAGCTACTAGTCCGTCACGCGGGCCGTGACATCCAAAGGTGGGGCGCCTTCGTATACCTACAAAAGCGTATTTTCCGTCCCATATCGCGGGGGCAGATGACAAAGGATTGAACCATGTCTCGGATCCCACAAACAACGTTGCTGCTCGTCGCCTGCTTGGGGCTTGCTGCATGCGCGCAAAGCAATGGCCAGAGTTCGGCCTATGGCGCGGCTCCGCAGACTTACGAGCCGCCCAAAACGGTCACCTGCACCAATTCGGGCGACTGGGGCCTCGGCTGGTCGCAGGATTGCAACAACCGCAATGGCCCTTAAACCAATCGCTTCAGCCAGAGAGGAGCCCTGCCATGGACAAGCTGCCCCTGAAGTTCCTGCTGCTCGCCGGTACCCTTGCCCTTGCCGCCTGCGCGCAAAACAACGGCCAAATGACCGCCTATGGCGCGGCCCCGCAGCGCTATGAGCCACCCAAGACGGTCGAATGCACCAATTCCGGTGATTGGGGCGCCGGCTGGTCGCAGGACTGCAACATGCGCAATAGCCCCTAAACGGAAAGCCCCGGAGAAATCCGGGGCTTTTTGCTGTCAGTCGCGCGGCAGGCGGGCGTCGATCAGCACCTGACCGTCCCGGCCGCAATAGAGCAGCATGATCCCTTCCCAGCCACGCTGGTCATCCCTCCTGTCGCCCGAGCCATAGTTTATTTTGCCCAAGGCATAGATCTTGTAGTCCCCTACCCCCCAGGGGGCCGGGGCGGCCGAACAGGCATTGCGCGACCACCATTCCGGCTTTTCGTCCTTGATGGGGAAATCGCTATAGAGCTTCAGACCATGGCGCTTGACGATATCGTCGACAACGTCCGGCGATGCCCGGAAACCGATAAAAAGGTCGCCCTCGATCCAAACGCTCTGATCACTTTGCAAGGCCGAGATCTTAGCGAGCTCCACCTCGGGCAAAACGCGATGCAGATGCCAGAAGGACGGCGCGACTGCGGGCCAGAGGAAAGACAAGATACCGAGAGCAGGAAGGCTGATCAGAGCCATAGCCGGCGCCATACACAGGCCTGCAACTATGTATCGAGCCGTCTTGCTGCGCAGCTTGCAGGACGCAAGGCGAGCGCCAAGGGCCCCTAAAGCGATAAAAAGCAGAACAACCGGGACAAAAATGATCAACCCAAGCAAAGCGTCCAAGATGGTCCCGCTAAAAAAAAGCCCCGGAGTTTCCTCCGGGGCTTTTCCGTTTCAGCCTTACGCCTTGCTTGCGCGCAGGATGCCTTCTTCGATCAGGCGGGCGGCAGTGGCCGAGCCTTCCCAGCCCTTCACCTTCACCCACTTGCCCTTTTCGAGATCCTTGTAACGCTCGAAGAAATGCTGGAGCTGGTCGATCAGGATCTTCGGAAGGTCGGTATATTCCTTCACGTCCGTATAATAGGGGATCATCTTGTCGACCGGCACACCGAGGATCTTTTCGTCGATGCCGCCGTCGTCTTCCATCATCAAGACGCCGACCGGACGCGCGCGGATGACCGCACCCGGCACCAGCGGCAGATGGGTGATGACCATCATATCGACCGGATCGCCATCGCCGCCCAGGGTCTGGGGGATGAAGCCGTAGTTCACCGGATAGACCATGCTGGTGTGCATGAAACGGTCGACGAAGAGCGCGCCGCTGTCCTTATCGAATTCATACTTCACCGGCGGGGCGCCGGCCGGGTTCTCGATCACCACAAACACGTCGTGGGGCGGGTTCTTGCCGGCTGGGATCTTGCTGAGGTCCATGATCATCCGTCTCATGAGTAAAAAGATGTCTGGCAGGGGGTTTAGAGCATATTTCGGGCGGATGGAAGGCACCCCGCAGAGGTTTTTCTTGGCAAAACCGGTAAAAGTGCCAAGCTGAGCCTTGCGAATTCCACTTATCAGCCCCATCTGGCGCGCATGGTTGAGATTCTTCCCTTACCAGTCGCCTCGCCCGAGGACGAAGCCCGCGTTCAGGCCGGGTTCTGGCGCAAGCTTCGGCAGAACCTGCATCGCTTGCCGTTTGCGGCCGACCTTTTGGCTGCCTGGTATGCTGCCCGCGATCCCAAGACGCCCCGCCGGGTGCGCTGGATCCTCTATGGCGCTCTCGCCTACTTCCTTCTGCCCATGGACGCCGTGCCGGATATTCTGGCGGGTCTGGGCTTTACCGACGATGCAGCGGTCCTGATCGCTGCCTTGAAGTCCGTCGCCGGTTCGATCAGCGATCGCCATCGTGAGATGGCGCAAGCGACGCTGGATCGGTTGCGGACCTGATCTCTACGCCTAAACCTCGTGGGCGTGACGCCCCGCTCAAACGCCGCGCGGGCTTCGCGCCGACTAGGTCGGCTTCCCCCTCAACCTCTTATTCTGGAATAACGGATCGGCCATGCTCGACCTGCTGACCAATCCCGCCGTCATCATGAGTTTCTTGACGTTGGCGGCCCTCGAAATCGTTCTCGGTATCGATAATCTGCTGTTTGTGCAGATCGTCGCCGACCGGGTGTCGCCGGAAAACCGCAATAAGGCCCGGCGCGTCGGCCTCATGCTGGCGCTGCTGACCCGCCTGATGCTGCTCGCCTCGATCTCCTTCATCGTGAAGCTGACCGCGCCGATCTTGACCCTCGGGGACTTCACGCTGTCGTGGCGCGATATCATCCTGCTGGGTGGCGGCGCCTTCTTGCTGGTGAAAGCCACGCTGGAAGTCCATCACTCGATGGAAGTCGAAGAGACGACCGCCGACGGCAAGCCGAAGAAGGGCTATCTCTCCTTCGCGGCCGCCATCGTGCAGATCGCGATCCTCGATATCGTCTTCTCGCTCGATAGCGTCATCACCGCCGTCGGCATGGCCGACGAGTTGGCCGTGATGGTCGCTGCCGTGGTTGCCGCGATGGTCGTCATGATCCTCGCTGCCGTGCCGGTCGGCAACTTCGTCTCGGCCCATCCGACGGTGAAGATGCTGGCGCTCTCGTTCCTCTTGCTGATCGGCATGGCGCTGATCGCCGAGGGCCTGGGCTTCCATATCCCCAAGGGCTACCTCTATTTCGCCATCGCCTTCTCGGCCGGTGTCGAATTCCTGAACTTGCTGGTCCGCAGCAAGCAGAAGGCCCGGACGGATATTACGAGTTAGCCCTCGCCGGGCGGGTGCGTCCGCACCCTTGGCCGCGGCCTCAATGGCCGCTTGCAGAGCCGGATGCTAACCGCATCCGGCTCTGTTCATATCAACTCACTTCAGCCAAGCGAACGCGGCGGCGAGGGCATCCTTGCCGCCGTTTTCTATGATCGGGCCATGGGCGGTGATGATGCGGTCGAAGTCCTGGGCCAGCACCGCGTCGATACTGGCGCGGGCCGCCGCCCGATCCTTATAATGTTTGCGCAAGGACCGGCTGACGCCGAGCTTGCCGTAGAACCCGTTGAGGCGCGCAAAGAGCTTCAGCAGCCAATGGGCCTCGCCATCTGCCATCATCGCAAGGTCCGTCACGATCAGGCTGCGCGAGGGGAGATGCAAAAACACCGTCTCCTTCATCGCGCCATTGCCGAGAATCGGGAAGGCTTGCAGCGCACCGACGAAGGCCTCGGGGATATCGTCCGGCAGGGTGCCGTCGATGCGCAGGTCCGGGCGTTTCTTCTCCATTCCCTTGGGCGCCAGCAAGCGGGAGGTTGCGATCAGTTCCTGCCAAGGGGTCTGGAACAGATGATGGTGCAGGTTCGGCGCAATCCGCCAATTGGGCATGCCGAGCGCGCCGAGGGCGGCGGTCAATCCATGATTGGGCGGGATCGGCGAATGCAGGACGAGATCGCCGTCGGGCAGCTTCACGACACTCATGCGGGTGCGGAAGGGAATGCCCATCAGCGCCATTTCATGTTCGGCGATCCATAGGCCGTCGGCGACCGGTTGTAAAATGCCGGGGGCGGTAGCGGCCATGGTGTGGGTCCTTTCGAGCGGGCAGAGAGCGACGCCGCCTTCATAGCACACGAAATCCCCGCCCTCTTGGCGTTTTAGGCTGAGGCCGGAATGATGAGGTTTATTGGGATAGGCTCCCGGAGGAGATCCCGGGATCAAGTCCCGGGATGACGAGACTCATTTTTGAGGTGCCTATCGGCCTTTGGCCTACATGAGGCACGAACTCTTTGGCATGCGGGTCCGGGGCGGCGCGCCCCGGGTATTCTTGCCTATTTGCGAGCGCCTATCGCGCTTCCCGCTACTTGAGGCGCAGGTTTGCGGGCGCCTATCGCGCTTCGCGCTACTTGAGGCGCAGGTTTACGGGCGCCTATCGCGCTCGCGCTACTTAAGGCGCGTTAGGCCGCCCGCGTAAAGCGCCAGACGGCGGCGGGGGGCAGGTTGCGCCAGGTGCGGCCGAGGCCTTCGGCGGTGAGGCCGAAGTCGGTGGCGGGCAACGGGCAGAGCGGCGGATAGGTGTATTGCAGCAGCGAGCCGCCGGGCTTCAGGACTGCAAAGGCGGCATCGACGATCGAGCGCTGCACGTCGCGCGACATGGGGCGGATCGGCAGGCTGGAGACGACGGTCCCGACCTTGCCCATCAGATCCGGTCCCAGCAGGTCGGGCAGATGGGCGGCATTACCTTCGATCACATGGCAGCGCGGGAATCGCTCGCGCAGATGGGCCGCGAGGCGCGGATCGAGTTCGACGATATAAAGACGTTCCGGCAGGACATCTGCTTCCAGCAGCGCCTGGGTGACAACCCCCGTCCCGGCACCGATCTCGACCAAGACTTCCCCGGGCAGCAGGCGGACCTGCCGAGCCATACGCTGACCTAACCTGGGAGAAGAGGGGAGAACGGCACCGATCCGCGCCGGATTGTCGACCATGGAGCGCCAGAAAACGAACCAGTCCTGGGCTGCTGTCATACGCCGCGTTCCTTTTCGCAAATGGCCCCGAAGCAGTGACAGAGAAGTGTGACCAAAAAGGGGCGTATCACAAGATATGGTTCAAAAGGCGCCTTGCCAACAAGGCTTATGTGTCATACCTCCCGTGCCACGTCTTACAAGAAGCTTACTGAAGGACCAAAATCCATGGCTGCGACGATTGCCGTTATCGGCGCGACGGGTTCCGTCGGCCGCGAGATCCTGACCATCCTTGCCGAGCAGGAATTGGCCGAAGCGTCCGAGATCGTGGTGCTGGCCTCCGACCGCTCCATCGGACAGGAAGTGAGCTTTGGCGACGATGATCTCCTGAAAGTCGGCGTGCTGAAGGATTTCGATTTCGCCGGCATTCAGATCGCCTTCTTCGCGATCGACCCGGTCGAGACCAAGCCTCATGCCCTGCGGGCGGCCGCCTCGGGCGCCACGGTGATCGATTGCTCGCCCGCCTTCCGCCTGGAGCCGGGCGTGCCACTGATCGTGCCGGAAGTGAATGCCCCGGCACTCCAAGGCGCGAAGAAGAAGATCATCGCCAACCCTTCGCCGCTCGCCATCATGCTGGCCGCCGTCATTCAGCCGCTGCACGCAGCAGCCGGCGCCAAGCGCGCGATCGTCACCGCCCTGCAACCGGTCTCGGGCCTCGGGCGCGGGGCGATGGACGAGCTCTTCAATCAGACCCGCGCGGTCTTCGTGAATGATCCGATCAAGCCGGAACAATTCACCAAGCAGATCTCCTTCAACGTCATTCCCCATGTCGGCGACATCCAGAAGGATGGCGAGACCACCGAGGAAGCGGCGCTGGCCGGCGAAGCCCGCAAGCTGATCCACCCGGACTTCGCCCTGACCGCCACCTGCGTACGCGTGCCGGTCTTCATCGGCCAGTCGGCGACCCTGACCATCGAGTTCGAAAATGCCCTCAGCGTCGAAGCCGCGCGCGAGCATTTGAAGCGCGCGGGCATCACCGTCATCGATCATCGGGCCGATGAGGGCTATGTCACCCCGGTCGAAGTCGCCGGCGACGACCCGATCTTCGTCTCGCGCATCCGCGAAGACAAAACCGTGCCCCACGGTTTGCAGATCTGGTGCGTGACCGACAATCTGCGCAAGGGCGCCGCCTTGAATGCCGTGCAGATCTTCGAGGCCCTGCGGGCCAAGAAGAAGATGCATTGATAGGTCTGTGCGGGCGCCTATCGCGCTTCGCGCTACTTGAGGCGCAGGGTTTAAGGCACGGGGCGCGCCGCCCCGTGACCCGCTTTTCCTGATTTATAAAAGCTTCGTCATGCCCCGACTTGGTCGGGGCATCTCTTTTGAGTCCTCACCGGAAAAGCTCCCGGAGGAGATCCCCCAATCAAGTCGGGGGATGACGAAGCTTTGTAGAGATGCGGGTCCGGGGCGGCGCGCCCCGGGTCTTTAGCCTTAAGCATAGGCCCCTTCCGCAAAAACTTTCTAATGCGGGGATGCTTGTGACGGTGGCTGCCTATCTCCAGGTTACGGTAACGGGAGATGCGGGTGGTCGGTCGACGAAAAAGCAGCGACGAGGATTTCGATCAGCAGGCGTTGATGCGCGGGGAGCGCGGCGCGTGGGATCGGTTCGTCGATGGGTTTACCGGCGTCGTGCAATCCGCGATCCGCACCCTGCCGGGTTTTGGGCAGGTCGGGCGCGGGGAAGCCGCCGATCTGGCGCAGGATGTCTTCACCGCCCTGGTGGCCCAGGATTACCGCCTTCTCAAGCAATATGATCCGGCCCGCGCGGCGCCCGCCACCTGGCTGACCATCGTCGCGCGCTCGATCGCCCGCGACCGCATGCGCCGACGCCAGCCGATCGGGGTTGCCATCGATGATGTGCCTGAAGAGGCCCTGTCGGTCCCGCCGGTCGAGCCCAAGGAAAAGGTCCAGATCCCGCCCGGCATGCTGAGCCCGCGCCAGGAACTGATCCTGGCGCTGCTCTATGAAAAAGACATGGACCCGGCCGAGGTTGCCGCCGCCTTGGACATCGAAGCCCAGACCGTTCGCAGCCAGCATCACAAGGCTTTGACAAAGCTGCGCCGTTATTTTGCCGAAATCGAGACGACCGGTGGGGATGCCAAGCCGACGGCCGCCCTATCACGGTTCAAGAGGAGTTAAGCCATGGACCGCGACCAGACCGCGCGAGAACAATGGCACCGGTATCGGAGTGCCACCGCCCAGACTGAAACCGTCGAACCGACGGCGATGATGCTGGCCGCCTATGCGGACCGCAGCCTCGCGCCCAAGGACCGCGCGGCCGTCGAGACATGGCTCGCCCGCAATCCGGATCGCTTCGACGATATTCTGGCCGCCCGCCGGGCTGCGAGCGAACGCCCGCGGGCCGCTGCCCGATCTTCCTGGCGCGATAGTGCCAGCTGGGGCGCGGCCGTCTGCGGGTTGATGCTGGTCGCCTGGATGAGCTTCGATTTGGGCCAGGCAAGCGTCGGCGGGGGTGTCGATAATCTTGCCGATCGCGATACCGCCGTGATCGTCGCGGTGCTTGACGAGCCGGGGATCTGATGGCGATGCGCTTTCCGTCTTGGCGTCGGGCCATGCCCTGGGTGCTGCTGGTGATCTCGCTGGCGGGCAATGCCTTCTTCTTCACCGGTCAATGGTTTGCCGAACGGAAACGCGGCCAGCCCCAATTGCGGCTGATGGAACAGGTCAATTTGACCGATGCCCAGCGCGAAGGGGCCAAGCAAGTCCGCCGCGACGTCATCAAGCTTTTAGAAGAGATGAACGACCGCAACCGCCCGCATTACGACCGTTTCTGGATCGAGATGGCAAAGCCCCAGCCGGACCGCGAGGTTCTGGACCGCGAGCTTTGGGCCGCCACGCTCGGCAAGTTCGAGATGCAGCGGAAAATCTCCGATGAGACCATCGATTTCCTGGCGACCCTCGGCCCCGATCAGCGCGCTGCCGCCGTCGGGTTGATCCGGGGGCGCGATGGGTTCCTGCCCGGCCTCCTGATGTGGGATTGGTCGAGTGGCGGGCGCATTCCGAAGATGCCGGGCGACCGCCGCGAGCCGCTGGCCCCGCCCCTGCCAACCCCGCCACGTGGCGAGGGCGCCCCGCCGCCCCCGCCGCCGCCGGCCCCGTAAATATCCGCCCGTGATTGATGCCCTTAGCTATGCGCCATGGAGAAAAAGCGATGAATAGCCAAGATCCGACCCGCCTGATTAAGCGTTCCGTCGTTGTGGCCGGCCATCGCACCTCGGTGTCGCTGGAAGATGCCTTCTGGGTTGCCCTGAAACATTCGGCCCAGCGCCGGGGCCTCTCGATCAACGGCCTCATCGCCGAAATCGACCAGGGCCGCAGCGGCAACCTCTCGAGCGCCCTGCGGGTCTTTGTGCTGATCGAACGCCTGTCGGATGAAGAACGCGCGGTGCTGCCGGTGATGGCGGCAGCGGCTGAGTAAGCCTTTTCAAGAAAAGTCTCGTCATCCCCGGACTTGATCCGGGGATCTTGGGTGGCCACACTCCGTCGCCTTTCCCTCAGACGTTTCGACGCAGCCCGCCTACATGAGATCCCATGGTCAAGCCATGGGATGACGAGACCTGATGGATGACGGGTTCTAGTTTGATGCGCGGTATCCCCTTATAGTCCCGGTCCCCGCCTCTGCCTGGACCCCGAGACTTTTCATGGATATCACGCCGCTCACCCACGGATTGCTGGCCGTTGTGCTGCAAGCCCTCACCGCCGCCTGCTGCTGGCGCTGGTTCAAGGGTCGCGCGCTGACGGTCGGGGCGATTGCCGGCAGCATGTTCTATTTCGGGCGCGAGCTGACGCAGCATGAGGCGAAAATCGCCCGCCACCAGCATATCTCGGTCGTCGATAGCTTCCCCCAGGGGCTCTATCTCTGGAACTGGTCGCTCGATGCCCTGCTGGATCTGGCGATGCCGATCCTCTTCACCACAGTGGTGGTACTGATCTATCGGCGGATTGCTAAAAGGCCGGGCGGCGCTTCTCTTTAAAGGCCGCGATGCCTTCGGCCTTCTCGTCCCCGCCCTGCAAGCCGGCATAAAGCGCGCGCTCGTAGCTGAGGCTTTCGGCGGCTGGCATCTGGAAAGCATTGAGGATTGAGCGTTTGATGGCCGCCGCCGCGACCGGGCCGTTGCCGGCGATGGCACCGGCGAGTTCGAGGGCGCGCGCGAAGGCGGCGCCGGTGGCGGTCACTTCGGCGACGAGGCCGCATTGCGCGGCCTGGGTCGCATCGATCGGCAGGCCGGTTAAGGCCAGGCGCATCGCCATGGATTTGCCGACCATGCGCGGCAAGAGGGCGGTGCCGCCCGCCCCCGGCATCAGGCCGAGTTTCACTTCCGGCAGGCCCAATTGTGCGCCCTGCCCTGCCACGATCAGATCGCAGGCCAGCGCCAGTTCGAGGCCGCCGCCCAGGCACCAGCCTTCAACGGCGGCCAGCAGGGGTTTTGGAAAGGCGCGGATGGCGGCCCAGGACAGCAGGCGCGGATCGGTCAGCGCGCTTTGCGGGGTGAGGTCGATGATTTCATCGAGATCGGCGCCGGCGGCAAAATAGCTCTCGCCGCCAGTCAGGATCACGGCGCGGATCGTATCATCCGCTTCGGTTGCTTTGAGGGCGGCAGCAAGCTCGGCCAGCAGAGCGGTATTCAAGGCATTGCGGCGCTCGGGTCGGTTAAGGCGCAGGCAGAGAACGCCGGGCAGCGGATGCTCAGATATCACCAGCGGGTCCATTGCCTCACTCCCTCTTTTCGTCGAAATGCTTTAAGCCTAATATATTCAAGACTGAAACATTCCTCCAGCCTCGCGTGAGTGTTCCATGGCCGCCCTTTCATCGCAAAGCCCCGTCGCCGTCATCGGAGCCGGCACCATGGGCATCGGGATCGCCCAGGTGGCGGCGCAAGCCGGGCATCCGGTGCGCCTCTTTGATGCGCGGGCCGGGGCAGCGGACGATGGGGTGGAGAAGCTGGCGGCCCTGCTGCGCGGGTTGGCGGCCAAGGGTAAGATCCCGGATGCCGAAGTCGTGATCGCGCGCCTGCGCCCGGTGCCCCATATCGCCGATCTGGCCGGCTGTGGCCTTGCCATCGAGGCGATCGTCGAGGATCTGGGGGTCAAACGCAGCCTCTTTACCGAACTGGCCGAGGTGCTGGGGCGCGAAGCGATCCTGGCGACCAATACCTCCTCGCTCTCGATTGCCGCCATCGCCGCCCGCGTGCCGGAACCGGGACGGTTTGCCGGGCTGCATTTCTTCAATCCCGCCCCGCTGATGCCGCTGGTCGAGGTGATCGCGGGTCCGGCGAGCGATGCGGGCGTGATCGAAACCCTGATGGACACCGCCGCCGCGTGGGGCAAGCAGGCGGTGACCGTGCGCGCCGCGCCGGGCTTTGTCGTCAATCGCTGCGCCCGGCCGTTTTATGGCGAGGCTTGGCGCTTGCTAACCGAGAATGCCTGCGATGCCGCGACGCTGGATGCCGTGATGCGCGAGGCCGGGGGCTTCCGCCTCGGGCCAGCGGAACTGATGGATATGATCGGCCATGACATCGGGCTTGCGGTCTCAACCGCCCTGCATGAGGCCTTCGGGCATGATCCGCGCTATGCGCCGTCCTGGCGGCAGCGGGAATTGGTCGAGGCCGGGTTCCTGGGCCGCAAGAGCGGGCGCGGGCTTTATGGGGGTGGCACGGTGCCGCCGGCTGCGAGCTTAGAGGGACCGGCACCGGCGGGCGCGATCTTAGGCGAGGATCTGGGGCTGCTGGCGCCCTTGGCCGAGCGCATCAAGGCGGCAGGATTACCGACCACGCCAGGCGCACGGCGGAGCTGTATCGAGATCGAAGGGGCGACGATTGCCCTGACCGATGGGCGGCTGGCCTGTGAGCGCGCCAAGGCCGAGGGTTGGGCGGATCTGGTGCTGTTGGATCTGGCGAAGGATTTCAGCGCGACAGGGCGGTTAGCGATCAGCGGCGTCACCCGTGAGGCCGAAGCGGCGGCCGCCGGCCTGCTGGCGGCGATCGGGATCGCGACGAGCCCGGTGGCCGATACGCCGGGTCTGATCCTCGGGCGGACCTTGGTGCAATTGATCGCGGAGGCGTGTCTTGCCGAAGAAGCCGGGATCGCAAGCGCCGAGGATATCGACCGCGCACTGCGTTTGGGGCTCGGCTATCCGTTGGGTCCCTTCAGTTGGGCGGAGGCGATTGGCTGGCGTCAGGTCGCCAAGATCCTTAGCAACATCCAAAAAGCCACCGGCGAAGATCGTTATCGTTCGCCCATCAGCCTGCGGCGGCGCGCCGCTTAGCCTTCTTCCATATGGGCGCGGCTGGGCGGGGTTGAGGCGAGCTCCGCCCAATCGAGTTCCTGCTGCAGGGCGTGGAAGATGTCGTCATCGATGGCATCGGCGCGGCGCAGATCGGCGAGTTTCTGGCGCTTCACCTGAATGGCGCCTCGGCGCAGGCGATGGACGTCCGTCACCTCGCGCGGGTGGGCGCCGCCGGCCGAGATATCGCGTTCCTCCTGATAGATCGCTCTGACGCGGCCCGCAGCATCACTAGACTCGTCCACTAAGGTTTCAAGCGCGGTTTCCAGCAGAGTTGTGCGGGTGAGCGCCAGTTCCTTGTCGAACGACTCATCCTTGCCGAACCGCAGCAGACGGATCAGCGGGCCCAGCGTCAGGCCTTGCAGGACGAGGGTCCCCAGCACCACCGCCAGCGCGCAGAGCAGGATCAGGTCGCGGCCGGGGAAATCGCCGGGCAAGGCCAGGGCGGTCGCGAGCGTTACAAGGCCGCGCATGCCGCACCAGGAGACGACGATCCCCTGGGCTAGACTCGGCACCGACATATTCGGGCGGCCGGCGCCATACCAATTCACCAGCCGATTATAGGCCATGACCCAGATGAACCGCGTGACGATGACGGCACCAAGCACGGCACCGGCGAACCCTAAGGCCTGCCAAATCTCTGACGGATGCAGACGGGCGACGATCTCGCGCGCCTGCAACCCCATCAGCAGGAAGGCCAGGACGTTCAGCAGAAAGACCGTCGCCTCCCACACCGCATAGGAATGCACCCGTTCCTGCGCCGATTGGCGGTAGGGCACCTCGTGCGCGATGGTCATGGCGAAGGTGACGACGGCCAGGATCGCCGAGAGATGCAGGCGCTCGGCCAACACCCAGGCGCCAAAGGTTGCGACAAACTGGAAGAGCGTCCCGCCGAGCGTGTCGCGCAGGATCGGGAACAGCCAGACATAGAGCCGCCCGAGCACAAAGCCGAGCAACAGCCCGCCCGGCACCGCAAGACCGAGGGAGGGCAGCAGGCTCGACCAGCTTTCATTGGCGACGACTGAGACGGCGGCACTGAAGATCAGCAGGGCGACGGCGTCATTGAGGAGGCTCTCGCCCAGCAGAATGGTGACGGTGCGGCGGGGCAGTTGAAAGCGACCGAGCACAGCTGTGGCTGCGGCCGCATCGGGCGGGGCGACGATGGCGCCGAGCGCGATGGCGGCGGCGAGCGGCAGACCGGCCCAGACGACGCCCAGCCAGGCGACGACGCCGGTCGTCAAGATCACCGCGATCCCCGCGAGCGCCGTCAGCGGCAACCAATTGCGGATCAGCGTGCGCGGCGGCAGATCATAGGCAGCATCGAGCAGGGCCGGCGCGATGAAAAGCGCGAGGGCCAGATGCGGATCGATCCCGATATCGGGCGACCAAGGCAGCGCCGCCACGACGACGCCCGCCGCCGCCAGCATCGCAGGATAGGGGATCGCCAGCCGTCGCGAGACCTGCAGGAACAGGATCGCCACCAGCATCAGCGTCAGCATGCTTTCGAAAAGGATCATGAAAAAAGCCTAGCCGAGAGCGGGGGAAAAGCGATCAGACAAAAGCGAGGCGGCGCTAGAGGCAGCCAATCTCATGATAGCGGGCCTTGATTGCGGTGATCTTGGCAGCGTCATCGATCTGCCAGGAAATGGAGGAAGCAATCCCGCAGATGACGGTGTAATGCACCCGCACGGCTTCCTTCTCCTCCCCCGGTTTGGCGTTCCAGGTCATCAGGTGGAAGTCTTGCCCTTTCAGCGTCTGCGCCATTGCGGCTTCACTGCTGCCGACCGGAAAGGCGGCCTGCACACGGCGGTTTAGCTCCTCGCTCGCGGCATCCCAGGAGCCGGACAATCCTTCGATCAAGGGAGAGGGCGGCTGTGGCGGGGGCATGAACCGAAAGCCGCCGACGCCATAGGCGAGAACCAGCGAGACAAGCCAAAGGGCGGCAATCAACAGACGGCGCAGCGACATCAGTGGTCCTTCAACGGGAAAGGCCGCCAGCCTAACACACCAAAAGCAAAAAACCGCCGGAGGTGATCCGGCGGTTTTGGGGGTTGGGACCAAGATCAGCGCCGCAGCCGGGTGAAGCTCTGGCCTAAGATCAGCAGGCTGATGCCCATCATCGAGATATCCTTGATTAGGAAAGTGCCAAGGCCGCTAAGCCAGGGGAAGCCGCCCGACCCGGCCTCCCAGATCGGCATGGCCAGCAGGGTCGAACTGGTGGTGGCGAAGATCAGGGCACCGAGGGCACCGCCGACGATCCCGGCCATTGCCGACCAGGGCGAGAGGATGAAGAGGATCGCGGTGATGACCTCCACCACGCCCAGCAGATAGGAAGCGCCGGCCGCGCCAAAGACCGGATAGAGCCAGGCGAGCCAGGGCGTGTTGCTGATCAGTGGCTTCAGCGCTTCGACCTCGATCGCGGTGAACTTCAGGATGCCGATCATGAAAAGCGGCAGGACGACACCGGCGAGCGCGATCAGATGACCGGCCCGGGTCACGGTATCGGCGCGGGCGGTAAGGGGGTTTAGAAGGCGATCAATCTGGGACATGGGGAAGCTCCGTAATTATATGCGTGACGCATATATAATCGAGATCACTCTTGAAGTCCATGCTTCGCGCATATAATTTTGCGGAATGATCGATCGTTCTCAAAATGTCGTTGGGGCTTTGGCCCTGGGTCTTGCCGATGCCATGCTGCGGGACGCGCAGGCGCAGGCGCCGGAAGCCGGCCCCGCGGCCGCCGCCCTTGCGCTGCTGGGTCATGATCCGGGCATGCCGATCGAGCGGTTGCGACGGGCGCTTGGCCTGTCCCACCCCGGCGCGGTGCGGTTGATCGATCGGCTGGCCGAGGATGGGCTGGTGATGCGGGAACCGTCGGCGCTGGATCGCCGGGCCGTTGCCTTGCGCCTGACACCGGCGGGGGAAACGGCCAGCCATGCCGTCATCGCTTCGCGCGATGGGGCGCTTGGGCGAGCCTTGGCGGTACTGAGCGAGAAGGAACAGGAGATGTTCGGGGTGTTGGCCGAGAAGGTGCTGCGCGGGTTCCTCGCAGACCTCGACCATGCCTATGCCATCTGCCGGCTTTGCGATTATCAGGCCTGCCAGAATTGCCCGGTCGACCATGAGTTGGAACAGCGCGGTGCTGCCAAATGAAAATCCCCGCCGTTTGACGGGCGGGGATCGGGATCAGGCGGCCTTGGCGATTTTTGCCTGGGCGGTACTCGCGATCCAGGCGGCGACCGAGCCGAGGGAGCTGGCACCAGCGAGCTCCAAGAAGGCGGCGAGGCCTGGTTCGAGGTGGGCGGCGAAGAAGCTGATCAGGCCGAGGAAATAGCTGATCACATTGTTGAAGATCGGCACGGCCCGCAGGGAGACCACCACCATCGCGACGGTGAAGACTACCAGCGGGAGGGCATAGTTGCCGATCTGCGGGGCGAGATGGCCGACAGCCGTGGCAGCCGCCATGCCGATCAGCAGCCCGACCAGCACGCCGGAGAGATTGATGAGGCCGTCGCGGGCGCTATGGCCCCGCGTGTAATAGGCGACCCAGCCGATGAACATGGCCCAGACCGGCAGGGTTATGGTGACGCTGAGGAAGGCGGCCGTGGCGGCAACGATCGCGGCGGCAGCGGTGAGCAGGGTGAATTTCATCGGGCGTCTCCTTATTTCGCCGTCGGACGCAGCAGGTCTTCGAGGCCGATGCGGCGGTACATCTCCGTGCGCACCCGGTCGGCGACGCCATTGACGATTTCGGCGCCATCCTCTGACGGGTCAATGTGGGTGCGGAAGGGGCGCTGGCCGAAGGGGGTATCGACCACCTTCACGATGGCGACCGCGACATCAGCGACATCGGCATCGGCCGGCTCCAGGGATGCTAGGCCTTTCAGGGCTTGGTCGGGCACACCGGCGTAAGGGCCTTTGATATAGGCGTCGGCGCGGGCCTCGTCGGCGGGGGAGCCGGAATGGGCGAAGTGGTTGGTGCCCTTGGTGAAGGCGCCCGGCACGATGATCGCGGTTTCGATGCCCCAGCGGGAAAGCTCGGTCGAATAGGAGACGGCGAGACTGTCCATCGCGGCCTTGGCGGCAAAGTACGGCGCGAGGAACGGCGGGGTGCCGCCACGGGTCGAGCTGGAGGAGACCCAGACCACCAGCCCCTGGCCACGTTCCCGCATATGGGGCAGTGCCGCGCGGTTCACGCGCTGGGTCGAGAGGACATTGATGTCGAAAAGCTCGGCATATTGCTGCGGCGTGAAGGCCTCGGCCGGGCCGAAGGACATGTGGCCGGCGTTATGGATGATGGTGTCGAGGCGGCCGGCGTCTTTGAGGATCTGAGCGATGCCGGCCTCGACCGAGGTGTCGGAGGCGACATCGAGTTCAACGGTGCGCAGATCGACTTTATGCTCGGCCGCGTACGCAGCGGCGGCTTCGACCTGGGGCGCGTTGCGGTCCTTGGTGGCGCGCATCGAGGCATAGACGGTGTGGCCGGCCTTGGCGAGGGCACGGGCGGTCAGGGCACCAAAGCCGCTGGAGGCGCCGGTGATCAGAATGACGTTTTTCATAGCGAAAACTCCGTTTTCGAACGGGTCGCCTACCGCCCTTCGGGCTACTTGAGGCGACCCTTGTTTCAAACCAAACCGCCGTTGGCGCGGAGGGTCTGGGCATTGACCCAGGCGCCGTCCGGGCCGGCGAGGAAGGCGACGACGGAGGCGATTTCGGCGGGCTGGCCGAGGCGTTCGAGCGGCGCCATCTTGGCCATCTTGTCGATCAGCTCGTCGGACTTGCCGGTGAGGAACAGGTCGGTCGCGGTCGGGCCGGGGGCAACGGCATTGACGGTGATGTTCCGGCCGCGCAGCTCCTTGGCGAGGATTGCGGTCAAGGCCTCGACGGCGGCCTTGGTGGCGGTATAGACGCCGTAAGTCGGCAGCAGAGTGCCAACGACGCTGGTCGAGAAATTGATGATCCGGCCACCATCGCGCAGGACCCTGGCCGCCTCGCGCAGGGTGTTGAAGGTGCCCTTGAGGTTGACGGCGATCTGCTGATCGAAGAGGGCATCGGTCGAATCGGCCAGGGGGCTGAGCTTCATGATGCCGGCGTTATTCACCAGCACATCCACGCCGCCAAAGGCTGCGACTGCGCTGTCGAACATCTGGCGGACGGCCACGGGATCGGACACATCGGCCTTGGCGGAAATCGCCTTGCCGCCGGCGGCTTCGATCTTGGCGACCAGGGCTTCGGCGGGGGCCGGGTCGCTGGAATAATTGACGACGACCGTGAAGCCGTCGGCTGCGAGCCGTTCGGCAATCGCAGCGCCGATGCCGCGCGAGGCGCCGGTGACGATGGCGGTTTTGGGGGTCATTGGGGTTCTCCTCGGGTTGGGGCGTTGAGGAGAGGATGCGGGATTTTGATCGGCGGATAATTACCCGTTATTCGGTTTCATTGTTTGTGAATGGCGGATAATTCAAAACAATAAAAGCGACGCGGCGTGGCCACACGAGATCCCATGGTCGAGCCATGGGATGACGAAGTCGTTTTGCGGGTGCCTATCGGCCTTTGGCCTACTTGAGGCACGTGTACTTTACAGGAAACGCGGGTCACGGGGCGCGGCGCCCCGTGTCTTTCCCTTGCGCCCTATTCCCCGAGGCCGCTGGCGAGAGCCGCGCGGAGGCGGGTTTGGCGGGTGATGAGGCCGTGGCGCTGGGCGTAGTCGACGACGGGGGCGAGGCGGCGGCGTTTCTTTTCGGCGTGGTTTTGCGAGATATCGCGCAGGCGGTGGAAGAGGAAGGGATTGAGCAGGCGGTCACGCAGATGGCCGATATAGGCTTCGGCGTCCGTCCCCAGCCCCTGATCGACGAGGACCGGCATGACCTCTTCCATCCAGCAGGATTCGAGGCCGGCGCGGATGCGCGGGTTGCTCATGGCCTGAAGGACGGTTTCATCGGGTTCGCGCTGTTCGGCCAGCCAGCCTTCGGCCAGCATGGTATGGGCCAGGTTCAGGAGATAGAGCTTCAGGCGCTCGAAGCGCGAGAGATCGTCGGTCAGGACGATGGAGGGGTGGGCGCAGGGCAGGATCAGGCCCGATTGTTTCTCGATCGCCCAGAGGGCATAGGGTTCGGCGACCGCGCCGATAGGCTCGATCGGTTGCGAGACGATCCGGTCGACCAGGGAATTGGCCCAGCGGCAGGTCTCGCGCAGGTAATAGAGAAAATGATCATGCAGGCCCCAATCGCGGGCGAGCCCGACGACGGCATCGAGCAGCTTGTCGCCATTGCGGGGGATCAGTTCACACGGGAAGAGCGAGAGCGGCGCATCGGGCAGCACCTGCCAGCGGTGATGCAACAGGGAAACCAGCTTCGCCGGATAGCTGCGCGGCACGGTCTGCGCATCCGGAAAGCTGCTGTCGGCCGGATCGAGGTCATAGCCCTTGTCGCTGACGTTGGAGAGGATGACCTGGGCGTTCAGGAAAGCCTGGCGCACCTCGGCCCAATCCTGGCTGGCCTGGAGCGCACGTTTGATGGCATGGCCGGTGCGGGTTTCGTCAAACGGGCGGCCGTTGACGACCCCCCGGATGCGGACGGGATAGCCCTTGGGATCGCCAAAGGCCTGGATGCGGGCGGCGCTGGTGGGGCTGTCGGTCGTCTGCACCACGGTGATGCCGCCCAGCGCATCGCCGTTTGCCATGGCTTCAGAGATAAAAAGATCCGCATGAGCCTGCAGGAAGCGGCTGGTGCCGAATTGCAGGATCGGGGTCGATAGGGTCATTCGATTTCGACGATAGCCTTGACGACGCCAGCGGCCGGATCGAGCAGGCCGGCAAAATCGCGCGGCACATCGGCCAGCGCCAGTTTGTGGGTATTGAGGGCCGCGCTCGGCACCTGCCCTGCTCGCATCGCTGTCATCACGGTCGCAAAATCCTCCGCTGTCGCATTGCGGCTTCCCATCAGGGTCATCTCGCGTTTGTGGAATTCTGGATCGGAGAAAGTAATTACACTTGATACGATCGAGACTAGCACATAGATGCCGGCGTGGGCGACAAACTCGAAGCCCCGTTCCATCGCTTTTGGATTGCCGGTGGCGTCGAACACCACATCGAAGAAATCCGTGCCCGTGAGGTCGGAGAGGCGGGCCTTATCCTCCGGGCCGATCTGCACGGTCGTGACCGAGAGATGCTGTTCGCAGAAATCGAGGCGGTCGCGGCGGGTATCGAGCATCGTGACCTTGGCGCCGCGCAGGCCCGCGAAGATCGCAACCGCCATGCCGATGGGGCCGGCGCCGGTGACGAGGACCTGGGCCCCCTCCCCTGCCCCAGACCGGCGCACCGCATGGGCGCCGATGGCGAGGAATTCGATCATCGCCGCCTGATCGAGACTGATGCCATCGGCCTTATGGACGAACTGCTGGGGCAGGCTCAGATATTCGGTAAAGGCGCCGTCGCGATGGACGCCCAGCACCTGGATGTTGCGGCAGCAGTTGGTCTTGCCCTGGCGGCAGGCCGAGCAAGTGCCGCAGGAGAGATAGGGCATGACATAGACCGGGTCGCCGGCCTTGAGGCTGCTGTCGGCGGGCGCCTCCTCGACGATGCCGGAGAGCTCATGCCCCATCACGCGCGGATAGGCGAGGTAAGGCTGATTGCCGGTGAAGATATGCAGATCGGTGCCGCAGACGCCGACCCGTTTCACCTTCAGCAAGACTTCGCCCTCGGCCCGGGTGGGCTTGGTGCGGGTGATGGCTTTGAGGGTGCCGGGGGTTTCGCAGATGACGGTCAGCATGTCAGATCCCTTTGCCGGGCAGCGGGGCACCCTCGGCGATCAGGTTGCGGGTCCGCAGCGCATCCCAGAAAGCCGCCGGGATCTCATGATTGAACCAGGCGACCGAACTTGCGACCTGGGCGGCCGAGCGGGCACCGGAAACCACCGAGACGATGGCGGGATGGGCAAGCGGGAATTGCAAAGCGGCGGCCTGGAGCGGCACACCGAATTCTTCGCACAAGGCCGCGAGCGCCTGAACGCGAGTCACCACATCGGGCGGGGCATCGCCGTAATTGAACTTGCCGTTGCCGGCCAGCACACCGGAATTGAAGGGGCCGGCGGCGACGATGGCATGGCCGCGCTTCACACATTCATCCAGGAAGGCAAAGTCCGCCTGCTCCAACAGGGTATAGCGCCCGGCGAGCATGGTGCAGTCGAGGTCGCATTCCTGCATCGCATCGGCGACGATCTGCCATTCATTGACGCCGAAGCCGAGGGCATCGACATGGCCGGCGTCGCGCAACTCGTTCAGGGCGCGGAAGCCGCCGCCGCTGGTGAGCTGGGACCAATAATGGTCGTGCTGCTCGCCATGGGTGACCCGGCCGATGTCATGGACATAGAGGATGTCGATATGGGCGAGGCCGAGGCGCTGGAGGCTATCCTCGAAGGAGCGCCAGATGCCGTCGTAGCTATAATCATAGGTCGGGCGGAAGGGCAGCGGCGCGACCCAGCCACTCTCATCAGCGCCGACCGTAGCGTCCGGGACCATCAGGCGGCCGGCCTTGGTCGAGACGATGAAACTGCGGCGTTCCTTTTCGGCCAACATGGTGCCGAGCCTTCGCTCGGAGCGGGTATAACCATAATAGGGCGCGGTGTCGAAATAGCGGATGCCGGCATCCCAGGCGGCGGCAAAGGCGCCTTCGGCCTCGCCGTAAGAGGTCGCCTTATAAAGCCCGCCCATCTGGGCGCAGCCGAGACCAAAGGCGGTCAAGGGCAGCCCCTTGCGCGGCAGGATACGGCGGTCGGACACTTGCATCGGGGAAACTCGCAAAAAAAGAGGCGCGCCGCATGGACCTTCGGGGGAGAAGCGGCGCGCCTTTGGGAGAGTTCTAGTAGAGAACGTTCTGGGCTTCGGGCTTATCGATATTGCCCTTGGTCACGATCACGACGCCGGTATCGAGGAACTTCGGCACTTCCTGTTTGGCCAGCAGCTTCACGATGCTCTGCACGCCAAGCTGGCCCATCTGGAAGGAGCCCTGGACGGCGATGGCTTCGAGGGTGCCGTCCTTAACGAAACCCTGGAGATCCTGGTTGCCGTCGAAGCCGACGGCCACGACCTTGCCCGCCTTGCCGGCCTGCACGATGGCGCGGCCCATGCCGATGGCGGTCGGTTCATTGGCGCCGAAGATGCCCTTGAGGTCCGGGTTGGAGGCCAGGACGTCGGTCGTCTGATTGAGCGCGGTCGCCATCTGGCTTTGCGAGTAGAACGGCCCGACGATCTGAAGCTGCGAGTTCGCCTTGATGTATTTGGTGAAACCGCCCACCCGGCCGATTTCGGAACCGGCACCGGCGACATAGGACATGATGGCGATCTTGCCGGTCTTGCCGACCTTATCGACCAGGGCTTTCGCCGACATTTCGCCAGCCTTCTCGTTATCGGTCGAGAGGAAGGCCTGGTAGTACTGCTTGCCGGCGTCGGACAGCATCGAGTCGATGATGACGACCGGGATCTTGGCTTCCCAGGCCTTCTTCACCGCCGGCACCAAAGCGTCGGGATCGGACGGGGCCAGCACGATGCCAGCGACTTTCCGGTTCACGGCGTTTTCGACCATATTGACCTGATCGGCGATCGCGCTTTCGGCGGCCGGGCCCTGGAAGGTCATGGAATAGCCGCCGGCGTCCTTCTGGGCGGCATTGGCACCCTTCTGGACGTTCTGCCAGAAGGTGGAGTTCACCGTCTTCACGATGACGGCGATTTCCTTGGTCTGGGCCATGGCCGAGAAGGCGGTCAGGGCAAAGACGGAGGCAAGGCAAGTCGTGACGATCTTCCGCATAGTTCCTCTCCTCATGGTTATGACGGGGGTCTCAGCCCCCTTGGTGTCATCGACGATTGCGAAGCTGGTCGATCCAGACGGTAAGCAGGATGACCAGGCCGATGATGATCTGCTGGGTGAAGGCGCTGACGCCGTTCATGTTGAGGCCGTTCCGAAGGATGCCGATCACAAACGCCCCGATGGCGGTGCCGGAGATCGAGCCCACCCCACCCATCAGGGAGGTGCCGCCGATGACCGCGCTGGCGATGGCATCAAGCTCGTACATCACGCCCTCGTTGGGCTGGGCGGTGACGAGGCGGGACATCAGCACGCAGCCGGTCAGACCTGCGAGGGTGCCGGAGAGCACATAGGTGAAGAGCGTCACCCGGTTGACATTGACGCCGGAGAGGCGCGCCGCCTCGGCATTCGAGCCGACGGCATAGATGTGACGACCGAGCGTGGTGCGGCTGAGCATCAGGGCCGCCGCGATCGCGATCAGCACCATCAGGATCACCGGGTACGGGATGCCGGGAAAGACCACATCCGGGAACCCGTCCGAGCCGATATTGACGATGCGGAAGAGCGCGCCATTGCCAAGCTCGCCAAAACTATCGCCGAGCCCTGAGACCGCGCGGGCGCCGGTGATCTGCAGGGCGACACCGCGCGCGACCATCATCATGCCGAGCGTGGCGATGAAGGGCGGGAGCTTCAGGTGGGTCACGCAATAGCCGTTGATCGCCCCGCAGATGCCGCCGCAGATGACCCCGAACATCATGCCGATCGGCACCGGCATGCCGGCTTCTTTCACCGCCAGGGCCGCGACCACCCCGGCGAGCGCCAGGACCGAGCCGACCGAGAGATCGATGCCGCCGGTGATGATGACGCAGGTCGCGGCGATGCCGAGATAGAAGATCGAGGTGACCTGCAGCGAGACGGTCATGCCGTTGGAGACCGTGAAGAAGGCATCCGAGGTCAGCGAGAAGATCGCGGTCAGGACCAGCAGGCTGGCGAGCGCCGCGAACTTCTGGATCAGGTCTTTTTGCTTATCGTTCATCAGTGGCCCTTATGACCCGAGGCGTAATGCATGATTTCTTCCTGGGAGGTCGCGGCGGTCGTGAGGATCCCGGTCAGACGCCCCTCGTGGAAGACGGCGACCCGGTCGGTCATGCCGAGGATTTCCGGGAGTTCGGAGGAGATCAGGACGACGCCGATACCCTGGGAGGCGAGTTCATCCAAGAGCTGATAGATCGCGTATTTTGCTCCGACATCGATGCCGCGCGTCGGTTCGTCGAAAAACAGGATCTGGGATTTGCGGAAGAGCCATTTGCCGATGACGATCTTCTGCTGGTTCCCGCCCGAAAGCAGCTTCACCACCTGATGGACCGAGGGGGTGCGGATATTGAGGGTGTCGATGTACTGCTTGGCGATCGCCGCCTCGCGCACGAAGTCGATGAAGCCGAAGCGGTTGGCGACGGCCGAGGGATTGGCCATCGTCATATTGCTGACGACCGACATTTTGGTCGCGAGGCCTTGGGATTTACGGTCTTCGGAAAGATAGGCGATGCCCTGGTCGATGGCGTCGCGCGGGGATCGGATCGTGAGTTGCTTGTCGCCCATATAGACCTGGCCGGCGTCGAGCGGATCGGCGCCGAAGATGCCGCGCGCGACCTCGGTGCGGCCGGCGCCCATCAGACCGGCAAAACCCAGGATCTCGCCCCGCCGCAGGGTGAAGCTGACATCCTGGAAGGCGCCCTTGCGGGTGAGGCCTTCGACCCGGAACAGCACCTCTTCGCAGGGTTTCCGCGTGCGTTCGGGGAATTTCTCTTCCAGCGAGCGGCCGACCATCGAGGCGACGATCTCGTCGACACTGGTGGCGGCAAACTCCTTGGTCGAGACGTAACGTCCGTCGCGCAGGACCGTGACGCGATCGACGATCTCGCGCATTTCATCCAGGCGATGGGAGATATAGACGATGCCGACGCCGGCGGCTTTGAGCTCACGGATGATCTTGAACAGCAGGCCGGTCTCGCTCTCGGTCAGGGACGAGGTGGGCTCGTCCATGATCAGCACTTCGGCATCGAGCGAGAGGGCCTTGGCGATTTCCACCATCTGGCATTGCGCGACCGAGAGGGTGCGGACCAGCGCCTCGGGCCGGATATCGACGCCGAGGCGCGTCAGGCAGGCCTGGGCATCGGCGACCAGCTTCTTCTTGTCGATGAACCAGCCGCGCGTGGGTTCGCGGGCAAGATAGATATTCTCGGCCACGGTCAGATGCGGCACCAGGTTCAGTTCCTGGTGGATGATCGCGATGCCGGCGGCTTGCGCCTCCATCGAGGAAGCGAAGTGGCGTTCCTGCCCGTTATAGGTGATGACACCGCCATCGGGCTGATACTGCCCGCTGATGATTTTCATCAGGGTGGATTTGCCGGCGCCGTTTTCGCCGCAGACGGCATGCACCTCGCCGCGCCGGAGATCCAGGCCCACCTTGTCGAGGGCCAGGACTCCCGGGAACTGCTTGGTCACGCCGTCGAGGCGCAGGATCACCTCCCCTGCGCTCGACGGATTTGTTGCGACGGCTACCGACATCTCTCCTCCCTCATCGCAAGGCCGTTCGTGCAGCCCTGTCGTTCCTAGGTCGAGCGGTACGCTGGTCTAAAGTCAGCCCTGGCGGGCAACCTGGGTCTGCTGGCCTAGGCCTTCGATGCCGAGGGCAACCTTGTCGCCGGCCTTGAGGTAAACCGGCGGCTTCTGGCCCATGCCAACGCCGGGCGGGGTGCCGGTGGAGATAACGTCGCCGGGCTGCAGGCTCATGAATTGTGAGAGGTAGGCGACCACATGGGCGACGCCATAGACCATGGTCTTGGTGGAGCCGTCCTGATAGCGATGGCCATTGACCTCCAACCACATGGCGAGGTTCTGCGGGTCCGGCACATCATCCCTGGTGACGAGCCAGGGGCCGAGCGGGCCGAAGGTATCGGCGCTCTTACCCTTGGTCCATTGACCCTGGCGCTCGATCTGGAAGGCGCGCTCGGAGAGGTCATTGATGACGCAGTAACCGGCAACATAATCGAGCGCGTCTTTTTCCGAGACGTATTTTGCGGTCTTGCCGATCACGACGCCGAGTTCGACTTCCCAATCGGTCTTGAGCGAGCCGCGCGGGATTTCGATATCATCGTTCGGGCCGACGATGGCCGAGGTCGCCTTCATGAAGATGATCGGCTCAGACGGCACGGTGGCGCCGGTTTCGGCGGCATGGTCGGAGTAATTCAGGCCGATACAGATGAATTTGCCGGTGCCGGTGACGCAGGGGCCGAGGCGCGGATTGCCCGGCACCAGCGGGAGGCTCGCAACGTCGAGAGCGGCGATGTCCTTGAGGCCTTCGGGCGAAATCCAGCGGCCGCCGATATCGGAGACTTTGCCGGAAAGATCGCGGATCTGGCCGTCCTTATCGAGGAGAGCGGGCTTTTCGGAACCGGGATTGCCATAACGCAGCAGCTTCATCGGGATCGTACCTTTTAGAAATTGGTCCAGCCGCCGTCGATAACGACAGCCTGGCCGGTCATGAAGGAGGTTTCGTCGGAGGCGAGATAAACCGCGAGTTTCGCGACTTCCTCGGCATTCCCGAGGCGCCCCATGGGCTGGCGCGCAATGAAGGCGGCGCGCGCGGTCTCATAATCGCCCTGGGCGCTCATCCGGCCGCGCAACGACGGGCTATCGACCGTGCCGGGGCAGATGGCATTGGCGCGGATGCCCTTGGTCACGAAATCGGCGGCGACGGACTTAGTGAGGCCGATGACGGCGGCTTTGGTCGTGCCATAGATGAAGCGGTTCGGCACCGCGATCACGGACGAAGCAACCGAGGCCATATTGATGATGGAGGCGCCGCCGTTTTCCAGCATGCCCGGCAGCAGGGCGCGGATCATGCGGTACATGGCGCGGACATTGAGGGTGACGGAGGCATCGAAATCCGCCTCCTCGCACTCCAGGATCGTGCCGGAATGCACCATGCCCGCGCAGTTGAAGAGGATGTCCGGAGCCTTGATCGAGGCAGCGAAAGCCTTGATCGCATCCGGGTTGGTCGCGTCCAGAACCTGGGTTTCGATCCCGGCGAGATCCTTCAGCAGATCGCCATTGATATCGGTCGCGATGACCTTCGCCCCTTCGGCCTGAAACGCCAGAGCGGCGGCGCGGCCCATGCCTTGGCCGGCGGCGGTGACGACAGCGGTTTTGCCTGCAAGGCGTCCGGACATAGGCTTCCCCTTGTGGCGGCCGGTCGCAGCGGTCAGGGGGGAGCATTGGACGGAGCGCCCGATGTCACGCCTAAGCCCCGGGCATTATCCCTAAGGCTGGCGTAGCGTTTCTCTCCCGGATCGCCCGACTGAAGCCGGGTCTCGCATCGGCCCCTTATGGGGTCGTTTCATTTTATATACACAATGATATTGCATGAGTAAATCGACTTTTCAGTCGAGCGAGAGCGCTTCCGAGATCCGGGAGGCCGCGGCGGCCAGCTCGGCGACGATGGCTTCGGGCTCGCGCGGGTTGTGTTTGATGCGGAGGTACGGGCAGGTCAGCGCGGCGATCGCCCCGCCTTCATGGGCATCGATCACGGGGGCCGAGAGATCCATCACCGCCTCGGTAATCCCGGACGGGCGGATAACATGGCCAGCGGCGCGAAAGCCATCGAGGGCGGCCGAGAGCGTATCGAGATCGAGCCAGGCATCTTCCTTGCGCATCTCGTCGAGCAGACGGTGGCGGCGCCGGGCGCTCATGAAGGCCAGCAGGCAATTGCCGGAGCCCGTGACGGCGAGCGGCTGACGATAACCGATGCGGACGGTAAACCCAATGTGGCTGGTGCTTTCCACACGGGCGATCACGACCATCTGGGTGCCCGAGGGCACGGCGAGATGGCAGGCATAGCCCGAGGCCTCGACAAAGGCATTCATATAGGGCAGCGCGGTTTCGATCAGCGAGCGGTTGACCGGCCGGTTGAGGCCCAGGCGGAACAACCGGTCGGTCACGACGAAGCGATCCTCGCTTTCCGTGCGCTGGATATAGCCGCGTTCTTCCAGGACCGAGACCATGCGGAAGATCTCGCCCTTGGTGCGCCCCACCCCATCGCCGATCTGCTGGAGGGTCAGGCTGTCGCGGGCAGCCGACAGCAACTCCAGAATGTCGAGGCCCTTTTCCAGCGCGGGCGCGGAATAGCGGCGTTCCTTATCCTCTGGCTCGGTCTGTTCGGTCGCTCTTGTCACGCGGGGGCCCTCAGTGTGTCTTGACGCATCATTTTATATATGATTATCCATTTCATATCAAAAACACAAAAGCGGCGCCACCGACGCGACCGCGCCTGGGGAGGCATCATGGCGACTGACCTGCGCATCACAGGACACCGCAGCTACGATATTCGCTTTCCGACCTCCTCGCAAAAGGATGGGTCGGACGCCATGAATGCCGATCCGGATTATTCAGCGGCCTATGTCGCGATCGAAACCGAAGGCGGTGTCGAGGGCCACGGCCTGACCTTCACCATCGGGCGCGGCAATGATCTATGCCGAGCCGCCATCGATCTGCTGATGCCGCGCCTTATCGGCATGAGCCTTTCCGAAATAACGGCCGACATGGGAGCCTTCTGGCGCCATGTGACGGGCGATTCGCATCTGCGCTGGGTCGGGCCCGACAAGGGCGTGATGCATCTTGCGACCGGCGCGGTCGTCAATGCGGTCTGGGACCTCTGGGCCAAGGTCGCGAAGAAGCCGGTCTGGCAGCTGGTTGCCGATATGAGCCCGCAGGAGATCGTGCGCCTCATTGATTTCCGCTATCTGACCAATGCGCTGACCAAAGACGAGGCGCTGGCGATTCTAGAGAAGGCGCAGGCCGGAAAAATGGAACGGCTGGCTCGGCTGTCGGCGGAAGGTTATCCCAGCTATACGACCTCGGCCGGGTGGCTGGGCTATGATGACGACAAGGTGCGGCGCCTGTGCCAGGAAGGCGTGGCCGAGGGCTGGACCCATTTCAAGCTGAAGGTCGGCCGCGATCTCGAAGACGATATCCGCCGCTGCAAGGTGGTGCGCGAGGCGATCGGGCCAGACCGCACTTTGATGATCGATGCCAATCAGATCTGGGAAGTCGATCAGGCGATCGAGTGGGTCAAGCAGTTGGCGCCTTTCAAGCCCTGGTTCATCGAAGAGCCGACCTCACCCGACGATATCCTGGGGCATCAAGCGATCCGCAAGGGCGTGGCGCCGATCAAGGTTGCGACCGGCGAGATGTGCCAGAACCGCATCATGTTCAAGCAGTTCTTGCAGGCCGATGCCATCGATGTGGTGCAGATCGACGCCGCGCGGGTCGGCGGGCTGAATGAAAATATCGCGATCATGCTGATGGCGGCCAAATTCGGCAAACCGATCTGCCCCCATGCCGGCGGCGTGGGCCTGTGCGAATATGTTCAGCATCTCTCGATGATCGATTACCTTTGCATCTCCGGCACATGGGACGGGCGGGTCGCCGAATATGTCGATCATCTGCACGAACATTTTGTCGAGCCCTGCGACGTGCGCCAGGGCCGCTATTTCCCGCCGCGCGCGCCGGGCTTTTCGATTGAGATGAAACTGCCGTCGATCCAGGCGCATCTTTTTTCTTAAACGCCCCTGTCGGAATGACATGCGCTCGTGCGTCCTTAGGGGGAAACAACCCCTAAGGAGTCTGTGCCGCCATGCGCATGATTTTCGTCAATCTGCCGGTCAAGGACCTCGATGCCTCCAAGCGCTTCTTCGAGGTGCTGGGCTTCAAGAACAATCCGCAATTTACCGATCACACCGCCGCCTGCATGGTGGTGGAGCAGAATATCTGCGTGATGCTACTGACCCACGAGAAGTTCAAGCAGTTCATCACCGGCCCGATCAGCGATGCCCATCAGGCGACCGAAGTGCTGACGTGCCTTTCGGCGCAAAGCCGCGCCGAGGTGGATGAGCTGCTGGGCAAGGCGCTGGCCGCCGGCGCCAAACCCTGGCGGCCGGTGATGGATTTCGGCGCGATGTATGGCGCAAGCTTCCAGGACCTTGACGGCCATGTGTGGGAGCTGATGTGGATGGACCCGGCCGCGATCCAGGCCAACTAACAAACAAAGAAACGGGAGGAAACTCATGCACAGCGGAAGCTGCCATTGCGGCAAGGTCGCCTATGAGGTCGATGCCGAGATCGAGGGCCCGGTGCTGGAGTGCAATTGTTCGCACTGTAGCCGCAAGGGATATTTGCTGTGGTTCGTGCCGCAGGAGAAGCTAAAACTGAAGACACCCAAAGAGGCGCTGTCGGTCTACCACTTCAATAAGCACGTGATCGACCATCACTTCTGCCCGGACTGCGGCTGCGCGCCCTTTGGGAAACACGACGGCAAGGGGATGGCCGCGATCAATGTGCGGTGCCTTGAAACGGTCGATCTGACCAAGCTGGAACGCATGGCCTACGACGGCCGAGCGTCTTAAAGCAGAAAGGCCCCCACCTTGCGGCGGGGGCCTTTCCAGCAACTAAGTCGATGGCAGGCCGAGGTTGCCCCCTGGCCCGCCAGCGGGATTAGTCGAGATTCGTCAGGTTGTCAGCCGACATCTTGCCGCTCTTGCGATCGGCAACCAGTTCGTAACCAACCTTCTGGCCTTCGCGCAGGTCGCGCATGCCAGCGCGTTCAACGGCGCTGATGTGCACGAATGCGTCGGCGCCGCCGTCGTTCGGCTGGATGAAGCCGAAGCCCTTGGTTGCGTTAAACCACTTTACGGTACCTTGAGCCATTGGAAGCTCCTTTCAAGAAAGATAAGTTTTGCTGCCCACATCGCTGCAGGCGGGTCGAAATCGCATAGTGGCAAAAGACTTATCAGCTTGCCGCAAAGGGTCTTTGCGGGAATCCAAGGCATCCGGCCGTCTATCGACGAAAGCACCCTGAAGCCCTGTTAACACAAATACAAGGAATATATCTGAGACCGAAATGCTACCAATGCTGGACCTCTTCCCTTGTGACGAACAATACCCCATGATTCTCGCGAGTTATCCGAAACGAGCGAACAGAGACCATGGATCGCATTGATGCCATGCGCGTCTTCACCCGGGTGGTGGAACGCCGCAGCTTCACCCAGGCAGCGCAAGATCTGGGCCTACCCCGTTCCACCGTCACCGATGCGGTTCAGCAGATCGAGGCCCGCTTGGGGGTGCGGCTGCTGCAACGCACGACCCGCCACGTCAGCCCGACTTTGGATGGCGAAGCCTATCACCGCCGCTGCCTCGCCCTGATCGCCGATTTCGAAGATGCCGAGGCGGGTTTTAGCGGCGCCAAGCCCAAAGGGCTCTTGCGCATCGACGTCCACGGCACGCTCGCCCGGCATTTCGTGCTGCCCAAACTGCCGCAGTTCCTGGCCGATTATCCCGAAATCCAGCTTTATATGAGCGAGGGCGACCGGCTGGTCGATCTGGTGCGCGAGGGGATCGACTGCGTACTGCGGGTCGGCGAGCCGCAGGATAGCGACATGATCGCCCGGCGCCTCGGGGAGCTAGAGGAGATCACCTGCGCTGGCCCAACCTATCTGGCCCGCCAGGGGGTGCCGGAGACGATCGAGGATCTGACAGCCCACGGCCATCAGATGATCGGCTTCCATTCGACCGCGACCGGCGCCCTAATGCCGCTGGAATTTACGGTCGGTAAGGAGATACGCCGCATTACCCTGCCCGCCACCGTCTCGGTTAATGGGGCCGAGACCTTCACCGCCGCCGCCCGCATGGGCCTCGGCATTATTCAGGTGCCACGGTATCATGTGGAAGCCGATATCGCGCGCGGAACGCTGGTGCCACTGCTGCCCCAGCATGCGGCGGGCGTGATGCCAGTCTCCCTGCTCTATCCGCGCTCGCGCCAGCTCTCGCCCCGGGTGCGGGTCTTCATCGATTGGCTGGCAGCCAACTTCGTTGGCTCTCATTAGGTCCTCGCTGAGGCCGCACATCTGATCGTCGCTTACCGCATTGACATATCGGTAAATCTCGATATATATCAGCCATGGACTTGCTCGAAATCTTCAAAGCCCTCTCCAACCGGACCCGCCTTGAGATCCTGAAAGGATTGAAGGATCCGGCGAAGAACTTCCCGCCCCAGGACGAAGGGGACGTTCTGACGGTCGGGGTTTGCGTCAGCAGCATTCAAGAAGGCGTCGGCCTGTCGCAATCGACGGTGTCCGATTATCTCGCAACGCTGCAACGCGCGGGCCTGGTCGAGGTCAAGCGCATCGGTCAGTGGACCTACTATAAACGGAACGAAGCAGCCATCCGGACTCTGTCCGAGATCATCGGCAAAGATCTCTAATTTTTTGCCCCACAATATCTGTAAATCCCGATATTTCTTTTTATCGAAACAAGAAAGCTGTGCCATGAAAGCGTTACGACTGACATCCTTTGGCGGCCCGGAAGCGTTCGAACTTTCCGACGTGCCCAAGCCCGTGCCGGACGCGGGGCAAGTCCTGGTGCGGGTCCATGCGACCTCCATCAATCCGTTGGATTACCAGGTCCGACGGGGCGATTATGCCGATTTGGTGCCCCTACCGGCCATTACCGGGCACGATGTCTCCGGTGTTGTCGAAGCCGTCGGGCCGGGCGTAACGGCCCTCGCCCCAGGGGACGAAGTTTGGTACACCCCGCAGATCTTCGAGGGGCCGGGAAGCTATGCCGAATACCATGTCGCGGCCGAACTCATTATCGCGAAGAAGCCTGCCGCGCTGAGCCATCTTGAGGCCGCAAGCTTGAGCCTGGTCGGCGGGACGGTGTGGGAAGCCTTGGTCGGGCGGGCAGCGCTCCAAGTGGGCGAAAGCATTCTGGTCCATGGCGGCGCAGGCGGGGTCGGCCATGTGGCGATCCAGCTTGCAAAAGCCATGGGAGCCCGCGTGTTCACGACCGTGCGGGAAACAAACTTCGAGTTCGCCCGCAGCCTGGGTGCGGATGGGGTCATCGACTACGTAAGCGACGATTATGTCGAGGCGATCCTGCGGGAAACGGGCGGACGCGGGGTCGATGTCGTGTTCGACACCATTGGCGGCGATACCCTATCGCGCAGCCCCGACGCGCTCGCCCAATTGGGTCGCCTTGTCTCGATCGTCGACATTGCCCAGCCGCAAAACCTCGTGCAGGCCTGGGGCAAAAACGCGAGTTACCACTTCGTCTTCACCCGGCAGAACCGCGGCAAACTCGATGAATTGAGCGCCTTGGTCGAGCGCGGTCAGCTGCGGCCCCATGTGGGCGCCGTCTACTCGCTGGCCGATATTCCGCTCGCCCATGCCCGGCTGGAGACGCCCAACAACGGGGTGCGCGGAAAAATCGCGATCGCCGTCGTGCCTTCGGCTCCGCTCGCCAGCGCGGACTTTCAACCGCTGAATCCCCTGTAACGTGACCGCCATGATTTACGAAATCGCTCAACTCCCGGTTCATCGGGAGAAAATCGAAAGCTTCAGGCGAGCCTTTGCCGACGTCGCCCCGTTGCTGAGCCGTGCACAGGGGTACTGCGGCCACGTCCTGGCACAGGGGATCGAAACGCCCGACCTGTTCCACCTGATCGTGCGATGGCGCTCGCTCGCGGATCACACGCCGCGCTTCGAGGCGAGTGAGGACCATCGGATCTTCATGGAGGGCTTGGAGCCGTATTTTTCGGCAGAACCGCGGGTCTATCATCTGGAGGGACCCGCTTTTGCGACAGGCGGCTAGGCCTGACTGACCTCGGTCGAGGTGCCCCAGGTGTCGGAGACGACATAACCATTCGGGAAGGGATCGTCGGGGTCGAGCAGGTAGGTCATATTGCCGGTGATCCAGGCGCGGCCGGTAATGGCGGGCACGATGGCCGGCCGGGTGCCGCATTTGGCCTCCGCCAGAATCTGGCCGTCGAAGCGCGAACCGATGATCGAGGTATGGCTGAACCGCTCGCCAACTTTCAGCTGGCCGCGCGCATGCAGGACGGCGAGGCGGGCGGAGAGGCCGGTGCCGGTAGGGCTGCGATCCGAGCGGCCGGGGGCGACGATGCAGGTATTGGCGGCGGCCGTGCCGGCCCCTTGGAAGGGCGTATTGAACTGCACGATCGAGACGCCGCTGATGCCGGGGTTTTCCGGATGCACGACCTCATATTGCGCGCGGGCGGCTTTGCGGATTTTCTCGCCCAGGATCGCGAGATCTTTAGCCTCGTCCGGCTGGATCGAGAAGCCGAGTTTGGTGGCATCGACCAGGCCATAGAACATGCCGCCATAGGCGATATCCACCGGGACGGTGCCGATGCCTTCGATCTCCAAAGGCGCGTCCAACCGATCGACGAAGGAAGGGACATTTTCGAGCGTAATCGACTTGACCTTGCCGCCCTGGCAGGCCGCGCGCACCGTCACCACCCCGCCCGGCATATCGAGCTTCAGGACCGTCTCGGGCTCCTGCATCGGCACCATACCCGTCTCGAGCAGGACGGTAGCGATGCAGATGGTGTTGGAGCCGGACATCGGCGGATATTCCGTCGGCTCCATGATAATGGCGCCGGCAGCGCAGCCCGGCGTCTTGGCAGGCACGATCAGATTGATGTGGCGGGCGACTGAGCCGCGCGGCTCGCAGATCAAAAAGCGCCGGAGGTGATCCTGGTCGCGCTCGAAGGCCTTCATCATTTCGAAGACCGTGTCACCGGGTGGCGGCAGGATGCCGCCCACGATCACATCGCCGATCTCGCCTTCGGCATGGCAGCCGACAACTTGGATCGATCGGCGGGAGCGCATGCTATTTGGCGCCCCAGGGCATGATCGGCACGGTCGAGATGGAGTTCTTGGGCGAGCCTTCGATCAGCTTGTCGGAATAGATGAGGTACACGAGGGTGTTGTTCGGCTTGTCCATGAAGCGCACGACCTGGAGCTTCTTGAAGAGCCAGGACCGGCTTTCCTTGAAGACATCCTCGCCGTCTTTCAAATCCGGCTTCAAGGCGATCGGCCCGACCTGACGGCAGGCGATGGCGGCGTCCGACGTATCTTCGGCAAGCCCTACCGCGCCCTTCATGCCGCCGGTCTTGGCGCGGCTGACGTGGCAGACCACGCCGTCGACCTTGGGATCCTTGAAGCTGTCGATGCAGATTTTGTCGTTAGGGCCGAGCCATTTGAAGACGGTGGAGACACAGCCCACCTCCTCTGCCTTTGCCGGCCCGATCATGAACAAGGGCAGCAGCGCCAGCGACAGCAGGAGCGTCTTCACATCAGTTACCTTCAACAAAGGGCCTTATTGGGCGATCGCGGCCTGTTCAACGGCGCGGTCTTTGCCATCCAGGATGGCGAAACTCTGCGCTTCACGCAGAAGTTCGGCATCGCGGATGAGGGTATCCATCAGCGCCCGCGCACCTTCCAGGCTGTCGGCTTCGGCGACATGCACGGCTGCGCCATTCTTGCGGTGGATGGCGACCGTAAAGGCTTCCTTCTTCAGCATGGGAAATTCCCTCGGGCAAACGGTTATCCGACGTAACAAAGCTAGGGCGAACGCGAATTAATTTAAAGACGCATTATGAGTCTAATTATGATTTTTTGCGGGCGCAAAAATGAAATCCGCCAAGCTGCCTGTGCAGAATGGCGGATTCCCTTGATTCAAGCTTTTGCTGTGCAGCAATTACGCGATTGAAACTTTTCTGAAACCCGTGGACAGCAAAAGAAGAAGAGCTGCCGTGCCCGTCATGGCGGCGCCCCACCCGATCGAAAAGACCGAGTCGTACTTGACGATCAGCCCGCCGAGTGCCGAGCCGGTCGCGGTGCCGAAATAGAGCGCCGAGGTATTGAGCGACAGGGTGATCGGCGCAAGCTTGGGGTCGAGCGAGACGAGACGGGCCTGCTGGGTCGAGGGGAAGGCCCAGCCGATGATGCCCCAGAGGCAGAGACCCACGATGGTGACGATGGTCCCGAGGGTGCCGCCGAGGATCGCCCCCACCGACAGGCTGGCGAAGGCGAAGATGCAGATGGCGAGGATCGCCACCAGGAATTTCTCGCGGTGCCAATGGTCGGCACCATAACCGCCGATGTTATTACCGATCACGCTGGCGATGCCGAAGAGGAACAGCACGCCAGCAAGATGTTCACCCGAAATCCCGAAGGCCTGGCCCAGCAACGCCCCAATATAGGTATTCACCATGAAGGGGCCGATCAGGGTGAGCGTGGTCAGCGCCAGGAGCTGCAGCACATCGGGCCGGCGGGCAACCTCGAGACGCTGACGCAGACCAACGGTGGTGAGCCCATCTTGACGCGGCAGGAAGCCCCAGATGCCGGTCAGCACCAAGGCCGCGATGCCAGCGACGCCAAAGAAGGCCGCCCGCCAGCTGAAAGAAGAGGCGAGAATGGTCGCCAGCGGCACGCCGATCACGATGGCCATGGTCATGCCGGAATAGATCGCCGCAACCGCCTTGCCGCGCCGCTCCGGCCCCGCTTCGACGGTGGCATAGGCGATGGCGGCCGGCATGAAGAGACCGGCGGAGAGCGCCAACAGCACCCGAGCCGCAACCAGGGTGGCATAGCCGGTGGCCATCGCCGCCCCGAGATTGCCCAGCACAAACACCAGAATGGCGCCCGAAAGCACCCGGCGCCGTTCATACCCGCCCGTCAGGATCGCGAGGATCGGCGAGCCGACGGCATAGGTCAGCGCGAAGATCGTGACCAGCGCGCCGCTTTGGGAAAAGGAAATGCCAAGATCGGCCGAGAGCGAGGGCAGCACCCCGGCAATCATGAAGGTTTCGGCGCCGATGGCGAAGGCGCCCAGGATCAGGGGAAGGATGCGAAGCAGCATGGGGGGCTCCAGAAACGCGCGACGGGAGTTCAACGCTTGTTGAACTGATGAACCCATTTGGGGCGCCTGTCAAACAGTTCAAGAACTATTGAACTCATGCCCTTGCGAATTCGAACCGGGATCTTTACCTTTAGGAACATGAGCAAGGGCATTTTCCATCCCGACCGGGACCAGATCGACCTTTCCGCCGTCCTCGAAGCCTTGAGCGAACCGACCCGGCGCCAGATGGTGCTCGACCTGGTGGAGCAGGGCGAATGCACCTGCGGTGGGGTTGGCAGATATGGCTCCAAGCCCAGCACGACCTATCATTTGACCAAGCTGCGCGAAGCCGGCGTGACGCGGAGCCGCATCGAAGGGCCGTTCCGCTATATCTCGCTGCGCGAGGAAGATATGGAAGCGCGCTTCCCCGGCCTGCTGGCAACCATCGTCGCCGCTGCCCGAAAGGAACGCGAGGAGGCTTAAGCCCGGCCTGGGAGGCCTGACAGGACGGCACGGTATTACCGCGCTTGGTAACCATTTGGTTAGCTCTTCCGCCGACTATCCGGGCTTCTGTTTTTCCCCCGGATTGGTGCTTCCTCCTATGCTCGCGAATATGAAAATTGCGTCCCGACTTCTGATCGGTTTCGGGGTTCTGACCCTGCTGATCGTCGGCCTCAGCAGCTCATCGGTCTATCAATCGACCCATACGGAAGGCGCGGTCGAAACCCTTGTCCGGCGCAAGAACAACGAGCAGACCAATCTGCGCGCCCAGAAGCTGATCGTCGAAGGGCGTCTGGCGGTGTGGGTCGCCATCGGCAGCGGCGACAAAGCCCAATGGGATTCTGCCGCCAAAACCTTCAAGGGCGCGCACGAGCGCCTTGATCAACTGATCAGCCAGACACAAGACACGCAACGTCAGTCGATGGCGAAAGAAATCAAAAGCATGCTGGTCGACTATGAGACAAATGCGGCGCAGAAACTCAGGAGCTTCAAGGACGGCGGCGGCAATCTTGAAACGGCCGAAGGCAAAACTCTTGTGGCTGGCGTTCTGTCGCTGGGGGCCAAGATGAATGCCATCGCCGATGCCCTATCGGCCAGCTATGCCACCGCCGGCGAGGCAGCCACCGTCGAGGCCCGCTCGCGCCTCTCCTTCGCGACCCAGATGGCCTATATCGTCGGTGCCATCGCCGTGGTGCTGGGCCTGTTGTTTGCCTTCTTCGTCTCGCGCTCCATCGTCAATCCGATCCGCACCATGACCGGGGCGATGGGCGGGCTTGCCAAGGGCGATGTCGCGACCGCCATTCCCGCGACGGGCAACAAGAGCGAGATCGGCGATATGGCCCGCGCCGTTCAGGTCTTCAAAGACAATATGATCGAAGCCAATCAGCTGCGCGCCGACCAGGAAGCCCAGAAGGCCCGCGCCGAGGCCGACAAGCGCGCCGCCATGAACAAGCTGGCCGATGATTTCGACGCCTCGGTCAAAGGCGTGGTCAATAAAGTCTCGACCGCCTCCAGCGGCTTGCAGACGACTGCCCAGACCATGAGCGCGACGGCCGAAGAAACCTCGCGCCAGGCAACCGTGGTGGCAGCCGCGGCCGAGCAGGCTTCGACCAACGTCCAGACCGTCGCCTCGGCGTCTGAAGAGCTCTTCGCCTCGATCTCCGAAATCAGCCGGCAAGTCACGACCTCGGCCCGGATCGCCAGCCAGGCGGTCGAACAGGCCGACCGCACCAATGTGCAGGTCGAAGGCCTCTCCAAGGCCGCCCAGAAGATCGGCGAGGTCGTGCAGCTGATCAATGACATCGCGAGCCAGACCAATCTGCTGGCCCTCAATGCCACCATCGAAGCGGCGCGCGCCGGCGATGCCGGCAAGGGCTTTGCGGTCGTCGCATCCGAAGTCAAATCGCTGGCGACCCAGACCGCGCGGGCGACCGAGGAAATTGCCCAGCAGATCGGTGTCATCCAGTCGGCCACCCAGGACGCGGTGCACGCGATCCAGGATATCGGCAAGACGATTTCCGAGATCAATCAGATCACCACCACCGTCGCCTCGGCGGTCGAGGAACAGGGCGCGGCGACCCAGGAAATCGCCCGCAATGTGCAGCAGGCCGCCATCGGTACCACCGAGGTAACCTCCAACATCTCGGGCGTCAATCAGGCGGCAAACCAGACCGGAGAAGCGGCGGGTCTGGTGCTGTCGTCGTCCACCGAACTGGCGGCCCAGGGCGATGCGCTGCGCCGACAGGTCGATGAGTTCATCGTCAAAGTCCGCGCGGCGTGATGTAAAAAAAGGGCGGGTCCAAAAGACCCGCCCTTTATCTTTTTAGCCCTCGCCGGGCGGGTGCTCCGCCCCCTTGGCCGCGGCCTCAATGGCCGCTGGGTAAACCGGCCTCAAGCAGCGAAGCGATAGGCCACCGGGCAAGCTCTAACGCTTGTTGCCGATCAGCTGCAGCAGGACCGCGAAGGCGGCAAAGGTGCCCGCCAGTGCCGAGACCGCTGGCCAGCCGCCAAAGCGCCAGGCCAGAACCGCAAGGCCGGAGCCGGCGGCACCGCCCAGAAACATCGTGCCCATGAAGATGGTATTGAGGCGCGAGCGTGCCTCGGGCCGCAATTGATAGACCATATGCTGGTTGGAGATGAGGGAGGCCTGGATGCCAAAATCCAGCAGCACGACCCCGACAATCAGGCCGACAAGCGAGGGCCAGAAGCCGAAGATCACCCAGGAGGCGAGCGAGATCAGCGCGCCGACGAGAATGATCCGTCGCGAGCCGATCTTATCGGCCAAGCGCCCGGAGATGGGTGCGGCGAAGATCCCAACCGCCCCGATCACCCCGAAGAGACCAGCGATATCGGCGCCGTACCCCAGGTCGGGTTCGGCTAGGCGGAAGGCGAGAATGCCCCAGAAGCTGGTGAAGCCGGCAAACAGTAACGCCTGGGTGATCGCAGCCACCCGCAGCGCCGGCAGATCGCGCCAGAGGCCAGCGAGCGAATGGATGAGGCCAGCATAACGTAGGCTACTATTACCCCGGCTTTCCGGCAGCACCGCGCGCATCAGCAAGGCGGCGCCGATCGCGACCGGCATGCCGAGCCAGAACATCTCGCGCCAGCCGGCATGGGTCGCGACAAAGCCCGACAATGTGCGACTGAAGAGAATGCCGCAGAGTAGACCGGACATGACGGTGCCGACGGCAGCGCCGCGCTTTTCGGGGGCGGCCAGATGGGCGGCAAAGGGGACGATCTGCTGGGCGACGGTCGCGCACATACCGATCAAGAGCGAGGCGACCAGCAGCAGGATCGGATTGGGGGCCACCGCCGCCAGCCCGAGGGAGGCGGCCAGCACCAGGAACTGCACCATGATCAGGCGCCGGCGCTCGACCAAATCGCCGAGCGGCACCAGCAGCCCGAGTCCGAGCGCATAGCCGAGCTGGGTCGCCGTCGGCACCAGCCCCACCAGATCGGAGCGCGGGAAATTACCGCTGATCACCCCCAGCATCGGCTGGGCATAATAGATATTGGCAACCGCGAGGCCGGTCGCCGCCGCCATCGCAAAAGTGAGCCCCCGTCCCAGACCCTGTGCCGGGGCGTGGGTGATTTCGGCCTGCGTCATGCTGGATCTTTCCGTCTCTATGGAGGTTACAGTTATGACAGCTCCCCTGCCCCTCGCCAAGTGCCGCGTCGGCATGGCCGGGTGGTGCCGCGCGGGCGACCTGAGATCCCAAGCGGCTTGCCTTGCCAAGTTTTTGCTCATAGCCTGAACAAATCTTATTATCAGACAAGAGGCTGCGGTGACGGATCTCGTCATCTTCGATTGCGACGGCGTGCTGGTGGATAGCGAGGTCTTGAGCTGTGCCAGCCTCGCGACCCTGCTGTCGCTGCATGGGGTGCCGACGACGGCGCAGGAGGCGATGGAACGCTTCCTCGGCCGCAGCGTCGTCGCCATTGCCGAGGATTTCGAGGCGCGTGCCGGCCGGCCCCTGCCCGGTGATTTCCTGCCCCGATTTCGCGAGGATGTCGCGGCGCGCATGCGGGCCGAACTGACCGCGATCCCCGATATCGCCAAGGCCCTGACCTATCTGGAAGAGGCCGGGGTGCCCTTCTGCCTCGCGTCTTCGTCCGAACGTCCGCGTATCGATCTGGCGCTCGCCGTGACCGGGATCGCGGAGTTTTTCGATGGGCGGATCTTCAATGCCGCAATGGTGAAACGCGGCAAGCCCGCGCCCGATCTGTTTCTATTGGCGGCCGAACGGATGGGGGCCGATCCGGCCCGCTGCCTCGTCATCGAAGATTCAGTTGCCGGGGTGCAGGCCGGGGTTGCGGCGGGCATGACAGTCTGGGGCTTTACCGGCGGGCTGCATCATCAAACCGGGCGCGGCGCGGAAATGCTGGCCGCTGCCGGGGCGGATCGCGTATTCAACAAGATGACTGAGTTCACCCTGCAGGGGATCGAGCCCGAAGATGGCCACCAGCGAGACCGAAAAGTCGCGCCTTGACGATGCCGCCCGTGCGGGCTGGCTCTATTTCATCGCCGGCAATACCCAGGACGAGATCGCCCGCAAGCTCAATGTCTCGCGCCCGACCGCCCAGCGCCTGGTCTCGCTCGCGGTCAGCGAACGGCTGATCACCTTCCGCCTCGACCATCCGATCGGCGCCTGCATGGAACTCGCCGCGCGCCTCACCGAAAAATACGATCTTGTGCATTGCGAGGTCGCCCCGAGTGACCCCGATAGCGCCAGCACCACGGTCGGTATCGCCCAGATCGCGGCGGCCTTCCTCGAACAGAAGCTGCGGGCCGAAAAGCCGATCACCCTGGCGGTCGGCACCGGCCGCGCGCTGCGGGCGGCGGTCGAACAACTGCCGCGGATGAATTGCCCGCTGCATCAGCTCGTCTCGCTGATCGGCAATATCTCGCGTGATGGCGCGGCGTCTTTTTATGATGTGCTGACCAAGCTCGCAGATCTGACCGAGGCGCGGCATTACCCGATGCCGCTGCCGGTGCTGGCTTCTTCGCCGGCTGAGCGCGAGCAGCTCTTGCGGTTGGAAGCCGTGCAGAAGGTGCGGGCTCTGGCCGCCACCGCCGATGTGACGTTGGTTGGTGTCGGACAGATCGACAGCGGCGCGCAACTCCATGTCGATGGGTTTATCTCGCGCGACGAACTCTTGGAGTTGATGCGGCTGGGGGCGATCGGCGAGGTCTCCGGCTGGGCGTTCGATGCGCAAGGCAAGATCCTCGACGGCGGCACCAATCGCACCCTGATGAGCGTGCCGCACGACGTGCCGGCGAGCCGGATCAAGGTCGGCGTCGCGCAGGGCCCGGCGAAGATCGAAGCGATCCGCGCGGCCTTGAAGGGCCGGATTTTAAACGGCTTGATCACCAACGAAGCGACGGCGCTGGCGTTGTTGGGGTAGGCTCGCCCCCCAAAGATCTCGTCATCCCATGGCTTGACCATGGGATCTCGGGTGGCAGGACTGCGTCGCCTTAAATCAACTGATCGTAGAGATCCGCCCAGTCCGGATTTGCTTCGGCAATCAAGGCGCAGCGCCAGGCACGCGGCCAGGTTTTGAGGGCCTTCTCCCGCCGGATGGCATCGCGAATATCGTCATGATATTCCGCGAAGACGAGGCGTTTCAGGTTGTAGCGTTTGGTGAAACCGTCAGCCACGCCCTCTCGATGCTGCCAAACGCGCTGGGGCAGATCGCTGGTTACGCCGACGTAAAGCGTTCCGTCGGGTTTGTTCGTCATGATGTAGACCCAGCCGCCCATAGGGGAAGAATGCCCCTTATGGTTGTGAAAACCAAGACGCAGGTCGGCTACATGGGATCCCATGGTCAAGCCATGGGATGACGAGGTTTTGTTTGAGGCGGGGAGTCTTTGCGGGCGCCTACCGGCCTTTGGCCTGCTTGAGGCACGGGTTCCTCAAAAGGTTACGTCATCCCCGGACTTGATCCGGGATCTCCAGCAGAGAAAGGCTACGCGGTGTGGCTACCCGAGATCCCAGGGTCGAGCCCTGGGATGACGAGTTCTATTTTGATGGGATGAGGAGTCTCCCCTTGAAACGCCGGGTCAAGGGGCGCGGCGCCCCGTGTCTTTCTCTTCGCCTACCGCCCTTCGGGCTGCTTGAGGCGGGGCCGCCCTAGTTTCGTCCGAAACTGGATTGACAATCGCCCGGGTCTGCGGTGAACATAAGTTCACTATAAGAGCATATGCTCAAATATCCTGGGAGGATACATCATGCGTTTCGGATTAGGCGCCCTGCTTGGCGCCGTGTCGCTTATTGCCGTCCCCGCCCTTGCGCAGACCAAGCTGACCATTGCCACCGTGAACAACGGCGACATGATCCGCATGCAGGGCCTGACCTCTGATTTTACCGCGAAGAACCCCGGCATCACGGTCGAGTGGGTCACGCTGGAAGAAAATGCGCTGCGTCAGCGCGTCACCACCGACATCGCCACCAAGGGCGGCCAGTTCGACGTTCTGACCATCGGCACCTATGAAGTGCCGATCTGGGCCAAGCAGGGCTGGCTGGTGCCGCTCGACGGTCTGGGCGCGTCCTATGACGCCGACGATCTACTGCCGGCGATCCGCTCGGGCATTTCTGAGGGCGGCAAGCTCTATGCCTCGCCCTTCTATGGCGAAAGCTCCTTCGTCATGTATCGCACCGACCTGATGGAAAAGGCCGGGCTGAAGATGCCGAAGGAACCGACCTGGGACTTCATCGCGGATGCCGCGAAGAAGATGACCGACACATCGACCGGCACCTATGGCATCTGCCTGCGCGGGAAGGCCGGCTGGGGCGAGAACATGGCGTTCCTGACCGCGATGGCCAATTCGTTTGGCGCGCGCTGGTTCAACGAGAAGTGGGAGCCGGAATTCAACGGGCCGGAATGGAAGAAGACCCTGACCTTCTATTCCCAGATGCTGAAGGAATCGGGTCCTCCGGGCGCGTCGGCCAACGGGTTTAACGAAAACCTCGCGCTCTTCAATTCGGGCAAGTGCGGCATGTGGATCGATGCCACCGTCGCCGCGTCCTTCGTGACCAACCCCAAGGAATCGAAGGTCGCCGACAAGGTCGGTTTCGCCATCGCCCCGAACGCGGGCCTCGGCAAGAATGCCGGCTGGCTGTGGGCCTGGAACCTTGCCGTTCCGGCCGGCTCCAAGAAGACCGAAGCGGCGCAGAAGTTCATCTCCTGGGCCACCTCCAAGGAATATACCCAGCTCGTCGCCAGCAAAGAAGGCTGGGCGAACGTGCCGCCGGGCACCCGCAAGTCGCTCTACGCCAATGCCGACTATCTGAAGGCCGCTCCCTTTGCTGAACTGACCGCCGGCGCGATTAATGCCGCCGATCCGATTAACAGCACCGTGAAGCCCAAGCCTTACGTTGGTGTGCAGTTCGCGGCGATCCCGGAATTCCAGGGCATCGGCACCCGCGTCGGCCAGGCCTTCTCGGGCGTGGTTGCCGGGTCCACCTCGATCGATGACGCCTTGGCCTCGGCCCAGTCGATCACCGAGCGTGAAATGAAGCGCGCCGGTTACATAAAGTAGGCCTAGTCTCCCCTAGAGAGTAACTATGGCGGGCGACCTCCTCCCCGGTGTCGCCCGCCGATTTGTCCAAACGAACGCGAATGCGTCATCGCGACCCGCCAGTCTTTTAAGGCATCGCGGATTTGGGAGTGCTCGGCATGGCGACCCGCCACAATCGACTAGCCGCCCGGCTGGCCCTATCACCGTCGGTCATCCTGCTTTTCCTCTGGATGATCGTGCCGCTGGCCCTGACGATCTATTTCTCGACCCTGCGCTATAACCTGCTGTCCCCCGGGACCGAGAGTTTCGCCGGCATCGAGAATTTCACCTACTTCCTGACCGACCCGGATTTCCTCACCAGCCTCAAGAATACCCTGGTGCTGGTCGGCAGCGTGCTGGTCATCACCATCGTCTTGGGTACCGCCGTCGCCCTACTCATTGATCAGCCGATGTTCGGCCAGGGGATCGTGCGGATCATGGTGATCACGCCCTTCTTCGTGATGCCGACCGTCAGCGCGCTGGTCTGGAAGAACCTGATGATGCATCCGGTTTCGGGCCTGTTTGCCTGGATCGCAACATCGCTGGGGTTCAAGCCGGTCGATTGGTTCAGCCACGTGCCGATGTTCTCGGTCATTCTGATCGTCGCCTGGCAATGGCTGCCCTTTGCCGCGCTTATTCTTCTGACCGCCCTGCAGTCGCTGGACGGCGAGCAGAAGGAAGCGGCGGAGATGGATGGCGCCGGGCCGTTCTCCTATTTCTTCTATATCGTGCTGCCGCATCTCGCCCGGCCGATCACGGTCGTCATCATGATCGAGACGATCTTTCTGCTGTCGGTCTTTGCCGAGATCTTCGTCACCACCGGCGGCGGCCCTGGCGTCGCGACCACCAATATCGCCTTCCTCGTCTATGCCCAGGCCCTGATCCAGTACGATGTCGGCGGGGCTTCGGCCGGTGCCATCGTGGCGGTCGTGCTGGCGAATATCGTCGCCTTCTTCCTGGTCCGCATGGTCGGCAAGAATCTGGAGGCATAAGAGATGGCCCGTCGCACCTCCCTTCCCCGCATGATCGGCAATAGCGCCGCCGCCTGGTTCGTCGGCTTCCTGATCTTCCTGCCGGTCCTCTGGATGATCCTGACCAGCTTCAAGACCGAAGCCGATGCCTTCGCGATCCCGCCGCAGTTCCTGTTCTTCCATTGGACGCTGGAAAATTACGAGACGGTGCAATCGCGCAGCGACTATCTGCACCATGCCTTCAATTCGATTTTCTTAAGCGTCGGGGCCACCATCTTCGGCCTGCTGATCGCGATCCCGGCCGCCTGGGCGATGGCCTTTGCGCCGACCAAGCGCACCAAGGACACGCTGCTCTGGATGCTGTCGACCAAGATGATGCCGCCGGTCGGCGCGCTGGTGCCGATTTACCTGATCTTCCGCGACACCGGCCTGCTCGATAACCGCTGGGGCCTGCTGGTCGTCCTGGCGATGGGCAATCTGCCGATCGTGGTTTGGATGCTCTATACCTACTTCAAGGAAATCCCCAAGGATATCCTGGAAGCCGCCGCATGGATGGGGCGACGCTGGCGCGCGAGATCTTCTTCGTGCTGTTGCCGATGGCGGTGCCTGGCATTGCCTCCACCGTGCTGCTGAACGTCATCCTGGCCTGGAACGAGGCGTTCTGGACCCTCAATCTGACGTCGCGCGAGGCGGCGCCGCTGACCATGTTCATCGCGGCCTATTCCAGCCCTGAGGGCCTTTTCTGGGCCAAGCTCTCGGCGGCATCGACCCTCGCCATCGCCCCCATCCTGATCATCGGCTGGTTCAGCCAGCGCCAGCTTGTGCGCGGCCTGACCTTCGGCGCCGTGAAGTAGAGGTAAGTCCCATGGGTAGCATCCAACTTAAAGGCGTCCGCAAATCCTTCGGCACGGTCGATGTCATCCCCGGCGTCGATCTCGATATCAAGGACGGCGAATTCGTCGTGTTCGTCGGCCCGTCGGGCTGCGGCAAATCCACCCTGCTGCGCCTGATCGCGGGCCTCGAAGACACCACCGGCGGATCGATCATCATCGACGGCAAGGATGTGGTGAACGAAGCCCCGGCCCAGCGCGGCCTGTCGATGGTGTTCCAGTCCTACGCGCTCTATCCGCACATGAGCGTCCGGGGCAATATCGCCTTCGGCCTCAAGATGGCGGGCATGCCCAAGGATCAGATCGACGCCAAGGTCAAAGCCGCCGCCGACGTGCTGAACCTCTCGACATACCTCGATCGCAAGCCGCGCGAGCTGTCGGGTGGTCAGCGCCAGCGTGTCGCCATCGGCCGGGCCATCGTGCGCGAACCCAAGGCGTTCCTGTTCGACGAGCCGCTCTCGAACCTAGATGCCGCCTTGCGCGTCCAGATGCGTCAGGAAATCACCCGGCTGCAACGCCAGCTCGCCACCACCGCGATCTATGTGACCCATGATCAGGTCGAAGCCATGACCATGGCCGATAAGATCGTGGTGCTGAATGCCGGGCGGGTCGAGCAGGCGGGATCGCCGCTGGAGCTCTATGAGAAGCCGGCCAATCTGTTCGTCGCCTGCTTCATCGGCTCGCCCAAGATGAACCTGATCACCGGGGCCGAGGCCGCCAAACTCGGCGCCTCCACCGTCGGGATCCGGCCGGAACATATCAATGTTGCGAGCAGCGGCGAGGGCTGGCAGGGCACCGTCGCCACTGCCGAACACCTGGGCAGTGATACCTTCCTGTATGTCGATGTGCCCGAGGTTGGGCCGATGACGGTGCGCGTGACGGGCGAGGCTGGCTTCTCGGCCGGCTCCACCATTGTCCTTAGCCCCGATCCCGCCCGCCTGCATAAGTTCGACGCCAACGGCAAGGCATGGGTCGCATGAAGCTCGCCGGCAAAATCGCCATCGTCACCGGCGGGGCGCGCGGCATCGGCCGGGCGATCGTCGAACGCTATATCAAGGAAGGCGCAACGGTTGCCATCGCCGACCGGGCGGTGGCCGAAGCTGCGGCGCTGGCGCAGGAATGGGGCGACAAGGCCTTTGCCGTGCCGCTGGATGTCGGCGATCTTTCCTCCATCAACGCCATGGTGGCGGATGTGATGAAGCGCGCCGGCGGGATCGATATCCTGGTCAATAACGCCGCGCTCTTCGATATGGGGCCGGTGCTGGACGTGACGCCCGAGAGCATCGACAAGCTGTTCGCCGTCAATGTGAAGGGCCTGTTCCTGACGCTCCAAGCCGTCGCCCGCCAGATGGTCGGCCAAGGTCGCGGCGGCAAGATCATCAATATGGCGTCGCAAGCCGGGCGGCGCGGCGAGGCGTTGGTCTCGATTTATTGCGCGACTAAGGCGTCGGTCATCAGCCTCACCCAATCGGCGGGCCTGGATCTCATCCAGTACAAGATCAACGTCAATGGCATCGCGCCGGGCGTGGTCGACACGCCAATGTGGGCAGAGGTCGATGCCCTCTTTGCCAAATACGAAAACCGGCCACTGGGCGAGAAGAAGCGCCTGGTCGGGGAAGCCGTGCCCTATGGCCGCATGGGCCTGCCCGAAGACCATACCGGGGCGGCCGTATTCCTGGCCTCCAGCGACGCCGATTTCGTCGTCGCCCAAACCCTCAATGTCGATGGCGGCAACTGGATGAGCTGAGCAAGCTCGCCGCCCTCCCTACCCTTTCACACCCGCAAGTAACGGACAGAGCATCATGTACCTTGAAAAGTTCAAACTCACCGGCAAGACCGCCCTCGTGACCGGTGGCGGGCGCGCCATCGGCCTTGGCAGTGTCGAAGCGCTGGCGGAAGCGGGCGCCAAGGTCATCATCGCCGACTTCGACGAGAAGACCGCCAAGGAAGGCCAGGCCGCGATGAAGGCCAAGGGCTATGACGTCGATATCGTGATCATGGATGTCACCAACCCGGCCCGCGTGACGGAAGTCGCCGACGAGGTCTTCAAGAAGTACGGCAAGCTCGACATTCTGGTGAATAACGCCGGCATCGCGCGCTCGGAAACCCCGGCAGAAACCGTGACCGACGAACATTGGCTCAACGTCATCGACGTCAATCTGAACGGCGTCTTCTGGTGCTGCCGCGCCTTTGGCAAGCACATGCTGGCGCAAGGGTCGGGCAATATCGTCAATATCGGCTCCATGTCCGGCTTCATCGTCAATAAGCCGCAGGAACAGAGCTACTACAATGCCTCCAAGGCCGCCGTGCACCATCTGACCAAGTCGCTGGCCGCCGAATGGGGCGCGCGCGGTGTGCGCGTCAATGCGGTTGCCCCGACCTATATCGCAACCCCGCTGAATGAGTTCGTGAAGTCCAAGCCCGAGATGTACAAGGCCTGGCTCGACGGTACCCCGATGGCGCGCCTGGGCGAGATCGAGGAAATCGCCTCGGTCGTGCTGTTCCTGGCCTCCGAAGCCGCCAGCCTGATGACCGGCAGCGTCGTGGTGGTGGATGGCGGCTACACCTGCTGGTAGAACCGGTAGGTAGGGAACTCGGGTGGGGTCGAGCGCAATGACACAGGCATTCGTTGGCATCGATGTCGGCACCGGCAGCGCACGCGCCGGGGTGTTCGATGAAAGCGGGCGCCTGCTCGCCAGTGCCAAGCACCCCATCCGTCTCTGGCAGGAGGCCGGCGGTATCGCCGAACAATCCTCCGCCGATATCTGGGCGGCGGTCTGTACCGCCACCAAAGAGGCCGTCGCCTCTTCTGGTGTTGCGCCCGACAAGATCGCGGGCCTGGGGTGCGATGCCACCTGCTCGCTCGTCGTCTTGGACGCCGGAATGCAGCCGGTGGCGGTTGGGCCGTCGAACGATCCCCAGCGCGATATCATCGTCTGGATGGATCATCGCGCGACCGCCGAAACCAAGGCGATCAATCAAAGCGGATCGAAGGTGCTCGACTATGTCGGCGGCTCGATCTCGCCCGAGATGCAATCGCCCAAGCTGCTGTGGTTGAAGCGGCACAAACCCGCGAGCTTTGCCAAGGCCGCCCATTTCTTCGATCTCTCGGATTATCTGACCGCCAGGGCGACCGGTAGCCTCGCGCGCTCTACCTGTACCGTCACTTGCAAATGGACGTATCTGGCGCATGAAAAGCGCTGGGATGATGCGTTCTTCCAGACCATCGGGCTCGAGGAATTTCCGGCCGAAGGGTACGCCCGCATCGGCACCGAGATTGTCGAACCGGGGCAGTCGCTCGGCAATGGATTGACGGCGGTTGCGGCCAGTGCGCTCGGCCTCAAGGCCGGCACCCCGGTCGGCGCTTCGCTGATCGATGCCCATGCCGGCGGGGTCGGCACGGTGGGCGCGGTCGGGCCGCAGGGGGAAGAGCCCAATCCGCTGGGCCGGGTCGCCTATATCATGGGAACCTCGGCCTGCATCATGGCCTCGACCCAGGACCCTTTGTTCGTCAAAGGCATCTGGGGGCCCTATCAATCGGCAATGATCCCCGGCTTCTGGCTGAATGAAGGCGGGCAATCGGCCGCCGGCGCCGCCATCGATTATCTGATGAAGCTGCATCCGGCTTATGGCGAGCTGGAAGCTTCCGCCAAGGCCGACGGCCTCGCTCCCTTGGAATGGCTGGAACGCCGGATCCTGGATGAAAGCGAAGCCTCGCAGGCCGTCTTGCAGACCCGGGGCCTGCATGTGGTGCCGGACCTCCTTGGCAACCGCTCGCCCTTTGCCGATCCCGATGCCCATGGCGTCATCAGCGGGCTCGATATGGAGCCCGGCATCGGCGGGCTGATCCGGCTTTATCTCGCGGCCTTGTGTGGACTTGGCTATTCGACCGCCCAGGTGATCGAGGCCTTCCGCGCCAAGGGCCTCGCCTGCGATACCTTGGTGATGAGCGGCGGCGCCTCGCGGTCTCCGCTGGTGCGCCAGATCATGGCCGACAGTACCGGCTGCACCGTCGCCTATCCCACCACCACCGAACCGGTCCTGCTGGGCGCCGCCATGTTGGGAGCCATGGCGGCAGGGAGATTCGCCAGCCTGACCGAGGCGATGGCCGCCATGTCGAAGATCGGGTCCCTCACGTCCCCGACCGACGGCGCCATCGCCGATTTTCACGCCCGGAAGGCCGAGGTCTTTGCCCTGATGCAGGAGCTGGATCGCAAGGCCCGGGCGATTATGGGGTAAGTTTTTTCGTCATCCCGTGGCTTGACCACGGGATCCCCTCCGGGGGCTTGTCCATTATGACTGAGACCCACGTGGAAACGCGCCCGGAGGAGACCCCGGGATCAAGTCCCGGGGTGACGTTCTTTTTTGTAGGGCTTGAACCCCATGACCAAATGGCTCTTGAGCTGCGGCGATGCGCTGATCGATTTTGTGCCGGTGATGACGACCGAGGGGTTCGAGGCGCTGCGCCCGGCCGTCGGCGGGTCCTGCATCAATATCCCGATCGCGATGGCGCGCCTCGGGGCGAAAGCCGGCTATATCGGTGGCCTCTCCACCGACATGTACGGCCAGATGATCGCGGATCATGCCGAGGCCTCGAAAGTCGATCTCAGCTTTGCCGACCGCTTCGATGCCCAGACGACGCTGGCGTTTGTGAAGCTGGTCGATGGCCATGCGCGCTATGCCTTCTATGATCAGGCGACCGCCGCGCGACTCTGGACCTATCAGCCCAACCGTTTCCCCTGGGGCGAGATCGCGGCGCTGCATGTCGGGTCGACCACTCTTATTGAAGATCCGACCTCCGCCCAGACCCTGGCGCTGGTCAAGGGTGCCAAGGGCAAGACGGTGGTCTCCTTCGATCCCAATTGCCGACCGGGCCTCGTCAAGGACATCGCGGATTATCGCAAACGGATGGCCAAGTTCGCCGGCATCGCCGATCTGATCCGCCTGTCGGACGAAGATTTTGCCTTCCTCTATGGCGAGGCGGAAGTCGAAGCGGTAGTGGGTAAGCTGCTGGACGACGGCGCTAAGCTCGTGGTGCTGACCCGTGGCGGGGCCGGGGCCGAAGCTTGGCACAGAACGGCGGGACATGTTGCGATCCAGGCGCCTAAGGTGACGGTGTCCGATACCATCGGCGCGGGCGATACCTTCCTGGGCGCACTGCTGGTCAGCCTGCAGGAAAGCGGCGGCTTGGATGATCTCGCGGGATTGTCGGCAGAGGCTCTGCAAGCGAACCTGACGTTCGCGGCGGCGGCGGCGGCCATCACCTGCTCGCGCCCCGGTGCCAATCCGCCCTGGCGTGAGGAACTCGGCGTCTAGTGCTGGGTCAGGCGGCGGACCAGGACTTCGCCGGAAAACGTGTGCATGTAGATGACGCAGCCCTTGCGCCCGCCGGTGGATTGGGCGGTGACGGGAATGCCGAGGTTCTTCAAGGTCTGGGCCGCGATCTCGGCATTGGAGGCGGCAATCCGCGTTGCGGTGCCTTCGGCCCCGGCAGCGCCGCCAAAAAACTTCGCCTGCAGATCGGAGAGTTTGCTGCCGCGTTTCGTCATGGCGTCGATCAACGCCGGGATCGCGACATTGCCGTAGCGCAGGTTTTTATCCTCGGATTTGGTCGAGGGCAGGACGTAATGGTTCATCGCGCCGATGCGGCGCCTCGGATCATACAGGCAAAGCGCGACACAGGACCCGAGGACGGTCGAAATCACGGCCGGCTCCTGCGAACAGACGATCTCGCCCTGGCTGAGGAAGTACCGCGGAATCTCAGCCGCATCGTCCTCTTCGGGGAGCATTTCCGTCTGCAGGGCGTCGAACATGAGGGGCACTTTCAGAAGAGACAAGAAGCACGAGACCACCCTAGGTCGCTGGAGGGGCGGGCGCCTTGACATAGGTCAAGTCCCCCTCGCCCCCGGCGGGTCATCGCGATGTCTTGAAAGTGAACTCCCATCGTCGTCAGGCCTAGTCGGCGGATCGACTAACCCTTCCGGCCTAAACCACCAGCCTACGCTGCCTGTTTGCCTTGCTTGTCCGGGTGGCGCTCCATCCAATCACTGCCCCAATCCCAGAGGGCGCGCAGCACCGGCTCCAGGCTGCGACCTTCCGGCGTCAGGGCATAATCGACGCGCGGGGGGACCTGGGCATAGACCGTGCGCTCCACCATCCCGGCTTCTTCGAGCTCGCGTAATTGCTTCACCAACATGCGCTGGGTGACGCGGTTGTTGAGTTTGCGCTGCAGTTCGTTGAAGCGATAGGTCTTCTCCAGCAGATGAAAAAGGATGACGCCCTTCCATTTGCCGTCGATGGGCGCCAAAGCCGCCTCGATGGAGCAGCCAGGGGCACAGTCGAAATTGCGTTTCTTCAGGGCCATGGCGGCTGCCTCCGGGGTGGTATCCAAAAGTGTACTATGTGCATTTTTATGCCGTATTCCATCAAAACGTACCAGCAGGCATATGCTGTTCACAAGTTTGGTTTGAAAGGAGCAGCCATCATGAAAGCCATCGGTTTCCGCACCGCCGGACCCGCAGAAAATTTGATCGATCTCGATATCCCGACCCCGACGCCGGGTCCACGCGACCTGCTGGTCAAGGTCGCGGCCGTGTCGGTCAATCCGGTCGACGTCAAGCTGCGCGCCGGATCCCAGCCCGCCGAAGGAGCGACCCGCTATCTCGGCTATGATGCCGCCGGGATCGTCGAGGCGGTCGGGTCCGAGGTGACCTTGTTCAAGGCGGGCGATGAGGTTTTCTACGCCGGCCAGATCGACCGACCGGGCAGCAATGCCGAGTTTCAGCTGGTCGATGAACGGATCGTCGGCAAGAAGCCGAAAAGCCTCTCGTTTGCACAGGCCGCCGCTTTGCCGCTGACGGCGATCACTGCCTGGGAGTTGCTGTTCGATCGCCTCGGCATCACCAAGGAAAGCACGGGCAATCTGCTGGTGCTGGGCGGCGCCGGGGGCGTTGGGTCGATCCTGATCCAGTTGGCCCGCAAGCTGACCAGCCTCACCATCATCGCCAGTGCCTCGCGCCCGGATACCATCGCCTGGGTCGAAAAGATGGACGCCCATCAGGTGATCAATCACCATAAGCCCCTGCCCGAGGAGCTGAAGCGCATCGGCATTCCGCAGGTGGAGTTTGTCGCGAGCCTTAATGGTACCGACAAGCAGCTGCCGGTGCTGCCGGAGGTGATCGCGCCGCAGGGCAAGCTGGGCCTGATCGACGATCCGGAAAGCCTCAATATCCGGCCCTTCAAGATGAAGAGCATTACGGTCGCCTGGGAACTGATGTTCACCCGCTCGCTCTATCACACCGCCGATATGATCGAGCAGCATCGGTTGCTGAACACGGTCGCGGATCTGGTCGATCAGGGAGTCTTGCAGACGACCCTGACCGGGGAGACCGGACCGATCAATGCCGCGACCCTGACGGCGGCGCATAAGCTGCTCGAAAGCGGCAGCGCGATCGGCAAGAACGTCATCGCTGGCTTCTAGGCCAGCAGTTCCTCGGCCAAAGCCGCGACCTTTACCGGCATCTCCGGGCCGCGCCAGATGAGCGAGGTTCGGAGGCGCCGGTATTCGAGCGGGAGGTCGTGCAGGCTGAGGCGGTCGCGTTCGGCGTAACTGTCGAGCACGCTGCGCGGCATCAGGGCAACGCCCATGCCGGCGGCCGCGCAGCCAAGGATCGCGTGATAAGAGGCAACCTCCACCACCTTCTCGATCGGGGTGCCGCTGCCGGCAAACCAATCTTCGAGGCGCTTGCGGTGCGGGCAGCCGGGATGGAAGGCCAGCATGGTGCCGTCCTTGACGTCGCCCGGGCAGGCAATCGGCGGATGGCGCAGACCCGCAACGATGATGAGGTCCTCCTCGTACAGCAACTGGGCGCCGAGACGCGGATCGGAGACGGGGCCGGCGACCAGAGCAGCATCGAGATCGCCCGCCAAGAGATCGGCGGTCAATTGGCGCGGGTCGCCGGTATGGAGTTCGAGGATGAGGTCTGGATAACGATCCTGCAGACGGGTCATCGGGCCGGGCAAGCGGACGGCGGCGGTGCTTTCCATCGCACCGAAGCGCAACAGGCCACGCGGCACGACATCATGGACGGCGGCCCGCGCTTCTTCGGCCAAGGCCAGCAGCCTTTCGGCATACTCCAGCAGCGTGCGGCCGGTCGGGGTCAGTTGCAGGCGTTTGCCTTCGCGCAGGAACAGCGTCACGCCGAGGTCTTCTTCGAGCTTCTGGATGCGGGTCGTGACGTTGGATTGCACCCGGTTGAGCCGTTCGGCGGCACGGGTAATGCCGCCCGCCTGAACCACGGTGCGGAAGACATGCAGGTCGGAGAGATCAATCATCTCAATTCACGATTAATATCATCATTATTAATCGTTTTATAGGAATTACCCCCGGCCGTAAAGTCGCGGGGAAAGGAGACAATCATGCAGAGAAAAACGAGTTACGAGCTGCATCATTGGGCGCGGGCCGAGCGAGCAAAGCTGATGGCGGCGCTGGTTCGGCGGGTCTGGCGGCGGCTGATCGGCCGCGCGGCGATGGTCAGGCACCCGCTGGTACGCGAGCTCTAATAGATCCCGATTTTGGAAAGCGTACGTTCATTGGCAAAGGGACAGGTGTCGCAGCGGCGCTGTTCGCCCATCGCGCCGGCATTACATTCGATGCAGCGCAAGATGTTCTGACCGATGACCTGGGCGATCGGGTCGTTCGAAGCGATCAGATCCTCGGCCACCTTCTGCATATGGTGGTCGCGGCTGCGGCATTTGGCTTCGATCGTCTGGCTGATCATAGTTGCACCGTTCTCGGTCGAGGGCTCGTCTTGGATGTACCCAGCTTCGCCCTGCGAGCGCGTTTCAACAATTCGGCGCGACGCCAGGGGGGGGACCTAGACCAACGGACTAAGCCTGCGGATTAACCATCATGCCGAATGGCGATAAACCATAAGTGGGCGCATGGTTTGGGCATGAAACCACTCATCGCCCTTATCGATCATCACAAACAGTCCGCAAAAAGCCTGCGTCTGCTGCTGAGTGATCATGGCTACCGCACGCTGATCGGCAGCGATGCCCTCGATATCCTGTTGCAAGATCAGGATATCAACGGGCTGGGGCTGATCATGGTGGAGCAATGGAACAGCGGCGGCGGGCTCGCCGACGGTCTGGCCCTGCGTGAAGCCCTGGGCTGGACGGTGCCTATCATCCTGCTGGCCAGCCGCCTCGATATTCCGCCCAATCTGGAAGCATCGGTGCCAGCGCTCACCATCGTGCCGACCCCGACCGAAAGTGATGCCATGATCGCCGCCGTCAAGGCGGCGATCAAACCCAAGGCACCGATGACCGCCAAGGCCGTCACCGGCACGATCAGCGTTCTCGGGTTCTGATCCCCCGGCCCTGTCGCCCGAGCCGCGCCAGGACAATCACCGGCAAAACCCCGATCACCACGATGATCAAGGCCGCCACCGCCGCATCCTCATAGGTGCCGCGTGCCGCCTCGCCATAAAGATGGGTCGCCAGCGTTTCGAAATTCAGCGGGCGCAGCAGCAGGCTGGCCGGCAATTCCTTCATGCAATCGACGAACACCAGCAGCGCCGCTGCCGCCAGTGCGGTTTTTGAGAGCGGCAGATGGATGCGCCGCATCGTCTTGCCCGAACTTGCTCCCAGCACCCGGGCCGCCTGATCGAGCGAGGGCGGGATGCGGGCAAAGCCGGATTCGATCCCGCCGGCCGAGATCGCCAGGAACCGCGCGGCATAGGCATAGACCAGCGCCGCGCCCGACCCGAGCAGCAACAAGCCGGTCGCGACACCGAACCAGGAGCGCGCGGTATCGGCAATCGCCCGGTCCAGCAAGGTGATCGGCGTCAAAAGCCCGATCGCCAGCACCGTGCCCGGCACGGCATAGCCAATGGCGGCGATCCGACCCAGAAGACCGGTCGAAGCCCCCGGCCGCAGGCGCGCAGCATAGGCGACGGCGAGCCCGCCGACCAGCACGGCGAGGGTGGCGAGGGCCGAGATGAGAACCGTATTCCAGGCCTCGGCATAGATCGCAGGCGAGATGCCGGCAAAAGACACCCGCACCCAGGCCTGGCTCGCGAGATAAGAGGCCGGGGCTAGGAAGCCGATCAGGATCGGCAGGCAACCGACCAGCAGAGCGAGCAGCCCCCAACCCAGCGGCAGACGCTGCGGCACCATCACCCGCTGGCGCTGGGCCGAGGCGGCATAACGCTGATGACGGCGGGCCCAGCGCTCGAAAGCCACCAGCGCCAGCACCACAACCAGCATGGCGAGCGCGATCTGCGCCGCGCCCGGCAGATCGGAGCGGGTGACCCAAGTGCTATAGATCGAGAGCGTCAGGGTGCGGACCCCCAGAAACTCCGAGGCGCCGATATCATTCAAGGTTTCCATCAGGGCAAGTGCCAGCCCGACAGCGATCGCGGGGCGCGCCAACGGCAGCGCCACCTTGAAGAAAACGCCCGAACGGCGGGTGCCGAGCATTCGGGAGGCTTCGATTAATCCGGCGGCTTGCGTCAGGAACATCGCCCGCACCGGCAGATAGACGTAAGGGTAGAGCACAAAGCCCAGCACCAGGATGCAGCCGCCCATCGAGCGGATATCCGGCAGGCGGAAATCCTGGGGACTGTCAAACCCCAGCAGTGCCCTGAGCGCGACCTGCACCGGGCCGATCGGGTGCATCAGATCGAGATAGGCATAGGCGACGATATAGGTCGGCACTGCCAGTGGGAGCAGCAACGCACCATCGAGGATCTTACGTCCCGGAAAATCATAGGCCGTCACCAGCCAGGCGAGCCCGGTGCCGAGCACCATCACCAGCCCCCCGACACCCAGCAGCAAAAGCGCGGTTTGCGAGAGTGCCTGGGGCAAGACATAGGCAATCAGATGCGGCCAGAGGTCGGCACTGCCCTGCAAGGCCACCGCCAAAAGGGCAAGGATGGGGGCCAGCGCCAGGGCGGCGATCAGGGTCGAGGCAGCCAGCCAGCCGCTGCCAGAGGTCAATCTTTTCATCCGGGCCATAACAGCAGAACGGCCGGCCGCGCATCAAGCGGGCCGGCCGAACCTTTGGAGATCAGGATCGATTAATTGTCGAAACCGACCTTATCGACCAGTTGACTCGCCTTCTTGCGGTTGGCCGAGATCTGGGTCAGCGGCAGACCGTCGATCTGCAGCGTACCGGCCGAGGCGATGATCGGATCGATCTTGGCGCCGGGCTTCACCGGATATTCGTAGTTGGCTTCGGCATAGATCTTCTGCGCTTCGTCCGAGACGAGGAATTCCAGCAGCTTCACGGCTTCGGCCTTGTTCGGCGCATACTTGGCAACGGCGGCGCCGCTGACGTTGACCTGGGTCCCGCCATTCTTGAAGGTCGGCAGCACGACGTTGATGGCATCGCCCCACTTCTGCTGATCCGGGCCGCCCTTGCCGCTGCGCATCAGGCCGACGTAGTAGGAATTGGCGATGCCGATCTGGCAGAGGCCGCCCAGGATGTCGCGGGCAACTTCACGGTCGCCGCCGCCGGCCTTGCGGGCGAGGTTCGCCTTGACGCCGGTCAGCCAACGTTCGGCCGCTTCTTCGCCGTGATGGGCGATATAGGCGGCGATCAGGCCGGTGTTATAGGGATGATTCCCTGAGCGGATGCAGACCTTGCCCTTCCACTTCGGATCGGCGAGGTCTTCGTAAGTGAAGGACTTGAGATCGAGCTTCTTGTCGACATAGAGCACACGCGCGCGGCTGGAGAGGGCGAACCAATTGCCCTGGGGATCGCGCAGCGCGGCCGGAACGGCAGCTTCAAGGGCGGCGCTCTTCACCGGCTGGGTTAGGCCCTTTTCGACGAGATCGACAAGATTGCCGAAATCGACGGTCATCAGGACGTCGGCGCTCGAATTGGCGCCTTCGGCGGCCACACGTTCGGCAACGCCGTCCTTCAGGAAGATGGTATTGACCTTCACGCCGGTCTTTTTGGTGTAGGCATCGAGGAGCGGCGCGACGAGGCCGGCTTCGCGGGCAGTATAGAGATTGACTTCGGCGGCCTGCGCGGCGGTCGCGCCCAGGGCTAGGACGGTGCCCAGCAAGGCCAGCTTCAAGGACTTCTGCATCGGTTCGCTCCTCTCGTCGTTAGGGCGTTTCGGTCGCCCAACCTGAAGCGGAACAAACAGGCAGGTCCTGTAGCAGTAAATCACTTTACGCTTTAGAAGCATTATAATGCTTAGTTTTAGATATCGGCGGCGCAGCCGAATATTGCCGAGCAAGCCCACGAATTCTGCGAGTGCGTCTCAGACCCAGACTCAATACGAATGAAAACTGATCGCAAGAGCAACCTTAAGCGGCCGGAAATCAGGCGGTAGCGCCACGCCAACCCCTGCTACAATCCTATGAACCGCAGCAGTGTTGGATTCCGACCCGCAATCACGGCGCGCAGACCGACAAGATAAATCGTAATTCCGAAAAGCCGGATCTGAGTTATCAGGGAATGCTTTTAAGAATTGTCGCAGTTCTTAAAAATTAACGACATTCACTAACATTATAGACAGGGGCATTCTGACAATGCAGTACCAAAATACCCCACAACCGCCATGCCCGAGGCGGTGTAACGATCAAGCCGGGCTTTCAGATTCTTACGCAGTCCGTTGAGCCGTTCGAGTTCCGAGACGGCGCGGCTGCGGTTCGAGGCGGCGAGCCCCAGCATGATGGCTTCCAGGCACACGAAGGTTGCGCCCTGCAGGGCGACACCGTCGGCGCGGCCGCGCGCGACCGGGATTTCGACATCAGCCCGGCCGGAGAGGCGGGTATCGAGGGTGCCGGCGATCAGCACCACCGGGATCTTCAGGCGGCGCGCTTCGGACAAGGTCACCAGCGCCTCGCCATAGGTGCGGCCATAGGCCAGCATCAGCAGGGCATCGCCGGATTTGAGGCCCAGCAGCTGATCGGCCAGATCGCTGCCGGTCGCATCGAGCACATGGGTGGTGTGGCCGTTCCGCGCGAGCAACGCCCCGGTATAGCCGGCGAGATAGGCCGAGGAGCCGAGCCCGAAGACGACGATCCGCTGGGCGCGAGCCAGCAGCGACGTCGCCGAGGCGATGCGGGCGCGCACCTCGGGCGACTGCATGGTCGCCAGTGCATCGGCATGGGAGGCCGCGACCAGATCGACGGCGTTTTCGGCGCGGCGATCGATATCGGCGAGGGTGCGATTGAGGCTTTCGGCCGGGCTGATGCTATTGCCAAAGAAGGCGGCGAGCGTCTGTTTCAGATCGGGCAGACCGTCAAAGCCCAGGGCCTGGACGGCGCGCACGACGGTGGCATCCGAGGTACCGATGGCGGCGGCGAGCTCGGTCGCCGAGTTGTTCATCGCCTCATACCGGTGGGTATCGAGATAAAGCGCAACGCGCTGCAAGGCCGGCGACAGGCGGCGACCGCGGCCACGCAGGCGATCGCCCAGACGGTCGCTCGAAGCCCCAGCGAGACCACTACCGGTCGTTGTAACCTTCATCTCGTTCATGCCTGCCCCACCCCTACCGACATCCAAATCCAGGCCCTATTCTACAGGCCGTGGCTCCCCAGGACCAGCCGCTATGCGCTAGACTGCGCCCATGAGCCGCACCCACCGCCTTTTTGATCTGATCGACAGCCTGCGCCGCCATCGCCTGCCGGTGACGGCCGCGCAACTTGCGGAGGAAATGCAGGTTTCCCCGCGCACGATTTATCGCGATATCCAGGCCCTGATCGGCCTGGGCGCACCCATCGATGGTGAAGCGGGCATCGGTTATCTCCTGCGGCCCGGTTTCTTCCTACCGCCCATGATGTTCACCGCCGAGGAGCTGGAAGCCCTAGTCTTGGGCGCCCGGTGGGTCGGCAAGCAGGGCGACGCCACCCTGGCCGATGCCGCAACCAGCTTGCTGGCTAAGGTTGCAGCGGCCGCGCCGTCGGACCTGCGCGATCAGATGGCCGATACCAGCCTCTGGGCACCGAAGGCGGCCGAGGATTATGCCCAGAGTGCACTGCTGCGCGACCTGCGCGCCGCGATCCGCACCGAAACGCGCCTCTTTATCCGCTACAAGGATCTGTCGGAAGCGAGCAGCGAGCGCATTGTCTGGCCCTTTGCGCTGGCTTATTTCCAGCACTCCCGGATCCTGGCGGCCTGGTGCGAATTGCGCCAGGGCTTCCGGCATTTCCGCACCGAGCGGATCGAGAGCCTCACGCTGATCGAGGGACGCTATCCCCGTCGGCGCACCACCCTGATCAAGGCTTGGCGCAAGGAAATGGGGTTCGACGGACATCTGCTGACATAAACTGTCAGCAGGAGGAGTCATTCTCTCCGTGTCGAAGAACACAGCGGCCTCAAGTAGCGCAAAGCGCGATAGGCCGACAAACACGGAGAAGCCCACCATGCTGACACTCTATTACCATCCCGAATCCCGCGGTCTCGCCACCCTCTGGCTGCTGGAGGAATTGGAAGCGGACTATCAGGCCAAGATCGTCGAGCTGCGGGGGCCGACCGGCGCGCCGGAGAGCTATCGCGCGATCCATCCGCACAAAAAGGTGCCGGCCATCGTGCATGAGGGCGTGACGATCATCGAACGGTCCGCCATCTCAATCTATCTGGCCGATCGTTTCCCGAAAAAGGGACTGGCGCCGGCGATCGACGATCCGATGCGCGGGCCGTATCTGGCCTGGACGATCTATAATTCCGGGGTGCTGGACCCGGCCCTGTCGGCAACGGTGCTGGGCTGGGATTATGATCCGGCGCGTGTACCCTTCGGCGCCTGGGACGAGGTGGTCTCCTATGTCGAGCGCACCCTGACCGAAACCCCTTATATCGCCGGCGACCGTTTCACCGCTGCCGATACCCAGATGGCGAGCAGCCTGCATTGGGGGATCAATCTGCTGGGCAAGATCCCGCCCAAGCCGATCTTCAAGGAGTATCTGGCCCGTATCGCCGAACGGCCGGCTTTCCAGAAAGTGGTTCTGCAAAGCCAGCCGATCAAAGCAGCGGTCTAGGTCACTTGGCTTTGGCAGCGGCGACCTGTCGTCGGTATTCCTGGACCGGCAGGCCGCCGATGCCCCAATTCTCGAACTCGACCTCGTCGATCACCACCACGGTGGTCGCGGGGTTCTTGTTCAGAACCGTCTGGAGCAGCTCGGTCACGCCTTTGATAAGCGCGGCCTTCTGTTCCGGGGTCGCAGCCTTGCTGTCCGGCGTCGACCCTTCACGGGTGATCTGGATATTGACGTAAGGCATGGGTTTTCTCCCTTCTACCAGCGGCCAGCGTTCTGGCCGCCGTCGACATGCAGGATCTCGCCGGTCACGAAGCCGGCCGTTTCAAGATAGAGCACCGCCTCGACAATATCGCGGATATCGCCCATGCGGCCGACCGGATGCAGACCCGACAAAAACTCGTGGGTTTCGGGGCCGTGCATCGGGGTTTTGATGATGCCGGGCGAGACGGCATTCACGCGGATGTTCTGCTTGGCATATTCCAGCGCCAGACCCTTGGTCACCGAATTCAGCCCGCCCTTGGTAATGGAAGCCAGCGCCGCCGAGACGCCGGCGATCGGCTGATCGACGAGGCTGGTGGTGATGCTGACGATATGGCCGCTGCCCTGCTTAAGCATTTCCACCACCGCCCGCTGGGTGATGTGGAAGAAGCCCGCGACATTGGTCGCGATCGCGGATTTGAAGTCTTCCTCGTTATAATCCGTGAAGGGTTTGGCGAGGAAGATGCCGGCGTTATTGACCAACGTGTCGATACGGCCGAAGCGGGCCAGCCCCTGGGCGATCACCTTCTCGGCAGTTGCCGGATCGGCGATATCACCCGCCACCGTCAGGACATCGGGGTCCTTGTCGAGGGTGATCGAGCGGGAGGTTGCGACCACCCGGTAATTGCGGTCGCGGTAGGCCTTGACCAGACCCGCGCCGATGCCTTGGGACGCGCCGGTGATGACGGCGACTTTCCGTTCATTGCTCATGATGACCTCTGATTTTCGAGAGCGGAACCGACTGCGGTTCCGATGAGGTCAACTTAGGCTTTTGCGCAGAACGCTCGAATAGTCGACGAATGGAAATTACTCTTCCATTAAGTGGAAGAATGTTTCTCCAGCAAGCGAGCAAAGATCGGCTTCAGGCGCGGCAGGGCGAAATCGACGAAGGCCCGGACCTTAGGTACCGCCAGGCGGCCCTCGGGCGTGATGAGATGCACCGGCAAGGGCGGCGGCTCGTCCGCCTGAAGGATGAGCTTGAGGCTCCCCGCGAAGACCTCTTCGGCCACGTGATAACAAAACAGCCGGGCAACCCCGCGCCCCTCGACCGCCGAGGCCACGGCGGCGCGCACGCTATTCACCGTAAAGCGCGGCGCGAAGGACACCACCCGAGGCACTTGCGCGCCGGGAACGGCCGGAAAGCTCCAGCTATCCTGGCCGAAATGGGTCATGGCGATGATCTGATGTTTGGATAGATCCGCCGGCTCGTTGATCGCCGGATTCTGGGCGAGGTAGGAGGGCGCGGCGGTGACGATGCGGCGGACCTCCCCCACTCGGAGCGCGACCAGGGTCGAATCCGGCAGATGGGCGATGCGCAAGGCGACATCGATCCCCTCGTCCACCAGGCTGACCGGCCGGTCGAGCAGCAGGAGCCGGGCCGACACACCGGGATAGGCATCGAGAAAGGCATTGAGGATCGGACGGATGATCTCCTCACCACTGATCACAGGCGCGGTGATGGTCAGCATACCGCGCGGGGCCGAGCGTTCGTCGGCCGCCATCAGATCGGCTTCCTCCAAATCGATCAGCACCCGGCGGCAGGCGGTTGCATAGCGCTCCCCCGCTTCGCTGAGGCGGATCGAACGGGTCGTGCGGTGCAGCAGCTGGGTCCCGACGTGGTTTTCCAGGAAGGTAATCGCACGCGTGACGGCGGCGGGGGAGCGGCCAAGGCGACGGCCGGCGCCGGCAAGGCTGCCCTCGTCCAGCGCCGCCACGAAAACCCGCATGGCATCGATCCGGTCCATGATTATTCCACTTCCTGCAAGACTATCTGCCGGATGATGGGAATTCTGACGAAACCTGCAAGGACTTACTTCTGGGGCACCCCCATTCCAGGAGCACATCGATGATCCGTTTTTCCGCCCCCGTCCCGACCCAGGTCAGCTTTCGCACCGCCAAGGTCGGCCCCGTCGAGGTGTTTTATCGCGAGGCCGGCGATCGCAAGAACCCGACGATCCTGCTGCTACACGGCTTCCCCAGCTCGTCGCACATGTTCCGCACGCTGATCCCGCTGCTGGCCGATCGCTATCACATCATCGCACCCGATCTGCCGGGCTTCGGCTTTACCAAGGCGCCGGGGCGCGGGGAATTTGCCTATAGTTTCGACAGCCTCGCCCAGGTGATCCAGGATTTCACCGATGTGGTGAAGCTCGACCGCTATGCGATCTATGTCTTCGATTATGGCGCGCCGGTCGGCTATCGCCTGGCGATGGCGCGGCCGGAACGGGTCACCGCCATCATCTCGCAGAACGGCAATGCCTATGAAGAAGGCCTCAGCAATGGGTGGGCGCCGATCCAGGCCTATTGGAAGGACCCGACCCCGGAAAACCGCGCCAAGGTCGGCCAGCTCCTCAGTTTTGATGCCACCCGCTGGCAATATGTCGAAGGGGTCGCCGATCCGCTACAGGTGGCGCCGGAATCTTATGTGCTGGATCATGCTCTAATGCAGCGGCCGGGGAATGCCGATATCCAGCTGGATCTGTTCCTGGATTACGCCAGCAATGTTGCGCTCTATCCGGCTTTCCACGCCTATTTCGCCCAGCATCAGCCGCCGCTGCTGGCGGCATGGGGCGATAAGGATCCGTTTTTCCTGCCGCCCGGCGCCAAGGCCTATCGGCGCGACCTGCCCGAGGCCGAGGTGCATTTGCTGGATACCGGGCATTTTGCCCTGGAAACCCATGCCCATGACATCGCCGCGCTGATGCGCGACTTCCTCGGCCGCAAGCTTGGCTGACCTGCCCTAGACGGTAACGCGTCCGGGGATGACCAGCGGGGTTTCCCCGGCGCGATAGACCTTCAGGGCCTCGTCCGCCGAACGCCAGCCTTCATCGATGCCGCGTTGCAGGTTGCTGTGGGTCCAGTCGAAATCGACGTCGTAGCTGACGTCTAATTCGACGATGCGGATCTTATGGCCGCGCTCGCGCACATGATATTTAAAGAGCTTCACGTCATCTTCGGTCGAGGTCGCGGCGAACATCATCACGAGGTTGTTCAGGGCATCCACGAGATTGCGCGGCTTGCGGATCTGCTTATGAACCAGCAAGCGCGAGACCCAGACTTCGTCGAGGTCGGGGTGTTCGTCCAGCATGCCCTTGAAGTTGACCGTTTCGACCATCGCCCCTTCGACATATTCCTTCCCGGCCATTTCGACCGGGCTGAGGATGAAGGGCAGCGCCGAGCAGGCACACAGGCTGTTGGCGGAAATATCGGCCTTGCCGTCACCCGGCACGTTGGAGAATTGCTCCAGCCGATGGTCGGTCAGGTTATAGGCATTGTGATAGACGACCGGCTTGCCCGGCTGATGTAGCGCCGCAAAATCGATCTGCTGGAAGAGCGGATTGTCCGGCTCATAGACCTTGGAGAGGCCGGTAACGGGGCTGAGCCATAGGGCGCTGGTCATGAAGCGCGTCATCGGGTTCGCCGCCATCACCGCATTAAAAATGGCCGGGCGCAGATGAGCGGAGGTCCAGGAGGTCGGATCGCGGGCGATCGCCCAAAGATCGTTCGTGGCGCGCAGGATGGTTTCCGGCACAAACAGATCCTGGTAGCTCGCGGGATTGAGCATGAAGCTCATCATCCCTTCCGTCATCGCCCGCCAATCCGGGGTGAAGAGGGTCGCCATCGGGAACTTGGCATATTCCCGGTCGGGCCGGAAAACATGGCTGAAGAAATCCAGCGTGCGGGCATATTCCTGGCCCTGGGGGGCCTGATTATAGAGGGCTGCGACCCAGGCACCGATGCAGGCGGTGCCCCAGACATCGAACCGCATCCCCTCTTCGTCTACCAGGCGCTTCAAGGCGCCAAGACTGAGACCAACTGCCGGACCACCGCCGGCCAACGCGATTGCACGCTTCATTACAGAACCCCTTGCAGCAAAAAGGTGGCAGGGAAGGTTGGAACGCGACGCCATTTTTCTGTTTTGCAATGCAATATCACAATATTAGCACAGGTCAACTATAATAAAGGCCCGTAATTATGCTGCATTTTAGATGTCTATAATGTTTCAAATCATGAAAGAAATATAAAAGTCCGAAAGGGCTTTGGAATTGATTATAGTTTGTGCACTGCAACTAACAATTAGATAAACTTTTCTGCGATCAGCTAAAAGCGCTTAAAGATTTTCTTTGCTTTAAGCGTGCATCACAATGCGACCGCCGGTGATTCTCTGCACCTGGCAAAGGTATCATAGATTGTATTTCACGCAAATTCTCATTGCCTTAACCGCGAGCGCCAGCGGGGACGTAGTAAAATTTCAAACTAAACCGCTAGCCTAAGCCATTCGTCTAAGCCGTCGGCTTAGGCCAACGGTTTAGACTAAGCGCCGACTATCAAAGCGATCAGGCCGCGCGCAGGCTGACATCCATGAAAAACCTTATCGCTCTGATCGACAGCAATGCAGTGGCCGCCCGCGGCCTGCAACTGTCGCTGCAAGACGGCGGATACCAGGTGGTCCTGGGGTCCGACGGCGCAGAAATAATGAGCAAATTGCCCGCCTCTCCCGCCCTGTCGCTGGTGCTGGCGGAACAATGGAACAGCGGCCCGAACAGCGGCCTTGCCGAAGCCTTGAGCGTGCGCGACAAGACCAAAAGCCTGATCCCGATCATCGTACTGGCCAGCCGGTTCGATAATCACGACGGTCTAAAGGCCAGTGTGCCCAATCTGACGATCATCCCAACCCCGACCGAATCGGCCGAAATCCTGGCGGCTGTCGACCGTTTAGCCGCGGAAAAGCCAGCCATCACGCCTCCTTTGGCGTGACTTAGGGTCCCGAACTTCCGTAAAATTGTTTCATTTGACAAAAGCACAACCTGGATCAATGTTGCGCCGCAAGATTAAACGCTCCATCACGCTGGTGGAGCGTTTAGCATTTTCGTCGAACCGAGATCGCAATGCCGCCGCTGACCCGCGCTCGTCTTCACAGTCTGCTGCACTGCCGCCCCTGTAGCGGCGGATGGCAGGACCTGTGGCTGGTTCTGGCCGCAGGTGGTGCGGTTGCTAGTCTGGTCATGCTGACAGCTGCCGGCCTCGCGGTGTCGCTCTAGTCCGATGCTCGCGACCTTCCCCGACGTCACCCTGCGCAAGACCAAGCGCCTACGGCTGCGCAAGCCTTCTGACAGCGACCTCCCCTTCTTGACCGATCTCTTCAGCCTGCCCGAGATGGTGGCCCACCGCCCCCACCCGGTGCCCGACAGCCCGGCTCAGAGCGCGGCGCGCCTGGCCCGCGATCTTGCCCATTGGAAGCAGCACGGCTTTGGCCGCTGGGCCCTCGAGATGGGCGAGCATCCGATCGGGTTCGGCGGCCTGTCGCGCAAAGAGGGGATCGAGGGGCTCAATATCTCCTATCACCTGCACCCGGATTTCTGGCGGCGCGGCTTTGCCGGCGAATTTGTCGACGAAGCCTTGCGGGTCGCCTTCGAGGTGATCGAGGCCCCCCGGGTGGTCGGCCTGGTGCGGCCGGTCAATCCCGCCTCGCGCTCCGTCTTGGAGCGGGCCGGGTTTACCTTCGAAGGGGAAGTCGAGTTTGAAGGCGCCCCGACCCTGCTGCTGGCGCGATATCCCAGCTGCGGCGCGTGAATTGCGACTAAATCGCATTTGCCCGGAAAACACCATAATCTGCCCGCTCTTATCCCCTTTAAAGCTTAAGCCAAGGAGAGCGCATCGATGAGCGGACGTCTGATCATTCCGGCCCTGGGGCCCCTGTACGCCAAACTCAGCAGCCCGTCGGAAACCCTGCTGCGCGTGGTGTGCGGCGCCATCCTGGCGGTTCATGGCTGGCCAAAGATCCAGAATCCCACTGGTGCCGCCGGTATGGTGGAGCGCATCGGTTTTGTCCCGGCCGACTTCTGGTCGATCCTGCTGTCGGTGTCGGAATTTTTCAGCGGCATCTTCCTGGTGCTGGGCTTCCTGACCCGCCCGGCCGCCGCGATCGCCACCATCATTCTGCTGGTCACGGTCTATTTCCACTGGATCGTCGCCGGCCAGGGCTATGGCGGGGCCGAGAAATCGATCCTCTGGGCTGCCATCACGATCTTCTTCGCACTCAACGGCGCGCGCACCCTGTCGGTCGACAAGGCGTTGAAAAAGGAATTCTGATCCGCTACGCAGGGTTCAGCGTCGGGGGCCGTTCAGACAAGATCCCCCGACGCTGGAGACCTGCCCCGTGGAAATCAGAAATCTCTTCGCAACCCCGCTGATCGTCAGCCATCTGCCGCCCGAAACCCCGCTGATCGCGGAGTTGCGGCATCAGATCCTGACCCGTGCGGAAGCGACCCCCAGCGTCGCCCATAGCAACGAGGGCGGTTGGCAATCGGCCACCGACTTCCTCGATTGGTCGGGCGAAGCAGGCCAAAGCCTGATTGCCGCCGTGCGGCAGATTATCGACCAGATCACCATCGTCTGGGATGCGGGCACCCTCAGCCAACCAGAACTCGATTGGGCGATCACCGCCTGGGCCAATATCAACCGCCGGGGCAATGGCAACGCCAGCCATGTCCATCCGGGCGCCTATTGGTCGGGCTGCTTCTATGTCGATGACGGCGGGATCGACGGCCAGGAAGAGGACGGCGGCGCCCTGACCTTCAGCGATCCGCGCGGCCCCCTGCCGATCATGGCCAATCCCAATGTGAAGATCGGCCTGCCAGGATACCTCACCGCCGGTTTAGGCGAGCGGCTGTTTCCGAAGACCGGAATGCTGGTCCTTTTCCCCTCCTGGCTCTCCCACGCCGTCAGCGCCTATCACGGGGATGGGACGCGGATCTCGGTGGCGTTCAATTTTTCGATCAAGCTGTCTTGAAGCTTCTAATCAGGAGCGTGGGGGCGCCCCCTTTCCATGCCCATGCCTGTGCCCTCCTCGCTTGGGGGCAGAGCTAGGAGAAGAGGATGATGAAGACGAAGGCGTATTCATCACAGCACCCGACGGAAGCGCCATCGACCGGGGCAAGGGATCTGGTGCGGGAAGGGGAAGAACTCGAGACCCGATGGACGAGGATGAGGAGCTGGCCACCATTTCCTCCTTGCCTTCAGGCGCATCGGGCGGTGCGACAGCGACAGCGGACCTCATAGACGAGGAAGACGAAGCGGCCATCAGGAACCCTGGCACCTCGCGGTAAGCCGGATGCTTGTCGAAAAAATCCGGCCGCCCGGCTTTGCTCTCCAGCTTCCTCAACAGCTCCCGTCGCACATTTTCGATCATCGACAAGAGAAATAGCAAATCCCCCGAATAATCCCGGGAACGCGCCGCCATAATTTCTTGTACGTTTCCAATCTCAGCTTCGCTGAGCATCATTTTTCTTTTTAAAAGATCCGGCGTTACGTCAGAAGATCTAGTCCAGTTCGTATTTCTTGATTGCCTTGGCAAGGCATCCAATTGCACGCGGCGGAACAAATACCGATCGTGCATACTGCTGACCAAAGGGGCCAAACGATTGTCTGGATCGCCGGTTAGAGGGCCATGAAGACCATTCACGATATAGAGGGTGGCGAAATTCGACATCGCCATACGCTCCATCGTGCCGCTCCGCATCCCGACATGAATCATGAAATGCCGGCGCAGCAGTAGTTTCCATTTCAGCATATGGAAGAAGCGCGCCTGCTGGGGATACGTCAGATCAGGTCGCCCGTCTCCGAGCTTCCAAAACGCCCCAATCAGCGCAAAATTGCGGGGGTCCCTCAAGCCGGCTGGCGGCCCTTCGGGGAAATCCCCTGCAAAAACGACAAAAAAGCCGCAAGCACTCAGCATGCGAGCCAGCGCACCCATGGCTTTGTCGCTGTGATCATATTCCGGGTGAGCCCCCCCAGGAGCCATGCCCGACCGCCGGCCCCATAGAACGGCGACATCCCGATCGCACACCTTCCAGAAGTCGCCCAGGAACCGAGACCAGAGCGCGTTGAAGAGATCGACTTCATCGCCATCTATCCCAGGCACGCCCGGCCTGCGCTGCATCAGATCTCTTTTTTTCAAAGATCCAACATGCTCGGGGTCTTTGTAATAGCCTGCAATGATCTTCGTGCAGTCGGAAAGACTGATGAACCGGGTCCCCTGCGTCAGCGCCGCAAGCCGTTTAAAAACAGCCATGGGATCTGGGCCGTCTGGCTTTAAGGGGAAGCAAAAGATGCGCTCTGGACCAAAGCCGTATTGATGGACAAGAGCGTTATATAAAAACAGGTGTTTGCCGCTCGTGTTGACCGGCACGACAGCTACGGTCAAGGCCTCATTGATGCTCAAAGCCGTCACGACCTGGGTCAGATCGCCACTGGCATCGCCACGATAGATGAGAGTTTTCGGCCAGCCGAGCGTGTCGATGTAAGCCCTCATCTCACGCGCGGCGACATCGACCGGCGAGGAAGAGGATGACGAGGAAGAAGACGCCACGGGAAAAGGCGGGATCGCCGCCATCGGTGCGCTCAGGGCGACCGGACTCTCTTCGTCCTCATCGATTGTTGCCGGCGACGGCATGGGAACCGATGCTTTTCCGCTAGGGATATACCCCGGAACCCGCTCCTTCCAATCATCGTCTCTGACAGGCGGCGAGGACGAACTCGAAGCATCATCGCGGCTGGAAGAAGCCACCGGTCGCCAGACATGGTGAGACGGCGGCCCACCCCTGCGATGTCCGGGTGGTCCCGGCGCCCGATGCGATGGCGTGAGGGGCGGCGCGCTTGAAGAACTGGAGCTACGGGACGTGCCGGGAGGCGGCGTGACTGGGCCGGGGGCCAGAGCCGGCACAGATGAACCACTCGAAGAAGAGACTGCACCTCCCCGACCAAAGGGTCTCTTTGGTCCTCCCCTTCCCCCCGGTCCTCTTGGTTCGCTCATTCCCTGCGGCCCTCACGCCCATAGACAGCACAACAGCCCTAAGTTGCATGACATAATGCTGATTCAAACGAAGGCTTCAGGCAATAAAATACCCCTCGAAGGCCCAAACCTTCGAGGGGTTGTTTTCGGGGCAGCCCTAGACCTTCTGATCGGTCGAGGGTTTTTCCCAGAGGTTCACGCCGCCGTCGATGGCGTATTTGTCGATTTCGGCGAGTTCGGCTGCCGTGAAGCTGAGGTTCTTCAGGGCGGCGACATTTTCGACGATCTGTTCGGGCGAACTGGCGCCGATCAGGGCCGAGGTCACGCGCGGATCGCGCAGCACCCAGGCGAGCGCCATCTGGGCCAGGCTCTGGCCGCGCTGTTTGGCGATCTCATTGAGCGCCTTCGCCCGCGTGATGTTCTCACCCGAGAGATGGTCGTCTTTTAGCGAGCCGCCGCCAGCATTGGTGACGCGCGCGCCGGCCGGAACGCCATTCAGATACTTGTTGGTCAGGAGACCCTGGGCCAGCGGGGTGAAGGCGATGACGCCGGCGCCGGCTTCCTCGGTCGCATCCAACAGGCCGTTTTCGATCCAGCGGTTGAACATATTATAGGACGGCTGATGGATCAGCAGCGGCACCTTAAGGTCTGCGAGGATCTTGGCGATCTCACGGGTCTTGCCGGCCGAATAGGAGGAAATGCCGACATAGAGGGCCTTGCCCTGCTGCACGGCGGACGCCAGCGCGCCGGCGGTTTCTTCGAGCGGGGTATCGGCATCGAAGCGGTGCGAATAGAAGATATCGACGTAATCGACGCCCAGGCGCCCGAGGCTCTGATCCAGGCTGGAAAGGATTGCCTTGCGCGAACCGCCGCCCTTGCCATAAGGCCCGTCCCACATGACCCAGCCGGCCTTGGAGGAAAGGATCAGCTCATCCCGATGGGCCTTGAAATCCTCTTTGAGGATTCGGCCGAAATTGATCTCGGCGCTGCCGGGCGGCGGGCCGTAGTTATTGGCGAGATCGAAATGGGTGATGCCGAGGTCGAAGGCCTTATGCAGGATCGCGCGCTGGCGATCGATCGGGTTGGTATCGCCGAAATTATGCCAGAGACCGAGGGAGAGCGCCGGCAGGACCAGGCCGCTGCGGCCGGTCTTGCGGAAATTGGCATTCTCGTAACGATCGGGGGCGGCTTGATAGGACATCGGATGTCTTCTTATCTGGTGAGGAAGCGGCTGGAACCCTAGGCCTTCGGGTTGGGCCGGGTAAAGCGTCATAAATGAGTCGTCATGCCCCGGTTTAACCGGGGCATCTCCTCCGAGAGCGTTTCCAGCCTGCTCTAGGTTACTTGGACAGGCCCCCGGAGGAGATCCCCCGATCAAGTCGGGGGATGACGACCTTTTTTGGACTATTCAGCAGCTGCCGCCCGGCCGACGGTGCGGTCCAGGGCCTGGTCGAGATCGGCCAGGATATCGTCGATATGCTCCAGGCCAACCGAGAGGCGGACGTAACCCGGCGAGACGCCACTCGCCAGCTGTTCTTCGGCGCCCAGTTGCGAATGGGTGGTGCTGGCCGGGTGGATAGCGAGGCTGCGGGCATCGCCGATATTGGCGACATGATAGAAGAGCTGGAGCGCATCGATGAAGGCGCGGCCGGCGTCATGGCCGCTCTTGAGTTCAAACCCGACCAGCCCGCCATAGCCGCGCTTCAGGACCACATCGGCACGGCGCTTGGCCTCGCCGGTTTGCAAGCCAGGATAGATCACCTTGGAGACGGCGGGATGCTTGCTGAGGTATTCCGCAACAGCAGCCGCATTGCGACTGTGTTCGCGGATCCGCAGCGGCAGGGTTTCGAGGCCTTGCAGGATCTGGAAGCCATTGAAGGGCGACAGCGCCGAGCCGAGATCGCGCAGCAGGGTGACCCGCAGTTTCAGGATATAGGAGATCGGCCCGAGGGGCTTTGCGGCTTCCGCCCAGATCGCGCCATGATAGCTGGGGTCCGGGGTATTCAAGGCCGGCTGGCGGGCGGCGTGCTTTTCCCAATCGAAATTGCCGCCATCGATGATGAGACCGCCGATCGAGGTACCATGGCCGCCGATATATTTGGTGGTCGAATAGACGACGATCGCCGCGCCATGATCGAACGGCCGGGCCAGGAGGGGAGCGGCGGTATTATCGACGATCAGCGGAATGCCGAGCGGCCGGCCGATTGCCGCGACTTCCTTGATCGGGAAAACCGCGAGCTTCGGGTTCGGCAGGGTTTCGGCGTAATAGACCCGGGTGCGGGCGTCGGTCGCTTTGCGGAAGTTTTCCGGATCCGACGGATCGACGAAACGGACCTCGATGCCCTGGTTTTTGAGCGTATTGGCAAAGAGGTTCCAGGTGCCGCCATAGAGATCGGTCGAGCTGACGATATTATCGCCGGCGACCGCAAGGTTCTGGATGGCCAGCGCCGAAGCCGCCTGCCCCGAGGAAACCGCCAAGGCTGCCGCCCCGCCTTCGATCGCCGCCAGCCGCTCCTCCAACACCGCATTGGTCGGATTCATGATGCGGGTATAGACGTTGCCGAGTTCTTTGAGCGCAAAGAGGTTCGAGGCGTGGTCGGTGCTGTGAAACTGATAGGAAGTCGTCTGATAGATCGGCACCGCCACCGCGCCGGTGGTCGGATCGGCGCGGTAACCGGCGTGAAGGGCCAGGGTTTCAGGATGCTGTGAAGGCTTCTGGGACATGGGTTTATCCTTTGGCAAAACAGGGGAAGGCAGCCCGCCGGAAGGCTGGAGAAAAACAGAAGAGTGGCGGCGGACCCTTTAGATCAGCAGCGACAGCGCTTTGGCCAAGCGGGGAAATTCGGGGCGCAGGACAGTGTCATCGGCGGTTCTCCTGAACGGAAACCACGACATCTGCTGCCGTGGCGCTTTAGCGTTTGGTAACGCGGCGCAAGCTGCTGCTCTCAAATCACCGCGGTACGGGTGGAAGCCCTGTACAAGACTTATGTAATCCCACGCCCATGCGGGCGGTCAAGCGCGATTATGATCTCGTGCCGTGATTTATTTATATAATACAATTAATTTACGCTGATTATCATTTCATCCCTGGGTTGCAGTTACAGGGGATCCGCCGGACGGGGAAATAGGTTACGGATTTGCGTCAGACACAGCAGAGACGGGGCGCGCGATGACGAGGCAGCTTTCCTACTTCTACGTCGCGATGCTGTTCTCGAGCCTTTTCCGTGGAATCTCCATCGTCACGGTGGCCTGGGGCGCGCTGGAAGTCAGCGGCAGTATCGCCGCCACCGGGCAGATCTTCGTCATCAGCCATCTGATCAATGTGGTGCTGGGGCCGGGCTTCGGGACGCTGAACGACCGCATGAACCGCCGCGTCGCCGTGATCCTGGGCCAGACGATTGTCGGGCTGTCGACCGCCTCCCCCTTTGTCATTTGGGCAGCGGGGATCGATCTGCAGCTCTGGCATCTGGCGGTGATGGCCTTTGTCAGCGCCTTCGGCTTCCTGTTTTCGACCGGCTCGCTCGACGGGTTGCTGCAATCGCTGGTGCCGGCCGAGAAGCGACCCCAGGCTGCCTCCCTCACCAACGGCATCCGGCAGGGGGCGATGGTCGCGGGGGCCGGCGGCGGCGGCTATGTTATCCATCTGCTGGGCCTGCCGGTCGCCTTCCTGATCAGCGGCCTGCTGTGCTTCGCCGTGATCTTCTGCATCGCCTTGCTGCCGCCGGGGCAACTGCCCAAAAAGGCGCGAGGCTATGCCGCCTTCCTTGGCGAGTTGCGCGACGGCTTCGGCTATTTCCGCCAGTTGCCGGAGCTGAAAAGCCTGGCGCTCGCCAGTGCGCTCTGCATGTCGGTCGGGCAGCTGTCGAATGCGCTTTTGCCGGGCTTCATCAAGACAATCGCGGAGGGCGGATCGGACCTCTATGGCCTCGTCGATGCCGGTTGGTCGGTCGGTGGCGTGTCAGTCGCCTTTCTGATCGGCTATCTCTTGCGCCGTTATGCCATGCGCGGCGGGGAATATGCCCTGCTGGCGGGCCTAGGTCTTACCAGCGCGCTCTTCAGCTTCCTCAATGCCCCGATCCTACTGGTCGTGGTGCATGGGCTGATGGGGGCCGCCTTCTCCGGCGCCAAGATCCTGGCCGACGGTCGCCTCTTGCAGATCTGCCGCGAGGATATGATGGGCCGGGTGCGCGCCAATGTGCAGATGGCAACCAGCCTGATGGGCATCTTCGTCTATCTGTCGCCGACGTATCTGGCGGGCTTTACCGCACGCGAGCTTTATTTCGGCTGGGGTGTCGTGCTGGTGCTGGCGGGTGTCGCGCTGCTGACCACCCGCCCCAAGTCCTTGCCGGTCGAAGCCTAAACGGGGGTCAGCTGATCGATCACCGCGGTCGCGATTAGATCGCCGGCCGCCGACTGGAAGCGCTGCATGGCGATGCCAGTCATATGGGCCTGCCAATCGGCATGGCTCGCCCAGCTTTCGACGAAGATCACCAACCCGTCCGTCTCGTTCGAGCGGTGCAATTCATAGACGAGACAGCCCTTTTCCTGGCGGGTATCGATCACCAACCGCTGCTGAGCGGCGAGCAAGGTTTCGCCTTGGCCCGGCTTGGCTTGGATCTTGGCGATGATGGTCAGCGGGGGCATGGCAGTCTCCTGTTGCGGGGGCCGTCAGCCTGCCATGAACGCAGGCTTTACCGCCAAGAAAACCAGCGGCGGCAGCCCTTCAAAAAGGACAGGGTTTTCGCGCTTGTAAAACTGCGCCGGCGCCCTCATAACCACCCCTGACGGGCACACGCAGTCCGTTTCCATCGAAAGCGAAACCTTCATGTCTAGCGACAGTCGAAAGACCATGCCATCGGAGCCCCTGCGCTAGGCTGATCGCTCAGCTGTCCTACGCGTCCGGGCCTTTGGTGGCTGGTCGCATAGGAGAGCCTAATGAAGACATTCATCGCCAATCGGTTCGAGATCCTGTCCGAATGGATTTCGGACAATCTCGGCAGCCCGTATGCCTTTATCGCCGCCTGCCTGCTGGTGGCGATCTGGGCGATTACCGGGCCCTTGTTCCAATTTTCCGACACCTGGCAGCTGGTCATCAATACCGGCACCACCATCTCGACCTTCCTGATGGTGTTCCTGCTGCAAAATACCGGCAACCGCACCATCGACGGCATGCAAGATCGCCTGCGCGAGATGGAGCTGCTGAACCGCGAACTCTTGGCCGAACTGCGCGCCCTGCGCAGCGAACGCCTGGAGCTGCGCGAAGCCAGCTAAGGCTCAATAAAAAACCGGCGTTTGTCAGGGGAGCCTGACAGACGCCGGTTTGAAGGTTGCGGCCCGTGGGCAGACCGCTACTTCGTTCTTATCTTCTTTATTTCACGACGAGGTTGTTCTTCACGGTCTTGACGCCCGGGACGTCGGCGGCGACCTGACCGGCCTTCACCTTCATAGCGGCGGTATCGACAAAGCCCGAGAGCTGCACTTCGTCCTTGAAGGTTTCGACGCCGATCTGCATCGACTTCAGGCCCGGCTCATTCAGAATGGCGGCCTTCACCTTGGCGGTGGTGGCGGAGCTATCGATATATTCGCCAGCGCTTTCCTGCTTGGTGGTCGAAGAGCAGGCAGCCGTGGCGGCCAGCAGGGCGATGGCAAAGAACGGGCGGATCAGGGCGGACGTCTTCATGGCGGGCAACTCCCTTTGCGGATCTCTTTACGCCTTCCGACGATTGGAAGCGGCGTGCGTGAGATCAACGCAACGAGCCCTTCGATGGTTCCATGCCCTTAAGCGCGGCTGTTCAAATTTTTGCAAACCACCTATTTTGCTCCCTCCCTCCTGCTCTTCGGATGCCGCACAGATGAGCCTGCCTCCCGCCGAAATCACCGGCCCGTCGGCCTGGTATGGCCCCGCGATGGCCGCAAGGACAGATTGGATCCGCCCCTTCACCCCGGCCGAGATCGCCGAGATCGAAGCGGCGGCCCGGCCGCTGGCGGAAAGCGGGACCGAAATCGCCCGCATGAAGGTTGAAGATTTCCCCCTGCCGACCCTGGGACCGGTGCTAGCGCACCTGAAAGCGGAGATTCTGGAGGGGCGCGGCTTTGCCCTGCTGCGCGGATTGCCGGTCGAGGCCTGGGGTCTGCGGCTGTCGGCCACCGCCTTCTATGGCGTGGGTTTGCATTTCGGGCGCGCCTGCTCGCAAAACGGCAAGGGCCATGTGCTGGGGCATGTGCAGGATCTTGGGCTTAGCTCCAAGGACCCGAACGTGCGGATCTATCAGACCAGCGAGCGACAGACCTTTCACACCGACAGCTGCGATATCGTCGGGCTCCTGTGCCTGAAGCAGGCCAAGCGCGGCGGCCATTCGGCACTGGTGAGTTCGGTCACGATCTATAACGAGATGCGAAAGCGCGGCGACCTGGCCAAGCACCTCTTCGAAGCCCTAGCGACCGATCGGCGCGGCGAGGTGCCCGAGGGCGAAAAACCCTATTTCGAGATCCCGGTCTTCAATTGGCACAAAGGCCTGCTGTCGGCGATCTATCAGCGGCAATATATCGACAGTGCCCAGCGCTTCGAGGATGCGCCGCGCCTATCGCCGGAGACGGTGGCGGCGCTCGATCTCTTCGATGCGCTGGCCGATGATCCGGCCCTGAATTTCGAGATGGTGCTGGAGCCGGGCGACATTCAGCTCGTCCATAATCACAGCCTGCTGCACGACCGCACCGGCTTCGAGGATTGGCCCGAGGATAGCGAAAAGCGCCACCTGCTGCGCCTGTGGCTCTCGCCCGAGGATGCAAGGCCGCTGCCTGAGGTCTATCGCCAAAGGTTCGGATCGGTTGAGCCCGGCCGGCGCGGCGGGATTATCCTGCCGGAGACCAAGCTGGTCGCGCCGATGACGGCGAAGGGGTAGGCGCTCCTTTGCGGGCGCCTACCGGCCTTCGACCTACTTGAGGCGGGTCTGTTTAAGGGCGCCTACCGCGCTTCGCGCTACTTGAGGCGGGTCTGTTTAAGGGCGCCTACCGCGCTTCGCGCTACTTGAGGCGCGTTCCCCTTCTTCGTCACCCCGGGACTTGATCCCGGGGTCTCCTCCGGGAGAAGACGAGTGGAGTCAAAGCCGGATCCGCCCCCGGAGGGGATCCCGTGGTCAAGCCACGGGATGACGGTTCTTTCTTTAGGCGCGAAGGGTCTTCAGCGCATCCGACCAGCGCTTGAGTTCGCTGACCATCACCTTCGCCGCTCCGACCTGAGTGTCGTTCGGGACAAAGGCGCCGTCCTTGAAGCTTTCCCAGGGGAAGGGCGCGACGACGGCTTCCATGATCGGCACGACCTTCAACGTGGTCAGCAGATCCTTGGTGACCTGAACGGCGCGCAGACCGCCGGAGATACCGCCGTAGCTGAGGAAGCTCGCGGGCTTATAATTCCATTCGCTATAGACGTAGTTGAGGGCATTCACGAGGGCTGGGGTCGGGCCGTAGTTATATTCCGGCGTCACGAACACATAAGCATCACCCGAGGCGACCGACTTACTCCAGCCCTTGGTGTGGTCGTGTTCGTACTGCTGCAGGCGCGGGTGTTTGGGCTCGTCATAGACCGGCAGCTTGAAGTCCAAGAGATCGACCAACTCGACACTATCGAAGGCGCCCTGCGCGGCCGCAAAATCCGCAAGCCATTTGGCGAGCACGGGGCCGACGCGGCCCGGACGGGTGCTGGCGATGATGATCTGAAGCTTGGAAGCCATGGTCTGTTTGCGATCCTTTAAGGGCTGCGGGGTAGTATCCATTTGTAACCAGGATACTTACGGAACCGCTTTGCCCTCACAAGGAGGCACATTCTTGACACCCGGTATCACCCCTGTGCCTATCGCGCCGCACGGAATCGGAGAATGCACCCGAATTGCGCGCGTGCTGCAATTGGTCGGCGATAAATGGACGGTGCTGATCGTGATGCAGCTCGGCCTGCGGGGCACGGTGCGTTTCAACGAGCTGAAACGCATGATCGGCGGCATTACCCAGCGAATGCTGACCCTCACCCTGCGCAGTCTGGAGCGCGACGGGATGGTGGCACGCCGGGTCTATCCGACCGTGCCGCCCAAAGTGGAATATAGCCTGACGCCGCTGGGGCAATCCCTGCTGGCACCGATCAATCATTTAGGGGGTTGGGCGCGGGAGAATATGGACGCGATCGACGGTGCCCGCCTGGAGTTCGATCAGGCCCAGCAGGCCGCGGCGGAATAATCCCCACCGCGGCCCGGAGGCTTTAGACGACAGCTTTGTTCTTGTTGTAGACGTCGATGAAGACGGCGAGCAGCAGGACGAGGCCCTTGATGACCTGCTGATAATCGATGCCGATCCCGAGGATCGACATGCCGTTGTTCATCACGCCCATGATGAAGGCACCGATGACCGCGCCCAGCACCTTGCCGACACCGCCCGAGGCCGAGGCGCCGCCGATGAAGCAGGCGGCGATGACGTCGAGTTCGAACGACAGACCGGCCTTGGGGGTCGCGGTATTGAGGCGGGCCGCGAAGATCAGACCCGCCAAGGCCGCCAGCACGCCCATATTCACAAACGTCAGGAAGGTCAGGCGTTCGGTGCGGATGCCCGAGAGTTTGGCTGCCTTCTCGTTCCCGCCCAGCGCATAGATGCGGCGGCCGATCACGGTGCGGGTGGTCACGAACTCATAAAGCAGGATCAGCGCGAACATCACGAGGAGGACGTTCGGCAGGCCCTTGTAGGTCGCGAGCAGCCAGGAGAAATAACCGATCGCGCCGAGCAGCAGGACCATCTTGGCGATAAAGACCACCGCCGGTTCCTGTTCGCCGGCGCGCTTTGCGACATTGGCGCGCGAGCGGATGCTGCGATAGGCCAGCACGGCGGCAACCGCGATGCCGACCACCAGCGAAGTCAGCTTCAGGCCCTGGATCGAGAAGAAATCCGGCAGGAAGCCAGAGGACAGCAACTGGAACTGCGGCGGAAAGGGACCGACCGACTGGCCCTGGAGGATGGCGAGCGCCAAGCCCTTGAAGACCAGCATGCCGGCCAGCGTCACGATGAAGGACGGGATCTTCAGGAACGCCACCCAATAGCCTTGGGCGGCGCCAATCAGGCCGCCGACCGCCAGGCAGACGATGGTGGTCGGGATATAATGGATATTGAACTGCACCATCATCACGGCAGCAAGCGCACCGACGAACCCGACGACCGAGCCGACCGAGAGATCGATATGGCCGGCGACGATGACCAGCAGCATGCCCAGCGCCATGATGACGATGTAGCTGTTCTGCAGGATCAGGTTGGTGATGTTGAGTGGCTGCATCAGAATGCCGTCGGTCATGATCTGGAAGAAGATCATGATGGCGACGAGCGACATCAGGATGCCGTACTCGCGCAGGTGCTTCTTAAAGAAGCCCGAGTAGGACCTGCCGCCTTCGTTCACGTCTGTGCCGATGGCCATTACGATGCCTCCCTCTCGCGCATGATGGCGCGCATAATTTTTTCCTGCGAGGCGTCTTTGGCCTCGAACTCGCCGACAAAGCGGCCTTCGTTCATCACATAAATCCGGTCGCAGACGCCCAGAAGTTCCGGCATCTCGGACGAGATCATGATGACGCCCCGGCCCTCGTTCGCGAGTTGGTTAATGATGGAATAGATTTCGTATTTTGCGCCGACATCGATGCCGCGCGTCGGCTCGTCCAAGATCAGGATCTCCGGATCGGCAAACAGCCATTTGGAGAGCACGACCTTCTGCTGATTACCGCCCGACAGGTTGACCGTCTTCTGGAAAACCGTCGGCGAGCGGATATTGAGCTGGCGGCGATAGGAACCGGCAACCGACAGTTCCTCGCCCTCGTCGATCACCAGGTTTTTGGAGACGCCGGGCAGGTTCGCGAGCGTGATATTGCGCTTGATATCTTCGGCCAGGATCAGACCTAGGCTCTTGCGATCTTCGGTGACGTAGGCGAGCCCGTGGCGGATGGCCTTCTGAATCGTCGAGACGTCGATTTCCTTGCCGTGCAGTTCCACGGTGCCGCTGATCTTCTGGCCATAGGCGCGGCCGAAGACACTCATCGCCAGCTCGGTGCGCCCAGCGCCCATCAGACCAGCGATCCCGAGGATCTCGCCGCGTTTGAGGTGCAGATTGACGCCCTTGATCATCTCGCGATCGGGGTTCTGCGGGTGATAGACGTGCCAGTCCTTCACCGCGAAGATCGTTTCGCCGATATTGGCCTCGCGCTTGGGATAGCGGTCCGCCATCTCGCGCCCGACCATATTCTGGATGATGCGGTCTTCGGAGATAACTTCGGCCCGGCAATCCAGCGTGTCGACCGTCGAGCCGTCGCGCAGAATGGTGATGCTGTCGGCAACCTTCGAGATCTCGTTCAGCTTGTGCGAGATCAGGATCGAAGAGATGCCGTGGGATTTGAATTCCAGCAGCAGATTGAGGAGCGCGTCGCTGTCGCTCTCGTTCAAACTCGCTGTCGGCTCGTCGAGGATCAGCAGCTTCACTTCCTTGGCCAGCGCCTTCGCGATCTCGACCAATTGCTGCTTGCCGACGCCGATATTGGCGATGATGGCGCTGGGGGGTTCTTTGAGGCCGACCTTGGCGAGCAGCACCTTGGTGCGCTCGAACGCCTCGCCCCAATCGATGACGCCGCCTTTGGCGGTTTCATTCCCCAGGAAGATGTTTTCGGCGATCGACAGGAGCGGCACCAGGGCCAGTTCCTGATGGATGATGATGATGCCCTGCTTCTCACTGTCGGAGATCGAGGCAAACTTCTGCTCTTCGCCCTGATAGACGATGGCGCCTTCATAGGTGCCGTGCGGATAGACGCCGCTCAAGACCTTCATCAGGGTCGATTTGCCGGCGCCATTTTCGCCGACGACGGCGTGAATTTCGCCTGCCTTGACCACGAGATTGACGTCGTGCAAGGCCTTAACACCGGGGAACGACTTTGTGATCCCCCGCATTTCCAAAATTGCGGTCATACCCAAACCCTCTAAGCAAATACGCCGCGGCTGGTTTTCTAGACGCCCCGCGATTTGCTCTAGCCGGAGCTTACTCCAGCTATAACGAAACGGCGCCCCTCCGGTTGCACGGAAGGGCGCCGCACGCCTACGCGATCCTACTGGATCTGTTCTTTCTTGTAGTAGCCGCTGCCGACCAGGACCTGTTCCCAGTTGGTCTTATCGACACTAACCGGCTTCAGGAGGTAGGCCGGAACGACCTTCACGCCATTGTTGTAGGTCTTGGTGTCGTTGATTTCCGGCTTGGAGCCGCCCAGCAGGGCATCAACCATACCGACCGTGACCTTAGCGAGTTCACGGGTGTCCTTGAAGACGGTCGAGGTCTGTTCGCCCTTCAGGATCGACTTCACCGACGGAACTTCGGCGTCCTGACCGGTGACGACGGGCATCGGGAGATCCTTGGAGCCGTAACCGACGCCCTTCAGCGAGGAGATAATGCCGATCGAGAGGCCATCGTAGGGCGACAGCACAGCATCGACCTTCTTGCCGTTATAGAAAGCCGACAGGATGTTATCCATGCGGGCCTGAGCAACGGCACCGTCCCAGCGCAGGGTGGCGACCTTGTCCATGCCCATCTGCTTGGATTGCACGACCAGTTTGCCGCTGTCGATATAGGGCTTCAGGACCGACATGGCGCCATCGTAGAAGAAGAAGGCGTTGTTATCGTCGTTGGAGCCGCCGAAGAGTTCGATATTGAAGGGGCCTTTGCCTTCCTTCAGACCGAGGGCGGTTTCGATATAGCTGGCCTGCAGCACGCCGACCTGGAAGTTATCGAAGGTGGCGTAATAATCGACGTTGCCCGAACCACGGATCAGGCGGTCATAAGCGATGACCTTCACGCCGCTGTCGGCTGCCTGCTGCAGGGCGCCGGTGAGCGTGGTGCCGTCGATGGCGGCGATCACAAGAACCTTCACCTTCTTGGTGATCATATTCTCGATCTGGGCCAGCTGATTGGGGATATCGTCTTCGGCGTACTGGAGATCGGTCTTGTAACCCTTCTCCTGGAAATACTTCACCATGGCGGCGCCGTCGGCGATCCAACGCGCGGACGACTTGGTCGGCATGGCGATGCCGATGGTGCCCTTGTCCTGGGCCATCGCTGCAGGCGCAAAAGCCAACATGCCGACGACCATCGCGCTGATGAGCGATTTGAATTTATTCACGTTTCTCTCCCATGTGTTCTTATCGAGGCGCCGGGTCGGCCACACTCGCAGCTTGATGCTTGGAACTTTGGATATGGCACGCTGACTGCGGCCGCGCCGATACCGCCGGATCTCCTTCAGGGTTACTGCCGGTTGATCTGAGGTTTGGCAATTTCGGTATAACTGTCAAATGCGATCTAGATAGGAATTCATATACAAATAATTATGTCACAAGCTCGCATGCGACCTGAAGCTGGACCATAAGGCGATTTTGAAACGCAAAAAGCCCCGTTCGCACACGGGCGATCGGGGCTTTTTAACATCGTCATCCTCGGGCTTGACCCGAAGATCCATGGTGGTCAGCGATGGAAAGATAGACCCTCGGGTCAAGCCCTAGGGTGACGATGGAGAGGGGGTGACCGAAGGCCGGCAGGCCCCGCTAAACAGCCCTGATCTTGGCGATGAAGCCTTCCATCTGGGCGCGCATCAGGTCGGCCTGGGTCGAGAGATCGCCCGAGGCCTTCTGCATCGCCTGGGCAGCGCCGCCGGTTTCCTGGGCAGCCATAGAGACCGAGTCGATACCGCTGGAGAGCTGCTGGGTGCTGGCCGCAGCTTCAGAAACGTTACGGGCGATTTCCTTGGTCGCCGCGCCCTGTTCTTCCACAGCGGAGGCGATGGTGGTCGCGATCTCGCTGATCCGGCCGATTGTGCCGGAGATATCCTGGATCGCATGGACCGTTTCGCCAGTCGCGGCCTGGATGCTGGAGATCTGGGCACCGATTTCCTCGGTCGCTTTCGCCGTCTGATTGGCGAGGCTTTTGACTTCCGAAGCGACAACCGCAAAGCCTTTGCCGGCTTCACCGGCACGGGCGGCTTCGATGGTCGCATTTAGGGCCAGGAGGTTGGTCTGTGTCGCGATCTCGTTAATGAGGCGCACGACATCGCCAATGCGGGTCGCGGCATCGGCGAGGCCCTTGACGAGGCCTTCGGTCTGGGCGGCCTGTTCGACGGCGGCAGAGGAGATGCGCGAGGATTCCGAGACCTGCTGGCTGATCTCGCTGACCGAATAGCTGAGCTCCTCGGTCGCGGCCGAAACGGTCTGGACATTGGAAGAAGCCTGCTCGGCGGCAGAGGCGGCGGCCATCGCCTGACGGCTGGTTTCTTCGGCGGTACCGGTCATGGAGTTGGCGGTCGAGCGGACATCCTGGGCAGCGGCGGCGACATTGCGTACCACGGCACTGGTTTCGCGGTCGAAGTCGGTGGTTAGCATTTCGATCGCCAGAGCGCGTTCTTCGCGCAAATGCTGTTCGCGTGCCTCATTGGCCTGGAGGTCGCGGGCGGCAATCGCGCTCTTGCGGAAAAAATCGAGCGAGCGCAACAGCGAGCCGACCTCGTCCTTGCGCTCGACACCCTCGATCGAAAGGTCAAGCTTGCCCTGGGCAACCTCTTCCATCTGGGCGGTGACGCGGCCGATGGGGCGCGAGATCTGCACCACTGCAATCAGAATGATGCTGGCGAGCGAGGCGAGCAGGCCGATCACGGCCGTAACGATCAGGATGGTCAGGGTACGGCTATGGAGCGCCTTGGCCGAATCGCCGGCCCGCTGCAAGCTGTCGAGCGAGCCTTGCTGCAGCTTGTCGGCATAGACCTGGAATTCCTTCTGCACCACCGGGCCGGTAGCATCGAGCTTTTCGAAGGCCAGCGGCAGATTGCCGGCCTGAGCGGCCTTGATCGCTTCTTCGGTCAGGGCCTGGTAATTTGCAAGACCGGCCTTGGCGAGACGCAACCATTCGCGTTCTTCGGCCGTCAGGCTGTAGGTGCCCTGCTTGTCGAGGTTCTTCTGAGCCTCGGTCATGATGTTTCGGAAGGTATCGAAACGCTTCTGCACATCGGCGGCCGGCTTGCCGGCAGCGGCATCCAGCAGCACGTTGCGAGCGGTGACGGCAGAGCGCTGACGATCCAGCAGGGCCATGATGGCGCCGCGCACCTGGGGTTCGTCCGAATCGATGATCTGAACCGTAGCGTCATTCAGCCGGCTCATGGAATAGGCGGAGAGAATGGTGATGCCGGAAACGACCGCCAGAACAATCAGCAAGGGCAGCGTGAGTTTAAAGGAAATCTTCGTATTGCTGAGGTTCAGGATCATTGCCGCGCCATCTCCATTCATTGGCGCCAACCTGACGCCCCATTAGGAGAGCTAACAACCGCAGCCGCGATAGACCAGTGGAGGTCTTTACAGGTAGCCTAAAAGCGCTACAGGCCCAGGCGGCGCGCGGCTTCGCCATTCACGGCCCCCGGCGGCATTCTGCCGGCCAGAATTGCCTCGACCTGAGCGACAGTATCCATCGCCTGATGCTCGGTTGCCTCGCGCGTCAGCCCGCCGATATGGGGCGTCGCGATCACATCCGCCCGGCCCGCAAGCAGCGATGCCGGCATCTGATCGGGCGCGCGGCCGACATCGAGGGCAGCGCCCCCGATCTGCCCGGCATCGAGTGCTGCCACCAAGGCTGCATCCTCCACCAGCTCGCCCCGTGCTGCATTGAGGAAGAAAGCACCCGGCTTCATGGCGGCAAAGGCCTGAGCATCAAAGAGATTGGCGGTTTCGGGCAGATTGGGGGCGAGGCAGACGACAAAGTCGCTGTCCGCCAGCAACGTCTCGAACGAGACCACCGCCCGCCCCGTCATGCCGGGATCCTGGATCAGGACCTGCATGCCGAGCGCCGAGGCGAGATCGCCCAAGATCCGGCCGATGGTGCCGTAACCGACAATACCGAGGGTCGCACCCCGCAGCTGCCGGCCGATGCGGATCACCGGCGGCTGGCCGGCACGATAAGCCGCGACATGATCTGAGATACCGCGCGCCAGATCGATCATCTGGCCGAGGATCAATTCGGCCACCGCCACCCCGAAGCCGGGCGTGGCGCGGGTAACCAGGATGCCGTTGCGGCTGGCGGCCCCCACATCGATGGTGCGGATATCGACGGCACAGCGCAGGAAGGCCTGGAGCGTCGGGTGGGCATCGAAAAGGGCGGCTTCTCCGAAGGTCGCGCGGTCGGAGACGATGATCCGGCAACCGTCCGACGCCTTCAGCAGCTCGGCAGAGGTGAGCGGATGATCCGCCTCATTCAGCCGCACCGAGCCGAGCGCTTGGAGAGCGGCCAGCGCCCGCGCGCCATAATAGGTCGCGCGGGTTTCGGGCGTATGGGTCAGGAAGATATCGGCCATGGGCTTACCGCACGACGAGATCGAGATCCGGGATATTGAGGGTTTCGGCAGCCGCTTCGGTCACCAGACTGGTGCGGCCGAGGCAGAGGGCGGTTTCACTCTCGCTATCCATCAGGATCATATGGGCAAACAGCACCATGCCGGGTTCCAGCACCCAGGGGTTGGCGTCATAGAACATCGGCCAATCCATCCAGGAGGGGGTGAATTTGGCGCCCAGCGAATAGCCGCAAGCATTTAGGCGATGGTTATCGAGCCCATGTTTGGCAAAGACGGAGGCATGGGCGGCAAAGACATCCCCCGCCGTTTTGCCGGGGCGCATTTCGGCTTCGCAGGCGATCAGCGCTTCGACGGCGGCGGCATGATAGCGGCGGTGCAGGTCGCGCGGCTTGCCGGTGATGTGGGTCCGCATGGCGGCGGCATGATAATGGCGATAGGTGCCAGCGAACTCCAGGGTCAGCTGGTCGTTGGCCTCGAGCGTGCGACGCCCGGCCTTATAGCGGCAGAGCAGCGCATCGACGCCCGACCCGATGATGAATTCATTGGCAGGGTAATCGCCGCCACCCTGGAAGATGGCATTATGCTGAGCGGCCAGGATCATGCCTTCATCGGCGCCCGGCGCCAGCAAATCGATCGCGGCGCGGTCGGCAGCGTCTGAGAGGCGGGCCGCCGCGCGGACATAGGCGAGCTCGGCCACCGACTTCACCGCCCGCAGGCGCCCGACGAGGCCCGAGGCATCGACGAGATCCTTCTGGGCGCCGACCACGGCATCCAAGCGCTTGCCATTGGCAGCGGTCAGACCATAGCTGGCATATTCGACGCCCAGCCGCTTCGGCGCCTTCAGATCGTCGAGCATCGCCAGCAGATCCTTGGCCGGATCGGCGGTCGCGCTATCCTTCCAGATGCGGATGTCTTTGATGGTCGAGGTCAGCTGGGCCTGCCGCAGATCGGCCGAGCGCGTGAGCAGCGCGATGCGGCCATCGGACCCGAGATAGAGGCACTGGAAGAAGCAGAAACCGAAGGTGTCATAGCCCGTCAGCCAATACATCGATTCCTGTTCGAACATCAAAAGCCCGTCGAGCTTCGCCTCGGCCATGGCGGTAAGCAGGCGGCGTTTGCGGGCGTCGAATTCGGCGGCGTCGAAATGCAGGGCCATCGGAATTTCCTTTGTGGGCGAACGGACGCAAGCACGGTCGGCGATAAGCCCCAGCCTTCGCAAGCGGAAAACTTTTTAGGAACCCGCGCGCATGTGCGGCGTTGACTTAGGGCACGGCGCAAATAGCGATTTGTGTCGTCGTTCACCCTCGAGATCACTGGAGGAAGACCGATGAATAAGGATCACGTTAAAGCAGCCGTCGACAAGACCAAGGGCGCCGTGAAGGACGCCGTCGGCAGCGCGACCGGCAACAAGCAGATGCAGGCCGAAGGCAAGTTCGACAAGGCCAAGGGCAATGTCCGTGAAGCCTATGCCGACGCCAAGGATGCCGTGAAGCGCACCACGCGCTAAGGGCATCTGGCCGAAATTCGAAGGGCGGTCCTACGGGGCCGCCCTTTTTTGTATCAGAAGGAAACTCGTCATCCCGGACTTGATCCGGGATCTTGTGTAGACGAACCACGTCGCAGCGGTTGAAGCATTGCCTACGCGGTGTGGCCACCCGAGATCCCGGCTCGGGGGCCGGGATGACGAGGTCCTCCTACTCTTCCGTCCCCTCGAACACCGCAGCGATGGCTTCCAAGAGTTCGGTATCATCCCCCGCCATGCCGTCCATGGCCGCCATGCGGGCAACCACGGTACCGGCGACCTTTTCTTCCACCGTGTCTTCGGCATAGGCGTAATAGATCGTCGCGTGCTGGCCATCGCGATGGCAGCGGCCTTCGATCTGCTGGAGCTGGATCGCGCTATGGCGCATGTCGTGAACGACGAGCGAGCGCTCCTTATCCCCGCCCGCCATCTCGCCCCGGTGCAGCGAGATCGATTCGGTCACCGTGAAGATCACGACATCGAGAGCGCCCGTCTGGAAGGCGATACGAGTCGCCTCGTTGACGTCTCCTGAGCGCTCGCCATTGATCTCCCCCACCCGCCAGCCACGCCCAGTGAGTTTTTCGGCGAGCATCGCGGAGGTCTCCAGGAAGGCGACCGAGACCGCGACCTGCTGGTCATTATCCAAGAGATCGCAGACAAAATCGGCGGTACCAGCGATGCGCAGCAGGCTAGCTTTCTGGCGGAAACGCAGATCGGCGGCCCAGCCCACCGGCTTGCGGGTAGAGCCGCCGAGCAGGCCGAGTTCTTTCCGAAACTCCCGCCAGGTGGCGTCATAGAGTTTGCGCTCGGACGGCTCCAGCGCGATCGGGGCGAGTTCGCGTTGCACTTCGGGCCAGCCGGCGATCTCCTCGGGCCGACGGCGCAGACCAATGGCGGCCGCGCCCTTATAGAGCTTTTCCGACATCACCTTGCGGTCGCGCTCGTTGGCTTCCCAGCGCCAGTTTTTCCAGCGCCCCTTGGCGCCCTTGATGCCGAGTTGCTTCATCAAGACGCGATAGGCATCGAGCGTCGGCGCGCCCAAGAGCTGGCCGATATAGGACAGCTCGTGCGGGCTCTGGCCGGCGGTCGCGGAGAGGTAGAGCGTGAAAGTGGCGGCATCGGCCATCTGGCGGCAAACCATCCCCTGCTGGGAATTCGGATTGCGGATGCGGTGGCTCTCATCGATCACCACAATCGGCCAGATGCGTTTGGGGACACCGTGTTTGGCGAGCTCGTTGTTCTTGGCGCGGGTCGAGCGCTTCAGGGAAGCGGCGGGCGGGGCCAGCAACGACTTGGTCTTTTCGAAATTGAGGATCGTCACCTTTTTGGGTGCCGTGCCAGAGCGGGCGATCGTGCGGCGCCATTGCGGGATCGCGCCCTTGGGGCAGATCACCAGCACCTCGGCTTCCGGCATGGCCGCGACAGCGAGCCAGGCCGAGAGCGTCTTGCCAAGGCCGGTGAGATCGCCCAGCAGGAAGCCGGGTCGCCCCTCCTCGCGCGCTTTCAAGATGGCATCGCGGGCGGAGATCTGGTGCGGGCGGGGCAGGAACAAAGGGCCGTCGGTCATGGCCCCATATGGGCTGGTTCGCCTTTAGAAGGCAACCTTGCGGTCCTTCGGCTTGGCAGTTTCATCGCCATCAAAGCGGATCACGCTGATATTGCCGTTAGCCTCCATACAGGCACGTTTAACCTGTCGGGGATCCTCGATCCCCTGTTCACGCAGCTGGCTCATCAGCTCGTCCTTGGAGATCATTTCGGCCCGCATGTTCCGGTGCAGCATATGGCCGTCCTTGATCAGTGGGATCGGTGCCGGCTGAATAAGGCGCCCGAGGAAAGACACGTGGTAGCCGAGCCAATCGATGGCAAAATCCCAGAAGGCGATGGTGAGCACCAGCAGCGCTCCTTCGGTGACGGACTTATAATCCGCCGCCATACCGTTCTGAGCGGCATCCGCGATCAAGACGATAACCAGCACATCGGCGATGCCGAGCCCGCCCGCCTGCCGCTTCATGAAGAAGCGCAGGATCAGGAACAGCACAAAATACATGATGGTGCCGCGCACGACCACCTCAAGGATGGTCGTCTGCGGGATGAACATTAAGTGCCAGTCGGGCATTGGAGCCTCACGGGTGGGTGTGAGGCTTAAACGTTGCGGTGAGGGGCGGGTTCCGCCCTTCCCAAAGGTCGTCATCCCGGGCCTCCGAGCCCGGGATCTCCTCCGGGAGCGTTTCAACCCTGTCTCAGGCAGAATTGGACAGGCACCCGGAGGAGATCCCGTGGTCAAGCCACGGGATGACGGAGTTTAGGAAAGCGCCGCCGCGGCGTGCCGCAGATGGTCGTCGATGAAGCTGGCGATGAAATAATAGCTGTGGTCGTAGCCGGCCTGGCGACGCAGGGTCAGCGGATAACCCGCAGCCTCGGCAGCTTCAGCCAAGCGTTCCGGCTTTAGCTGCTTGTCGAGGAAGCTATCGGCCTCGCCCTGGTCGATCAGCAGCGGCAGGCGTTCGTCCGCCCCGGCGATCAGGACCGAGGCGTCCCAGGCCAGCCAGTCGGTGCGGTTGGCCCCCAGCAGATGACCAAAGGCCTTCTGACCCCAGGGCACATCGATCGGATTGGTGATCGGCGCAAAAGCAGAGATCGACTTGTAGCGACCAGGATTGCGCAGGGCGCAGACGAGCGCGCCATGGCCGCCCATCGAATGGCCGGAAATTGAGCGCTTGTCGGTGACCGGCAGTTCGGCTTCGACCATAGCCGGCAGTTCCCGCGTCACATAGTCGTGCATGCGGTAGTGCTTGGCCCAAGGTTCTTGGGTCGCATCAACATAGAAGCCGGCGCCGAGGCCGAAGTCCCAGCTGCCGTCCGGGTCCCCCGGCACGCCTTCGCCGCGCGGCGAGGTATCGGGCGCGACGATGACGAGGCCGAGTTCGGCGGCGGTGCGGAAAGCCCCGGCCTTCTGCATGAAATTCTCGTCCGTGCAGGTGAGGCCCGAAAGCCAATAGAGCACCGGCGCCTTGGCCCCCGCCAGCACGCTGGCTGGCAGGAACACGGCGAAGATCATGTCGCAGTTAAGGGTCGCCGAGCGATGGCGGTATCGGCGGTGAGCACCGCCGAAAACCTTATTCTCCGAAACCAGTTCCAGCATCAGAAGATCACGACCGAGCGGATGCTCTTGCCCTCATGCATCAGATCGAAGGCGGTATTGATGTCTTCCAGGCCCATCTTGTGGGTGATGAAGGTATCGAGTTCGAACTGGCCGCCCATGAAGCGATCGACATAGCCCGGCAGTTCGGAGCGGCCGCGCACGCCGCCAAACGCCGAGCCGCGCCAGACGCGACCGGTGACCAGCTGGAACGGACGGGTCGAGATTTCCTGGCCGGCGCCGGCGACACCGATGATGATCGATTCGCCCCAACCCTTGTGGCAGCACTCGAGCGCCGAGCGCATCACGTTCACATTGCCGATGCATTCGAAGGAATAATCGACACCGCCATCGGTCAGATCGACCAGCACTTCCTGAATGGGGCGGTCATAGTCCTTGGGGTTGATGCAGTCGGTCGCGCCCAGCATCTTGGCGGTTTCGAATTTGCCGGGGTTAGTGTCGATGCCGATGATGCGGCCGGCCTTGGACAGCACCGCGCCGATGATGGCCGAGAGGCCGATGCCACCGAGGCCAAAGATCGCGACCGTCGCGCCGGGTTCGACCTTGGCCGTATTCATGACAGCGCCGATGCCGGTGGTGACGCCGCAGCCGAGTAGGCAAACCTTTTCGAGCGGCGCTTCCTTGCTGATCTTGGCGACCGCGATCTCGGGCAGGACGGTATATTCGGAGAAGGTTGAGGTGCCCATGTAATGGAACACCTGCTTGCCGCCGACCGAGAAGCGCGTGGTGCCGTCCGGCATCAGGCCCTTGCCCTGGGTCGCGCGGATCGCCTGGCAGAGGTTGGTCTTGCCGGAGCGGCAGAACTTGCACTCGCCGCATTCGGGCGTATAGAGCGGGATTACGTGATCGCCGGGCTTCACCGAGGTCACGCCGGGGCCGACTTCCTCGACCACCGCGCCGCCTTCATGGCCCAGGATCGCCGGGAAGATGCCTTCGGGATCATCACCCGAGAGGGTGAAGGCGTCGGTATGGCAGACGCCGGTCGCGACCAGACGCAGCAGCACTTCGCCTTGCTTGGGCGGAGCAACCTCGACCTGTTCGATGGTGAGGGGCTTGCCTGCCGCCCATGCGACTGCCGCGCGTGCCTTGATCATTTGCCGGATCCTTCAATTCGTTGAAGGCGGCATCCTAACCGATCGATCTTGGGAGAGGGTTCAAGTTTTTTGCTTAAATTCCCTCTTAGACCGTCATGCCCCGGCCCGCGCGCGTTACGCGCTTAACGTAATGTTCGGCGGCAACGCCGCCGGCCGGGGCATCTCCTCCGGGATCGTTTCCACACTGTCTCAATCAAAATTGGACAAGCTCCCGGAGGAGATCCCCCGATCAAGTCGGGGGATGACGACGGCGTGGTGGAAGGCGCCCGCACTAAAGCCAAGCGGGTCACGGGGCGGCGCGCCCCGTGCCTTCCTTCGCTTCAGATCAGTGCGTCAGGATCTTCGACAGGAACTGCTGGGCGCGATCCGAGCGCGGGGCGTTGAAGAAATCGTCCTTATTGGCGTTTTCGACCACTTCGCCCTTGTCCATGAAGACGACACGATGGGCAACCTTGCGGGCAAAGCCCATTTCGTGGGTGACGACCATCATGGTCATGCCTTCGCGGGCGAGTTCTACCATGACGTCCAGCACTTCATTGATCATTTCGGGATCGAGCGCCGAGGTCGGTTCGTCGAACAGCATGGCGATCGGATCCATGGCAAGGGCGCGGGCAATCGCCACGCGCTGCTGCTGACCACCCGAGAGCTGGCCTGGGAATTTGTTGGCCTGTTCCTTGAGGCCGACACGTTCCAGCAAGGCCATGCCCTTCACCATCGCCTCATCCTTGGAGCGCCCCAGGACCTTCTGCTGCGCAAGGCACAGGTTCTGGACGATCTTCAGATGCGGGAAGAGTTCGAAATGCTGGAAAACCATGCCGACGCGGGCCCGGAGCTTGGGCAGATCCGTCTTTGGGTCATGCAGCGGAATGCCATCGACGGTCAGCTGGCCGCCCTGGAAAGGTTCGAGGCCATTGGCGCATTTGATGAGGGTCGATTTGCCCGAACCCGAGGGGCCGCAGACCACCACCACTTCGCCTTTGGCAACCTGGAGCGAGCAGTCTTTCAGAACCTGGAACGGCCCGTAGAACTTAGTGACCCCGGAAAATTCGATCATGGTGCTCATTGGGGGAAACCTTGGCTTAGCGGATGATGGCGATGCGCTTTTGCAAGCGCTTCACCAGCATCGACGCGGTAAAGGAGAAGGCGAAATAGACGACGGCGGCGAAGAGATACATCTCGACCAAGCGCCCGTCGCGCTGGGCAACTTTGGAGGCCGCGCCCAGGAAGTCGGTGACCGACAGGACGTAAACCAGTGAGGTATCCTGGAAGAGCACGATGGTCTGGGTCAGCAGCACCGGCGCCATGTTCCGGAAGGCCTGGGGCAGGACGATATAGCCCATGACCTGGCGGTAGGTGAGGCCGAGGGCATAACCTGCGCCCACTTGGCCCTTGGAGATCGACTGGATGCCGGCGCGCATGATTTCGGAGAAATAGGCCGCCTCAAAGAGCGTGAAGGTGATGAGGCAGGAGGCAAAGGCCCCGACCTGCATCGGCCGCGACGCCCCGGTCGCCCATTGCCCGAGGTAGGGCACCAGGAAATAGAACCAGAAGATCACCAGCACCAACGGCAGTGAGCGCATCAGGTTGACGTAACCGGCGGCAATCTTGGGCAGGACCGGGATAGAGCCGAGGCGCATCAGGGCGAGGATAGTGCCGAGCAGGATGCCGCCGGCCGTCGCCAGCGCGGTCAGCATCAGGGTGAACTTCATGCCCTCGAAAAACAGATACGGCAGGGTGCGCAGGATGATGTCGAAATCGAAATCAGCAAACATCGGGCTATTTCCCCGTCACATAGCCGGGGACCGCGACCGAGCGCTCAAGCAGGCGCATCAGGTAGGTCACCAGAAGGTTGAGGACGAGGTAGATCAGGGTCGCCGCCGTAAAAGCCTCGAACACCTGGAAAGAAAATTCCTGGATGGCGCGGGCGCGGGCGGTGAGTTCGATCAGACCGATGGTGAGCCCGACCGAGGTATTCTTGATGGTGTTCAACAGCTCGGAGGTGAGCGGCGGCAAGATGATGCGATAGGCCATCGGCAGCAGCACATAGCTGTAGGTCTGACCGGTGGTAAGGCCAAGCGCTAATCCGGCGGCGCGCTGACCGCGCGGCAGGGCATTAATGCCAGCGCGCAGCTGTTCGGCGACGCGCACCGACATGAAAAATCCAAGGCCGATAAAGGTCGTCCAGAAGGGCGCATTCGGCAGCTGCTTCAGCCAATCGCCCCAGGAGACGGGGAGCAGTTCGGGCAGCACGAAATACCAGAGGAAGAGCTGCACCAGGAACGGAATGTTCCGGAAGATCTCGACATAGGCGCCGGAGATCCGCTGGGCTGCCTTAGAAGGAAGCGTGCGCATGACGCCGACGAGCGATCCGAGGATCAGCGCCAGGACCCAGGCGCAGGCCGCCGTCACCAGCGTCCATTGCAGACCCGTCACCAGCATATCGAAGTAGGTGCCGACCCCTTCTGGCGATTTCTGCCAGAAGATGCCCCAGTTCCAATTGTAGTTCATCCCGCCCCCGCTTCAGAACCATTGAGTAAGGGCGACGACCGAAACCGGCCGTCGCCCTTTTTTTTGATCATGCCACAGCGCTTAACACCGGGCAGTCACTTCGTTCAAGTTATTGATAGGACTTGGGGTCCGGGCTATCCGACGGATTGGCGAATGCCTTCTTCTGCGCCGGCGACATCGGGACGTTGAAGTTCAGGTTCTTCGGCGGAACCGGGGTCATGAACCACTTGGTGTAAAGCGCTTCGCCTTCCGGGCTTTTGTAGAGGGCGGCCGTGGTCTTATCGACCAGCGCTTTGAACTCCGGATCATCCTTGCGAACCATGATGCCATAGGGTTCGGGCAGCGAGAAGGTATCCGGCGAGATGACATAATCGGCCGGGGCCTTGGAGCTGGCGATCAGGCTGGCGAGCAGGATGTCGTCCATCACGAAGGCGACGGCGCGGCCGGTCTGGACCATCAGGAAGGCTTCGGCATGGTCCTTGGCGGCCAGGATGTTCATGCCGAGGTTACGCTCGGTATTCACCTTGTTGACCTGTTCGATATTGGTCGTGCCGGCGGTCGAGACGATGGTCTTGCCCTTGAGATCGTCGATCTTGGCAAGGTTCGCCGACTTCTTCGACACGAAGGCCGATGCCGTCAGGTAATGGGTATTGGTGAAGCTGACCTGCTGCTGACGATCGGCATTATTGGTGGTCGAGCCGCATTCGATATCGATAGTGCCATTGGCCAGCAGCGGAATGCGGGTAGCCGAGGTCACGGGCGTATATTTGACTTCGAGGTTCGGCAGCTTCAATTCGGCCTTCACCGCATCGACGACCTTGTCGCAGATGTCCTTGGCAAAGCCGATCGGCTTCTGATTGTCATCGAGGTAAGAGAAGGGGATGGAGCTTTCACGATAGGAGACGTTGAAAACGCCGGTTTCCTTGATCTTCTTCAGCGTACCGTCCTGGGCGAAGGCCGGTGCGGCCAAAAGGCCCGCGGCGGCGGCCAAAAGTACGATTTTGCGCATGTCCCTATTCCCTCTTAAGTGACATTTATACCCGTGACGGCCGGCGTCCGATGACGCCCCCCGTCCGGGCCCTTGGTTTTTGCGATGCCCCGGCCCCCTCGGCCTCGGCATCGGTCAGCATCGCCCATAAACGGGCGAGCGCCGGGCGATCGTTTGCCCGATCCTTGAAGACCACAACGGAGAGCGGCGTGCTCCAGGGCGTTCCCCCCAGACGCACCAGCTGCTCGGCTGCTGGTCCCTTGACGCTGCTATCTGGCAGCCAGGCGACACCATAGCCCGCCAGTGCCATCTCCCGTAGCACATCCGTCATATCGCATTCCATCACCCGGTTGCCCTGCAGGCTGGCAGGCGCAGATTCCAAGATGGCATCCACGAGGCGCGCGAAATAGATTCCGCGCGAATACATCAGCAGCGGCAAGGGCTTAGCGGGATGGCCAGGCCAGGTATAGCCACCCTTGGCGAAGAGATCCTTCTGCACGTAAGGGCTGAGCGAGTCGGTTGCAATCTGCACGCGCTCGAACCGTTCGGGATCGAGATGCACGGGTTCCTGGGCACTATGGAAACACATCATCAGATCCATGTTCCCCGACACGATATCGGTCGCGAGATCATGGATATTGCCGACCAGCAGCGAGGCCGTGACCTTGCGCGACGAGGTCCAATCCGCCCACCAGCCCGGCAGGCGGGTGGTGGCCAGCGCAAAGGGAATACCGATGCGGATATGATCGGCCCGTGCCCCCGCCTCGCCCGAGGCCTCGGCACGGGCATCCGAGAGCTGACGCAGGATCTCGCTGGCGTGATGGCGGAAGAGTTCGCCTTCTTTGGTGAGGCGCGTCGGGAAGAAACTGCGGTCGATCAGCGGCGCCCCGACCCAGGCCTCGAGACTCTGCACCCGGCGCGAGAAGGCGGCCTGCGAGGTGTTCCGCATAGCGGCCGCGCGGGTGAAATTGCCGGTTTCGGCCACCGCCAGGAAATCCTGCAGCCAGCGGACGTTCATCGGATCGGACGGGGTCGAGTTTGCATGGCGCTAGTTTTAGGGATCGCGCCAAAATCCTCCAATGCAGATTTTGCATCGACAATGTCGAATTGGCATTGGCCAAGCGCAAAACAGCTTTCCATCATGGCGGCAATTCAATCCTCACCTTCCGCCGAAAGTGCGCCGATCATGCAAATCAATCCTCCCTATCTGATGTTCCTGGGCGACGTGCACGACCAGCTGGCGGCCAAGACCGCGCAGGGCATCGTCGATTGGCGCGCGGAATGGTGCGTCGGCCAGCTGCGCCTGCCGAACTGCAAGGCCGACCTCGGCATTCCCGACCTCACCATCGCCGAAGCCAAGGCCAAGGGCGTCAAAACCTTGATCGTCGGTGTCGCGAATGCCGGCGGCGTGCTTCCGGATCATTGGAGCACGGTCATCGTAGAAGCGATCGAAGCCGGCATGGATGTCGCCAGCGGCCTGCACACCAAGCTCGGCTCCAAGCCGGAAATCGCCGCTGCCGCCAAGAAGCATGGCCGCGAGCTCTTCGACGTGCGCCATTCGGATATGACGTTCGCGACCGGCAAGGGCGACAAGCGTCCGGGCCTGCGCCTCTTGACCGTCGGCACCGATTGCTCGGCCGGTAAGAAATACACCGCGCTCGCCCTGGAAAAGGAAATGCGCGCCCGGGGTTATGACGCCGACTTCCGTGCCACCGGCCAGACCGGCGTCTTCATTTCGGGTCGTGGCGTCGCCATCGATGCGGTCGTTGCCGACTTCATTTCCGGCGCTGTCGAATGGATCTCGCCGGCAGCCGATCCCAACCATTGGGACATGGTCGAAGGCCAGGGCTCGCTGTTCCACCCCTCCTTTGCCGGTGTCACCATGGGCCTGCTGCATGGCGCCCAGCCCGATGCCTTTGTCGTTTGCCACGAGCCGACCCGCACCAATATGCGCGGCGTGAAGGCCCCGCTGCCGACCATCGGTCAGGTCATCGACCTGACCATCGCCTGTGGCAAGCTGACCAACCCGGACATCAAGCCGCTCGGCATTTCGGTCAACACGCAAAAGCTGGGCGAGGATGAGGCGAAGAAATATCTCGCCGATCTTTCCAAAGAATATGGCCTGCCCGCGACCGACCCGATCCGCTTCGGCGTCGGCCCGCTGGTCGACAAGCTGCTGGCCGATTACCCGCAGTCCGGTAAGGCCAAGTAACGTGGCTCGTACGCTTTCTGTCGCTATCGAGCGTTTCCCGATCGCCGGCTCCTTCGTGATTTCACGGGGGAGCCGCACCGAAGCCGTGGTCGTCGTCGCGACCATCACCGAAAATGGCGTCACCGGCCGGGGCGAATGTGTGCCCTATCCGCGCTATGGCGAAACCGTCGAGGGTGTCGTCGCCCTGATCGAGGCGCAGAGCGACTTCATCGCCAAGGGCCTGTCCCGCACGGCCCTGCAGGACCTTTTGCCGGGCGGTGCTGCTCGCAATGCGCTTGATTGCGCGCTGTGGGATCTGGAAGCCAAACAGGCCGGTACGCCGGTCTGGCAATTGGCGGGCCTGCCCGCGCCCAAGCCCGCGATCACTTGCTACACCTTGAGCCTCGGCACACCCGAGAGCATGGAGGAAGCTGCCGCTAGGGCCGCCCATCGTCCGCTGCTCAAAGTGAAGCTGGGTGGCGAAGGTGACGTGGCCCGCATCGAAGCCGTGCGGCGCGGTGCCCCGAACTCGACACTGGTCGTCGATGCCAACGAGGCTTGGACGGCCGAGACCATCCAGGCGAACCTCGCCGCCTGCAAGGCCGCCGGCGTGAAGCTGATCGAACAGCCCCTGCCCGCCGCCAACGACGATCTGCTGGCCAGCATCAAATCCGAGATTCCGATCTGCGCCGATGAAAGCGTGCATGAGCGTCATGGCCTTGCCGATGTCGCCAAGCGCTATCAGGCGATCAATGTGAAGCTGGATAAGACCGGTGGTCTGACCGAGGCGGTGGCCCTGGTGCAGGATGCCAAGCAACTGGGCCTCGGCCTCATGATCGGCTGCATGGTCGGCACGTCGCTGGCCATGGCCCCGGCCCTGCTGCTGGCAGGCGAGGCCGATTTCGTCGATCTCGACGGCCCGCTGCTGCTGGCCACGGACCGCGATCCCGGCCTGGAGTTCGATGGTTCCGAGATCCGGCCGGCGAAGAGTGCTTTGTGGGGTTAGTCCTTTTGCGGGCGCTATCGCCCCACGGGCTACTTGAGGCGCGTCTTGCCTATCGCCCTACGGGCTACTTGAGGCAGACCTAACCGTTGACCAAACAACGGCGTTCGCACCCGCGAACGCCGTTTTGTTTCCTGTGCTGCGCTGTCAAGCGAACCATTTGTGTCGGTATTATGCTGCGCTGCGTCAGACGGGCCGATCAACGCGCCCGACGAGCAGGAGCCACGTCAATGTCGGACACAAAAACGAGCCTCAAAAAAAGCCTGAGCGGGATTCATCTCTGGGGGATTGCCGTCGGTCTGGTGATCTCCGGCGAATATTTCGGCTGGAGCTACGGCTGGGCCAATGCCGGGACCCTGGGGTTCCTGGTCACCGCGGTTTTGATCGCGGTCATGTATACGACCTTCATCTTCAGCTTTACCGAACTCACCACCGCCATCCCCCATGCGGGCGGGCCCTTTGCCTATAGCTATCGCGCCTTTGGGCCATTCGGCGGCTTTGTCGCGGGTTTTGCGACCTTGGTCGAATTCATCTTCGCCCCACCTGCCATCGCGATGGCGATCGGCGCCTATCTCAATGTCCAATTCCCATCGCTGGACCCAAAATTGATGGCGGTCGGCGCCTATCTGGTCTTCATGGCGCTGAATATCGCCGGCGTTACGATCGCCGCCACCTTTGAGCTGGTAGTAACGGTGCTGGCGATCGTCGAACTGCTGGTCTTCATGGGCGTAGTTGCCCCCGGCTTCTCGATGAGCAATTTCGTCGCCAAGGGCTGGTCGGGCGAGGATGGTTTCTCCATCGGCTCGCTCAGCGGCATCTTCGCCGCCATTCCCTTTGCCATCTGGTTCTTCCTGGCCATCGAAGGCGCCGCCATGGCGGCCGAGGAAACCAAGAACCCCAAGAAGACGGTGCCCGCCGCCTATATTGCCGGCATCCTGACCCTGGTGGTGCTGGCGTTCGGCACCATGATCTTTGCCGGCGGTGTCGGCGATTGGACGGCGCTGGCCAATATCAACGACCCGCTGCCCCAGGCCATGAAGACGGTGGTGGGCGAAAACAGCGGCTGGCTGCATATGCTGGTCTGGATCGGGCTTTTCGGTCTGATCGCCTCCTTCCACGGCATCATCATGGGCTATTCCCGCCAGCTCTATGCCCTGGCGCGGGCCGGCTTCCTGCCGAGTGCGCTGGCGACCCTGCACCCGAAGCTGAAAACCCCCTATTGGGCGATCATCACCGGCGGCGTCATCGGCATCGCGGCGATCTTCTCCGATGAGTTCATCGTGGTGGGCGGCGCGACCCTGACCGCCAACCTCATCACCATGTCGGTCTTCGGCGCCATCGTGATGTACATCATGTCGATGCTGAGCATCTTCAAACTGCGCTCGACCGAACCTGGGCTGGACCGCCCGTTCAAGGCGCCGCTCTATCCCTATTTCCCGGCGATTGCCCTGGGGATGGCGGTCGTGTGCCTGATCACCATGATCTACTTCAACCCGGTGGTCTTCGGCCTGTTCGTGGCGCTGTTCGTCATCGGTTATCTCTTCTATCTCGCGACGTCCAAGAGCCGGGCCGCAGCCGGGCCTGATGGCCTGCTGGCCGTTCCGGTCGGCGGCGACGACTAAGGCCAAGGGGGCGTGGCGGAAAGGGAGTTCCGTCACGCCTTCTTAATTCTTGGACCAACCCTTGCCACGGTTGGAACAACCCTTGCTAGAGAAGCCCTGACAACCGCAAGAGCAGGCTTCAAAATGATGGACTGCACTCTTTTAGGGCGAAACGACACCTCCTCCCGATCCGATTTTGGGCGATTGGCCCATCTGGTCCGCGCCGAGATCCAAGCGCGCCTCGGCGATGGCGCCCCGCGCATCTGCGAGGTGGCCGAGGCCTTAGGCCTGCAACGCTGGACCCTGCAACGCCGCCTGGAGCGCGAGGGCATCAATTTCTTCGATCTCGTCGATCAGATGCGCAGCGAACTTGCCGGCCATTACCTCGGCCAGATCGATCTGCCGATCACCGATATCGCCCTGCTGCTCGGCTATTCCGAGACCAGCGCTTTTACGCGAGCCTGCCGACGCTGGTACGGCGCTCCGCCGGTTAAGGTGCGCGCCAGCCACGCCTAAAGAGGAGCCTTGCGGCAAAGACACTTGTGATTGCCCCGGCCCTCGCCTATCCCTTCGGCCATTATGCGCCTTGTCTTGTTTCAGCCCGATATCGCCCAGAACGCAGGAACCATCCTGCGGCTCGCGGCATGCTTTGGGATTGGCGTCGATGTGGTCGAGCCTTGCGGCTTCCCCTTCGATACCGCGAAGTTCCGGCGCGCGGGCATGGATTACATCGATCAGGTCGATTGGCGCCGACACAGTTCCTGGAACGCCTATCGCGCCGAGCCGCCGGCCGGGCGATTGGTGCTGCTGTCGACCAAGGCCGACACGCTCTTGCAAGATTTCAGCTTCCGCCCGGACGATAATCTCCTCTTCGGCCAGGAAAGCGCCGGGGTGCCGGCCGAGGTCGCCGGCGTTGCCGATGCCGCTGTCCGTATTCCGCTGAACAGCCAAGCCCGCTCGCTCAATGTCGCGGTCGCCGCCGCCATCACCGCCTTTGAAGCCCTGCGCCAGACCCAAGGACTACCGCAATGACGACGCCCGATTGGACCACCCGCAAGGAGCAGGCCGCTCTTTGGTTCGAGGGCCTGCGCGATCGGATCTGCGCGGCCTTCGAGGGGCTCGAAGATGGGCTAACCGGCAGCGACAAGCCCGCCGGCCGGTTCGAGCGCAAAGCCTGGACCCGCGAGGGTGGCGGCGGCGGTGTGATGTCGCTGATGCGCGGCCGGGTGTTCGAGAAGGTCGGGGTCAATATCTCGACCGTCCATGGCACCTTCTCCGAGGAGTTCCAGGGCCAGATCCCTGGCGCGGCCGAAAATGGCGGCCAGTTCTGGGCTTCGGGCGTCTCGCTGGTCGCCCATATGCAGTCGCCCTTGGTGCCGGCCGTCCATATGAACACCCGCATGATCGTCACCTCCAAGGGCTGGTTCGGCGGTGGCGCCGACCTCACCCCGATGTATCCGGACGATCAGGATACTGCCGATTTCCATGGCGCCCTCAAGGCCGCCTGCGATGCCCATGACCCGGCCTATTATCCGAAGTACAAAGACTGGTGCGACGAGTATTTCTTCCTGAAGCACCGCAACGAGGCGCGCGGAGTGGGCGGCATCTTCTTCGACGGCCTTAACAGCGGGAATTGGGAGGCGGACTTCCCTTCACCCGCGACGTCGGCAGCGCTTTCCTTGAGATCTATCCTAAGCTCGTCGCCCGCCATATGGACCGCCCCTGGACCATTGAGGAGCGCCGCCATCAGCTGGTGAAGCGCGGGCGGTATGTCGAGTTCAACTTGCTCTATGATCGCGGCACGAGCTTCGGGCTGAAGACCGGCGGAAACATCGAAGCGATTCTCATGTCGTTGCCCCCCGAAGTCGCCTGGCCCTAAGCGTCGCTCGCCCCGGCGGCGATCTGCGTCGTTGCCGGGAATGCTCGGATCCTCGCGTACAGGAAGTACGCTCCGGTCCTGCGCTCCCCAGCGCCTAGCATCTCATCCGCCAGGCCTTCGCTTCTAAAGCCGAAACAAACCAGCGCGGGTCAAGGGGCGCGGCGCCCCTTGCCTTAGGCCTTAAAACAAAAACGCCCGGGTTACCCCGGGCGT
>Ga0209676_1000287_pt1 | contig 103263 bp, 79 predicted proteins | sample AraplaCvi_mLB_r2_FD_184282 | JGI IMG/M metagenome (GOLD analysis project Ga0209676, IMG submission 184282) | Arabidopsis root microbial communities from North Carolina, USA - plate scrape MF_Cvi_mLB_r2 (SPAdes) (version 2) | ecosystem: Host-associated > Plants > Roots > Endosphere | place: USA...
CGCTCATGCCGTAGTCGCCGCACAGCGAGATGAAGTGCGTCTGCACCAGGCCGTTGGTGCTCAGGCCGCAGATGAAGAAGGTGCCGGCCAGGATCAGGAAGGTGCGGTTGGTCGCCACCTCGCGCAGCACGCGAAACGGCGTGGCGAAGTTCATCGTGAACGCGGGCGCCGCCGCCGGCTGCGTGCCCGGCGCTTCACCGTAGGGCAGCAGGCCGATGTCCGACGGCCGGTTGCGCACCAGGCACAGCGCGAGCAGCGCGATCACCACACTGCCGACCACGATCGGCACGATGGCCGAGCGCCAGCCCCAGTGCTCGATCATCCAGGCCGCCAGCGGCAGGAAGGCCAGTTGGCCGGTGGCCGCGCTGGCCGTGAGCATGCCCACGACCAGGCCGCGCCGCGCGACGAACCAGCGGTTGGCCACCACGGCGCCCAGCACCAGCGCCGTCATGCCGGTGCCCAGGCCGAGCATCAGGCTCCACAGCACGAAGAGTTGCCACAGCTGCGAGGCCGTGGTGACCAGCGCCATGCCCAGGCCGACCAGCGTGAGGCCGGCGCACATCACCGCGCGCAGGCCGTAGCGCTCCATCAGCACCGCGGCGAACGGGCCCATGAGGCCGAAGAGCGCAAAGCGCAGCGCGAGCGCGGACGAGATCTGCTCGGTGCTCCAGCCGAACTCCTCGCCGAGCGGCTTCATCATCGCGCCCGGCAGGCCGAGCGCGGCCGACATGGTGAGCATGGTCAGGAAGGTGACGGCGGCGACGATCCAGCCGTAGTGGATACCGCGGCGCTGCAGCCATGCGGAGACGTGGGTGGCGAACATGGGACCTCTGGAACTGTTGGAATGGGTCGGGGGAGAAACGAAGAGACAGGGAATCCGGCCGCGCGGCTTCGTAGACGCGGAACGTGTTCGTTGTGGGGGGGTGGGAAGCGTCAGTCCTGCACGTCGACCGGCTCGCCCGTGCCCAGCAGCGCGAGCGATTCGTCGATGAGCGCATGCAGCGCCAGTACGCGCTCCACGCCCAGCAGCGCATTGAGCTTGAGCTGCGCCGTCTTCCAGTGCTGCTGCGCTTCGCGCCACTTGGCGTCGCCGGCGTCGGTGAGCGACACCAGCCGGCTGCGCGCATCGGCGCCCGCCACTTGCGCCACCCAGCCCGCGGTGATGAGCGGCTGCAGGTTGCGGCTCAGCGTGGACGCGGTCATCTTCAGTTCGCCCGCCAGGTCGACCGGGCGCATCGGGCCCAGGCGCTTGAGGTGCGACAGCAGCGAGTACTGCGTGGTCTTGAGGCCGCTGCGCGACACCTCGGCGTCGTAGTGCTGCGTCAGGCGGCGCATCAGCTGGCGCGTCTTGAAGCTGGTGCAGCCGCGGGGTTGGGTGGGAGTGTCCATGGGGTATTATTGTATGTGCAACTATTGCATATGCAATCAACCCCTCCCCGCAAAGCCCCCAGCAGGAACACAGGCATGACGCAGCAAGCTTTCACCGACACCCCCTCCAATCTGCTCGACGCATGGATCGCCGAAGAACGGCAGATCGCCGAGCGCCTCGAGAACGGTCCCGGCCCCGGGCTCGCGCGCCCCGAGCAGGTCGCCGGCAAGACCGGCCTGGAGGTCATGCAGGCCATGCTCAACGGCGAGATCCCCTACGCCGCCATCGCCAAGACGCTGGGCTTCACCATCGTCTCGGTCAGCAAGGGCATCGCCATCTTCCAGGGCACGCCGCTGCCGCAGCACCTGAACCCGCTGGGAACCATCCACGGCGGCTGGGTCGCCACGATGCTCGACTCGGCCCTGGGCTGCTCGGTCCACACCATGATGCCGCCCGGTCGCGCGTACACCACCGCCGAGCTCAGCGTGAACTACGTCAAGGGCCTCACGCCGAAGGTGCAGCGCGTGCGCGCCGAAGGCAAGGTGATCCACTGCGGCAAGCAGCTCGCCACCGCCGAGGCGCGGCTGGTCGGGGCGGACGGCACGCTGTATGCGCATGCGACGACGACGTGCCTGGTGTTCGAGGTGCCGGCGGGGCGGTGAGGCGTTTCAAGTAGGCCCTCAAGCTGTAAGCCAAAAGGAAAACCCGCTCCTCCCTGTCAGTGATAATTGTTCGCATCAGCGACAGGCTCCGCCGTCGCCGATGCCTTTCCTAGAACACCTCACCGCACCTGGAGGATCCTTCATGACCGACCGTTCCGGCCCCCAGGGCCGCGTGGCGCACGCCCTCCTCGGCGTTTCCGCCGCCTGGCTCGCCCTCACCGCCCTGCCCGCGCACGCCGCCAATGACGAGCTCACGCTCTACACGACGCGCGAGCCGGCGCTGATCCAGCCGCTGATCTCGGCGTTCAGCGCGCAGAGCAAGATCAAGGTCAACACGGTGTTCGTGAAGGACGGTCTGCTGGAGCGCGTGAAGGCAGAAGGCGCGCGCTCGCCGGCCGACGTGCTGATGACGGTGGACATCGGCAACCTCGTCGACCTCGTCGAAGGCGGCGTGACGCAGCCGGTGAAGTCGGCCGCGCTCGAGTCGGCCATTCCGGCCAACCTGCGCGGTGCCGACGGTCAGTGGTTCGCGCTCTCGCTGCGCGCGCGCGTGCTGTACGCCGACAAGAACCAGCCGCTGACCAGCTTCCGCTACGAAGACCTGGCCAACCCGAAGTACAAGGGCAAGGTCTGCATCCGCGCCGGCCAGCACCCCTACAACACGGCTCTGGTGGCCGCGATGATCGCGCACGACGGCGAAGCCAAGACCGAGCAGTGGCTGCGCGGCGTCAAGGGCAACCTGGCGCGCAAGGCCACCGGCGGCGACCGCGATGTGGCGCGCGACATCCTCGGCGGCATCTGCGACATCGGCGTGGCCAACTCGTACTACGTGGGCCAGATGAAGAGCGCCAAGGAAGGCACCGACGCGCGCAAGTGGGGCGACGCCATCAAGGTGATCCGCCCGACCTTCGCCAGCGCCAAGAGCGGCGGCACGCACGTGAACATCAGCGGCGCGGCCGTGGCCAAGAACGCACCGCAGCGCGCCAACGCGGTCAAGCTGCTCGAGTTCCTGGTGTCGGAACCGGCCCAGGCGCTGTACGCCGACGCCAACTACGAGTACCCGGTGCGCAAGGGCGTGGCCCTCGACCCGATCATCGGCCAGGCCATCGGCGAGCTGAAGGTCGATCCGCTGCCGCTGACCGAGATTGCCAAGTACCGCAAGCAGGCCAGCGCCCTCGTCGACAAGGTCGGCTTCGACCAGTGACCTTGCATGGCCGGGCACACCTTGCCGGCAACTGAATGCTGATTTCGCGGCGCCAGCCGCCGGGCCTGCGCGCCGCGGGCCCGGCATGGCGCTGCGCGTCGTTCCTGATCGCGCTCGGCGTGCTCGCGCCGGTGCTCACGCTGGCCTGGCTCGCGTTCGGCTCGGGCGTCGGCCACTGGGGGCCGCTGTTCGCGCACGTGCTGCCGCAGGCGGCGCTCAACACGGCGCTGCTGCTCGCGGGCGTCGGCACCCTCGTCCTCGTGATCGGCACCGGCTGCGCCTGGCTGGTCACGGCACATGACTTTCCCGGCCGCGGCGTGCTCAACTGGGCGCTGCTGCTGCCGCTGGCAATGCCGACCTACATCGTCGCCTTCGCCTACCTCGACCTGCTGCATCCCATCGGCCCCGTGCAGGGCGCGATCCGCTGGATGCTGGGCTTCGACAGCCCGCGCCAGTTCCGCCTGCCCGACCTGCGCTCGATGCCGGGCGCGATCTTCGTGCTGGGCTTCGTGCTCTATCCGTATGTCTACATGACGGCGCGCGCGATGTTCATGACCCAGCCCGCGCACCTGCTGGAAGCGGCGCGCACGCTGGGCGAGAACCGGCGCGGCGCGTTCTTTCGCGTGGCGCTGCCGCTGGCGCGGCCGGCGCTGGCCGTGGGCCTGAGCCTGGCGCTGCTCGAGACGCTCAACGACATCGGCGCCTCCGAATTCCTCGGCGTGAACACGCTGACGGTGGCGGTCTACACCACCTGGATCACACGCTCCGACCTGGCCGGCGCCGCGCAGATCGCCTGCGCGATGCTGTTCGTGGTGGTGGCGCTGGTCTGGCTCGAGCGCAATGGTCGCCAGCACCAGCGCTTCGGCTCCGCGCAGCGCATGCGCGCGGTGCAGCCCCGGCGCCTGCACGGCGGCGCGGCCTGGGCGGCGACCGCGACGGCGGCGCTGCCGGTGCTGATCGGCTTTGTCGCGCCCGCGCTGTACCTGGTCTGGGAAAGCGGCAAGCGACTGCACCAGGGCGGCAGCATTTCGCAGGGCCTCGTGGCCAGCCTCGGCAACACGCTGGCACTGGCGGCCGGCGTGACGGTGGTGGCCGTGGCTGCGGGGCTGGTCGTGGCCTGGGCCTCGCGCAGCCAAGGCACGAGCCTCAACCGCGCCCGCTGGCAGGCGCGCGTGGCCACGCTGGGCTACGCGGTGCCGGGCACCGTGCTCGCCATCGGCCTGCTGACGCCGGCGCTGGCCTTCGACGCGGCGCTGGCCGGCGCGATGGGCTGGCAGGGCCTGCCGCTGATGGGTGCGGGCATCGTGCTGGTCATGGCCTGCGCGATCCGTTTCCTTGCGATGCCCGTGGGCGGCATCGAGGCCGGGCTGGCGCGCATTCCGCCGGCCATCGAGCAGGCCTCGCGCCTGCTCGGCGAAACCACCGGCGGCACGCTGCGCCGCGTGCACCTTCCGCTGCTGCAGCCTGCCATCGCGGCGGGCGCGCTGCTGGTCTTCGTCGACGCCATGAAAGAGCTGCCGGCCACGCTGCTGCTGCGCCCGGCCAACTTCGACACCCTCGCCACCTGGCTGTATGCCGAAGCCGCGCGCGGCACCTACGAGGAAGGCGCGATCGCCGCGCTGGCCATCGTGGTCGCCGGCCTGCTGCCGGTGGTGCTGCTGGCGCGCAACCAGCTCGGCACGACACCGACGGTGACGCCCCCCGACACGGACCTTGCATGAGTTCCCCGCTTCATCTCGACTCGCTCCAGCTCGCGTACGACACGCCGCGCGGCCCGCACACGGTGGTCGACGGCTTCTCGCTGGACCTGCCCGCGGGCGAGATCGCCTGCCTGTTCGGCCCCTCGGGCTGCGGCAAGACCACGGTGCTGCGCGCCATCGCCGGCTTCGAGCCCGTGCGCGCCGGCACCATCCGCCTCGGCGAGACGCTGCTGTCGTCGCCCCAGAAGCACCTGCCGCCCGAGCAGCGGCGCGTGGGCATGATGTTCCAGGAGTACGCGCTGTTCCCGCACCTGTCGGCCGCCAGGAACGTGGCCTTCGGCCTGCGCCGCCTGGGCCGCGCGGCGCAGCAGGCACGCGTGACCGAGATGCTCGCGCTGGTTGGCCTGGCCGAGGCCGGCGAGCGCTACCCGCACGAGCTGTCGGGCGGCCAGCAGCAGCGCATCGCACTGGCCCGCGCGCTGGCGCCCTCGCCCGCCCTGCTGCTGCTGGACGAGCCGTTTTCCAACCTCGACGGCGGCACGCGCGAGCGCCTGACCGCCGAGGTGCGCGGCATCCTGAAGAAGGCCGGGCAGACCGCGATCCTCGTCACGCACAACGAGGCCGAAGCGCATGCGATGGCCGACCGCATCGGCGTGATGCACAACGGGCGGATCACGCACTGGCTGGAGACGGCCTCGTAACGGAAGGCCCCACGATGCGCAACGCGACCCGACTCTTCCTCGCGTGGGCGACGTTGCTCGGGTCGGCGATGCCGGCCCTGGCGGAAGTCCGCACGGTCTACCAAGGCACCCTCGGCACCAGCGAGGTCGTGCTCGAAGTGAATGCCACTGGCGGCGGGCGGTATTTCTATCGCCGCCACGGTGTCGACATTCCGCTCTCCGGGCCAGTGACGAAGCTCGTGGAAGCCCTCCCGATCCAGGGCGAGGCGATGTACCGGGCGGCACAAGGCGGCAACGCGCCGTTGTTCGAAGATGCGCAGACCCGGCAGCCGGGCCCGACGTGGCGCGGCCAGGTGGTTGACGGCACTTTTGCCGGAAGCTGGAGCGATGGCCCTGGCAAGAAGGACGTCGCGTTCGAGCTTCGACAGGTTCGCCAGTACGACCCAGACCGGAGTCCCGGCGCCACTGCGCCGGTGACGCGCGCCATCCCGCCAGGCAACACCACTGGCGCGGCTTCGGACGCACCGGTTTCCATAGAGACGGCCCCCTACGACCACCTGAAGCTGCAGACCCCGCTCAAGCCAGGCGCGGAGCACGTCAGCGGAGCGGTGGCATGGCGCATGGTCATCGATCCGCGCACGCGCTTTTCCTATCCGCGGCTCACGCGACACCCGAATGCGCGCGTGGTCGAGAAGGTCAACGCCATCCTCGCGCGCAGGCACGGACAGCTCAGCCTCGCCGCGCTCGAATGCAAGGCCACCCTCTACACCGCGACGCACCCGGCGGCCGGCTCACTGGGAAACTACGACGCGGAATCGGTGCGCGTCACCTTTCTCAGCCCGACGCTGATGAGCGTCGTCGAATCGGGAAGCGCCGACTGCGGCGGCGCCCATCCCCACAACCACTACGCGCCCTACACACTCGACCTGGTCCGCGGCGAGTACCTCGACTTCGATCGCCTGTTCCGCGCGTTCACCAGGACACCGGACGGGTTCGTGCCGAGCCAGACGCTCATGGCGCTGATCGGGAAGAAGCTGAAGGCACAGGGACGCGGGCCCGAATCCGCAGCCGCCGCAGACCCGCAGCACTACACGGGTTGCGACGAGGTGTGGCCCCAGTACCTGGCATTGCATTTCGAGCGCACCCACGGGCGCGATGCGTTGGCCGTCGCGGTCAGCGGCGTGCCGCATGCGCTCGGCGCCTGCCTCGGCACCACGGTGGCGCTGCCGTTCACCGAACTCAAGCCCCTTCTCAAGCCTGCGGCCGGCGCGTACCTTTTTCCCAAGCCATAGCACCCGGGCGGCGCCCGAATGGGCTTTTCCAGAAAAGGTTGTTCAGGACCGCAAGAATCGCGGCGATCCCGACCCCAACTCTTCGAAAGCGGAACGCCCCATGACCCAGGCCCTCACCCTCGTCAGCCACCTGCTGTGCCCCTACGTGCAACGCGCCGCGATCGCGCTGCACGAGAAGAACGTGCCCTTCGAGCGCGTCGTGATCGATCTGGCGAACAAGCCCCAGTGGTTCCTCGACATCTCGCCGCTGGGCAAGGTGCCGCTGCTGAAGGTGCAGCGCCCCGACGGCAGCGAGGCCGTGCTGTTCGAAAGCAACGTGATCTGCGAGTACCTCGAAGAGACGCAACCCGGCGTCCACCTGCACCCCGAAGACCCGCTCGCACGTGCGCAGCACCGCGCATGGATGGAGTTCGGCTCGGCCATCCTCGCCGACCTGTGGGGCTACGAGACCACGCAGGACGCCGCCGTGTTCGCGCAGAAGCGCGAGGCGCTGGCCGCCAAGTTCGAACGCGTCGAGGCCGCGCTGGGGCAAGGCCCCTATTTCGCGGGCGAAGCCTTCAGCCTCGTCGACGCAGTGTTCGCACCGGTGTTCCGCTACTTCGAGGTGTTCGATGCGATCAGCGATTCGCACCTGTTCGACGCGCTGCCCAAGGTGAATGCCTGGCGCCATGCGCTGGCGGCGCGCCCCAGCGTGCGCGCGGCGGTGGTGCCCGAGTACCCACGGCACCTGATGGATTTCCTGAAGAAGCACCAGGCGCACCTGCTGACGCTGGCGGCTTGATCGCCGGGAGCAGAGGGCGACAATAGCGCCATCCCCCTAACGACACGACCCACGAGATGCGACTTCTCCACACCATGCTGCGCGTTGGCAATCTCCAGCGCTCCATCGACTTCTACACGCAGGTGCTCGGCATGACGCTGCTGCGCACGTCGGAAAACCCCGAGTACAAGTACAGCCTCGCCTTCGTCGGCTACGGCAACGGCAACCCCGACCAGGCCGAGATCGAGCTCACCTACAACTGGGGCACCGAGAGCTACGAGCTCGGCACCGCCTACGGCCACATCGCGCTCGGCGTGCCCGACGCCTACGCGGCCTGCGACAAGATCAAGGCCGCCGGCGGCAACGTGACGCGCGAGGCCGGCCCGGTCAAGGGCGGCACGACGGTGATCGCCTTCGTGACGGACCCCGACGGCTACAAGATCGAGCTCATCCAGCGCAACGAGAACGCCGCGGGCGGCGGCCTGCGCTGAGCCTTCTCGGGCGGCACGCAACACCATGGCAAGCCCGAAGACAAAGAAGAACGACGCGCCGCTGACGCGCTACGTCGCCCTGCTGCGCGGCGTGAACGTCAACGGCATCACGATCAAGAGCGCCGACCTGAAGGCGCTGTTCGTCGACGAACTCAGCTTCGGCGCGGTGCGCACGGTGCTCGCCAGCGGCAACGTGCTGTTCGACACCGACGCGCCCGATGCCGCCGCACTGCGCACGCGCATCGAGAAAGCGCTGCGCCAGTGCTTCGGCTACGAGGCATGGATCGTGCTGCGCACGCAGCAGCAGGTGGCCGACATGGCGGCGAGCTATCCCTTTGAACGCATCGACGACACGCATCATCCGTACCTCGTGTTCGGCTCCGACCCCGCGATGCTCGACGAGATCATGGACAAAGCCGGCACGGTCGACGCCAAGGTCGAACAGCTGGTGCGCGGCGATGGCGTGCTGTACTGGCAGTGCCCGCGCGGCGAAAGCCTGGAGACGCCGGTGGCCAAGCTGCTCGCGAAGACCCGCTACAAGTCGAGCACCACCACGCGCAACCTGCGCACGGTGGAAAAGCTCATCACCGACTGATCGATCAGCAGCCCAGCCGGTCGGCCAGCGCGACGATGTCGCGCACATGCAGGTTGTTGTCCGGCTGCGGCGACACGTCCTTCGGCTGGTTGCGGCCAAACTCGTGGGGCCGCTCGATGTACGCCGTCTTCAGGCCGCACACGCGCGCGGCCGCCAGGTCGTCATGGTGCGCCGCGGCGAGCATGACCTGCCCCGGCGTCGCGTCGAACACGCCCGCCACCCCGAGGTAGGTGCGCGGGTCGGGCTTGTAGGCCTTGAACACCTCGGCCGACAGCACGCAGTCCCAGGGCAGGCCGGCGCGCTTGGCCATCTCGGTGAGCAGGCCGATGTTGCCGTTGGAGAGCGTGCAGATGGTGAACTTCTTCTTGAGCCGCGTGAGCCCCTCGACCGCATCGGGCCAGGCCGGCAGGCGGTGCCAGGCGCGGCTCAGGTCGCGCTTGGCGGCGCTGTCGAGGTGGTCGGCCAGGCTGAAGTCGTGCAGCACCTGCTCGAGCATGCTCAGGTGCAGCTCGTCGAGCAGCGTGAAGCCGCCCTCGCCGGCCGCGATGCGTTCCATCACGGCCTTCATGGCGGGCTGGTAGCCGGCGCGCCAGGCCAGCGCAAAGGCCGCGCCGTCCACGCCGGGCAGCACGCGCTCGACCTCGGCCGCGATGCCGCTGTGCCAGTCGACCACCGTGCCGAACACGTCGAACGCGATGACCTTCAGGTCGCCCGCGTCGAAATCGGCCGACATGCTCAGCGCGGCAGCTGGCTCGCGGCGCGCGCCAGTTGCTCGATGCGGGTCCAGTCGCCGTCGCGGATGGCGTCGGTCGGCACGATCCACGAACCGCCCACGCAGGCCACGTTCGACAGCGCGAGGAACTCGGCCGCGTTGCCCGCATGGATGCCGCCCGTGGGGCAGAAGGTGACGTCGCCGAACGGGCCCTGCCAGGCCTTCAGCATCGGCAGGCCGCCGGCCTGCAGCGCGGGGAAGAACTTCAGCTGGGTGTAGCCGTCTTCCTGCGCCGTCATGATCTCGCTGCCGGTGGCCACGCCGGGCAGCAGCGGCAGGCCGAGGTCGTGGCAGGCCTTGCCGACCGCACGCGTGTAGCCCGGGCTCACGCCGAACTTGGCGCCGGCCAGCGCCGAGGCCTGCGCGTCGGCCGCGCTGCGGATGGTGCCGGCGCCGGCGACGGCCTCGGGCACTTCCTTGGCGATGGCCTCGATGCACTGCAGCGCCTGCGGCGTGCGCAACGTGACTTCGAGCATGCGGATGCCGCCGGCGACCAGCGCGCGCGCCAGGGGCACGGCGTCTTTCACGTCGTTCAGCACGATGACCGGAATGACGGGTGCGTCGCGCATCACGTCGAGGGGGGTGAGTCTGTCTGTCATCTCATGGCTCCAAAAATTTCTTGCGGCCCGGGTGGGCCTCGTCACATCCAGGTGCAAGCGCCCTCTTCGGCGGTCAGTGCGTTGCGGCGCATGCCGGCGAACAGTTCGCGGCCCAGGCCGTGGCCGTCCGCGATGCGTTGCGCGTCGGACAGTGTCGCGGTCTCTCGCGCGGCCCATTCGTCTTCGGGCAGCAACACGGCGAGCGTACCCGCTACGGCGTCGAGGCGGATCAGGTCGCCGTCGCGCACCTTGGCCAGCGGGCCGCCGGCGGCCGCTTCGGGCGACACGTGGATGGCCGCGGGGATCTTGCCCGAGGCGCCGCTCATGCGCCCGTCGGTCACGAGCGCCACGCGGAAGCCCTTGCCCTGCAGCACCGACAGCGGCGGCGTGAGCTTGTGCAGCTCGGGCATGCCGTTGGCCTGCGGACCTTGCCAGCGCACCACGCAGACCACGTCGCGCTCCAGCTCGCCGGCCGTGAACGCCTTTTGCAGCGCGGCCTGCGAGTCGAACACGCGCGCGGGCGCTTCGATGACGTGGCGATCGTCGGGCACCGACGACACCTTGATCACGCTGCGCCCCAGGTTGCCGCTGAGCAGCTTGAGGCCGCCGGTGGCGCTGAAGGGGCTGGCCACCGGGCGCGTGACGGCTTCCTTCTGCAGCGGCGCAGCGGGCGTCCATTGCAGCGTGTTCTCGCCGGCCAGCGACGGGATGTTGGCGAATTCGCGGATGCCGCCGGCGCGCACCGTGAGCACGTCGGCGTGCATCAGGCCGGCTTCGACCAGCTCGCCGATCACGAAGCCCGGGCCGCCGCAGGCCTGGAACTCGTTCACGTCGGCGCTGCCGTTGGGGTACACGCGCGTGAGCAGCGGCACCACGTCGGACAGCTGGGAGAAGTCGTCCCAGTCGATGAGGATGCCCGCGGCGCGCGCCACGGCCACCCAGTGGATCAGGTGGTTGGTGGAGCCGCCGGTGGCCAGCAGCGCGACCATGGCGTTGACGATGCAGCGCTCGTCGACCATTTCGCCGATGGGCGGGCAGTTGAAGGCCGTGTCGCTGGCCTTGCCGAGCACCGAGCGCACCGCCTCGCGCGTGAGCGTCTCGCGCATGGCGTCGCCGGGCTGGATGAAGGCCGTGCCGGGCACGTGCAGGCCCATGGCCTCGAGCAGCATCTGGTTGCTGTTCGCGGTGCCGTAGAAGGTGCAGGTGCCGACCGTGTGATAGGCGGCCATTTCGGCCTCGAGCAGGCCCTGGCGGCCCACGAGGCCCTGCGCCGCCTGCTCGCGCACCTTCGACTTGGCGGTGTTCGACAGGCCCGAGGGCATCGGCCCGGCGGGCACGAAGACGGTGGGCAGGTGACCGAAGTGCAGCGCGCCGATCAGCAGGCCCGGCACGATCTTGTCGCACACGCCGAGCATCAGCGCGCCGTCGAACATGTCGTGCGTGAGCGCCACCGCAGTGCTCATGGCGATCAGGTCGCGGCTGAACAGGCTCAGCTCCATGCCGGGCGTGCCCTGCGTGACGCCGTCGCACATGGCGGGCACGCCGCCCGCGACCTGCGCGGTGGCGCCGTGGCGGCGGGCCTCGTGCTTGATGATGTCCGGGTAGCCCTGGTACGGCGCGTGGGCCGAGAGCATGTCGTTGTAGGCGGTGACGATGCCCAGGTTGGGCGCGCGCTCGGCCACCACCTTGAACTTGTCGTTGGCCGGGATGCCGGCCACGGCGTGCGCCACGTTGGCGCAGCCCATGCGGTCGGAGCCGCGGTCGCGGGCGCGGATCTCGGCCAGGCGCGTGAGGTAGGTGCTGCGCGTGTCGCGACTGCGCGCGCGGATGCGATCGGTGACGTCGCGGACGGTGGGGTGTGTGCTGCTCATGGGGAAGTTGGCTCTTGCTGCGTGTCGCCGGCGCGACTGTGGGCCTGGAGGCCCATCGTACCAATTCGAGCGCGACGCCCCGATGAAATCCGGCCGCAGAACGATACGAAATTACTCAGGCATGCAGCCGGCCGCGTGCAGGCACAAAAAAACCCGGCCATGCCGGGTTTTTTGCTGGGGGATGCGAAAGGCCGGATCGCTCAGTCGACCAGCCGGACTTCGACGCGGCGCGCCTCGGCGTTGTTGCCCGAGCCGGCGGTGACGGCGGGCTTTTGCAGGTCGATCTTCTCGGCCGGCACGCCCAGGCCTGCCAGCACCTCGCGCACCATCTGGGCGCGCTTCTTGGCCAGTTCCTCGTTCACGGCGGCGTCGCCGGTGGTGTCGTGGAAGCCCGAGACCACCGCCTTGCGGCCACCCTCGACGCCCTTGATGACCAGGGCCAGCGCCTCGGCCGCGCCCGGTGCGAGGTCGGCGCTGCCGGTCGCGAAGTAGAAGTTCACCACGCCGCCGACCACGCGGATGCTGGCGCCGTCGGGGATCACCACGGTGACGGTCTCGGTGACTTCGGTCACCTGCACCGCGCCGCCCGGCGCCGCTGAAGCCGAAGCCGCGACAGCGGGCTTGGCCTGCGCGGCCGTCGCGCCCAGGCCCTTGTGCCAGAAGGCGACGCCGATCACGAACATGATCACGAGCGCGATCAATGCCACCAGGAAGCCGAGGGCGAAATTCTGCTGGCTGTCGTCGTTGTTCATGGAAGCGCGGTCTCCGTAGGAAAGGGGTCGGTAAATAATGGTGCGGTGAACCATGATCACGAAATTGTAGGCGCCACCCCCGACACCCCCGTGTCAGCCGGCGCGCCGGACCCCGGTCCGCCGGGTCTCGACCCCATGCCCCGTCCGCTGCGCGACCCGCAGCCGATGCTGGAACGCGCGATCGCCGACTGGGGCGGGCGCGACGATCTCTGGCTGTTCGGCTACGGCTCACTGATCTGGCGGCCCGAGTTCGGCTTTGCGGAACGGCGTGCGGCCTCGGTGCACGGCTGGCACCGCGCGCTCAAGATGTGGAGCCGCGTCAACCGCGGCAGCGTGCAGACGCCGGGCCTGGTGTTCGGGCTGCTCTCGGGCGGCAGTTGCCGGGGCGTGGTGTTCCGCGTGCCGAAGGCCGAGGGCCTGGAGACGCTCAAGCGCCTCTGGCTGCGCGAGATGCCGACCGGCGTGTACGACCCCAAGTGGCTGCAATGCGGCACCGCCGAAGGGTCGGTGCGCGCGCTGGCCTTCACGCTGTCGCGGCGCAGCCCGAACTTCACGGGCGAGCTCAGCGACGAGCGCTACCGCCACATCTTCGCGAATGCCGTAGGCCGCTACGGCAGCTCGCTCGACTACGCGCGCCAGACCCTGCTTGAGCTGCAGCGCCATGCGATCCACGACGCGGCGCTGGCCCGGCTGGTGGCGCTGGCCGCCGAGCCGCCATTTCAGACACCCGCCGATTGCGGGACAGCCCCGGCTCCGGTATACGTTGCGGGGTCTTCGGACACCGTGTCCTCTCAACCCTCCACCCCGTTCATCAATAAGGAAAACCAATGATCCATCGCCGTCTCCTCGTCACTGGCACCGCCCTCCTCGCCACTGCCGTGCTCGCCGCCTGCGGCAGCATGGGCGGCAAGCCGAGCACCACGGTCGAGCTGACGCCGACCGCCGCCGTCACGCCCAACCCCGCGCGCGGCTCGGTGACGCTCACCGCCCTCGACCACGGCGTGCGCGTGTCCGGCGAGGTGCGCGGCCTGGCGCCGGGCAGCGAGCACGGTTTCCACATCCATGAAAAGGGCGACTGCGGCAACAACGGCAACGCCTCGGGCGGTCACTTCAACCCGGCCGGCGGCACGCACGGCAAGTTCTCCGCCCCCGGCAGCCATGCCGGCGAACTGCCCAGCCTGGTCGCCGATGCCAGCGGCGTGGCGCGCTTCAGCGTCGAGAACCACGCGATCTCGCTGACCGACGGCGCCGCCAACAACGTGCGCGGCCGCGCGCTCGTGGTGCACCGCGACCGCGACGACTTCACGACGCAGCCCGCCGGCAACTCCGGCCCGCGCGTGCTCTGCGCGGTCGTTGCCCAGAACTAAGCAAAAAGTGTGAGTGGTCAGGCGCCCACGCGCGCCTGCCAGAGCGCCTCGGCCCGCGCCAGGGCCTCGGGCGTGTCGATGTCGGTCACGACGCCGGCATCGTCCACGGCCAGATCGATGACCGAATCGATGGCACGCATCGCACGCAGGACGGACGATGCGCCCAGATTCCCCTCCAGCGCCGCCAGCTGCGCCCAGCAGCCCGCCGCAAAGCCCACCGGATGCCCGCGCTCGCCCCGGTACTCCGGCTGCACGGCATTCACCCGCCCGCCGAGCGCGGCGGCCACCGCCCGCAGCGTCGCGGGCTGCACCAACGGCAGGTCGCCCGGCAGGATCAGCCAGCCCGCAGCGTCGGGCGTGGCGCGCACGGCCGCGGCAATCGAATCGCCCATGCCGGGGTGACCCGCGTCTTCCAGGTGCCACGGCAGGCCGCTCGCGCGCACCGCGTCGAGCGTGCGCTCGAGCACCGGCCGGCCCGCGAGCAGCGCCTTCAGCTTGGAGCCCGTGCCGCCGGCCGCGATGAAACGCTCGCCACGGCCCGAGGCCAGCACGATCACGGTCGGGGAGTTCGCCTCTGTCGTCGTCATGGGCCGAGTATGTGCGCAACAATCCCGGCATGACTTCTTCTCCTCTTTCCAAGGACGCGCTGGCCGCGCTGCGCAAGAGCTACGAGCGCGCCGAGCTCGACGAGACCCGCAGCGCCGCCGACCCGATCCAGCAGTTCGAGCGCTGGCTCACCGAGGCCGTCGACGCGCACATCCCCGAGCCCAATGCGATGACGCTGTGCACCGTGGGCAGCGACCTGCGCCCGTCCAGCCGCATCGTGCTGATCAAGGGCTACGACGCGCGCGGCATCGTCTGGTACACCAACTACGACAGCCGCAAGGGCCGCGAGCTGTCGGGCAACCCGTATGCCTCGCTGCAGTTCCACTGGGTCGAGCTGGAGCGCGTGGTGCGCATCGAAGGCCGCGTGGAACGCGTCAGCGCCGAGGAGAGCGACGCCTACTACGCCAGCCGACCGCTCGATTCACGCATCGGCGCCTGGGCCAGCCCGCAGAGCGAAGTGATCAGTGGGCGTGACGTGCTGGTGAAGAACGCCGCCGTGTACGCCGCCAGGCACCTGCTCTCGCCGCCGCGTCCGCCGCACTGGGGCGGCTTCCGTCTCGTGCCCGACCGCTGGGAGTTCTGGCAGGGCCGCAAGAGCCGGCTGCACGACCGGCTGCGCTACCGGCTCGAGGGTGCGGACTGGGTGCGCGAACGCCTGGCTCCCTGACCCTGGTTCAGGCCTCGCAGGTTGCGACCTTGAACTCGACGCGCCGGTCCAGCGCGTCGCTCGCATCGTCGGCGCCCGTGCCGACGATGTTCTCGCGAAAGCCCATGCCGGCTTCGCGCAGCTTCTTCGACAGCGGCGGCGCCTCGCCCACCAGTCGCGCCTTGACGCTGGTTGCGCGCTGCAGCGACAGCCGCTCGTTGACCGCCTCCGAGCCCGTGCGGCTCGTGTGGCCCGTGACCACCACGCACGCGTCGATCTGCGCCGCCTGCCGCGCGATCTGGCGCAGCCACATCGGGTAGGCCGCGCTGATCTTCGGATCGGCCAGGAAGTCGGTCGAACCCGGCTTGAACAGGAACTTGACGCTCAGGTTGTTGCTCTCGAGCCCCAGCCGCGCCAGCGTGCCGAAGGTGCGCTCGGCATCGGCCGTGCGGCCCAGCTGCGACTGCGTGAGGTACAGCCCGCTGTAGATGCGCAGCTGCTGGCCGTCGGCGCGTTTCGACGCGGCCTCGTAGCGGCTCAGGGCCTCGCTCATGCGGCCGGCCTCGTAGGCGGCGGTGGCCTCCTGCAGCACCGTGGCGGTCGGCAGGCGCTCCAGGTACAGCGCGTCGGCGGCCTGCCCGGCCGGCGTCTCGGCGGTGCGGATGTAGCCCTCCACGCCGCGGTCCTTGCCGTTCACGGGGCTGTCGCGGAAGAAGGCGGTGGGCCGCGTGTCGAGCGAGGCATCGCTGATGCGCGCCACCGACTGCGCGATCACCATGCCGCTCTTGATCTCGGTCATGGCGAGGTTCAGCCGGTACGGCGCGCCCGAGCCGTCCTTGTCGCGCACCAGCGTGCCGTTGAGCACGTACTGCGCGTTGCCGATCTCGTTGGCGTTGAACGGCGTCACGGTGAACTGCTTGAACTGCGCCTGCATGCGCTGCACGATGCGCTGCTCGGCCACGCGCGTCACCTCGGTCTGCTGGCCGCTGGCACCTTCGAGCAGCGGGTCGATCACGATGCGCCGCTGCGTCAGCGTCGACTCCACCTTGGCCAGGAAGGCTGGCAGTTTCTGGGTCTGCACCATGAGGTCGTCGACCGCCTGGGTGACGGCCTGGTCGAAGGGCATGGCGCTGCTGGGCGCGGGGCGGTGCGCGCAGGCGGTGGCCAGCAGCGCGGCGGTGCACAGCGCCAGCACGCGCCACAGGGTGCGGGGGGCGGCGGTGTTCGCTGTGTTCGTGTGGGTCGTGGTCATCAGCACTGGCTCCTCAAAATGGTCATGTCCTGGTCCGACAGCGGCTCGCCGACGGCGGCGCGCATGTTGATCTCGCTGCAGCGTTTCGATGGCGCGGGGCGTCGCTCGGCGGGCTCGCGATGCGCCTCGGGCGCCGGGGCCGGCGCTGCGGTGGCGGTGATCTGCGGGCGTGGCTTCGGCGCGGGCCGCACGACGGCGGGCTTGGGCTCCGCTTCCCTGGCCGGCGGTGCCTCCGCCGGCACAGGAACGGCCAGGCAGGGCGTGCGGCACGGCTTGGTCTCGCCCGCCGCATGCGCGCGTGCGCCGTGCAGCGCGATCACCGTCGCGACCACCGCCGTCACTGCAAGGGCAAGGGGCGAAACACGCGCCGGGTAGATCGTCATCAGCCGGCAAATGTAGGGGCGCGAACGCCGCTCGCCAGCCCACCAAACGGCCACCCCTGCCAAACGGCATAGGGCTACCGCTGTCGTTCAGTCGGGCAAAAGTTCGCGAAAAACGCGGGGGAAATGCGGGGCGTCAGGGCAACCACTGCACCCAGACCATGACCAGCGTGAGTGTGCCCAACGCCAGCACGGTCGACACGGCGACGCTGGCCGTGACCAGGTCTTCGGCGCTGCGGTAGCGCTGCGAGAACAGGAACACATTGGCGCCGATGGGCAGCGCCGCCGCCACCACCATCACGGTGAGCGGAATGCCGCGCACGCCCAACAGCCAGCCGATGAGCGCCACCAGCAGCGGGTGCACGAGGTTCTTCACCAGCGCCTGCACCAGTGCGCCGCGCCAGTGGCGCCCGATGGGCGTGAGCGCGAGCGTGATGCCCACCATCACCAGCGCGACCGGCCCGAAGGCCTGGCCCAGCAGCTGGATCGGCTTGTCGATCACCTCGGGCATCACGAGGCCCGTCTGCGCGAACAGCAGGCCCGCAATGATCGGCAGCGGCACCGGATGGATGATGGCGTTGCGCAGCGCGCGCCCCACGGTGCGCACCATGGAGCGCCGGTCGGCACCGCTCACCGCCGCATGCTCGCGCGCCACGGCCAACTCGAGCACCACGGTGGCGCTGGTCATGAGCACGAGCGAATGCAGCGAGATCAGCGTGAGCAGCACCACCATGCCGGGCTCGCCGTAGGCCAGGCCGATCAGCGCGATGCCGATCATCACGGTGTTGCTGTAGGTGTTGGCCAGCGCGAGCACCGCGCCCGTGCGGTTGAAGCCGCGCCACGCGAGCGTGGCCGCAAACAGCAGGCCCGAGGCGATGAAGTACGCCGCCACGGGCTTCAGGCTCAACTCCTGCACGTGCACCGTGCTCATGGCACGGAACAGCAGCGCGGGCGCAAGCAGCAGGAAGATGAGGTTCGACAGGTCTTTCACCGCATTGCCGCCGATCCACCGGCGCCGTCCGGCGAGGTAGCCGGAGGCAATGAGGAGAACGACGGGCAGCAGGGAAGAAATGACGAACGAATTCACCCGGCGAGGATAGCGCGCGCCCGCCGCGCGCAAGGCCGCAGCCTCAGAACGTGACGCGCAAACCCACCTTCAGCGAGCGCCCCGGCAGCGGCGCCTTCGGGAACACCGTGGTCGTCAGGATCGAGGTCGGCGTGTAGGCCAGCGTGTTCCCGATGTTGTCCATGCGCGCGTACCAGGTGAGGTTGGCGCGCTGCACCTTCATGCGGTAGCTGATGGACGCGTTCCACAGCGTGTACGCGTCCGTCTCTCGCGCGCCCACGCTCGGCACCCGGCGCTGCGCCGCGTTGTAGTCGAAGCCGACGCGCGCGGTCCACGGCCCGTTGCCGTAGGCCAGCGTGGCGCCCAGGCGCAGCGGTGCGATGCGCGGCAGCGGCTCGCCGGTGTCGAGGTTCTTGGCGCGCACGATGTCGCCGCGCCATTCGAGGTCGAGCGTGCCCGCGTCGGCCATGCGCGCGAAGCCGTCGGCGCCCAGCAGCCGCAGGTTGCCGTTGGCCTCGATGCCGGTGAAGCGCGCACGCATGCCGCCGTAGCGGTACTCGGCCAGCGTGTCGGTCGCTTCGGGGTCGGTGACGACCTGCCCTTCCTCGTCGAGCGTGCGGCCCGACGCGGTCAGGCCGATGTAGTTGCGAAAGCGCGTGACGTACGCGTTCACGCGGGCCGTGTTCGGGCCCGACTTCCACTGCGCGCCCAGGTCGAAGCCGGTGGACTTTTCCTTGCCCAGGTTCGGGTCGCCCACCTCCCACGCCGCCGTGGCCACGTGCGGGCCGTTGGCGAGCAGTTCGTAATCCTTCGGTGCGCGCTCGGTGTAGGCCAGGTTCGAGGTCAGCTGCCACTGCGGCGTGAGGTTGACCAGCGCGCCGAACGCCGCGCTGTGCGGGTTGAAGCTGCGCTCGCCGATGGCGAAGCGCGTCACCGACAGGTCGTCAGGGTAGCCCAGCGAGCGCACCGTGACCTTCTCGGTGCGGGCGCCGAAACTCAGGCGGCCCCACGAGGTGCCGAGCTCTTCGTGCAGGAACAGCGCGTTGGAGCGCGTGCGGCTGTGCGGCGCGAAGGCCTCCGAGCCGTCGGCGGCGAAGCGGTTGGTCTCGCGGCTGAAGCCGACCAGGCCTTCGAGGTTGCCGATCTTCTCGTGCCGCGCCTCGATGCGCAGGTCGTTGCTCAGGTTCGAGAAGGTGGTGCCGGCCTCGCGGCCCTCGAACTCGGTGTGGCGGTAGTCGGTGCGGCTCACCTTCGCGTGGATGCTGCGGATGAAGCCGCCCGGACGCCACTCGCCTTCCAGCGCGTAGCGGTCGGACTTCATGCCGATGGTCACGTCGTCCTCGGCCACGGTGCCGTAGTTGCTGCGGTAGGTGCTGGCCGAGGCGCCGATCCAGCCCTGGCTGAAGAACAGCGTGCCGCCGACCGCGCCGCCGTGCGCCTCGTTCTGCGAGTTGCAGATGCGACGCGCGAGCGACAGGCGCCCAGGCTTGCTGCATTCGAGGTCGACCGGCACCGCCACATCTTTCGAATCGCGGTTGAAGGCGTCGACATGCAGGGCGAAGCGGTCGTTGCCGCCTTCGAGCAGCACGCCGCCGCTCTTTTCCTTGTTGCCGCTGGCGTAGCCCAGCTCGGCACGGCCGCCGAAGCCGTTGATGGGCTCGGTCGGGATGCGGTTGTCGATCACGTTGACCACGCCGCCCACGGCGCTGCCGCCGTACTGCAGCGCCGACGGGCCGCGCAGCACCTCGATGCGCTCGGTCACCAGCGCATCGACGGGCACCGCGTGGTCGTAGCTCAGTGCCGAGGCGTCGGGCGCGCCACCGCCGTTCTGCAGGATGCGGATGCGGTCGCCGTCCTGCCCGCGGATGCTGGGTCGGCTGGCGTTGGGGCCGAAGTAGCTGCTGCTCACGCCGGGCAGGTTGTTCAGCGTTTCGCCCAGCGTCGATTCGGAGCGCAGCAGCAGCTGGTCGCCCGACAGCGAGGTGGTCGGCGCGATCAGGTCGCTCGCGCCCAGCGGGTTGCCGGTGACGGTGACTTCGCGCAGGCTGGCGGCGTCAGCGGCCGGGGCGGCGGCGGTGTCGGCGGTCTGGGCCAGGCTCGCCACCGAGGCGAGCGAAAGAACGGCAGCGCCGATGGCGTTGCGACGGAATTGGGGGGTCATGAAGAAAGAACACTCGTTGAATCGGGGAACGACCGGCCGCCCTCACCCGCCCGAAGGGGTGCGGCAACCGGAACACGGGGGATTCAGCGAGTGGACGGCGGGCCGCGCGCGTCGAAGAGCGCGACCCAGCGGGCGATGGCTTCGCCCTGCAGATAAGCAAACGTGGCCGCCGGCAGCAGCATCGGCAGCACCACCAGCGGCACGCCGGGCACGCCCGTGCCGTGCGCCAGCTGGTCGTACAGGCGGCAGTCGGCGTCGTCGTGCACGCCGAACAGGCTGGCCAGCGTGTGGCCGCTGTCGTGCCGGTGCGCGGCCTGTGCCTGCGCCGCAGCCGCAGCGGCGGGCAGGCCCGGCACGTGCAGCGAACGGTGCATCAGCCCCATCGTGCCGGCAAACCAGAGCGCGAACGCCAGCGCGACGACGAGCGCGCGCGTGGCACGCGTCATGCGGGTCGGGGTCTGGCGCAGGGTGGCGGACACGGGGCGTGAAAAAAGAGACTCAGGCCTTGACGCGCGAAGCGAAGGTCTTCTGGAACTTCTCGACCTTCGGCCCGACCACGAACGCGCAGTAGCCCTGGTTCGGGTGGTTCAGGAAGTAGTCCTGGTGGTAGGCCTCGGCCGTCGAGTAGTTGGCCAGCGGGGCCACTTCGGTCACCACGGGCGAGCTGTAGGTCTTGCTGGCCTCGATCTCGCGGATGACAGCGTCAGCGACCTCTTTCTGGGCGTCGCTCGTGGTGTAGATGCCGCTGCGGTACTGGGTGCCGACGTCGTTGCCCTGGCGGTTGAGGGTGGTGGGGTCGTGCACCACGAAGAAGATCTCGAGCAGCTCGCGCAGGCTGATCTGCGCCGGGTCGAACTCGAGCTTCACGACCTCGGCATGGCCTGTGCGGCCGGTGCAGATCTGCTCGTAACTCGGGTTCAGGGTCTGGCCGTTGCTGTAGCCCGATTCGACGTCCAGCACGCCCTGTACCCGGTCGAACACCGCCTCGGTGCACCAGAAGCAGCCTCCGCCGAGCACGATGGTTTCGGTGGGCGACGGTGAGGAAGACATGGCGCGGCTCCGGGTGGGTTGGAAAAAGCGGGGACCGGTATTGTCGCGGCTTGACGGGCCGGATGCCGGTCACTACATTACTAACCCGTCAGTCATTAACACCATGGCCTCCCCCCGTTCCCTCGTCGACAAGTTCTGCCCGCTGCCGTCCAAGCGCGAGCGGCGCAAGGAAGCGCGTCCGGGCGAGCTGCTGGCAGCGGCGCTCGACCTGTTCGTCGAAAAGGGCTTTGCCGCCACCCGCTCGGAAGAAGTGGCGGCCCGTGCCGGCGTGTCCAAGGGCACCCTCTTTCTTTACTTTCCGAGCAAGGAAGAGCTGTTCAAGGCCGTGGTGATCGAAAACCTCGGCGGCCGTTTCACAGAGTGGAACGCCGAGTTCGAGGCCTTCGAGGGCACGACGGCCGAGATGCTGCGCTACTGCATGAACGTCTGGTGGGAGCGCGTCGGCCTGACCAAGGCCTCGGGCCTGACCAAGCTGATGATGAGCGAGGGCGGCAATTTTCCCGAGCTGGCGGAGTTCTACCGCGAGCAGGTGGTGCGCCCCGGCCACGAGCTGCTGCGCCGCATCCTGCAGCGCGGCATCGACCGCGGCGAGTTCGTGCCCATGGACATCGACCACGCCATCTACTCGGTGGTCGCCCCCATGGTGTTCCTCATGCTCTGGAAGCATTCGGCCATGGTCTGCGTCGACGGCGTGAGCACGCTCGACCCCGAAAAATTCATCGCCACCCAGTGCGAAACCGTGCTTCACGGCCTGTGCGTGCGCCCCGGGAGCCCCGCATGACGCCCGCCGGATGGCCGACTGGCGCGGTGGCGTCATCGGCGCGACCTAAAATTGAAGGTTTGTCCCGTCCAGAGCCTTCAAGGAAAGCCACGCCATGAACCCCACGCCCACCCTCGAGCGCTTGCGCTTCAACATGATCGAACAGCAGATCCGTCCCTGGGACGTGCTGGAGTCGGACATCCTCGAGCTGCTGGCCGAGATTCACCGCGAAGACTACGTGCCCGACGCGCACCGCACGCTGTCCTTCTTCGACATGGAACTGCCCCTGCTCGACGGCTCGGTGCCCGGCGAATTCATGCTGTCGCCCAAGGTGGAGGCCCGCACCCTGCAGGACCTGCACATCCAGAAGCACGAATCGGTGCTCGAGATCGGCACCGGCTCCGGCTTCATGGCCGCCCTGCTCGGCGCCCGCGCGGCCCAGGTGCTGTCGCTCGAGATCAACCCCGTGCTGGCCGCCCGTGCCGCCGAGACGCTGCGCAGCAACGGCGTGACGAACGTCGAAGTGCGCCACGCCGACGGCGCCGTGCCCCTGGCCAGCGGCCCGAGCTTCGACGTGATCGTGCTCAGCGGCTCGGTCGCGCGCATTCCGCAGAACCTGCTCGGTTCGCTCAAGGTCGGCGGCCGCCTGTCGGCCATCGTCGGCGACGAGCCCATGATGCGCGCCCATTTCGTGACCCGCACCAGCGAAAGCAAGTGGGAAACGATCCAGCCCTGGGACACCGTGGCGCCGCGCCTGCTGAACTTCCCCGAGCCCTCGCGCTTCGCCTTCTGACCGAGCGGCCCACCGAATGATCGATCAAGTCCGCCCCGCCGACCTGGCCGCCTGGTTCGCACAGGACGCCGACGCCGCCCCCGTGCTGCTCGACGTGCGCGAGCCCTGGGAGCTGCAGACGGCGAGCGTCGCGCCGCAGGGCTTCACGCTGGTCGCAATCCCGATGAACGAGATCCCCGGCCGGCTGGCCGAACTCGCCGCCGGCGACGGACAGCCCGCGCCCCGCATCGCCTGCCTGTGCCACCACGGCGCCCGCAGCCAGCGCGTGGCCGCTTTTCTGCACCAGAACGGCTTTGACTCGCTCGCCAACGTGGCGGGGGGCATCGACGCCTGGTCCGCGCAGCGCGACCCGAGCGTGCCGCGCTACTGATTCTTTCCCTCCCAAGGACGTTCAATGCCTCCCAGGCCCCGGCTTCTGCCTCTTTCCGCAGCCCTCGCAAGCGCCATTGCGAGCCTGCTCGCACTGCCGGCCCAGGGCCAGACACTGAACGAACTCTACGATTCCGCGCTCGGCTTCGACGCCACCTACCAGGGAGCGCGGGCCCAGTACGAGGCCAACCTGGCGCGCGCCGCGCAGGCCAAGGCCGGCATCCTGCCGGCCGTCGGGCTCACCGCGGGCGTGAACCGCAGCAACCTGGACATCGACACCCTGACCGGCACCGGCCGCGGCAGCAGCGCCTCGCGCGACTTCACCACGCAGAACGTCGGCATCAATGCCACGCAGCCGCTGTACCGCCCCGCCAACTGGGCCACCTACGAGCAGGGCAAGCGCCAGGCCGAAGTGGCGCAGGCGGTGCTCACCATCGCCGAGCAGGACCTCATCGTGCGCGTGAGCCAGGCCTACTTCGACGTGCTCGCCAGCCAGGACAGCCTGGCCCTGGTGCGCGCGCAGAAGGTGGCCGTGGCCGAGCAGCTGGCCTCGGCCAAGCGCAACTTCGAGGTCGGCACCTCCACCATCACCGACTCGCGCGAGGCCCAGGCCCGCTACGACCTCGTGATCGCCCAGGAAATCGCCGCCGAGAACGACCTGCAGGTCAAGAAGGTGGTGCTCGACCAGCTGGTCGGCCGCCCGGGCAGCGTGCCCGTGCCGCTGGCCGCGCCGGTCGTGCTGCCGACCGCGCAGCCCGCCGACATCAACGCCTGGGTGGCGCAGGCCGACGAGGTGCATCCGGCGATCCGCCAGGCTCGCCTGGGCCTGGACGTGGCCGGGCTCGAGGTGCAGAAGGCGCAGGCCGGCCACAAGCCCACGCTGGACGCCAACCTGGGCTACAACGTCACGCGCAACCCGACCGGCACCAGCACCAGCACCGTGGGCACGCGCGTCAACGCCGCCACGGTCGGCGTCACCTTCAACCTGCCGCTGTTCGCAGGCTTTGCCACCGAGAACCGCATCAAGGAAACGCTGGCGCTCGAAGACCAATCGCGCAGCGTGCTCGAGGGCACGCGCCGCAGCGTGGCGCAGGCCACGCGCGCGGCCTACCTCGGGCTGGTGTCGGGCGCCGGCCAGGTGAAGGCGCTCGAAGCCGCCGAATCCTCCAGCCAGAGCGCGCTCGACGCCAACAAGCTGGGCTACCAGGTGGGCGTGCGCATCAACATCGACGTGCTCAACTCGCAGAGCCAGCTGTTCCAGACCAAGCGCGACCTCGCGCAGGCGCGCTACAACGTGCTGCTGGGCAACCTGAAACTGCGCCAGGCCAACGGCACGCTGACGACCGACGACATGAACGCGATCAACGCGACGCTGGCGCGCAATGGCAGCACGCCTGCGGTGCCTGCCGCGACGACGGGCGCGCCCGTGGTGCCCGTGACGCCGCCGGCCATTCCAGTGGTGCCGCCGGTGCCGGTGCAGCCGTTCAACCCGCCTGCGCCGACGATGCCGTCGGCACCGCCGCCGCCGGTGATCCTGAACCCGCCGGTGCGCTGACCCGGCAACGGGTCACGCCATCAATCCAGCGTGGGTTCGGCCCGCGCCGCTTCGGGCGGCGCGCCGTCGTCGCCGGCCACAGGTGTCGTCACCGGCTCTGCCGCCTGCGCAATCGCCAGCACCGCCGCCGCCGTGCGTTCGGCCGCGCCACGGTTCGACGACGAGAAGGCCAGCGCGGCCTGCGCCATCGCCGCACGACGCTCGGGGTTCTCGACCAGCTTGAGCGCCGCGGTCACGGCCTGCTCCATGCCCTCGACGCGCAGCGACGCGCCCGCCGCGAGCGACAGCTGCGCCGCCTCGGCAAAGTTGAAGGTCGAGGGGCCCATGACCACCGGGCAGCCGCAGGCCGCCGGTTCGATGAGGTTCTGCCCGCCCAGCGGCTCGAAGCTGCCGCCCAGCAAGGCCACGTCGGCCAGGCCGTAGTACAGCGCCATCTCGCCCAGCGAATCGCCGAGCCAGATCTCGGCCTCGGCCGGCTGGCCGGCCGCGCTGCGGCGCGCCACCGCGAAGCCTTCGGCCTCGATGAGCGCCGCCACTTCGTCGAAACGCTGCGGATGGCGCGGCACGATCATCCATTGCACGTCGTGCACGCGCTTGGCGATCGAGCGGATCGCGCCCTGCTCGGGCGGCACCGGCGAGGTGGCGCCGAAGCGCTTGAGCACCTCGAGCAGCAAGCGTTCTTCCCCGTCGCGCGAGCTGGCCAGCACGACCATCGGCCGTGGCAGATGCTCGCGCAGCGACACGGCCGTGGCCAGTTGCCGCGCGTCGGGCGTGGCGTCGAACTTGAGGTTGCCGTAGATCCCGGCCACCTTGGCGCCCAGCGACACCAGCCGGTGCGCGTCGGCCTCGGTCTGCGCCCAGACGGCGGCGAGCGCCGAGTAGGCCGGCCGCGCCAGCCCGCTGAGCCGTTCGGCCGCGGCGCGCGATTTCTCGTTGAGCCGCGCATTGGCCAGCACCAGCGGAATGCGGCGCTCGGCGCAGGCGGCGGCCATCTCGGGCCAGACCTCGGTTTCCATCAGCACGCCGATGCGCGGCTGGAAGCGGTCGAGAAAGCGGGCAACTGCGCCCGGCGTGTCCCATGGCTGCCAGACCTGCGTGTCGCCGGGCTCGAGCAGCTTGGCGCCCTCTTCGCGGCCCGTGGCGGTGCCGTGCGTGAGCAGGATCGGAATGCCCGGGTACTGGCGCCGCAGCTCGGCGATCAGGATGGCGGCGGCGCGCGTCTCGCCCAGCGAGACGGCATGCACCCAGCACTGGGCAAAGCCGGTGGTGGCGTCGTCGTAGTGGCCGAAGCGCTCCTCGACGGCCACGGCATAGCCGGGCTCGGCGATGGCGCGGCGGCGCAGCTTGCGGCGGACCAGCGGTTGGACGGCGGTGGTGAAGACGCCGTAGAGGCGAAGCAGCAGGGAACGCACAGGTTCTTCAGTGGGCAGCAGCGGCCAGCGTGGCGTCGGGCTTGACCGTTCGCAGCACCGCAAGCATCTCGGTCTCGATGCGTTGGAGCGCCGCCTCGGTCTGGCCTTCGAAGCGCAGCACCAGCACGGGGGTGGTATTGGAAGCGCGGATCAGCCCGAATCCATCGGGCCAGTCCACGCGCAGGCCGTCGATGGTCGAGACCTGGGCGGGCGCGTCGAAGCGCGCGTTCTGCACGAGCCGGGCGACCAACGCGTGCGGCTCGCCTTCGGCGCAGGCGACGTTCAGTTCGGGGGTCGAGAAGCTGGTGGGCAGCGCATTGAGCACGGCGTTCGCGTCCGGGTGCTTGCTCAGGATCTCGAGCAGGCGGCAGCCGGCGTAGGTGCCGTCGTCGAAACCGTACCAGCGCTCCTTGAAGAAGATGTGGCCGCTCATCTCGCCGCCCAGCGGCGAATCGATTTCCTTCATCTTCGCCTTGATGAGCGAGTGGCCGGTCTTGTAGATCATCGGCGTGCCGCCCGCGGCCTCGATGGCCGGCGCCAGGCGCTGCGAGCACTTCACGTCGTAGACGATGGTGCCGCCGGGCACGCGCGAGAGCACGTCCTGCGCGAAGAGCTGCATCTGGCGGTCGGGGAAGATGTTCTGGCCGTCCTTCGTGACGATGCCCAGCCGGTCGCCGTCGCCGTCGAAAGCCAGGCCCAGCTCGGCCTGGCCCTTGGCCAGTTCGGCCATCAGGTCCCGGAGGTTGTCGGGCTTGCTCGGATCGGGGTGGTGGTTGGGGAAGTTGCCGTCGACCTCGCTGAACAGCTCAACCACGTCGCAGCCGATGGCGCGGAAGATGGCCGGCGCGGTCGCACCCGCGATGCCGTTGCCCGAATCGACCACGATCTTCATGGGGCGTGCCAGCTTGATGTCGCCCACGATGCGCTGCACGTAGGCGTCGGTGACGTCGACCTTGCGCACGCTGCCGCCGGGCGCCAGCGTGGCGCTGCCGTCTTCCATGGTCTTGCGCAGGCCCTGGATCTCGTCGCCGTAGATCGCGCGACCGGCCAGCACCATCTTGAAGCCGTTGTAGTCCTTCGGGTTGTGGCTGCCCGTGACCTGGATGCCGCTGGTGCACAGCGTGTGGGCCGCGAAGTACAGCATCGGGGTCGTGACCGCGCCGATGTCGATCACCTCGACGCCGGTGGCGACCAGGCCGTCGATCAGCGCGTCCACCAGCGCCGGGCCCGACAGGCGCCCGTCGCGGCCCACGGCCACCGCGGTCTCGCCGGCCGCGCGGGCTGCGCTGCCGAAGGCACGGCCCAGCGCCTCGGCCACTTCGACATCGAGACTGAGGGGCACGACGCCGCGGATGTCATAGGCCTTGAAGATCGATGCGCTGAGCTGCATGAAGGGCGGGGTCACTGTTGGTTCGGAGTCGGGCATTGTAGGCAACGCGTTGTAGACATCGATGTCCGAAAACGGCCAGTTGAAACGAGTCGAAACCGTATCATTTCCCCATGTCTACCGCCCACGCCCCCTCCGAAGTGCTCGAGAGCGACGCCTGCTACCTGGCGATGAAGACGCACGACGCGCGCTTCGACGGCTCGTTCTTCACGGCCGTGACCTCCACCGGCATCTACTGCCGGCCGGTGTGCCGCGTGAAGCTGCCGCGGCGCGAGAACTGCCGTTTCTTTCGCCACGCAGCGCAGGCCGAGGCCGCAGGCTTCCGGCCCTGCCTGCGCTGCCGGCCCGAGCTGGCACCGCGCGCGGCCAGCTGGTCGACCGAAGATGCCTCGCGCATCCTCGCCTTGCAGGCGGCGCGCTTGATCGACGAGCCCGATGCCTGGTCGGAAGAAGGCCCCGGCGCGGCGCAGATCGCGGCCCGCCTGGGCGTGAGCGACCGCCACCTGCGGCGCATCTTCGAGGCGCAGTTCGGCGTGTCGCCGCTGCAGTACCTGCAGACGCGCCGCCTGCTGGCCGCCAAGCAGCTCATCGCCGACACGCGCCTGCCGATGACGCAGGTGGCGCTGGCCAGCGGCTTCGCGAGCGTGCGGCGCTTCAACGCGGCCTTCGTGGAGCACTACGGGCTCAACCCGAGCGCGCTGCGCCGCGCGGGCGGCACCGAAGGCGGTGAAGGCAAGGCCATCGAGGTGCGGCTGGGCTTTCGCCCGCCCTACGACGCGAACGCCATGCTCGGCTTCTTCGCACGGCGCGCGCTGCGCGGCGTCGAGACCGTGCACACCGCCGACGGCAAGGAGCCCGCCAAGGGCAGCACGCCCACCTATGTGCGCCTGGCGCGCACCCTGCGCGTGCAGCAGGGCGGGCAGGCGCACGCCGGCTGGCTGCAGCTGCGCTTCGACCTCGAACGCGAGCAGGTGCTGCTGGCCGTGAGCGATTCGCTGGCCACGGTGCTGCCCATCGTCATCAGCCGCGCACGCGCCCTGTTCGACCTCGACGCGGAGCCGATGGCCATCAACGCCGCGCTGCATGCGGCCTTTCCGCACGGCGACGGGCTGCGCGTGCCGGGCACGGTCGACGGCTTCGAGCTCGCGGTGCGCGCGGTGCTGGGCCAGCAGATCACCGTGGCCGCGGCGCGCACGCTGGGCTCGCGGCTGGTCGAGGCTTTCGGCGACGTGATCGACACGCCCATCGACGGCCTGACCCGCCTCTTCCCCACGCCCGCCGCGCTGGCGGCGGCCAGCGGCGACGCGCTCGGGCAGCTGGGCATCGTGCGCCAGCGGCAGGCCGCGCTGCAGGCCATCGCGCGCGAAGTGGCCTCGGGCCGGCTGGCACTGCATGCGGGCGCCGACGTGCCCTCGACCCTCGCGGCGCTGCAGGAGCTGCCCGGCATCGGCGCCTGGACCGCGCAGTACATCGCGATGCGCGCCCTGCGCTGGCCCGACGCCTTTCCCGCCGGCGACGTGGCCCTGCAGAAGGCGCTGGGCGTGACCACCGCGCGCGCCGCGGGCGAGGCCTCGCAGGCCTGGCGCCCCTGGCGCAGCTACGCCGTGCTGCGGGCCTGGCACACGCCGCCCGCGCCCTCCGAACCGGCACCGGCCGCCGCGCCGACCGCCACTTCTTCCGACCTCGCAACGGCAGGCCCCGTGCCTGAAAGACCATGAAATTCAAGCGCACCGTCATCTACACCTCGCACACCGACACGCCGCTGGGCGGCGTCACGATGGCCGCCACCGACCAGGGCCTGGCCGGCGTCTGGTTCGACCACCAGCGCCACTGGCCCGACACCACGGGCTGGCAGACCAAGGACGACCACCCCGCGCTGGTCGAGGCCGCCGCGCAGCTGCGCGACTACTTCGCGGGCCGCCGCAGCCACTTCGACATGCAGCTCGACCTGTCGCACGGCACGGCCTTCCAGCAGGGCGTGTGGCAGGCGCTGCTGGCCATCCCGGCCGGCGAAACCACGACCTACGGCGCGCTGAGCCAGCGCGTGGGCAACCCGGCCGCGGTGCGCGCGGTGGGCGCGGCGGTCGGGCGCAACCCGATCAGCGTGATCGTGCCCTGCCACCGCGTGCTGGGTGCAGACGGCTCGCTGACCGGTTACGCTGGCGGGCTCGAGCGCAAGACCGCCTTGCTCGAACTCGAGACCGGCAAGTAAGACAGAAGAAAACACCGCCCATGGCGCAGCGCCACATCCCCTCGCTGTGGCGCCGCGCCAATCCCCAAAGAGACGCATGACCACAACGAACAACAACAGCACCGTCGCCCCCTCGCCTTCGCCCGCCCCCGCCGCGCTCGCGCCCAAGGCGTGGCTCATCGATCTCGTGCTGCTGGGCGCGCTGTGGGGCGCCTCTTTCCTGTTCATGCGCATCGGCGCGGCGGAGTTCGGCGCGCTGCCGACCGCGGCCGTGCGCGTGGTCATCGCGGCGCTGTTCCTGCTGCCGATCGCGCTGCTGCGCGGCCAGGGGCCGTCGATCGCCAAGCACTGGAAGGCCAGCCTCACGGTCGGCATCTTCAACTCGGGCATGCCCTTCGCGCTGTTCTGCTTTGCGCTGCTGACCATCAACACCGGCCTGGCGGCGGTGCTCAACGCCACCACGCCGATGTTCGGCGCGCTGGTGGCCTGGGCCTGGTTCCGCGAGCGGCCGAACGGCTCGCGCCTCGTCGGCCTGGTGATCGGTTTCGCGGGCGTCGCGATGCTCGCCAGCCGCAGCGCCGGCCTGCATGCCGGGGCCAGCAACCACGCCGCGCTGTGGGCCGTGCTGGCCTGCCTGGCGGCCTGCCTGTGCTACGGCATCTCGGCCAGCGCCACGCGGCGCCACCTGTCCGGCGTGCCCGCGCTGACCACGGCCACCGGCAGCCAGATCGGCGCCAGCCTGTTCCTCGCGCTGCCCGCGATCTGGCTCTGGCCCGCGCAGATGCCCAGCCTGCGCGCGTGGCTGGCGCTGCTGGCCCTGGGCATCGCCTGCACGGGCGTGGCCTACATCCTGTTCTTCCGACTCATCGAACGCGCCGGCCCGGCCCGCGCCCTCACCGTGACCTTCCTCGTGCCGGTGTTCGCGCTGTTCTACGGCGCCGTGTTCCTGGGCGAGCAGATCACGCAGTGGATGCTGATCTGCGCCTTCGTGATCGTGTGCGGCGTGGCGCTGTCGACCGGCATCGTCAAGCTGCCGTCGCTGCGCAAGGCCGCGGGCTGAGTTTTCTTCAGACCACGCCTGCGACCACGTTCACCGACAGGGCCAGCACGAGCATGTTGAAGGCGAAGGCAAGCACGCTGTGGATCAGCGTGATGCGCCGCATCTCGTGCGAGGTGGCCTGCACGTCCGACACCTGCGAGGTCATGCCGATCACGTAGGCGTAGTACATGAAGTCGAAGTAGTCGGGCGCCTCCTTGCCCGGAAAGTCGAGCCCGCCGTCGGAGGCGCTGTCCTTGCGGTCGATGTAGTAGCGGTGCGCGTAGTGGAAGGCGTAGATCGTGTGCATCATCAGCCACGAGCCCGCCAGTGCCACCAGCCCTAGCGCCACGTGCGCGCCGCGCGCCCAGCCGCTGAGCTGGCGCACCTGCTGCAACAGCATCGCGATGGCGACCACGCTCACGCCCACCGCCACCAGCATCGACACCAGGATCACGACGTTGGGCTGGTCCAGCTGCTGCGCGCGCTCGCGCGTGCGCTGGGCGTCGAAGGTCTCGGCCAGCCACCAGCTGAGCACCTGGTACACCACCACGCCTGCGCACCAGCCGGCCAGCGCGCGCGCCGTGAGGCCCATCGGCCAAGGCACGAGCGCCACCGCGACGGCCGCCGCGGCCCCGTAGAGAAGACGTTGGGGACCGGTGGTGGTGGAAAGGTGTTCGCGCATGGGCGGACTGTAGCGCCGCGGCATGCGTCGGCGTGCGATCGGCAATTTCCTACAGGCACATCGGCCAACGGCGCATGCGCGGCGCGGTGCCCCGTCACTAAGGTGATGCGGTTTCAGGGAGCCTCAGCCCGGAGGCATCGCGCCACGCACATGCCCGAGGCATCTTTCACCCGAAGGATTTCTTTCATGCTGTTGCTTCGTTCGCGTCCGTTCGACCGGACCGCGAGATTCGGCGCCCTGGCCGGAACCGGCGCCCTCTGCCTTCTGTGCTTCGCACCCTTTGCTGCGGCCGAGCCCTCGCCGGCGCTGGACCGTTTCAGCTTCTCGGTGGGTGCCTTCAGTGCCGACCCCAAGTTCAGTGCCTCGGTCGAAACCCCCTACGGCGTGCTGCGCTCGAACGAGCTCAAGCCGGGCCGCGTGACCATGCCGCGCATCTCGGCCGATGTGCTGATCGGCGACAGCCAGGGCCTGTCTTTCGACTACTACCGCTACAAGCGCGACTACGAAGGGCAGGTGGCGGGCAACACCTCGTTCGGCAGCTTCGGCTCGCTGAGCGCCATCGGCAACGCGAACCTCTCGGCCCAGCTCGACTTCGCCAAACTCGCCTACAAGTGGTGGCTCGGCTCGGGCAACACCGTCTTCGGGCTGGGCGCCGGCGCGGCCTACTACCGCGCGACGCTCGGTGCCAGCGCACTGGTCGGCGTGAACGGACAGGTGCGCTCGGTCAGCGAGCGCTCGAGCGACAACGCCATCGCGCCCCTGCTCGAGGTCGGCGTGCGCCACGCGATCACGCCCGACCTTCGGCTGTTCGCAGACGCCTCGGGCGTGTGGAAAAGCAGCGGCCGCTTCCACGGCAACATCTACAACGCCGCAGCCGGCGTGGAGTGGTTCCCGGTGAAGAACGTGGGCCTGGTGCTGTCGTATGGCGTGACCAACATCGACCTCACGCGCGAGGGCGGCTTCGCCGATTCGCGCCTCAAGGTGCGGCTGCAGGGGCCTTCGGCCTTCCTCAAGGCCCGCTTCTGACGCGGCCCCGGCGGGCGGCCGGCGCCGCATAGCCACTCTTCGCAAGACCGGCAGGCGGTGCCGGTCTTAGTCTGCGCTCCGATCGAACACCCCCAACGACCGGAGACACGCCCCCATGCCCGCCGCCCGCCCCGAGCCCACGCCCTCCTCCTTCCAACGCATCGCCCGCATCGCGCTGGGCGACGTGATCCACCGCAGCGCGCGGCGCTTCGGCGCGCGCACCGCGCTCATCGAAGGCGAGCACCGCATGAGCTACAGCGAGCTCGACGCCGCATCGAACCGTTTCGCGCACCACCTGCTGGGCCTGGGCCTCGCAAGCGGCGAGCGCGTGGCCATGCTGTGCAACAACTCGATCGAGATGGTGGTCGCGCTGCTCGGCATCCAGAAGGCCGGGCTGGTGTGGGTGCCGATCAACACGGCGCTCGCGGTGGACGCCATCGGCTACATCCTCGAACACGCCGAGGCGCGGCACCTGGTGATCGACACCTCGCTGCACGCCAAGCCCGAGCTGCGCCAGCTGCTGGACACGGCGGGCGTCTCGCCGCTGCTGTGCGTGCTCGACGGCGACACGCCGCCGCCCAGCGTGCCCACCGTGGCGCAGGCCATCGCGCAGGGCCCCGCCACGCTGCCCGACGTGGCCATCGACAGCAACCAGCTCGCGCTCATCATGTACACCAGCGGCACCACCGGCCGACAGAAGGGCGTGATGCATTCGCACGCCTCGGTGCACTCGGTGCTCCAGAGCAACATGCTCGAATGGGGCGGTGGCCCCGCGCACCACGACGTGTGGAGCAACGTGCTGCCGCTCTTTCACTGCGGGCAGCACACGGTGCTGATGTCGGCGCTGGCGGTGGGCGGCACGAACGTCATCCTGCGCGGCTTCGACCCCGGCGCGATGCTCGCCGCCATCGAGCGCCACAGGATCACCGTGACGGTCGGGCTGCCCATGATGTACGGCGCGCTGCTGGCCCACCCGCAGCGCGAATCGCGCGACCTGTCGAGCCTGCGGCTGTGCGTGTATGCGATGGCGCCGATGTCGCGCACGCTGCTGCTGCGCCTGCTCGATGCGCTGTGCCCGAACTTCGCGCTGGCCTCGGGGCAGACCGAGATGTACCCCGGCGCCACCATCTTCGAGACGCACCAGCAGCGCGAGCGCTTCGGCTCGTACTGGGGCGTGGGCACGCTGGTGAACGAGGTCGCGGTGATGGGCGACGAGGGCGAGCTGCTGGCGCCGAACCAGGTCGGCGAGATCGTCTTTCGCGGACCGAACGTGATGCTCGGCTACTACAAGGACCCGCAGGCCACGGCGCACGCGCAGCGCTTCGGCTGGCACCACTCGGGCGACCTGGGCAAGCTGGACGACGACGGGCAGCTGATCTTTCTCGACCGGCTCAAGGACATGGTCAAGTCGGGCGGCGAGAACGTGCCCTCGCTCAAGGTCGAGGAGGTGTTGCTGCGCCACCCGGCCGTGCTGAACGCGGCAGTGGTCGGCCTGCCGCACGAGCGCTGGGGCGAGGCCATCACGGCCTTCGTCACGCGCCGGCCCGATGCACCGGCAGAGTTCTCGGAAGCCACGCTCACGGCGCACTGCAAGGAGCACCTGGGCGGCTTCGAGGTGCCCAAGGACATCGTCTTCGTGCCCGCGCTGCCGATGACCTCGACGGGCAAGATCCAGAAGTTCGAGCTGCGCCAGGCCCACCAGGGGCACTACCAGCGCGACTGAACCCGCATCAGGGCGACTGCAGCTTCTGCAGCAGCGACGCCCGCACTTCCTTCTTGAGCACCTTGCCGACCTTGGAGCGCGGCAGGTCGGCCCACACCTCGACCTGCTTGGGCGCCTTCACGCTGCCGATGCGCGACTTGACGAAAGTCTTGATCGCCTCGGCATCGACGCTGCGGCCCGCGTGCAGCTGCAGCACGGCCACCACGCGCTCGCCCCACTTCTCGTCGGGCAGGCCGACGACGGCGCTGTCCTGCACGTCGGGGTGCTGCATCAGCACCTGCTCCACCTCGGCGGAGTAGACGTTGAAGCCGCCCGAGATGATCATGTCCTTGGCGCGGTCGACGATGAACAGGAAGCCGTCTGCATCGAGGTAGCCGATGTCGCCCGTGTGATGCCAGCCGTGGCGCGAGGCCTCCTGCGTGGCCTTCGGGTCCTTGTAGTAGCCGCGCATCACGAGCGAGCCGCGCACCACGATCTCGCCGCTCTCGCCCGTGGGCAGCAAGGCGCCCTCGCCGTTCATGATGCCGACCTGCACCAGCGGACCGGGCCGCCCCGCCGAGGCCAGGCGCTGGCGGGCCACCGAACCATCGGCGTTGAAGTGGTCGCGCGGCGGCATCATCGAGACCATCATCGGCGCCTCGGTCTGGCCGAAGAGCTGGGCCATGACGGGGCCGATCTTGTCGAGCGCTTCTTCGAGCCGCGCAGCCGACATGGGCGCGGCGCCGTACCAGAAGCACTGCAGCGAATCGCGCTTCGTCTGCGCCAAGTCGGGGTGCTGCAGCAGCATGTAGATCAGCGTCGGCGGCAGGAAGGTGTGGGTGACGCGCCGGCGCTCGATGAGCGCGAGGAACTCGCTCAGGTCGGGCTTGGGCATGATGACCACGCGCCCGCCCAGCGCCATCACGGGCAGGCACAGCACGCCGGCCGCATGCGTGAGCGGCGCGAGCGCCAGGTACACGGGCCGGCCCTCGAAGGGGTAGCCCATGAGGGTCAGCGCCGACATCGCCTCCAGGTTGCCGCCCGACAGCATCACGCCCTTGGGCTGGCCGGTGGTGCCGCCGGTGCCGGCGATCATGGCCACGTCGTCGGGCGGTGCGATGTCGATCGGCGCATCGTCCAGCCCGTCGAGCCACTCGTCCATGGCGGGCGCGAAGGCCTGCCGCTGGTCGAGGCACACCAGCGCCTTCAGTTTCGGCAGCTGCGCGCGCATCTGCTCGACCATGGGCGCGTAGTTGCTGTGGAACACCAAGCAGGCGCAATCGAAGGCATCGAGCACGAAGGCGTTCTCGCTGGCCTCGTTGCGCGGGTTGATCGGGCACCACACGCCACCGGCGCGCGAGATGCCGAACACCGTGGCGAAGGCCAGGGCGTCGTTGCTCGAGAGCACCGCCACCTTGTCCCCGGGCTGGATACCCGCGCGCTGCAGGCCGCGTGCCACGCGCCAGCTGATGCGTTGCACCTGGCCGTAGCTCAGGTCGGCGTCGCCCATGGTGAGGCACGGCGAATCGGCGCCCTGCTGGGCGCCTTTGTCGAGGTAGTCGACGAGGCGCATGCGCGTCAGCCCATCCGCGTGAGCACGGGTTCCTGCACCAGCCCGAAGCTGCGCAGCGCCCCCAGCAGCTCGCGGTGCCCGAAGGCCTGGCAGCCCGAGGCAAAGCCCGCGCGCCGCGGCGCCTGCTGCAGCAGCGAGGCCGCCGCATAGGCCTGCAGCAGGCCGGTCTGCTTGTAGTTGCAGTTGCCGAAGATCACGCAGTGCGCGCGGCCCAGCGGACCGGAGGCATGCACCGAATCGACGGACTTGTTGATGCGCGGGTTCTCGCGCGGCGGCATGGTGTTCATCACGCCCGCGGCCGTCTGGGCCAGCGCCGCATAGCGGTCTTCGTCGTTCATGCCTTCGGTGGCCTTGAGCGCGGCGGCCACGATCTGCGGCACGCCCAGCATCAGTGGCTTGTTGAAGACGCCGCCGAGCACCTTCACGTTGGCCACGCGCGGATCGCGCTTGAACCACACGGGGTGCGAGGTGCCGCCCCAGGGCAAGGCCAATGCGGCTTCGTGCTGGCCCGGAATCGACAGGTGGTACAGGCCCGCGTCGGGTTGCCATTCGACGTACTGGTTCTGCTCCAGGTAGAAGGCCTTGGACGTGGCCGCGTTCACCAGGATGGTCTGCGTCGACGCGATGGTCGGGCTGCCGCCCCAGAACACGGCGATGTCGAGCGTGTCCAGGCCGGGCGTTTCCAGGCACAGCTGCGCCGCGATTTCGCCGGTGGTGTACATCTGCGCCAGGCCGGGCGAGAGCAGCAGGCCGGCCGCCGCGAACTTGGCGCCGTATTTCTGGTCGAGCGTGATGAGCCAGTCCTGCTCGCCGGTGGTGTCGGTGTAGTGGCAGCCGGCGGCCAGGCAGGCATCGACCACCTCGGGACCGAACTTGGCGAACGGGCCCACCGTGTTGAGCACCACCGAGGCGCCGGTGAAGAGCTCGGTGAGCGCCTCGACCGTGTGCGCGACCTCGACCACTTCGTAGTCCGCGGTCTCGATGCCGGGCACGTTCGACTTCATCGCCGCTTCGAGCTTCTCCGCGCTGCGGCCTGCTGCGATGAAGGGGATGTGATACTCGCGCAGGTACTCGCAGACCAGGCGCCCGGTGTAGCCGGAGGCGCCGTAGACGATGACGGGTTTCTTCTTGCTGCTCATGTTTTTTGCTCCTTGTTGATCGCTCACATGCCCATGCCGCCGTCCACCGCGAGGCCCGCGCCGGTGATGAACCGGGCGGCGTCGGAGCAGAGGAAGACCACCACGTCGGCCATGTCGCCGATCTCGCCGAGACGGCCCAGCGGCGTCTGGCCGATGACGTCGCCCACGGCGGCTTCGACGCTGGGCGCGAGCCCCGCGGCCACGATGTCGTTGGCGAGCTTCATGCCCATGTCGGTGGGCACGAGGCCGGGGTAGATGCAGTTGACGCGCACGCCGTAGCCCAACTTGCCGGACTCCATGGCCGCCACGCGCGTGGCGCGGTCGACCGCCGACTTGGTCGCCGAGTAACCGGCGATGGCGGGAAAGGCGATGGTGGCCGCGACCGAGGCGATGTTGACCACCGCCCCGCCGCCGCCCGCGCTGCCGCCGGGGCGCATCGCGCGAAAGGCGTGCTTCATGCCCAGCAGCGTGCCGGCCACGTTCACGTCGAGCATGCGGCGCAGGTCGTCGCCGTCGACGTCGACCACCAGCGAGGTGATCTCGATGCCGGCGTTGTTGACCAGGATGTCGAAGCCGCCGAGCGCCTTCACCGTGGCCTCGGTGGCGGCGGCCCAATCGCCGTCCTTCGTGACGTCGAGCGGGACAAAGCCCACCTTCGCCCCTTCGGCCGAGAGCCGCTGTGCGGTCTCCTTGCCCAGGTCGGCGAGCACGTCGCCGATCATCACCGACGCACCCGCCTGCGCCAACGCCTGGGCGATGCCCGCGCCGATGCCGCGCGCACCCCCTGTCACCAGGGCCTTGCGCCCCGTCAAGTCGAACTTGGCCATCACTTGTCTCCTGTGGATATGTGTATGAGATGGAGCGGTCATGCTAGGAATCGACTTGACGAGTGTCAAGAATTTTTTTGACGACTGCCCAAATTTCGTAAAATGCCTCTGGAATGCACGTACGAGGGATTTCCCACGCCGCGTGCTATGGTTTGCAATCACCAGGAAACACAGCGGCCGGCACTCTGCGGCCTGGCTAGAAATGACCACTCATTCACGGGTAAAGAAGCACGCCGGGCGGGTGCAGAAGGCACCGGCCGACAAGTTCGAGCAGCGCCGCGCCGAGCTCGGCGAAGCCGCCCTCACCACGCTGGCCACGCTCGGCTACGCGCGCACCAGCCTGCGCGAAATTGCGCAGAACTCCGAGTTCTCGCATGGCGTGCTGCACTACTACTTCAGCGACAAGGTCGACCTCATCGTCTGCAGCGTCAAGCAGTACAAGGCGCGCTGCGTCACGCGCTACGACCACGCAGTCGACACCGCCACAACGTATGACGAGCTCATGGAAGGCTTCCTGCAGAGCCTGGGCGACACGCTGCTTGGCGAAGGCCACGTGCACCGGCTCTGGTACGACCTGCGCTCGCAGGCGCTGTTCGAAGCGGCCTTCCACGACGACGTGGTGCAGATCGACAAGAGCCTCGAAGACATGATCTGGCGCATCATGAGCCGCTTCGCCGAACTCTCGGGGCAAGCCCCCGGCCTGCCGCCCTCGGCCTGCTACGCCCTCTTCGACGGGCTGTTCCTGCAGGCGCTGCTCAAGCACCTCTCGGGCGACACCAAAGCCATCGCCGACATGCAGGCCGACGTGCGGCAATCGATCGAGCGGCTGTTCGCTGCGCCCGTCGCGCCGGCCTCCCGCAAGCGGCGCGCCTGACGCCGCCATGGCGCCGTTCAACACCGCCTACCGGCAGACGCTGCTCGCCGGGCGCCTCACCCTGGGCCTGATGACGCCGCTGGCGCGCCCGCCCGGCGCGATGGCCGACCCCGCGTCCGAACTGCAGCTGGCCCGTCTTGCCGACACGCTCGGCTTTGCCGCGCTGTGGACGCGCGACGTGCCAGTGATGCTGCCCCAGGGCGAAGAGACCGCGGTGCTCGACGAGCCCTTCATCTGGCTCACCGCGCTGGCCGCCGCCACGCAGCGCATCGCGCTCGGCACCGCCGCCGCCGTGCTGCCGCTGCGCCATCCGCTGCACGTGGCCAAGGCCGCGCTCTCGCTCAACCGCCTGTCGAACGACCGCTTCATCCTCGGCCTGGGCTCGGGCGACCGCGAGGCCGAGTTCGCCATCTTCCAGCAGGACATCGCGCTGCGCGGCGACGTCTTCCGCGAACGCTGGAACCTCGTGCGCTCGGCGCTCTCGCCCGATGCGCACGAGCGCGCCGCGCTGCACGAAGCCACCGGCGGCCACGACCTCATGGCGGCGCCCGCCGCGCGCATCGGCATGCTGGTGGTGGGCTCGGCGCGCCAGTCGCTGCAATGGACCGCCGCCCACGCCGACGGCTGGGCCACCTACCACCGCGACGAAGCACGCCAGCAGGGCCGCATCGGCCTGTGGCAGACCGCGCTGCGCGAGCGCGCGGGCGGCGAGGCCAAGCCCTTCGTTCAGTCGTTGCAGCTCGACCTGCTGGACGATGCCGACGCACCCGCCGAGCCCATCGAACTCGGCCTGCGCGCCGGACGCCATGCGCTCGTCGACTACCTCGACCGCATGGAAGACGCCGGCGTCGCCCACGTGCTGCTGAACCTCGCGCGCAGCAGCCGGCGGCCCGCGCAGGACGTGGTCGATGAACTCGGCCGCGAGGTGCTGCCGCGCCTGCAAGGCCATGCGCGCACACCGCCCGCCTGACCCGTGCAGAATCCGGCGCTCGCCGTTGTCGACCTCCTTCCAAGGACTTTCCCCATGACCGATCTCTCGCACTTCCCCATCACGAAGAAATGGCCCGCGCAGCACCCCGAGCGCCTGCAGCTGTACTCGCTGCCCACACCCAACGGCGTGAAGGTGTCGATCCTGCTGGAGGAAACCGGCCTGCCCTACGAGCCGCACCTCGTGAGCTTCGAGACCCAGGACCAGATGTCGCCGGAGTTCCTGTCGCTCAACCCGAACAACAAGATCCCCGCCATCCTCGACCCGAACGGCCCGGGCGGCCAGCCGCTGGCGCTGTTCGAATCGGGCGCGATCCTGCTGTACATCGCAGAAAAGACCGGCCAGTTCATTCCGAAGGACGCGGCGGCCCGCTACGAGACCATCCAGTGGGTGATGTTCCAGATGGGCGGCATCGGCCCGATGTTCGGCCAGCTCGGCTTCTTCAACAAGTTCGCCGGCAAGGACTACGAAGACAAGCGCCCGCGCGACCGCTACGTGGCCGAGTCGAAGCGTCTGCTCGGCGTGCTCGACAAGCACCTCGCCGACCGCGCCTGGATCATGGGTGACAGCTACACCATCGCCGACATCGCCACCTTCCCCTGGGTGCGCAACCTGATCGGCTTCTACGAGGCCGGCGACCTCGTGGGCTTCGGCGAGTTCAAGAACGTCGCGCGCGTGCTCGAGGCCTTCGTGGCACGGCCGGCGGTGGTGAAGGGCCTGGGCATTCCGAAGCGGGGCTGAGGCCCCGACGACACGCCGAGCAGCGCGATCAGTTCGCGCTCAAGTCCATGAGCATCCGCGACAACAGATAAAGCCGCGGCACCACGCTCTCGACCTCGGCATATTCCTCCGGCGTGTGGATGCCGCCACCCACGATGCCGAAGCCGTCGAGCACCGGCACGCCGACACCGGCCACGAGGCTCGCGTCGGCGGCGCCGCCGCTGCTCTCGATGGTGAGCTTCTTGCCGATCTCGCCGTAGATGCCCTCGGCCATGCGCACGAGCTTGTCCGATGCGGGCGAGCGCGGCATCGGCGGCAGGCCGCGCACGAGGCGCACACGCACCTCGGTCTCGGGGATGAGCTTGTTCTGCGCGATGCGCGTCAGATCTTTCTCGACGCGGTCGAGCTCCTCGGGCGTGGCGGCGCGCACGTCGCCCTTGGCGCTGGCCGACGCGGGAATCACGTTGGTCGGTCCGTTGGCCGTGAGCACCGTGAAGTTGACCGTGGTCTTCTTCACCGCATCGGCCACCTTCGACAGTTGCAGCACCTGGTGCGCGACTTCCATCGCCGCGTTGCGGCCCGCTTCGGGCGCGACGCCCGCGTGCGACGCGAGCCCCTTCACCTCGATGAGCGCCGTGGCCGAGCCCTTGCGCTCGACCACGAGGCCGTCGGCCGGGCGACCCGGCTCGAGGTTCAGTGCCACGTCGTGCTGCTTGGCCACGCGCTCGATGAGCGCGCTGGTGCCGACCGAGCCCGTTTCCTCGTTGGTGTCGATCAGGAAGGTGATCTGGCCGTAGCCCTTGAAGCCGATCTTCTGCAGGATCTTCAGCGCCTGCAGACCGGCCACGACGCCGCCCTTGTTGTCCATCACGCCGGGGCCGTAGGCGCGGCCGTCCTTGATGTAGAAGGGCTTGGCCGCGGCCGTGCCGTCCTTGAACACGGTGTCGATGTGGGCCAGGATGAGGATCTTCTTCTTGCCCTGGCCGGTCAGCGTCGCGACCAGGCTGGTGCCCGGGTGCGGCTCGGCGGGAAAGCTCTCGATACGCGCGTCGAGCTTGCGCAGTTCGTCCGCCACCATCTCGCGCACCTTGGCCAGGCCCTCGGTGTTGGTCGAGCCCGAATCGATGTTGACCATGCGCTCCAGCAGCTGCAGCGTCTCGTCCTTTTGCTGCGTGGCGGCGTCGAGCACGCCCTGGTGCGGCTTCTGGGCCATGGCGCTGGCGGCGAGCAAGGCACTGGCCAGAACGGCGCCCTGGCAGGCGGCGCGCGTCCATGAACGCGGGGTGGAGCGAAGGTGCATGAGGAAGCCTGTTCTTTCTGTTGTGGAGGTTCGTTCGAAGCGAACCCCACACTAGCACCCGCTTCGCGAACGGGTCAAGCCGCGAGGCTCGGCGCCGGCGCCTCCGTGGCTTGCGCGATGCGCCCGGCCTTCATGTGGACGATGCGGTCGGCCACATGAAAGTAGCGGTCGTCGTGCGAGATGACGACCAGCGAGTGCCCCTTGGCGCGCAGCTCGGGCAGCAGCTCGGTGTAGAACAGATGGCGAAAGGCCGGGTCCTGGTCGGCGGCCCATTCGTCGAACACCAGCACCGGCCGGCCTTCGAGGTACGCATGCACCAGCGCCAACCGCTTGCGCTGGCCGGTCGACAGGTCGGTGGTGCTGAAGGCGCCGTCTTTCACCGACACCTTGTGCGCGATCTCCAGCCGTTGCAGGTAGGGCAAGGCGGTTTCGGGCAGCGCCTGGTGACCGCCCTCTTCGCCGGCCACGAGGTCTTCGAACAGGTAGAAGTCGGAGAACACGGTGGTGAAGAGCTGGCGGTAGTCGTCGCGCGTCTGCGGCGTCACGGCCTTGCCGTCGAGCAGCAGCTCGCCATCCACCGGCGCGTACAGGCCCAACAGCAGCTTGATGAGCGTGGTCTTGCCCGAGCCGTTGTCGCCGACGACGAAGACGATCTCGCGGCGGCCGATGCGCAAATCCACCGGGCCGAGCACGAAGGGCTCCGCGCCCTCCACCGCCGGGAACGCATAGCGCGCGCCGCGCAGCTCGATGGCGTCGTGCAGCACCGGCGTGGCGGGCGGCGCGTGCAGGTCCAGGTGCGGTTCGGGCGTGGCGAAGCGGGCCGACAGGTCACCGATGCGCTCGAAGGCCACCTTCGCGCGCCCCAGGTGCGGCAGCGCCGCCACCACCTGGTCGAGCGGGCCCTTCAGGAACAGCAACACCAGCACGAAGCCGCTGAGCACGACCGGCGCGGTGTCGCGGAACGCGGCCCAGCCGAGAATCAACGCAATCAGCAGAAAGAACAGCGCCGAGCCGAAGGACGAGGCCAGCACGAAGATGTTGATGGCGCGGCGGTTGATGTCGTGGATGCGCTCGACCGTGTGCGCCACCTGCTGCTCGTACACCTTGGTGCGGCGCGCGCGGTGCATGCGCAGCTCCTTCGCGCCTTCGCTGATGCCGCGGTAGGCCTTGTGCAGCGCCTCTTCCTGCTCGCGCGCCTTGAAGAAACCCGAGATGCCGCGCGCATGCGCCAGGCTCTGCACGGTGATGCCCACGAGCAGCGCCCCCAGCAGCAGGCCGAACAGCGGCGGCGAAAGCCACGCCAGGTAACCCAGGCAACCAAGGGAAACGGCCAGCGCGATCATGGTCGAGGCCAGCATGAAGGCCACGTCGCTGATCATGTCGACGTCCTGCGTGAGCACGGGCATCAGGCGGTGCATGCGGTAGCGCTCGAGCGCATCGATCGGCGCCGCGAGGATCTTCAGCGCCAGGCTCTTGCGCACTTGCGCCACGAGCCGCTGGCCGACCACGTTGTTCGACATGTCGGAGGTGGCGCGGCCGACCAGCGCCACCACGCACAGGCCGATGAAGGTCAGCAGCAGCCCGCCGGCCAGGCCGCCGGGGCGATGCAGCACCTGGTTGATGGTCGCCAGCAGCGCCACGGTCGCGATGCCCGCGCCGATGCCGGTCACGGTCGACAGCGCGATCCACGGGAAGTAGGGCCGCAACAACCGGACGAGTTCGGACGCGGGGGCGCTGGCGGGTGTGAGGTTCATGCGGCGGACGGTTCGTTGCAAAGGGAGACGGGCTCCTTGCAATGACGTTCGACGCGGCCGCTTGTTTAGGGAAGGTCTGAACAGGTCACCGATTGGTGTGCGATGAAGGCCAATGGTGTGCATGGAGACGCATCGCGCCGCCAGATGCCCCGAGTCGATGAGGTCTACCCCTCATCCAGTGCCCTCAGACTGTTTGCAGACGCACCTGTCCCGTCACCGCCATCAGTTTCTTGCGCGCCATCCACAGATTGGACAAAGCAAACAGCGTGATCACGTGCGCCGTGTTCTTGGCCAGTCCTTTGAACCTCACCCTCACCAAGCCGAACTGGCGCTTGATCACCCGGAACGGATGCTCCACCTTTGCCCGCACGCTGGCCTTCTCATATTCGTTCTTGCGCGCTCGGGCCTTGGCACGTCCCTCGGGCATCTTCGCCATGTCGCTGGGCCGGCCCGCGATGTGCCACTGCACATCGCGCTTCACCCGCGCCTGCGCGCCCCGATAGCCCGAGTCGGCCCACACCTGCTCTTCCTTGCCATGCAGCAAGTCCGCCACCTGTTCCACGTCCGCTTCATTGGCGGCCGTCGCCGTCACGGTATGCACCAGTCCCGACTCGGCGTCCACGCCGATGTGCGCCTTCATCCCGAAGTGCCACTGGTTGCCCTTCTTCGTCTGGTGCATCTCGGGGTCTCGCTCGCCGGTACTGTTCTTGGTGGAGCTGGGCGCCGCAATGATGGTTGCGTCCACGATGGAGCCGCGCTTCAGGAGCAACCCCTTCCTGGCCAGGTGGGCGTTGACCTGCTTGAAGATGTCTTCGGCCAGATCGCTGGCTTCCAGCAGGTGACGGAAGTTCAGGATGGTCGTCTCATCGGGGATCGCCTCCAGACCGAGTCCGGCGAACGTGCGCAGCGAGGCGATCTCATACAGGGCTTCTTCCATCGCCGGGTCGCTCAGAGCGAACCAGTTCTGCATCAGGTGCACGCGCAGCATGGCTTGCAGCGGGTAGGGCCGACGGCCTCGGCCCGCCACTGGATAGTGGGGCTCGATGACTTTGAGCAGCGCCTTCCACGGCACCACCAGTTCCATCTCGGCAAGGAAGACTTCGCGCCTGGTCTTCTTCCTCTTGCCCGCTTGCTCCGCATCCGCAAAACTGATCTGGCTCATCGCTCGTGCTCCTTTGCAAGGTTCAGTCCTTCATGCAAGAAACGTGCTCTTGATCAGACCTTCCTTTAGGAAACCGAGACCGACGGGCGCCGCCTATTGCAGCAGCGGCTGCGCGCCCGCCTCGCGCGCGGCCTCCACCACCGAGGCGCCGGCCAGCGCCCACAGCGTCAGGGCCTCGTCGAGCGCGCGCACGTGGCCCGGGTCCTGGCCGAGCCAGGCCACGAGCTGCTCGGCGCGCTCGGGCGACGGTGCGTCGTGCAGCTCGCGAAAAAGCCGCCAGGCCATGCTGAAGGCCGGATCGGAGGGACGGTGTCTCGGGAAGCTCATGGGGATTCGCACGCCTGCACTGCTGTCGATGAGTGAGTAGACGCTCCGTGGAGCACGCTGTTTAGGCGCGGGGCCTGCGCGGACTAAATTTCCGGCCCGCCGGCGCGTCTTCTGCTGCATGCCTGTGCGCCTTCTTCTTCACGCCACCTTCGGCCCCGCCCCGTGATCCCGCTGCTCGCGCCGATCTTCCAGGGCGAGTGGGCGCCCTACGGCGAAACGCTGGCCTGCGCCCCGCACCCGCCGCCCGACGCCGTGCGCGTGGCCGACCTGCTGGCCGACCCGCCGCGCCTGCTGGCGCTGCTGCGCCTGAAGGCGCGCACGCTGAACATGCCGGAGCGCGACCTGCGCGCGGTCGCTTCCGCCTGGAGCATGAACTACCTTCACGCGCTGCTGCCGCCCGTGGCCGCTGCGGCGAGCTTGCTGCAGCACGGCTTTCCGGTCAGGCCCGAGCAGGTCTGGGTCAGCCTCGACGACGCAGACGGCGACCCGGAGTGCTTCCACATCGTCGAGATCGGCACGCCGCGCCCCGGCACCGATACGGCCGCGCGCTACGACGTGCTGCTGTGGACGCACCTCGCGCCCCTGTTCGCGCGGCTGACGCAGCTCACGCGGCTGGCGCCCAAGGTCCTCTGGGGCAACGCCGTGCGCTACCTCGAGCCGGTGCTGGAAGAAGGCCTGCGCATGAGCGGTCAGGCGCCCGCCGTGGCCGCCGACCTCGAGCACCTGCTGCACCGCCCGACCTGGCCGCAACCGTGCGGCGAGGCGCGCGACAACCCGATGTTCATGCCCGCGCGCCGCGGCGTGCGCGTGGCCGACCGCAGCGCGCCGCCCGTCACGCTGCACCGCCAGTGCTGCCTCTACTACCTCGTGCCGCGGCTGGGCTACTGCGGCGCGTGCCCGCTCTCGCCCGAGTTCGAGCGGGAGCGCTGTACAAGCACCGCCGACTAAACATCCGGCCGCAGCCCGCGTCTTCCTTCTGCATCCCACACACATCGACCACACCCCGGAGGTTTTGCTTGACCGCCCACGACACTGCATGGCGCTTTCACGCGCATCCCGAAGGCCGGGTGCTGGACGTCCGGCTGGAAGGCACCGCGCTCAAGGTCACGCCGCTCGACGGCGACCGCCACGGCAGCACCTGGGCCCTGCGCGCGCAGCCCGGCACGCCGCGCCTCGAATGGCTGGGCGCCTGCGCCGGAGAGCCTGACGAAGCGCACCTGCTGGCGGCGATCGAGGCGGCCTTCCAGCGCCACCCGGCCGCGCGGCAGCTCGCGCTGCAATCGCCGCTGCCGAGCGGCACGCGTCTGGTGGACGCAGGCATCGTCACGCCGGCCGAGGGCGCGCTGCCCACGGTCGCGCGCGAAGCCTTCTGGCAATGGCCGCGCGCCTGGCTGCCGCAGCCGCGCGAGCCCTTCGCGCAGCGCTTCGTCGTCACGCAGGGCAAGCGCCATCCGCTGCGCCCCGCCAAGCCGCAGGGCACGGTGTACCGCCGCCACATCCCGTGGCTGAACCAGACGCTCACGCTCGACACGGTCGACATCGAACGCGACCTGCCCGCCTTCCACCGCTGGATGAACGACCCCGTGGTCGCGCACTTCTGGGAAGAAGAAGGCGACCTCGCGCGCCACCGCCAGTACCTGGAAGGCATCGCGGCCGACCCGCGCGTGACCGGCCTCGTCGGCCGCTTCGACGGCGAGCCCTTCGGCTACTTCGAGGCCTACTGGGCGAAGGAAGACCGCATCGCGCCCTTCTACGACGCGGCCGACCACGACCGCGGCTGGCATGCACTGGTGGGCGAGGCGCGCTTTCGCGGCAAGCCCTTTCTCACGGCCTGGATGCCGTCGGTGTCGCACTACCTCTTCCTGGACGACCCGCGCACGCAGCGCCTGGTGATCGAGCCGCGCGCCGACAACGAAAAAATGATCCGGAGCCTGGGCCGCTGCGGCTACGCCCATGTGAAGGAGTTCGACTTTCCGCACAAGCGCGCCCTGCTGGGCGTGCTGTGGCGCGAGCGTTTCTTCGGCGAGGCGCTGTGGATTCCGCGCGCCGACCCCACCGCCGCTTCGCCGGCCCCGGCTCGTCGACACGAGCCATCCCTGGAGGACATCCATGCAAATCCATGACCTGATCGGCGTCGGCTTCGGCCCGTCCAACATCGCGCTGGCCATCGCGCTCGACGAGAAGCGCCAGAAGGGCCACTTCGTCGATGCGCTGTTCATCGAGAAGCAGCCGGGCTTCGTCTGGCACCGCAACATGCTGCTGGACAACGCGCACATGCAGATCTCGTTCCTGAAGGACCTGGCCACGCTGCGCAATCCGTCCAGCCGCTTCACCTTCCTGAACTACCTGCACGAAAAGCAGCGCCTGCAGGACTTCATCAACCTCAAGACCTTCTTCCCGAGCCGCCACGAGTTCAACGACTACCTGGGCTGGGCCGCGGCGCAGTTCGAAGACCGCTGCGCCTACGGCGAGGCCGTGTTCGAGGTGGTGCCCGAGATGAAGGGCAACGAGGTCTCGCTGCTGCGCGTGCGCTCGCGCGATGCCAACGGCGCGGTGCGCGAGCGCCTGGCGCGCAACCTGGTGGTGAGCGTGGGCGGCGTGGCCAACATCCCGGCGCGCTTCCAGCCCCTGCGCGACGACGGCCGCGTGTTCCATTCGAGCACCTACCTGGAGGCCATCGCCCGCCATCCCGGCGCCGACCGCATCGCCATCGTGGGCGCGGGCCAGAGCGCGGCCGAGATCTTCATGGACCTGCAGTCACACCCCGCGAAGCCGCAGGTCGACCTGATCATGCGGGCGCGCTCCATCAAGCCCTCGGACGACAGCCCGTTCGTGAACGAGATCTTCAACACCGATTTCACCGACTTCGTCTTCAACCGCTCGGTGAACGAGCGCGCCGAGCTGCTCGAGGAGTTCTGGCACACCAACTACGCCGCGCCCGACCTGGAGCTGATCCAGCAGATCTTCAACGTGTTCTACCGCCAGCGCGTGGCCGGCTCGACGCGCCACAGCTTCCTGCGTCGGCACGAGGTGTCGGCCGTGCGCGCCGCGCAGGACGGCATCCACCTGTCGCTGCACGACCTGAACACCGGCGCGCGCCACGACAAGGCCTACGACGCCGTGGTGCTCGCCACCGGCTACGCCCGCGACGCGCACCGCACGCTGCTGGCACCGTTGGCGCCCTACCTGGGCGATTTCTCGGTCGACCGCGACTACCGCGTGCAGGGCACGCCGGCGCTGCGCCCGGGCATCTTCCTGCAGGGCGCCTGCGAGACCAGCCATGGCCTGAGCGACACGCTGCTGTCGGTCACGGCCATCCGCTCCGACGAGATCGGCCAGGCGCTGCTGAACGCCACGCCGCGGCACACGGCGCAGGCACCGCAGGCCCCCGCCGCGGAGCGCCCCGCCCACGCCGCGCCCGTGGTCTAGCCACGAAAACGCAAGGCTTCGGTGCTACACTCAATAAGAATAGTTCTTATTCACCCCATCCCCGGGGTCACCGAAGCCAGCGCCCTCGCCTCCTCTTCACCGGCGCGCACCAGCCATCGGCCCAGGGGTCCTTTGTCGATGCTTGCGAGAAGGCGACCGGATGCGCGACCTCGTCCAGGAACTTGTGTCTCACTACGCGGACTTGCGCCGGCAGCTCACGCGCGACCTGCGCGACCCGCACCATGCGGCCGACATCGCGCAGTCCAGCTTCGAGCGCGTGTACACGCACACGCTCGGCCTGCGTGACGGCGCCGCCATCGAGTCGCCGCGCGCCCTGCTGTTCCGCGTGGCGCGCAACCTGTGCATCGACGAAGCGCGCCATCGCAAGGTGGCGCAGGAGTGGGCCGTCTCGCATGCCGTCGTCGGCACGCACCTCACCGCCCCCTCGTCCGAATACGTCGTGGCCCAGCACCGCGTGCTGCGCCGCGTGGTGGAAACCATGGAACAGCTGCCGCCGCGCCGGCGCGAGGTGTTCCTGCTGTTCCGCGCCTACGGCCATTCGCGCGCGGAGATCGCGCAGCGCCTGGGCATCACCGAGATGGCCGTCGCCAAGCACCTGCTGCGCGCCACCATCGACTGCTCGCGCGTGTTCGCCGAGCTGCGCCATGAACTGATCGAGCCGCAGGCGGTGAACAGCCATGCCGGTTTCGACACCGCACTGGCCGAAGACTTTTCATGAGCCGTGCGGCCACAGCGGTCGTTCCGCGTGAACGGCTGATCGAACGCGCGCTCGCGCTCATCGTCGAGGACGAGATCGCGCCGCCGAGCCCGGCCGCCAACAGCGCCCGGCTCGCGCTCGACCAGTGGCGCACCCGCTCGCCCGAACACGCCGCCGCCGTGCGCGAGGCGCGCGAGCGCTGGAACGCCCTGGGCGGCATGGCCGACGACCTGCGCGCGCACTTCGACGAACCCGTGCCCGCACCGGCCCCGCGCAACCCCTCGCGCCGCAAGATGCTGCTGTCGGTCGCCGGGCTGCTCGGCGCCGGCGTGGTCGCGGGGCGCGGCGTGCAGTGGTACTGGCAGCAGCCCGTGTTCCAGGCAACGTACCGCACGCCGAACGCGCGGATGCTCAAGGTCACGCTGGCCGATGCCGCCGATGCCTCGGCCGGCAGCCGCCTCGACCTCGCGCCCCAGAGCGCCGTCGACGTCACGCTCTACCGCCGCCGCCGCATGATCGACATGGCGCGCGGCGAGGTCCGCTTCGACGTCGCCCCCGACGCCGAGCGGCCCTTCGTGGTGCGCACGCGCGAGGCGATCATCGAAGTGGTCGGCACCGCCTTCACCGTGCGCGACCGCGGCGGCCCGATCACCGTGGGCGTCGAGCACGGCCATGTGCGCGTGCAGGTGCTGCGCCACGCCGGCACCGAACGCAGCGGCGAAGTGGTCGACCTGCGCGCCGGCGACATGCTCGAGGTGCGCGACGGCCACGCCGACCCGGTGCGCCAGGCCGATACCGCCGCCCTCTCGGCCTGGCGCGACGGCTGGCTGGTGTTCGACAACACCCCGCTGGGCGACGCGCTGGCCGCGGTCAACAGCTACCGCAGCGCGCCCATCGTCGGCGCCGACGCCCGCATCGACGCGATGCGGCTCTCGGGGCGCTTTCGCACCAACGACTCGGCCGGCCTGCTCGACGCGCTGCCGGCCATCCTGCCGCTGGTGGCGGTGGCCCGGCCCGACGGCAGCGTGCGCCTGCAGGCGCGCTGACCCGGGTGCGCCCGCCGGCGCGCCGCTCCCTCTTTCCGCTCGTTTTTCGCCCCGCATCGACGCGGCGGCCGATGCCTTGTCACGGGCCTGTCTCTCTTTTTCGAGTTCAAACGTCTTACATCCAGAAGCACCCCGCATCCGATCGACGGCTGCGGCGCGCCCCTGTTTCATGCCGCACCGATTTATTTGTCTGGAGCCTTCACCCATGCGTTTCTCGCCTCGCCACCGACTCCTGAGCGCCGCGCTTGCCGCCGCCTTCGGAACCGCCCTTGCCAGCTGGAGCGGCCTCGCCGCAGCCCAGGGCGCCGACCAGGCCGCTGCACAAGCACGCGACATCAACGTCCCCGCCCAGCCGCTGGGCGCCGCGCTCAACGAGCTGTCGCGCCAGACCGGCGTGCAGGTGCTCGCCGCGGGTGACGTGGTCTCGGGCCTGGCCGCACCGGCCGTGTCGGGCCGCCTGAGCTTCCAGCAGGCGCTCGACCGCCTGCTGGCCAGCAGCGGCCTCGTGGCGGTGCGCAACGGCCCCACGCGCGTCACCATCCAGCGCCAGAGCACGGCCGGCGCTTCCACGCTGCCGGCCGTGACCGTGGCCGCGCAGGCCACCACCGACGGCACCACCGAAGGCACGGGCTCGTACACCACGCGCGCCGCCGCCGGTGCCACGCGCATGGACCTGTCGCTGCGCGAGACGCCGCAGTCGGTCAGCGTCATCGGCCGCCAGCAGATCGACGACCAGAACCTCGTCACCCTCGAGGACGTGCTGCGCCAGACGCCCGGCATCGTGGCCGACCGCAACGACGAGCGCGTGACCTTCTCCTCGCGCGGCTTCGCCCTGAGCACCATGATCGACGGCGTGCCCACGCTGGGCTTCAACAGCGTGGCCGGCGAGTCGAGCATGATCAGCACCGCCTTCTACGACCGCGTCGAGGTGATCCGCGGCGCGGCTGGCCTCCTCAACGGCGTGGGCTCGCCTGGCGGCGCCATCAACCTCGTGCGCAAGCGCCCGACCTCGGAGTTCGCAGGGCACATCTCGGGCGGCATCGGCAGCTGGAGCCGCTACAACGCCGAGATCGACGTGGGCGGTCCGCTCAACGCCGACGGCAGCGTGCGCGGGCGCTTCATGGCCTCGCGCACCGACGGCAAGAGCTTCATCGAGAACAAGAAGCGCAGCGAAGACGCGCTGTACGGCATTCTCGAAGTCGACCTCGCGGCGGGCTCGCGCCTGTCGGTGGGCTTCGAGCACCAGAAGACCGCCATCGACGGCGCCAACTACGGCCAGAGCCCGCTGTTCTTCAGCAACGGCCAGCGCACCAACCTGCCGCGCTCGTTCAACTCCAGCGCGCCGTGGAGCTACTGGGACATGTACAGCGACAAGCTGTTCGCCAACCTCGACCAGCGCCTCGGCGCGGGCTGGCAGCTCAAGGTGGACGCCAGCTACCTCAAGAGCAAGCGCGAGCGCGCCTCGGGCGACCTGAGCATCTACCGCGCGATCAACGCGCGCACCGGCGCCTCCACCATCGACATCCGCGAGAACCCCGCCGAAGGCGCCAACAAGGCCCTCGACGTGCACCTGAAGGGCCCGTTCGAGGCCTTCGGCCAGACGCACGAGGCCGTGGTCGGCATGAGCTACAACACCTACGACGCCACCGTGTACACGCGTGGCGCCGTGCCGCGCATGATCGACCGCCGGCCGCTGAACTTCTACCAGCTGCAGAGCTTCCCCGAGCCGACTTCCTTCTCGTACCCGCTGTACACGGCGCCGCTGAACACCACCGAGAAAGCCATCTACGCCTCGACCCGCCTGAAGCTGGCCGAGCCGCTGTCGCTCATCGTCGGCGCGCGCGGCACCTGGTACAAATCCGATGCGTCCACGCTCGACTGGACCACCTGGCGGCGCACCGGCGTGAGTTCGATGCGCGAGAACGGCGTGGTCACGCCCTACCTGGGCGTGGTGTTCGACGTGAGCAAGGAACTCTCGCTGTACGGCAGCTACACCGACATCTTCCAGCCCAACACGGTGCGCGACCGCAACAACTCGCTCATCGCACCGCAGCGCGGCAAGAACATCGAGCTGGGACTGAAGGGCGAGCACTTCGGCGGCAAGCTCAACACCAGCGCCGCGATCTTCAAGACGCGCGAGACCAACCTGGCCGTGATCGACACCGGCGCCGGCTCGCTGCTGCCCGACGGCGGCATTCCGTACCGTGCGGTGCAGGGCGCCAAGAGCAAGGGCTTCGAGCTCACCGCCGCCGGCGAAGTGCTGCCGGGCCTGCAGATGCTCGCGGGCTACACCTACCACGCCAAGCGCGATGCCGACGGCGTGCTGCTGAACCCGCAGTACCCGCGCCGCCTGTTCCGCGTGGCCACCAGCTACCGCCTGCCGGGCGAGTGGAGCAAGCTCACCGTCGGCGGCAGCGTGAGCTACCAGAGCGGCATCTACTACGACGAGTTCAACGAACTCGGCCGCGCCTCGCAAGGCGGCCTGACGCTGTTCGGCCTGATGGCGCGCTACGACATCAACAACCGCCTGAGCGCCTCGCTGCACATCGAGAACCTGGGCGACAAGCGCTACTACAACGGCCTGGGCGCCTACAACGGCTACACGCAGGGCAACCCGCGCAACGCCTGGCTGAAGCTCAGCTACAAGCTCTGACACCAGCGAAATGAAATAGGGCGGCACCGGCAGAAGGTGCCCTTGACGCACGACCCGGTTTCCGGGTCGTGCGTTTTTTTATGCCCGGGCTTCAGGCCGCGAGGGCTTCGGCCTCGCCCAGTCGCTCGCCCAGTTGCGTCAACAACACCGGGCTGCGCAGGATCGCGTGGTGGTCCTCGTCGAGCGCCGCAGCGCTCGCGAGGTCCGGGCGGCCCAGCTGCAGCGCGAGCGCGGCGCGGTCCGCCGCCGGGCGCCGCGCGATCCACCAGCACTCGGCGTGGCAACGCAGCGGCACGAGCGCCTCGGTCTCGATCGCCTTCAGCTGCTGGCTCACGAGAAAGATGCGGGCCAGCTCGTCGTCAGGCAGGTTCGCGTGCGCCGGCATCTCCAGTGCATCGCCACGGGCCTGCGCCTTGGCACGCGCCTGGGCAATCAGCGCTGCCACCGTCGCCTCGTCGCAGACGAAGTCGTCGATGTCCAGCAGCCCGTCCAGGCGCGCCGCCGGCCAGGCCGAGGCGACGAAGTCGGCGAAGTCGCGGCGGCCGTCGTCGTCCACCGTCTGCAGGGGCGCGTCGGGCTCGGGCACGTAGGGATCGACCAGGCCGAGGAACGCCACGGCCTGCCCTTCGGCCTCGAGCCGCGCGGCCACGGCCGCCGCGAGCGCACCGCCGAGCGACCAGCCCAGCAGGTGGTACGGCCCCTGCGGCTGCACGCCACGGACCATGCGGGCGTAGTCGTCGGCCATGCGCGCCAGCGACACGTCGCGGTGCGCGGGATCAGCGAGCATGCGGCACGGCAGGCCGTACACGGTGCGCACGCCCTGCAGGCGGCGCGCCAGCGGCGCGTAGTCGTACACCGTGCCCAGCGCGGCGTGCAGGCAGAACAGCGGCGCCGCACCGGACACCGCGGCATTCAGCGCGACCAGCGGCGGCGCCTCGGCACGCCCGCCCAGCAGCCCCGCGATGGTCGGCGTGCGCAGGAAGTCGTGCAGCTTCAGGTCGAGCGCCGGCAGGCCCAGGCGCCGTGCCTGCGCCATCACCTTCAAGCTCAGCAGCGAATCGCCGCCGAGTTCGAAGAAGTTGTCGTCGCGGCCCACGCGTGCCACGCCCAGCACCTCGGACCAGATGCGCGCAAGCGCCTGCTCGGCGCTGCCGCGCGGCGCGTCGTAGCCGTCGCCGCCGGCGAACACCGGCGCCGGCAGCGCATGGCGGTCGACCTTGCCGCTCATGTTGAGCGGCAGCGTGTCGAGCACGACGATGGCGGCCGGCACCATGTGCTCGGGCAGCAGCGCCGCGAGGCCGGCACGCAGCCGCGCCGGCTCGATGCGCTCGCCCGCCAACGGCGACACATACGCCACCAGCCGCGCGCCGCCCGCGCCCTGGCTGGCGACGACCACGGCCTCGCGCACCTGCGGCAGCGCCAGCAACTGCGCCTCGATCTCGCCGAGTTCGATGCGAAAGCCGCGGATCTTCACCTGGTGGTCGATGCGTCCCAGGTAGGCCATCTGCCCGTCGGGCTCCCAGCGCACGAGGTCGCCCGTGCGGTAGAGCCGGCCGCCCGGCGCGCCGAAGGGGTCGGCCACGAAGCGTTCCGCGCTCAGGCCCGCGCGCTGCAGGTAGCCGCGCGCCAGGCCGTCGCCGCCGAGGTACAACTCGCCGGCCACGCCGGGCGGCACCTGGTTCATGGCGCCGTCGAGCACATAGGCCGTGCGGTCGCCCACGAGGCGGCCGATGGGCATGTAGGCCGCGTCGAAGCCCTCGCCCGGCGCGGCCTTGGCGATCATCGGCGTGATCACCGTCTCGGTCGGCCCATAACCGTTGACGATGCGCGGCGGCTTCAGCACCGACTGCACCAGCGCGAAGCTGGTGCGCGGCATCGCCTCGCCGCCCACGGTGTAAGAGCGGATCGGCAGCCGGCTCGCGGCCTCGCCCATCAGCTCGGCCATCTGGTGCAGGTAGCCGGGCGTGAAGCAGGCGATGGTGATGCCGTGGCGCGCGATCTCGGCGCAGGTGCGCTCCACCGGCCAGACCTCTTCGTCGCGCGGCATCAGCGCCGCGCCGAAGGCCAGCGGCACCCAGGTGCGCTCGTGCGCGCCGTCGAAGTTGATCGACGCGAACTGCAGCTCGCGGTCCTCCGGCGTCATGCCGTAGGCCTCGCCAATCGACTGCACGTGCATGGCCAGCGGCCCGTGCGCCACGGCCACGCCCTTGGGCTTGCCGGTCGAGCCCGAGGTGTAGATCACGTAGGCCAGGTGGTCGCGGTGCACCGCCACGCCGGGGTCGTGCGAGGGACCGCTCAAAAGGTCCAGCGTGTCGAGCGTCAGGGCCTTCACTCCGAGCATGCCGATGCGCTCCAGCACCACGGCGTCGTCGGCCAGCAGCAGCGCGACACCGCTGTCTTCCACCATGTAGGCCAGCCGCTGCGGCGGATACGCCGGGTCGAGCGGCACGTAGGCGCCGCCGGCCTTGAGGATCGCCAGCAGCGCCACGACCATGTCGGCCGAGCGCCGCACCGCGAGGCCCACGCGCACTTCGGGCCGCACGCCCGCGCGCACGAGGTGGTGCGCCAGCCGGTTGGCGCGCGCCTCCAGCGCGGCGTAGCTCAGCGTGCGGTCGCCGAAGATCAGCGCCGTGGCTTCGGGCCGCAGCGCGGCCTGGCGCGCGACCAGCACATGCACCGGCGCGGTGGCCTGGTAGGCGGGCGTGTTCACGCCCCAGGCCTGCAGGCGCTGTGCCTCGTCGGCCGTGTACAGGTCGAAGGCGACGACCGGGTGCATGGCCGCCTGAGCGAGGTCGTCCGCCACGCGGCGCACCGCGTCGTGCATGTACTGGCACACGCGCGCGGCGCCCACCGATGCATCGACCTGCGCGGTCAGCGCGAAGCCGTCGGCGCGTTCGTTCACCGACAGCGCGAAGGCGTAGTTCGAACGCTCCTGCGCGCCGAGCGTCTCGATGCCTTCCCAGCCGCCGGCATCGGCACCCGCCTCGGGCGCCTGCGCCACATAGCGGTAGTTCAGCAGCGTCGAGAACAGCGGCGTGCCCTTGGGCACTGCGCTGCAGCGTTGCGCGAGCGACAGGCTCGCGTGCTCGTGGTGCAGCAGGCCGGCCAGCGCGGCGTGCGTCTGGCGCACGCAGGCCAGCGCATGGCTGCGGCCCAGCGTCACGCGCAGCGGCAGCGTGTTGATCATCATGCCGAGCGCACGCCCTGCGCCCTCGCCGCCTGCGAGCCGGCCGAACAGCACGGTGCCGAACACCACGTCGTCCTTGCCCGTGGTCTTGGCCAGCACCAGCGCCCATGCCAGGTGGAACAGCGTGGCCGCGCTCACGCCGCTGCGCTGCGCCTGCGTGCGCACGGCCTGCGCCAGCGCCGCGTCGAGTTCGAGGTGCGCTTCTTCCACGGCCGTGCCGTCGCCGCGCGCATCGAACAGGTCGAAGGGCGCGGTCGGTTCGCGCACGTCGCCGAGCATGCGGCGAAAGAAAGTCTCCTGCTCGGCCACGTCGGCGCCGAGCCGCGCCTGCGCGACGAAGCTGCGGAACGGTACGGGTGGGGGCAGCGCGTCGGCGCGGCCCTGCAGCAGCAGCGTGATCTCCTCGACCAGCAGGTCGCGCGAGACATGGTCGAGCGCCAGGTGGTGGCTTGGCAACTGCAACAGCCAGCCGCCGCCCGCCGCATCGTGCGCGGCGATGGCGCGCAGCATGGGCGCGCGGCGCACGTCGAGGCGGTAGTGGCCGGGGCGCACATGGGCTTCGAGTTGCGCGGCGACATCGCCCGCGGCGGCGTCGATAGCCAGCCATTCGATCTCGGCGGGTGCATGGCGGTGCACCACCTGCACCGGCTCCGCCAGCCCTTCCCACAGCACCGCCGTGCGCAGCATGTCGTGGCGCGCGATGACGCGGTTCAGGCAGTCCATGAACGCATGGAGCCGGGCCTCGCTGTCGAAGCGCATCTGCAGCGACTGCACATAGACGTCGCCCTCGGCCTGCATCAGGTGGTGGAACAGCAGGCCTTCCTGCAGCGGCGCGAGCGGGTAGATGTCCTGGATGTTGGCCGCGCCGCCGGGCACAGCGGCCTCGATGCGGCGCAGCTGCGCGTCGTCGAACGTCACCAGCGGCAGCATCTGCGGCGTGAGCCGCGTGCAGCCTTCGGGAATCGCGTTGTCAGGCACCACCGGCGCCGGGCGCGGCGAGGCGCCGGCCTCCAGCGTGGCGCGCGCGAAGTCGGCGAAGCGCGGGTTCTGGAACAGCGTGCGCACCTGCGCATCGAAGCCCTGCCGGCGCAGCCGCTCGAGCAGCTGCATGGCCAGCAGCGAATGGCCGCCGAGTTCGAAGAAGTTGTCGTTGCGGCCCACGCGCGACGCGCCGAGCACCTCGGCCCACACGGCGGCCATCGCCTCCTCGGCCGCGCCTTGCGGCGCTTCCCAGGTGTCGGCCGCCGCAGCGAACACGGGCTCGGGCAGCGCGGCGCGGTCGACCTTGCCGTTGGCGTTCAGCGGCAGCGCCAAGAGCACGGTGATCGCCGACGGCACCATGTACTCGGGCAGCACCTGTGCCAGCCCGTCGCGCAGCGTGAAGGCCTCGACCGGGCGCTGCGCGTCGAGGCTCGACACGTAGGCCAGCAGCAACGCACCGCCTGCACGCTCGCGCGCGACCACCACGGCCTCGCGCACGCCGGGCTGCGCGCGCAGCCGCGCCTCGACCTCGCCGAGTTCGATGCGGAACCCGCGCACCTTCACCTGATGGTCCAGCCGCCCCAGGTACTCGAGCTGACCGTCGGCGCGCCAGCGCACGAGGTCGCCGGTGCGGTACAGGCGCCCGCCCTTCGCATCGAAGGGGTCGGCCACGAAGCGCTCGGCGCTCGGGCCGGCGCGGTTCAGGTAGCCGCGCGCCAGGCCCGCGCCGCCCAGGTACAACTCGCCGGCCATGCCGGGCGGCACCAGGTTCATGTCGGTGTCGAGCACCACGGCGCGGCGGTCGCCCACGGGCGCGCCGATGGGCAGGTAGGCGGCGTCGAAAGCGGTGCCCGCATAGGCCTTGGCGATGGTCGGCGTGATCACCGTCTCGGTCGGGCCGTAGCCGTTGATGAGGCGCGGCGGCTGCAAGGTCTGCATCACGCGCTCGCAAGCCACCCGGCCCATGGCCTCGCCGCCGACGGTGTACGAACGCAGCGTGGGCACGCGCCCGTCCTCGCCGAGTTCGTCGGCCATCTGCTGCAGGTAGCCCGGCGTGAAGCAGGCCACCGTGATGCCGTGGCGGCGCATCTCTTCGCGGCTGCGGTGCACGGTCCACAGCTCCTGGCTGCGCGGCATCAGCGTGGCGCCGAAAGCCAGCGGCGTCCAGATGCGCTCGTGCGCGCCGTCGAAGTTGATCGACGCGAACTGCAGCTCGCGGTCCTCCGGCGTCATGCCGTAGGCGCGGCCGATGGTCTGGATGTGCATGCTCAACGGGCCATGCGCCACGGCCACGCCCTTGGGCTGGCCGGTGGAGCCCGAGGTGTAGATCACGTAGGCCAGGTGCTCGGGATGCACCGCGACATCGGGTGCGTCTTCGGGCCCGCTGTCGAGCACGCCGCCGTCGAGCAGCAGCGCGGGCAGCGCCTGCATCGACGCGCCCAGCCGCTCGCGCACGCGCGCCTGCGTGAGCAGCAGCCGCACGCCGCTGTCGGCCGCCATGAAGTCGAGCCGCTCGGGCGGGTAGTCGGGGTCGAGCGGCACATAGGCCGCACCCGCCTTCAGCACGCCGAGCAGCGCCACCACCATCTCGGGCGAGCGCTCCACCGCGAGGCCGATGCGGTCCTCGGGCTGCACGCCCTGCGCGATGAGGGCATGCGCGAGCCGGTTGGCGCGCAGGTCGAAATCGCGGAAGCACATCGGCACGCCATCGACGATCAGCGCCGTCGCCTCGGGCCGCAGCGCGGCCTGGCGCTCGACGAGGCGGTGCACGGGCAGCTCGTCCCAAGCCGTGTCCTGGCCCTCGCCCCATTGGCGCAGTTGGGCATGCTCCTGCGGACCGAGCAACGCCACCTCGCGCAGCGTGCGCGCGGGGTCGTCGGCCAGCTGGCGCAGCACCGCGACGTAGTGCGCGGCCATGCGCTCGATGGTGGCGGGCTCGAAGATCGCGCGGGCATACGTGAAGCTCAGGCCGAGCGTGCCGTCGGCCTGCTCCAGCGTGTCGAGCGCGAGTTCAAAAGGTGCCGCCTGTTCGTCGAGTTCGCAAGGCTCAATGCGCAGGCCTTCGAGCCGGTCGAGTGCGCCCAGGTCCTGCTGCCGGTGGTTGAAGATCACCTGGAACAGTGGCGGATGGCTCAGGCTGCGCTCGGGCTGCAGCGCCTCGACCAGCTGTTCGAACGGCAGGTCCTGGTGCGCCTGCGCGCCCAGCGCCGCCTCGCGCGCCTGCGCCAGCGCCTGGGCCAGCGTGGTGTGACCGGCCAGTTCGGCGCGCAGCACCTGCGTGTTGACGAACAGGCCGAGGATGCCGGCTGTCTCCGGCCGGTCACGGTTGGCCACGGGCACGCCGAGCCGGATGTCGCCCTGGCCCGTGTAGCGGTGCAGCAGCGCCTGGAAGCCGGCCAGCAGCACCATGAAGAGCGTCGCACCCTCGGCGTTCGCGCGGCGGCGCAGCGCCTGCGTCAACTCATCCGGCAGGTCGAGCCGATGGCGCGCGGCCAGGTACGGTCCCTGCGGCGGACGCGCGCGGTCGGCGGGCAGTTGCAGCAGCGGCTGTTCGCCGCCCAGGCGTTCGGTCCAGTAGGCGAGCTGGCGTTCGCCCTCGCCTGCTTCGAGCCAATTGCGCTGCCAGGCGGCGTAGTCGGCGTACTGCAGGGCGGGCGCGGGCGGCACGGCGGCGGCGTTCCCGTGCCGATGGGCCTGGTACAGCGCGCCGAAGTCGTCGACCAGCAGCTGCATCGACCAGCCGTCGGACACGATGTGGTGCATCACCAGCACCAGCAGGTGCGCGGTCTCGCTGGTGCGCAGCAGGCCCACGCGCAACAGCGGGCCGCGCGCCAGGTCGAAGGGCGTGCGCACGAGACGCGCGGCCTCGTCGCGCACCTGCGCGGGGTGGGCGCGCAGATCGGCTTCACGCAGGTCGAGCACCGCCTCGGGCGACACGGTCTGCTGCGGCACGCCGTCGTCGCTCACGCCGAAGCGCGTGCGCAGCGACGGATGCCGCGCCACCAGCGCCTGCAGGCTCGCGCGCAGCGCCGCATGGTCGAGCGCGCCGTGCAGCGTGAGCGCGGCCGTGATGTGCTGCGCGGTGCTTTCGGGGTCCATCTGCCAGAGGAACCACTGGCGCGCCTGCGCGTACGAGGCGGGCCGCGGCGCACCGGGCACGGCGGCCGGGTCGGGCACGATCGGCAGGCGGCCGAAGTCGATGCCCTGCGCACGCAACGCGGCGATGAATTCCTTCTGCCGCGCCGGCGGCAAACCCGCCAGCCGTTGGGCGATGGCCCTGCCGCGTTCGCTGCTGCTGTTGCTCGTGCTACTGCTCACTCAACCCCCCAGACTTTCCAACAATGCATCCATGCGATCGAGGTCGCTCTCGGCCTGCGCGGCCTGCTGCGCCTGCACCGGCCCTTGCGCGTCGAGCGCCTGCGCGCATGCCGCCAGGTCGGGCAGTTCGAAGTAGCGCTGCAGCGGCAGGTCGATGCCCATCTGCGCCTTGACCTGCTGGCGCAGCTTGAGCACCGCGAGCGAATGCCCACCGAGCTCGAAGAAGTTGTCGCCGCGCCCCACGCGCGACAGCCCCAGCACCTGCGTCCACAGACCCGCCAATGCGGTTTCGGTGGCGCCCAACGGCGGCACGTGGGCGCGCTCTTCCGCCGCTTCGGGCGGTGGCAGCGCCTGCCGATCGACCTTGCCGTTGGCGTTCAACGGCAGCCCCTGCGGCATCGCGACGATGACGCTCGGTACCATGTAGTCGGGCAGCGCCGCCGCCAGCCCCGCACGCAGCGCCGCGGGACGCAGCGGCTGGCCTTCGGCACCCGCGGCATACGCCACCAGCCGCGCACCGCCCGGCCCTTCCTGCGCCAGCACCAGGGCCTGTCGCACGCCGGGCTGCGCGAGCAGCTGCGACTCGACCTCGCCGAGTTCGATGCGAAAGCCCCGCACCTTCACCTGGTGGTCGAGCCGGCCGAGGTACTCGAGCTGGCCGTCATCGCGCCAGCGCACGAGGTCGCCGGTGCGGTAGAGCCGACCACCGTGCCCGCCGAACGGGTCGGCGACGAAGCGCTGCGCCGTCAAGCCGGCGCGGTGCAGGTAGCCGCGCGCCAGCACCTCGGCGCCGACGCAGAGCTCGCCGGCCATGCCCACGGGCACAGGTTGAAGATTGGCGTCGAGCACGTGCAGGCGCGCGCTCGATGCGGGCGTGCCAATGGGCGGCAGGTCGTCAGGGCCCGCACCATCGAGCGCGAACTCGCTCACCACATGCGTCTCGGTCGGCCCGTACTGGTTGATGAGCCGACACTGCGATTCGCGCGCCAGCCACTCGGCCAGCGCGGGCGTACGCTTGAGCTGCTCGCCCGCCGTGAGGATCTGCCGCAGCGCCGGCAACCGCCGGCCCGAAGCCAGCGACTGTTCGGCGAAATGCTGCAGCACCGAGAAGGTGAGGAACATGCGTTCGACGCCTTCTCCGTGCACCAACGCCTCGAGCGCATCGAGGTCGAGCCGCTGCGCGTCGGTGGTCTGCACGAGGCAACCGCCGCCGGCCAGCCCGCTGACCATTTCCTGGAACGCCACGTCGAAGCACGGCGATGCGAACAGCAACGTGCGGCTCGCACCCGGCAGGCGTTGCAGCTGCCACGCGATGAGGCGCGCCACCGCGTCGTGGCGCATCGCCACGCCCTTGGGTCGGCCAGTGGAGCCCGAGGTGTAGAGCACGTAGGCCAGCTGCTCGCCATGCACCGGCACCGCCGGGTCGTGCTCGGGCCAGGCGGCCATGCCGTCGTCGGCCGCGTCGAGGTCGAAGGCCAGCCGCTGCACGCTCGCTGCGTCGGGCAGGCGTGGCATCAGCGCGCGGCGCGTGAGCAGCAGCAAAGCGCCGCTGTCCTCGACCATGTAGGCCAGCCGCTCGGGCGGGAACGCCGGGTCGAGCGGCACATAGGCGCCGCCGGCCTTGAGCACGGCGAGCAAGCCGACGACGGTTTCGGCCGAGCGATCGACGGCGATCGCGACCGGCATGTCGGGCCGCACACCCTGCGCGATCAGCCGGTGCGCCCAGCGGTTGGCGAGGCGGTTGAGTGCGGCGTAGGTCAGGCGATGCTCGGCCGTGACCAGCGCCAGTGCGTCGGGGTTGGCCTTGGCCTGTTGTTCGATGAGGTGGTGGACAGGCGCGACCGCTTCCGGTGTGAACGCACCGCGCGACCAAGACGACAACCGCTCGCGCTCGGCCGCATCGGCCAACGTCAGCTGGCCCACGGCCTGCGCCGCATCGCCGGCCAGCGCCAGCAGCGCCGCACGCAACTGGCCCACGAGCGCGATGGCCTGCGCGTCGTCGCACACGTCGAGCGCATGCACGAGGTCAATGTGCAGCGCTGCATCGTCGTGCACCATCAACGTGAGCGGGTACGAGGTTTCTTCTTTTGTATGCACCGCGCCGAAGCTCAGGCCGGCCGCCGCGTCTCCGCGCAAGGCCGCATCGACCGGGTAGTTCTCGAACACCACCAGCGTGTCGAACAGCCCCTGCCCGCCCATCCCGGCCCAGGCCTGGATCTCGTGCAGCGGCGTGTGCTCGTGTTCGCGCGACGCGACCTGCGCCGCCTGCAGTTCGCGCAGCCAGTCGCCCACGGGCTGGCCGGGCCGCAGGCGCGCGACCACGGGCAGCGTGTTGATGAACAGGCCCAGCATGCGCTCGGCGCCCGGCATCTCGGCGTTGCGGCCGGCGACGGTGGCGCCGAACACGACGGTGCCGGTGCGCGTGCGCTGGCCCAGCAGCAGCGCCCAGGCGGCCTGCACGAAGGTGTTGAGCGTGACGTGCGCGGCGCGCGCGGCCTCGCGCAGGCCGCGCGTGGCCTCGGTGTCGAAGGCCAGGCGCTGGCAGGCCTTGCCCGAGCGCGGCGCGACCGGAGGCACCAGCGCGGTCGCCAGGCGCGTCGGTTCTTCCACGCCGGCCAGCACGCGGCGCCAGTGCGCCTCGCCGGCCTGCGCATCGCGTGCGGCGAGCCACGCGATGTGGTCACGGAAGCGCCCGGGCGCGGGCTCGCTCGCCTCTCCCGCGTAGCTGCGCAGCACCTCGGCCAGCAGCTGCGCCACGCTCCAGCCGTCGAGCAGCAGATGGTGGTAGGTCCAGACAAGGTGATGGCGCTGCGCCTGCGTGCGGGCCAGCGCGATGCGCATGAGCGGCGGGCGCGCGAGGTCGAAGCCGCTCGCACGCTGCGACGCGGCCAGCCGCGCCAGTGCGCACTGCACGTCGGCGCTCTCGCGCAGGTCTTGCACGGCCCACGGCATCTCGGCGCTGCGCGCGACCCATTGCAACGGCGTGATGCCGTCGGCCAGGAAGCCGCTGCGCAGGATCTCGTGGCGCGCGAGCACGCGCTGCCATGCGGCGCGGAAGCGCTCGGCATCGAGGCCGTCGATGTCCATGCACAGCTGATTGATGTAAGCCTCGCCCTGCGCATCGACCAGGCTGTGGAACAGCATGCCGGACTGCATCGGCGACAACGGATAGAGGTCTTCGAGGTGCGCCACGGGCAGCGGCAGCGCGGCGAGCTGCGCGGCGTCGAGCCCGGCCAGCGGGAAGTCCGACGGCGTGACGCCGCAAGCGCCCGAGGTGCAGTGCGCGATCAGCGCTTCGAGTTCGTCGCCGAAGCGGTTCACCCAGCCCTGCACGTCCTCTTGCGCATGCCGCGCCGCGCTGAAGTCCACCGTCAGTTGCAGCGCACCGTCGCGCACCTGCGCGTTGACGCTGAACTCGTGCAGCAGCGGCGCGCTCGCCGCGACGGGCTCGCCCGCGTCTTCGGTCGCGAGCGACCATGCGGTCTCGGCCGCGCTGTCGACCTGCCCCAGATAGTTGAAAACCAGCTGCGGGCGCGGCAATGCGCGCAGCGCCTGCTGCTGTGCGTCCGTGCCCAGGTGCCTCAGCACGCCATGGCCGAGCCCGCGTTGCGGCACGCGGCGCAGGTCTTCCTTCACGCGCTTGATCGCATCACCCCAAGCGCCCAGTGGATCGAGCCGCACGGGGAACAGGCTGGTGAACCAGCCGGTGGTGCGCGACAGGTCGAGTGCCTTGTGCGCCGGGAGGATGTCTTCGCGGCCGTGCCCTTCGAGCAGGATCGCGAGCTGCGCACGCCCGCTCCAGCCGCACAGCGCGCGCCCGAGCGCGGTGAGCAGCAGGTCGTTGACCTGCGTGCGGTAGGCGGCCGGTGCCGCCTTGAGCAGCGCCTGCGTGCGCGCGCGGTCGAGCTGCCACGCGATGCTGGCTCGGCGCGCCACGGTGTTCACGCCCTCGGGCCGCGCGCAGGGCAACGCCACCGGCACGTCGGCGAAAGCCTGCCAGTGCACGAGTTCGCCGCCCATCGCGGCAGCCTCGCTCTGCAGCGCGCGCGCCCAGGCCTGCAAGCTGGCGCTCCTCGGCGGCAGCACGACCGGGTGGCCATCGCGGCACTGCGCGTATGCGGTGGCCAGGTCGTCGAGCACGATGCGCCACGACACGCCATCGACCACGAGGTGGTGCGCCGCCAACAGCAGGCGCCAATCGCCGCCGGGCAGGCGGATGACCAGCGGACGCAGCAGCGGTCCATGCGTGAGGTCGAGGCTGCGTTGCGCTTCGTCGCACAGCGCGGCGATCTGCGCCGGGTTCGCTGCATCGCGCACCCAGAGCCATTCCTCGCGCCAGCGCGCCGGCAGTGCCTCGTAGGTCTGTTGCCAACGCCCATCGGTCGTTCGATGGAAGCGCAGGCGGAAAGCATCGTGGTGCTGCACCACGGCCGCCAGCGCGGCTTCGAGCGCGGGCACCGCCAGCGGCTCGCGGCCTTGCAGCAGCAGCGACTGGTTCCAGTGGTGGCGCTCGGGCATGTCGGTCTCGAAGAACGCGGCCTGGAACGGCAGCAGCGGCACCTCGCCTTCGGCCGCCGCCTGCTCGGCTTGCACCGCCGCGCCCACGGGCTCGGCCACGGCCGCCTGTCCTGCGATGGTCTGGCGCTCGAACATCTGGCGCGGCGTGAGCTTCCAGCCTGCCGTGCGCAGCCGCGACACGATCTGCAGGCTCAGGATCGAATCGCCGCCGAGTTCGAAGAAGTTGTCCTGCCGGCCCACGCGCGGCAGGCCGAGCACTTCGGTCCACACGGTGGCCAGCGCCTGCTCGACCGCACCCTCGGGCGCTTCGTAGGCCTGCGCCCCGGTGCGCTCGGGCCTGGGCAGCGACTTGCGGTCGATCTTGCCGTTGGCGTTGAGCGGCAGGGCCGGCAGCACGCACAGCAGCGCCGGCACCATGTACTCGGGCAGCACCTCGGCCAGGCGCGCCTTGAACGCGGCCGCATCCACCGCCGCACCGGGCTGCGGCGACACGTAGCCGACCAGCCGCGTGCCGCCCGGGCCTTCGTCGGCCACCACCACGGCCTCGCGCACCTGCGGCTGCGCCAGCAGCTGCGCCTCGATCTCGCCGAGCTCGATGCGAAAGCCCCGCACCTTCACCTGGTGATCGATGCGGCCCAGATAGGCCAGCTGGCCGTCGTCGCGCCAGCGCACGAGGTCGCCCGTGCGGTACAGGCGCTCGCCGGTGTCGCTGAACGGGTCGGCGACGAAGCGCTCGGCCGTGAGGCCCAGCCGGTGCAGGTAGCCGCGCGCCAGGCCGATGCCGCCCAGGTACAACTCGCCACCCACGCCCGGCGGCACGGGGTTCAGGCCCGCGTCGAGCACGTAGGTCTTGCAGCCCGCGATGGGGCGGCCGATGGCGACGTGGTTCAGCCCATCGGCGCGGCAGGTCCAGTGCGTCACGTCGATGGCCGCTTCGGTCGGGCCGTAGAGGTTGTACAGCCCCGCGCCCGGCAGGCGCTCGAACACCTTCGCCTGCGCCTCGGCCGGCAGCGCCTCGCCGCTGCAGACGATGCGCCGCAGGCTGGTGCAGGCCTCGATGCCGTCGTGCGCGAGGAAAGCCTGCAGCATCGAGGGCACGAAATGCAGCGTGGTCACGCCGTGCGAACGGATCAGCTCGACCAGGCGTGCCGGCTCGCGGTGGTCGCCGGGCGCGGCCACGACGAGGCGCGCGCCCTGCATCAGCGGCCAGAAAAATTCCCACACCGACACGTCGAAGCCGAACGGTGTCTTCTGCAGCACGGTGTCGGCGTCGCCCAGCGTGTAGGCGTCCTGCATCCAGGCCAGGCGGTTGTAGAGCGCGTTGTGGCGGTTGGCCGCGCCCTTGGGGCGGCCCGTGGAGCCCGAGGTGAAGATCACGTAGGCGAGGTTTTCGCCATGCAGCGCGACCTGCGGACACGCGGTGGATTCGGCCGACAGGTCGAGCGCATCCAGCGCGAGCATTTGCACATGTGCCGCCACCGGCAGCGCCTCGCGCAGGTGCGACTGCGTGAGCAGCAGCGTCACCCCACTGTCTTCGAGCATGTACGCGATGCGTTCGCGCGGCAGCTCGGGGTCGATGGGCACATAGGCGCCGCCGGCCTTGAGGATCGCCAGCAGCCCCACCACCATCTCGAGGCTGCGCTCGACGGCGATGCCCACGGGCATGTCGGGCCTCACGCCGAGGCCGATCAGGCGGTGGGCCAGCGCGTTGGCGCGCGCGTCGAGTTCGCCATAGCGCAGCACCGTGCCGCCGAACACCAGCGCGACCGCATCCGGCCGTTGGCGCGCCTGCGCTTCGATCAGCCGATGCACGGGCTGCGTGTACGGGCGGTGCGGCAGGTTCTCGCTCCACGCGCGCAGCCGCGCTTCGTCGTCCGCGTCGGTGAGCACGAGGTTCGCGAGCACGCGGTCGGGGTCGTCCGACATCGCCTGCAGCACGCGCTGGTAGGCGCGCACCAGGCGCTGCGCGGTCGTGGCGTCGAACAGGTCGGTGTTGTACTCGAGCCGGCCGCGCACGCCGTGCGGGTCGATGTAGAAGTCCAGCGACAGGTCGAACTTGGCGCCCGCGTCGTCGAACTCTTGCAGCTCGGCGCGCACGCCCGCGAAGTCGAGCGCGACGGCCTCGCCGGCCATCTGCACGCCGAACATGGCCTGGAACAGCGGGCTGCGCGCGGGGTCGCGGCGGTCCTTGCGGCTGGCCAGCAGCACCTCGAACGGCAGGTCGGCATGGTCGAGCGCGGCCAGCGCGTCGGCGCGCACCTGCCGGCACACCTCGCGCAGCGTGCGCCGGGGCGCAAGCCGCGCGTGGAACACCTGCGTGGTGATGAAGAAGCCCAGCAGGTCTTGCACCTCCTCGCGGTGGCGGCCTGCGTTGGGCACGCCGATGGCGAAATCGTCCTGCCCGCTGCAGCGCGACAGCAGCACCTGCCAGGCCGCGAGCAGCACGACGAACGGCGTGCAACGCTCGGCGCGGCAAAAGGTCTGCAGCGCCGCCGCCAACGCCGGCGGCAGCTCGAAGCCCAGCGCGGTGCCGGCGAAGGTCTGTTGCGCGGGGCGTGCGCGGTCAGTCGGCAGATCGAGCGACGGCACCTCGTCGCCGAGGTGGCGGTTCCAGTGCGCGAGCTGCGGCGCGAGCGCCCCGCCCTGCACGCGGGCACGCTGCCACACGGCAAAGTCGGCGTACTGAACGGGCAGCGACGGCAGCTGCACCGGGCCTTCGCTGCGCAGCGCCAGCGCGTAGGCCGCGCCGAGGTCGCGCGCCAGGATCGGGTTCGACCAGGCGTCGGACACGATGTGGTGCAGGCAGACGGTCAGCACATGCCGGTCGTCGGCCAGCTTTGCGAGCCGTGCCACCAGCGCGGGCGCACGGCCCAGGTCGAACACATGCGTCGCGGTGCGGCGCACGAGTGCATCGACGGCGGCCTGCTGCGCGTCGGCGCCCTGGTCCGAGAGGTCGATGCGCTCCAGCGCGAACGGCACCTCGGCCTGCACCACCTGCATCGGCACGCCGTCGTGCTCGACGAAGCGCGTGCGCAGGATCGCGTGGCGCGCAACGACCGCCTGGAACGCACGCGCCAGCGCATCGGCGTCGAGCGCGCCGGTCAGCCGGAACACGCGCGGCAGGTTGTAGGCCGTGAGCCCGGGCTCAAGCTTCTGCAGGAAGCACAGCTGTTCCTGGGCATACGACAGCGGCACCGCCTGGCCGTCGTGCACGGTGCGGGTGATCTCGTCCATGGCGATGCTCATGCGGCCTCGCCCACGGATTCGTCGGCCAGGTCGCGTTGCCGGTGCGTCTGCGCCAGCTGTTCGAGCGCGATGGCATCGGCGCTGGCCTCGCGCAGCACGGCGGCGAGCGCCGCGGGTGTCGGGTGATCGAACACCACGCCGGCCGCCACCTCGACCTGCAGCAGCTTGCGGATGCGCGCCACCAGCTTGATGACCTGCAGCGAGTGGCCGCCGAGTTCGAAGAAGTCGTCTTCCACGCCGACCGGGCCGCTGCCCAGCAGCGTGGCCATGCCGTCGGCGAGCAGCGCTTCGAGCGCGTCGCGCGGGGCCTTCACTGCACGCCGTGGCGCTTCGGCCGGGGCCGAGGCCGCCAGCGCGAGCCGGTCGATCTTGCCGTTCGGCAGGCGCGCGAAGGCACTCACGGCCGTGCAGCTCGCGGGCACCATGTGCGCGGGCAGCTGCGCGGCCAGCTGTTCGCGCAGCGCGCGGCCGTCGGCCGCCTCGCTGTCGCCGACAAAGAAGGCGGCGAGCGTGGTCACGCCGGCCGCATCGGGCACGGCCAGCACCACCGCCTGGCGCACGCCGGGCTGCGCCAGCAGCGCCGCCTCGACCTCGGCCGGCTCCACGCGGTAGCCGTGGACCTTCACCTGGTGGTCGGCGCGCCCCGCGAGCCGCAGGCCGCCTTCGGGCAGCACCCACGCGAGGTCGCCCGTGCGGTAGAGCCGCTCACCCGCGCGGAACGGGTCAGCGACGAACACGTCAGCGTTCGCGCGGTTCAGGTAGCCACGGCACAGCTGCGCACCGCCGATGTAAACCTCGCCCAACCCACCGGCCGACACGAGGCCGCGCGACGCATCGAGCACGCGCACGCGGTTGTTCGCGAGCACGCGCGTCAGCGGCAGCTGTTCGGACACCGGCGCGCCGGGTTCGACGGCATGCACCATGACACCCACCGTGGCCTCGGTCGGCCCGTAGTGGTTGTAGACCGCGCACTGCGGCGCCAGCCGCGCGATGCGCTCGACCAGCGCGCGCGGCGCGGCCTCGCCGCCGAGCACCAGCGTGCGCGGCAGGCAGGGCGTGGCGCTTTCGAACAACGCTTCGAGGTGCGAGGGCACGATCTTCAGCGCGTCGATGGCGTGTGCGCGCATGAAGCGCGCGAAGGCCTCGGCGTCCTTGGCCTCGTGCGGCGCCGCCACGACGAGGCAGGCGCCGTTGTAGAACGCGCTGAACAGTGCGGTGTTGCCCAGGTCGGCCGCGACCGAGCTGGTGAGCGCCCAGCGGCGGCAGGTGTCGAGCTGCATCGCGGCCGAAGCGGCTGCCACGTAGTTCTGCAACTGGCCCTGCTCGACGGCCACGCCCTTGGGCGTGCCGGTGGAGCCGGAGGTGTAGAGCACGTAGGCGAGGTCGCTCGGTGCGGCGATGTGCGACGCGGCTTGCGCTTCGGGCAGCGTGCTCGCATCGGGCAATGCCGCGTCGATGGTGAAGATGGGTTTCGCATCGGCCAGCACCGCCGCACGGCGCGCCTCGGGCCAGTCGGGGTCGAGCGGCAGGTAGGCGGCGCCCGCGCGCCAGACGGCGAGGATCGCCACCGGCAGGTCGAGCGCACGCGGCAGGTTCAGCGCGACGATCGCACCGGGTGTCACGCCCTGCCCCTGCAGCCAGCGGGCGACGCGGGCGGTGCGCTGGTCGAGCTCGCGGTAGCTCAGGCGTTGCTCGCCCGCTTCGAGTGCGGGCGCTTCGGGCGTCTCGGTGGCCCAGTGGGCGATGCGCTGCGTGACGGTCTGCGTGCCGAGATCGGCCACGGCTTCTTGCGACCGCAGCAGCAACTCGCGCTCACGCGCACCGACCAGCGGCAACGCGCCGAGCGCGGCGTCGGGGCGTTCGACGACGGCGTCCAGCAGGCAGAGGTACTGCATCAGCAGGCGCTGCGCCACCACCTCGCTGTGGCGTGCGGCATCGGCATGCACCGAGAGCGCGGCGCCGTCGGCGTCCCATGCGACCTGCAGAGCGAGTTCGAACGTCGGCACTGGCCCCGGCAACGCAGCCAGCTCCCATTGCGGATCGGCGCCGTGGCGGCGCGGCCGCTCGTGGCATGCGAAGCCGACCGCGAGGTGCGCGGCGATGGGCGGTGCCTCGACGGCCCAGTACTCCTGCGCCTCGACATGCGCGGCCAGCGTGCCGTCGACGTTGTCGAACCAGTCGGCAAAGCGCGTCTCGGGGGCGGTCTCGACGATGAGCGGCAGCACCTTGTCGAACACGCCGACCGCGCCCTGCATCGGCGGGTAGTCGCGGCGGCAGTCGTGCTGCCAGCCGGCGATGAAACGGCCCGTGCCGTCCAGGCGCGCGAGCAGCAGCCACCAGACGGCTTGCAGCAGCGCGTCGGGCTGCGCGCCCAGTGTGTCGGCGCAGGCGGCGATGCGACTCACGAAAGTGGCGTCGACGGATTCGTCAGCACGCACGCGCACAGCCTGCTGGGAGGCAGCAGCTTGCCGGCCGACGAGGCGCGGCGGCGTGAGCGAGGACGCCTGCGCGAGGTAGCGCTGCCAGTAGGCACGGCCCTCGGCAGCGTCTTCGCCATCGAGCAGGTCCTGGCGCCAGGTCACGAAGCGTGCGTAGGGGAACACCTCGGCGGCATCGAAAGCGTGCTCGTCCGCGAAGGCCGTGGCGATCTGGTCGAACAGATGTTGCAGGCTGCCCCGGTCGCCGACCCAGGCATGGACGGACAGCGCCAAGGTGTGGCGCGTTTCGCCGGTGCGTGCGAGCCCGGCATGGACCATCTCGCCGCGCGCGATGTCCAGCGGCGCGGCCTGCAGGTTCGCCAGCCATTCGATGACCGCAGATTCGGGCGCATCGCGCAGATCGGCGTTCCTCCAGGCCAACGGCGCCATGCCCTCGTTGTACTGCTGGCGCAGCCCCCGGTAGCCCGGCACCGCGCGGATGGCGCTGCACAAGGCACCGTGCGCACCCAGCACGCGCGCCACCACGTCGCGCAGGCGCGCAGCGTCGAGCCCGCCCTCGATGTCGGCGCGCAGCAGCAGGCGCGGCGCATCGGCCGGCACCGCGCGTTGTTCGGGGCTCAGCGGGAAGGTCGTGTCGTCGAAGTGGTCGGTCATGGTCGTCATTTCGTTCAGGCGCCTTGTTCGTCGGCCAGGCGGGACTCGGTGCCGCGCGCGCCGCCGTCAAGTGCGGCGCGGTCGAACATCGCGCCCATCGCCACCACGATCTTTCGCGGGCCCTCGAAGGGATCGCGTGCATGGGCCGCGAGCATGTTGTCGAGCATCACGACGTCGCCCTGGCGCCAGTCGAAGCGCACGGCGCAGGCCTCGTAGGCCTCGCCAACGATGGCCATGGTTTCGTCCGCGATGGGCGAGCCGTCGCCATAGGTCACGTGGCGTGGCAGGCGCTCGACGCCGCCCATGGCCAGCAGGTCTTCGCGCACCTGCGGCTCGAGGCAGGCGACGTGGTGCAGCTGCACCTGGTTGAAGAACACGCGCTCGCCGGTGAGCGGGTGGCGGATCACGGCGGGGCAGCGGGTGCGCGTTTGCAGCGTGTCGCCGTCGAACCAGCGCCATTCGATGCCGGCAGCGGCCAGGCGCGCCTCGACGTCTTCGCGGCGATCGGTCTTGTAAAAATCTTGCCAGCTCACGTCCAGGCCGGGCGTGAAGGTGCGCACGTACTGCAGCCCCTTGCGCTCGAAGCCGGCCACCACGTCGGCCGGCAGGCGGCGCAGCATCTCGCGGCAGTCGACGATGGGCGTGGCACCGCCCACGGGCGACGGCAGCTCGCAGAAGAACCACTGCTTGCGCGGCCAGCGGTCCAGGTGCGCGCTCTCGTTGTGGAACAGGATCATCTGGCGCTCGGGGTACGGCGTGGAGCGGTAGGTCTTCTTGCCGCCCTCCTTCTTCGGCAGGTCGCCGTAGCTGCCGTACAGCTCGGGCTCGATGGCCTCGGCAAAAGCCTCGAAGTCCTGCGGCGTCTTCAGGCCGAAGTCGCGGAACAGGATGCCGCCGTGCCTGGCGACCAGCATCTCGATGTAGTCGGCCTGGCCCTTGGCCCAGGCGACGGTGTCGAGCTCGGGGCTGGTGGCCTGCAGCACGATGGGAAATTCGGCACCGGGCTTGAGGAACGAGGTCTGCACGGCGGGCCGCGCGGCGGCGCGCACGGGGGCGCGGCCGGCGCCCAGGGCGTCGAGCTTTCCGAGTTTGTTGTCCAGTTTCGAGGCGGGGCGGACGTTGGGCGCGTGGGTCATGGCGATGGATTCCTCCGAGGGCATGGGGGCCAGCGCGTCGATCGGCTGGCCGGGTGTGGCGACGATCCGCTCCAGCAGCGCATGCCACGAAGCGGTGAAGGTTTCGACGGTCTCCCGCCGGTAGAGGTCGGTGGCGAACACCCACTCGGCGGTGAGCGCGCCGTCGTGTTCGCTGGCGAACACCGCCAGGTCGAACTTGGATTCGTTCATCTGCTGGGGCAGCACCTCGACCTCGGCGCCTTTAATGGCAAACCGGATCTCGGGCGTGTTCTGGAGCACGAAGAGCACCTGCACCAGCGGGTTGCGGTCGCGTGCACGCGGCACGCCCGACAGCTCGACGATGCGGTCGAAAGGCACGTCCTGGTGGTCCATCGCGGCCAGGGTGTCGGCCTTGGTGGCGGCCAGCCATTGCGCGAAATCGGTGCCAGCCTTCGCACGGCGCGAGCGCAGCGGCACCACGTTGACGAAGAAGCCCAGCAGCCCTTCGAGGTCCGGGTGGCCGCGGCCCGCGACGTCGGTGCCGATGACGATGTCGTCGGCGCCCGAGGCCTGGTGGAAGAACAGGAAGAACGACGACAGCAGCAGCGTGAACAGCGACGTGTCCGACGCCCGCGCGAGCGCGGCCAGCGACTGCGACAGCGCCGGCGACAGCGTGAGCCGCACCGAGTCGCCGGCGTGCGTGGGCACAGCCGGGCGCTGGTGGTCGGGCTTGATGCCCGAGGCCTGCGGTGCGCCCGCCAGCCGCTCGCGCCAGAACGCGGCCTTCGGCGCGAAGCCGTCGGAGGCCAGCGCGCGCGCATACCAGGCGGCGTAGTCGACGTACTGCACGGGCAGCGGTGCCAGTGCCAGCGGCTGGCCGCGCCGCGCACGCTCGTAGAACGCGGCCAGCTCGCGTGCGAACACGGCGATCGACCAGCCGTCGAACACGATGTGGTGCACCACGAGCACCAGCACATGCTCACGCGCGGCCATGCGCACGACGGTGGCCTTGATGAGCGGGCCCTCGGCCAGTGCGAGCGGCGCAAGCACGAGTTCATCGAACAGGGGGCCGTAGCGCGCGCCGTCGTCGAGTGCGATGACGGGAATGTCGAGCGGCGCACCGGGGCGCACGACGGCCATGGGCTCGCCGTCGTCGTCCTCGGTGAACACGGTGCGCAGCACCTCATGGCGCGCCACGATCGCGTCGATGGCGGCACGCAGCGCGCCGATGTCGAGCTCACCGTGCAGCGCCAGGCCGGCCGACATGTTGTAGGCCGCGCGGCCGCTGCGGTTGGTGGCGTCGGTGAGGCGGTCGACCAGCCAGAGGCGGCGCTGCATCGGCGACAGCGGCAACGCACCGCCGCGTGCGACGGGCGTGATCTCCATCGCGCTGCGCTGCGGCGCGCTGGTGGCCGGGGCGACACCGAGCCGCGCGGCCAGGCCAGCGATGGTCGGCGCCTTGAAGAACTCGCTCGGGTGCAGCTCGGTCGCGTAGCGCTTGCGCACGCGCGACAGCAGCTGGATGGCGACGAGCGAATCGCCACCGAGCTCGAACAGGTTGTCGTCCACCCCGATGGGCGCGATGCCCAGGCGCTCGGTCCACAGCGCGGCAAGCGCGGTCTCGACCTCGCCCTGCGGCGCGACGAACGGGGTCTGCAGCGCGGGCCGGGGATGGGCTGCGCCTGCGGCGGCCGCCGGTGCCTCGTCGCCGAGCAGGTCGAGCATGCCGTTGTCGAGCGGGCCCAGGCGCGTGGCCAGGTCGGTGGTCGAGATCACGGTCTGCGCCCGCGCCGGGCCGTTGACGATGCGCTCGAAGACGCGTGCGCCTTCGGGGCCGTCCATGCCGATGTCGTCGGGCACGTCCATGTGCGCAGCCATGCCCAGGCCGCGCCAGGCGTCCCAGTTGACCGAGAACACCGGGAACGCGCCGAGCCGTTCATGCGCGACGGCCACGGCGTCGAGGTAGGCGTTGGCGGCAGCGTAGTCGCTCATGCCCAGGCCGCCGGCCACGCTGGAGATGGACGAGCACAGCAGCACGAAGTCCAGCGGCTGGCCGCGCAGCGCGTCGAACAGCACGCGGGTGCCGCGCACCTTAGTCATGAACACGGTGTCGACCTGCGCGCGCGTGCGCCCGGCCATCATGCCGCCGCCCGCATCGCCGGCGGCATGCACAACGCCGTGCAGCGGGCCGAAGCGGGCATCGGCCTGCGCGAGGGCGGCGCGCACCGCGTCGGCGTCGGACACGTCGGCCGACACGGTGAGCACCTGTGCGCCGAGCGCTTCGAGTTCGAGCAGTTGCTGCAGCCGCGCCTTCAGAGCGGCGGGCGTGCTGTCGGCCGCCACCAGCGCCGGCCATTCCGCGCGCGCCGGCGGCGCCGTGCGGCCCAGCAGCACCAGCCGCGCCTGCCACTGCACGGCCAGGTGCTTCGCCAGCGCAAGGCCGACACCGCCCAGGCCGCCGGTGACAAGGTAGACGCCCTCGCGGCGCAGGCGCGGTTGCGCGGCGGCGGTCAGCGTCGCGGGTTCGTAGGTCTTGACCCAGCGGTGCGCGCCACGGCAGGCCACCAGCGGCTCGCCGGGCTCGGCCTGCAGCGCCACGGCCTCGGCCACGATCTGCGCCACCAGCCGGCCTTCGGCCTCGCTTTCGGGCGCGGGCAGCACCACGTCGATCACGCGGCAATGCACGCGCGGGTACTCCTGGCCGATCACCTTGCCGATGCCGCGCAGCGTGGCCTTCTCGGGGCACAGCGGCTCGGTGCCGGTGACGTCTTCGAGCTGGTTGGCAACCACGGCGAGCGGCAGCGTGCGTTCGCCCGCGTCGAGCGACTGCACGAGCGCGAGCAGGCTGAAGAAGCTGCGTTCGAGCAGCTCGGCCTGCGGCTGCTGCGCGGGCAGCGCCTCGTCGAGGCTCCAGAGGTGGTAGATGCCGGCGATGGCGCCGAAGTCGGCCGCGATCTCGCTCTGCAGGCGGGCGTGTTCGTCGCGTGCGCCGGGGCGCAGCGTCCAGTGGCCGTGGGCCGTGCGCGCGAAGGCGCTGCCGCGCTCGGCCAGCACCACGGTGCGGCCCTGTGCACGCAGCTGACGCACGAGGTGGCCCGTGAGGCTGCGGCTGTCGCCGAGCACGAGCAGGCAGCCGTCGGTCGATGCCAACGGTGCGACGGCCAGCGGCTCCGTGCGCTGCCACGAGGGCACGTAGAACGCGTCGCCAGCCGGACGTTGCGCCACCTTCGCAGCGCTGGGCGCATCGACCCAGTAGCGGCGGCGCTGGAACGGATACGCCGGCAGCGGCACGCGCCGACGCGCGGCGCCCGCGCGGCAGGCGGCCCAGTCGATGTCCACGCCCGCCACCCACAGCTGGGCCAGCGTCTGCGCGATCTGCTGCGCATTGCGCGCCTGCTGCTGCGGGTGCGCCTGGCTGGCGAACACGCCGGCGGCGGTGTCGGCCAGCGGATGCTGGCGCGCCAGGCCCGCCAGCGTTTCGCCGGGACCGACCTCGAGCAGCACGCGGCCCGGCACCTGCAGCAAGGTGCCCACGCCGTCGGCGTACTGCACGGTGCCGCGCAGGTGGCGCGCCCAGTAGGCGGGGCTCATGGCCTCTTCGGGCGTGATCAGCTGGCCCGTGACGTTCGAGACAAAGGGAATGGTCGGCGGCCGGCGCGGCACCGAAGCGATGAGCGCTTCGAGCGGCGCCAGCAGCGGCTCGGTCATCGCCGAGTGCGAAGCGATCGACACATGCAGCCGGCGCGGCAGGTGGCCCGCCGCGCGCAGCCGCGCCTCGGCGGCCTCGACCGCCTCGCGCGGGCCCGAGATCACGCTCAGCTGCTCGGCGTTGGCGGCGGCGAGGTCGCAGCCCGGCGCCAGGAAGGGCGCGAGCGCGGCCTGCGACAGCGGCACGGCGGTCATCGCGCCGGGCGGCATCGACTGCAGCAGGCGTCCGCGCAGGGCCGCGACGCGCAGCGCGTCTTCGAGGCGGAACACGCCCGCCAGGCAAGCGGCGACGTACTCGCCCAGGCTGTGGCCCATCATCACCGCGGGCCGCACGCCGCGGCGCATCCACCACTGCGCCATCGCGTACGCGACGACGAAGAGCGCGGGTTGCGCGAGCGCGATGTCGAACAGCCGCGCGTCGGCCTCGGCCTCACCGCCGGGCGCGGGGAACAGCACGGTGCGCAGGTCGAAACCCAGCTCGGGTTCCAGCAGCGCGCAGCAGCGGTCGACGTCGTCGCGGAAGGCCGCGTCGTCCTCGTAGAGCGCGCGGCCCATTTGGGCGTGCTGCGTGCCGCCGCCGGGAAAGAGAAAGACCACCTCGGGCGCCTGCGCGGGCGCGGCGCGCACGGCCAGGCCTTCGCCCGCCGAGAGCAATTGCACGGCGCCTTCGGCATGGTCGGCCACCACGGCACTGCGGTGCTCGAAGACACGGCGACCCGCCTGCAGGGTGTGGGCGACATCGGCGAGCGGCAACGCGGGCTGCGCGCGCAGGTGATCGGCCAGCTGCCGCGCGGCCTTGCGCGTTGCGGACGCGCTGCGGGTCGACAGTGGCAACACCTGCCAGCCGGCCGCTTCTGTGGCCGTGACCACGGGCGGCGCCTCTTCCAGCACGACGTGCACATTGGTGCCGCCGATGCCGAAAGAGCTGACGCCCGCGCGGCGCGGCGTATCGCCCTCGGGCCACGGGCGCGCCTCGGTGTTCACGCGGAACGGGCTGTTCGCGAAATCGATCTGCGGATTCGGCTGCTCGAAGTGCAGGCTCGGCGGCAGCGTGCGGTGGCGCAGTGCCAGCGTCGCCTTGATGAGCCCGGCCACGCCGGCCGCCGCGTCGAGGTGGCCGATGTTGGTCTTGACCGAGCCGATGGCGCAGTAGCCGCAGCGCCCGCCATCGCCGCCATCGGCACGGAAGGCCTGCGTGAGCGCGGCCAGCTCGATCGGGTCGCCCAGCGTGGTGCCGGTGCCGTGCGCCTCGACATAGCCGATGGTGTGCGCGGGCACGTCGGCCATCAGCTGCGCCGCGCGGATCGCGCCGGCCTGGCCCTGCACGCTCGGTGCGGTGAAGCCGATCTTGTCGGCGCCGTCGTTGTTGGCGGCCGTGCCCTTGATGACGGCGTGGATGGTGTCGCCGTCGCGCAGCGCGTCGGCCAGCCGGCGCAGCACGACGATGCCCGCGCCGCTGCCGATCACCGTGCCCGCGGCCTGGGCGTCGAAGGCGCGGCAGTGGCCGTCGGGCGAAAGGATGGCGCCGTTCTGGTAGCGGTAGCCGCCCTCCTGCAGCAGGTTGAGCCACACGCCGCCGGCCAGCGCCATGTCGCAGTCGTGGCTCAGCAGGCCCTGGCAGGCCAGGTGCACGGCCACCAGCGAGGTCGAGCATTCGGTCTGCACGCTCAGGGCCGGGCCGCGCAGGTCGAGCTTGTAGGCCACGCGCGTGCACAGCGAGCCGGCGGAGTTGCCGCTCATGAGGCCCAGCATGTCGGCGATGCCGGTGCCCGCGTCGATGCCGACGGCGGGCAGCAGGTGCTTCATGAGGTAGAGGTTGGGGCCGTCGCCCGCGTAGACGCCGACGGGCGCCCCGCCCTTCGGGCCATCACGCCCCACGGGCCAGCCCGCATGGTCCATCGCCTCCCAGGCGCATTCGAGAAAGATGCGCTGCTGCGGATCGAGGTGCTCGGCCTCGCGCGGCGAGTAGCCGAAGAAGCCGGCGTCGAAGCGGTCGAGGCCGTCGAACAGCACGCCGGCCTTCACGTAGTCGGGATCGGCCAGTGCGCGTTCGGGCACGCCGCGCGCGCGCAGTTCGTCGTCGCTGAAGACGGTGACCGACTCGACGCCGTCGCGGATGTTGCGCCAGAAGGCGTCCACGTCGGGCGCGCCGGGAAAACGGCCGGCCATGCCGACGATGGCGATCTCGAGGCCCGTGGTGTCGGGGGCAGAAAGCGGGGTGTCGTCTTGCGCGTGCATCAGAGGGTTCTTTCCGTGGGTCGGCGGCGTTGCAGCAGGGCGGCGCGCTGTTGCTGCGCGCGCTGCTTCGCCTGCGCCGCGTCGTCGGTGGCGGTCGCAGCGGCAGGGCCGCGCCCCTTCTGCTCGATGTGGCGGGCGAGCGCGCCGACGGTCGGGTACTTGAAGAGGTCGACCACCGCCAGGCCCGGCTGCAGGCGGTCTTCCACCAGCCGGTGCATGCGGATCACGAGCAGCGAGTTGCCGCCGAGGTCGAAGAAGTTGTCGTGCAGGCCGACCTGCGCGACCTTGAGCAGCTCGGCCCAGATCACGGCCAGCGTCTGCGCGACGTCGCCGTGGGGGGCTTCGTAGCCTGGCGCGCCGACGGCCACCGGTGCGGGCAACGCGCGGCGGTCGACCTTGCCGTTGGCGCCGAGCGGGAAGCTGTCGAGCACCATCAACGCGGACGGCACCATGTAGTCGGGCAGCGCCTGCGCCAGCTGCGTCTTGAGCGTGGTCGCGTCGAGCGATGCGCCTGCAGCGGGTGCAACGTAGGCCACGAGCGACGGGCCCGCTGCGCCCTCGTGCAGGCACACCAGCGCCTCGCGCACGCCGGGCTGCTCGCGCAAGCGCGCCTCGACCTCGCCGAGCTCGATGCGGAAGCCCCGCACCTTCACCTGGTGGTCGAGCCGTTCGAGGTACACGAGCTGGCCGTCGGCGCGCCAGCGCACGAGGTCGCCGGTGCGGTACAGGCAACCGCCCGCCCCGTCGAAGGGGTCGGCGACGAAGCGCTCGGCCGTCAACGCCGCGCGCCCGAGGTAGCCACGCGCCAGGCCTTCGCCCCCGAGGTACAACTCGCCGGGCACGCCCTGCGGCACGGGCTGCAGATCGGCGTCGAGCACATGGGCGGTGCGGCGGCCGACCGGGCGGCCGATGGGGGCGTAGCCCTGCACGATGGCCTCGGCGTCGGCAGACCACAGGGTCGGCGTGATCACGGCTTCGGTCGGGCCGTAGGCGTTCACGACGCGTGCCGGGTGCAGCACGCGGCGGACCAGCGCGAGGTCTTCGCCGGTCCAGGCCTCGCCGCCGAAGAGCGCGAGGCGCACGGCGTGCTGGAACGGCGGCTGGTCTTGCAGCAGCTGGCGCGCATAGGCCGGCGGCAGGTCGACCACGCTGACGCGGTGGCGCTGCAGCAGGGCGTCGAGTTCGCTGGCGAGCGAGCACCACTGCGGCTGCAGCACCAGCGCGGCGCCGGTGGTCAGCGGCAGCAGGCACTGTTCGATGGCGGCGTCGACATGCGGCAGCGCGAACTGCAGCGAACGGTCGCTCGCCGTGAAGCCGCAGGTGTGGGCCATGGCCTGGAGGTGCATCGACAGCGCGCCGTGCGCGACCGCCACGCCCTTGGGGCGGCCGGTGGTGCCCGAGGTGTGGATCACGTAGGCCAGGTGGTGGTCGTGCAGCGTGACTTGCGGGGTCTCGTCCGGTTCGTCGTCGAGCGATGCGTCATCGACTGCGAGGCGCGCGACGGAGCTGCCCACGGTGCTGCGGCTGCCGGTCAGCAGCAGCGCGGCGCCGCTGTCGGCCAGCAACTCCGACATCCGCTGCGGCGGGTGCGACGGGTCCATCGGCAGGTAGGTGCCGCCGGCTTTCAGCACGGCGAGCAGGCTGACAACGCGATCGATCGGGGCATCGACGGCCACGGCGACCCGCGTGTCGGGCCGCACACCGTGGCGCAGCAGGCGGTGCGCAATGCGGTTGGCGCGACGGTCGAGGGCGGCGTAGGAAAGTTCGGTGTCGCCGGCGATCAGCGCGATGGCATCGGGTGCACGGCGGACGTGCGCCTCGAAAAGCCGGTGTGCGGGAGTCGCGGCGGATGCAGGCGACGAGCCCCTGCCCCAGGCATGCAGTTGCGCCTGCTCTTCAGCAGCGAGCCACGGCGCATCGCCGATGGCGCGGGCCGGGTCGGCCGTCAGCGCGTCGAGCAGCGCGCGGTAGTGCGCGGCCATGCGCGCAACCGTCGCGGCATCGAACAACTCGGCCGCCGCGGTGAAGACCGCACGCACCTGGCCGTCGGCGCGCTCGCGGATGTCGAGCGCGAGTTCGCACTGCGCGGCGCTGTCGTCCATGCGGTACTCGTCGACCGCCAGGCCCGGCAGGCCGCGCAGCACGGCCGTGTCTTCGCGCAGCAGGTTGAACATCACCTGGAACAGCGGGTTGTGACTCAGGCTGCGCTGCGGCTGCAGGGCGTCCACGAGCTGCTCGAACGGCAGGTCCTGATGGGCCTGCGCGCCGAGCGCGGCCTCGCGGGCCTGGGCCATCAGTTGCGCGAACGGGGTGCGGCCGTGCAGCGTGGCGCGCAGCACCTGCGTGTTGACGAAGAAGCCGATGAGGCCCGTGGTCTCGGGGCGGTGGCGGTTGGCGACCGGCACGCCCACACGCACATCGGGCTGACCCGTGTAGCGATGCAGCAGCGCCTGGAAGCCCGCGAGCAAGACCATGAACAGCGTGGCGCCATGCGCCTGCGCGGTGGCGTGCAGGCGGGCGACGAGGGCCGCGTCGAGGTCGAAAGCGTGCGAGGCCGCGCGGTAGTTCGCGACCGCATGGCGGGGGCGGTCCGTGGGCAAAGCCAGCACGGGGTGCGTGTCGCCGAGCTGGGCGCGCCAGTAGGTCAGTTGCCGTTCGGCCTCGCCCGCGGCGAGCCAGTCGCGTTGCCACGCGGCGTAGTCGGCGTACTGGATCAGTGGCGTGGCGAGCGACGGCGTCTCGTCCTTCGCGTGCGCCGCATAGGCCACGCCGAACTCGTCGAGCAGCACCTGCAGCGAGGCACCATCGGACACGATGTGGTGCGTGACGATCGCGAGGATGTGGTGCACGTCGCCGAGCTGGAGCCAGGCCGCGCGCAGCACGGGGCCGGCCACGAGGTCGAAGGGCTCGATCTGCAGCGCGCGCGCCTGTGCGGCGGCGGCGCCTTCACGGTCGCTGTCCGGCAGCGCGCGCAGGTCGATGTGGGCGAGCGCCAGCGGCGCCATCGGCAGCACCTGCTGGCCGACCGTGCCGTCGGCCGCGGTGCGGAACACGGTGCGCAGGCTTTCGTGGCGCGCGAGCAGGCCTTCGAGCGCCGCCTTCAGTGCGTCGGCATCCAGCACGCCCGACAGGCGCAGCGCCACGCCCACGTGGTAGGCGCTGTTCTTCGGATCGAGCTGCCACAGGAACCACTGGCGCGCCTGCGCATGCGACAGCGCAAGCAGCCCCGTGCGGCGTTCGGCCGGCAAGGCCGGGATCGGCTGGTGCGCGCGGCGCTGGCCGAGCGCCCGCACGCGCCGCAGTTCGCGCGCGAGGTCGCCCAGGCGCGGTTGCTCGAACAGCGCGCGCAGCGGGAACTCGATGTCCCAGCGCTCGCCGATGCGCGCGGCCACCTGCGTCGCGGCGAGCGAGTTGCCGCCGTGGGTGAAGAAGTGCGCGTCGCGCGCCAGCAGCCGTTCGGCGGGGCGGCGCAGCACCTCGTGCCAGATCGTGGCGAGGGCCTGCTCGACGTCGTCGAGTGCGGCTTCGGATGTGTCGACTGCGGGGGCGCTGCCGCCGAGCACGAACGCGCCGTGTGCGTAGATCGCATAGGCGTCCGCCGTGCGATCGATCCAGCCCTGGCGGCAGGCGCCGCGCTGCAGCTTGCCGCTCGTGGTCTTGGGCATGCCGCCGGGGTTGAGCAGCATCACGACCGACAGCGGCTCGCCGCACTGCTCGCTCACGGCCGCGCTCAGCGCCTCGACCAGCACCTCGGGCCGCACCAGCTTCTGAATGCTGCGCGACACCTCGGCTGCAAGGCCGATGCCCTCGCCTTCCGGCCCCTCGACCGCGAAGGCCGCGACGCGGCCCTTGCGCACGGCCTCGACCTCGCGCTCCACTTCGCGCTCGATGTCCTGCGGGTAGAGGTTGTGGCCGCGCACGATGACCATGTCCTTGATGCGGCCCGCCACGTAGAGCTGGCCGTCGTGCACGAAGCCCAGGTCGCCGGTGCGCAGCCAGCGCGTGCCGTCCTGCACGACGAAGGTCTGCTGCGACACCTCGGGCTTGTTCCAATAGCCGCCGCCCAGGCTCGGGCCCGAGGCCCAGATTTCGCCGACGGCGCCGTCCGCGCATGCAGTCAGCGTGGCGGTGTCGACGATGCGCACCGCGTGGTGCGTGACGCTGCGGCCGCAGCCCACGAGCATCGCGCCGCCGTCGTCGCGCACCACGGCGCCTTGCGCCAGGCGTGCCTTGTCGAAGGCGTGCGCGACCATGCCGGCGCCGCGGTGCCCGCCCGTGACGAACAGCGTCGATTCGGCCAGGCCGTAGCAGGGGTACACCGCCTCGGCCGGAAAGCCCGCGGGCGCGAAGCGTTGCTGGAACGACCGCAGCGTGTCGGCGCGCACCGGCTCGGCGCCGGAGAACGCGAGGCGCCACGACGACAGGTCGAGCCTTTGCAGCTGCGCGTCGGACACGCGGTCCAGGCACAGGCGGTAGGCGAAGTCGGGCCCGCCGCTGACCGTGGCGCGCAGCCGCGAGACGGCTTCGAGCCAGCGCACGGGACGCTCGAGAAAGTAGCGCGGCGACATCAGCGCCACCACGGCGCCACGGTGCATCGGCTGCAGCAGGCCGCCGATGAGGCCCATGTCGTGGTTCAGCGGCAGCCAGGTGACGAAGGTGTCGCTCGTGCAGACCGAGAGGCCCTCTTCGATCGCGCGCATGTTCGCCATCAGGTTGGCGTGCGTGACCATGACGCCCTTGGGCGCCGAGGTAGAGCCGGAGGTGTACTGCAAGAAGGCGATGTCGGTGGCGGCCGGCGTGTGCGGGCGCCATGCGTCGGCGCCGGCGGCATCGATCTCGTCCACGGCGATGAGCGTGGCCTGCGCGAAGGCATCGGCCACGCCTGCCATCGCATCGCGGATGGCGGCGTGGGTCAGCACGCAGCAGGCACCCGCGTCGGCGGCGATGCCCTCGAGCTTGCCCAGGTGGCGCTTGCGCGTGGACTCGGGCGGGAACACCGGCACGGCGACGAGGCCCGCATAGAGGCAGGCGAAGAAGCTCACGACGTAGTCGTCGCTGTTGTCCAGCATGATGAGCGCACGGCCGCCGGGCGCGAAAGCCTGCTGCAGGTGGGCCGCGAGACCGCGCACGCGCGCGTCGAGGGTGCGGTAGCTGATGGGCGTGTCGAGCGCGGCGCCGTCGCGGTCGGTGATGGCGATCAAGGCGATGTCGTCGGGGCGCTGCGCGGCGAGGCCACGCAGATGGGTCACGAAGTCCACGGGATGCATCGGGTTCACAGGGGTTGTTCCTTGGTGTGCCAGGCCAGCGCGGCGGCATAGCCCGGCGGCGCGGACAGCGCCATCGCTTCGATGCCGGCCCACGCGGGCACGGCGCAGTCGACGGCGAGTGCGCCGTGGGCGTCGGGGTGAATGCCGATGCTTTGCAGGTGTTCGGCCATGCCGACGCCGGCGGCTTTCAACACAGCTTCCTTGCCGACCCAGCGTCGGTAGAAGGCGTGTGGCAGGTCGGCGTCGCTGCGGATCTCGCGCTGTTCGCGCGCAGTGAAGGCCATGGCGAGCAGCGCATCGGCGTCGGCCATGAGGTCGCGCGCGCAGGCTTCGATGTCGACGCCGACGCAGCGCACGCGCGCCGGGTCGGCCAGCGCGATGAGCGCGTGGTCGCCGGCGTGCGAGATGTTGAAGAGGGGCACGGCGTTGTCGCTGCCAGCTTCGACGAAGGGCTTGCCGTGTGCGTCGGCGCGCAGCGGCACGTCCGCCGGACGGCAGGCGAGGCGCTGCGCGATCAGGCGGCGCACGGCGGCGCGGGTGTGGGCGAAGCGCACGCGGTCGGCGCGGCGGGCAAAGCGATTCGCGCGTGCGCGTTCGTCGGGCGTGAGGTCGGACCAGGCATCGCCATCCTCTGCCGCGAGGTCCAGGTCCAGGCGGTGCAACGCGATGCCCGGCGGCAACGGGTCATGCCAGGGCACGAGCCGCATCGACGCCTCCTGCCGCCATCACCGCCGGCGCGAGGTGCCGCGCCAGCGCGGCCAGCACGGAGGTCTCGTGCTGGCGGATGAAGAAGTGGCCGCCCTCGAACCAGTCGAGCGTGAAGCGCGCATGCGCGGTCTCGGCGGCCCAGGCCTGCATGCGCCACGGCGCGATGTCGTCCTGGCGGCCGGCCAGCACATGCAGCGGCACGGGCAGCGGCGCAGGGTCGGCGTGCACGAAGCTGCGGCACAGGCGGTAGTCGGCGCCGAGGGTGTCGAGCGTCATGCGCAGCAGCTCGGGGCTGTCGAAGAGTTCGTCGGGCGTGCCACCCTGCTTGCGCAGGTCGGCGATGAGGGCCGCGTCGTCGGTGATGTCGAGAAAGCGGTCAGGGTCGCGCTGCGAAGGCGCCGCGCTGCCGGAGACGATCAGCGCATCCGGCAATGGCCGGTGCTGTTGCCGCTGGTGCTGCGCCATGCCCCAGGCCAGCAAGGCGCCCATGCTGTGGCCGAACAGCGCGTAGTGACCTCGCAGCACGCCTTCATGCTCGGTGCACAGCTGCGCGACCATGCGGTCGAAGTCGTCGACGAAGCGTTCGCCCAGGCGCCCGCCGCGGCCCGGCAGCTCGACCGGCACGACCTCGATCCAGCGCGGCAGCGCACGCCGCCAGCGCAGGTACATGGTGGCGCTGGCGCCCGCGCAGGGCAGGCACAGCAGGGGCAGCGAGGCCTGCATGCGCGTCAGGCGGAGGCGTTGTCGGGTTGCTGCTGCGACTGCTGCGCGGCCATCCAGTCGCGCAGCGACTTGGGGCGCATGTCGGTCCATTGGGCTTCGACGTAGTCGAGCACGGTCTTCTTGTCGCCCTTGACGCCGTCGACGGCGGTCCAGCCGCCGGGCACGGCCTTCCAGTGCGGCCAGATGGAGTACTGCGCTTCGTGGTTGACGAGCACGATGAAGGTCTCGTCCTCGCGGTCGAAACAGCTGGTAGACATGGGCGGTCCTCTTGGTAAGTGCAATGACGGGCAGGGTTTGCCCTTGCGATACAAGACGCGCCGCGAGGCCGGGTGTTTAGTCCTCTGTGCATGAAAGCCGCACACGGCTGCGCCTCGGCGAGGGCCGCTGTAGGAGCTGCGAAAAAAAGAGGAAGTCGGTCAGCGGGCCGCGTCTTCGGCGTCCGGCGAAGGGACGTCGTGCGCGGGCGGCACGCGGCCGACGAGCAGCCAGAGGCGGGCCGCCTCGGCATAGGTCTGGCGATGGGCGGGATCGGCGGCGAGCCATTGCGCGAGCTCGGCGCTCGCGGCGGCGTCGAGCTCGCCCTCGCCGGCGTGCTGGCGGCGAACCCACGCCCAGGCGGTCTGCCAGGTGGGGTCGCGTTGCGTGTCGTCGTTGCTGCTGCTGCTCATCGGCGGCCATCGTAGCGCCGATGCGGTGCGTCGGAAAACTCAGGCGGCTTGCACGAGGTAGCGGCAGCTTTCGAGTGCGGCGTCGGCGTCCTTGATCATGAAGTTCACGAGGGTGGCGGAGCAGCCCAGGCGCGTGGCGATCTCGCGCTGGGTCAGGCCACTGAGGCGGTTGAGTTCGAACGCGAGGCGGGTGCGCGCCGGCAGCGCTTCGAGCACGCGGTCGATGGCCACCAGCGCCTGCCGGCCGCCGAGCACGCGGTCGGGCGCGTCGTTGCTGCTGGGCGGGCTCACGAGCTCGACGTCGTCGCAGTAGGTGCGGTAGCTGGCCTCCACGGAATGGTGGCGGTGGTAGTCGACCGCCACGTTGCGCACCACCTGGCAGCAGTAACCGAGCGGCTTGCGGACATCGCGCACCGAAGCGCCGTCGGCGAGCTTCAGGTAGGCGTCCTGCAGCACTTCGTCTGCGAGGTCAGCGGTGCGGACGATCTTTTGCGCGACGCGCTGGAGCTGGGCACGGTTCGCGATGAAGACCTCCCCCAGCGTGGGCGCGGACGGGGAAAGCGACAGATCCATGGGTACTCCTGAAGTGTTCAAGGGCAAAGATGCAAATAAGAACTATTACCATTTAATGACGCAAGAAGGCCCTGTTTTTCCCGGTGGCGCCTTCTCGTCTCTCTCCCTGTCTAGACGTTCGAGCGGCCGAAACCGAGACACCTAAAATTCCGCCCCTTACATCGCACCCGTACCCATGAACATCGTCGTCAACGAAGAACTCAAAGCCTATATCGATCCCTTGACGCCGGAGGAGTACGAAGCCCTCGAACGCAGCATCCTCACCGAAGGCTGTCGCGACGCGCTGGTGCTGTGGGGCGACGTGCTGGTGGACGGCCACAACCGCTACGGCATCTGCCAGAAGCACGGCCTGCCCTTCCAGACCGTGCAGAACACGCGCTTCAAGACGCTGCAGGACGTGCACCTGTGGATGATCGACCAGCACCTGGGCCGCCGCAGCATCTCGGACTACCTGCGCGGCGTGCTGGCGCTGCGCAAGAAGGACATCGTGGACGAGCGCCGCGCCCGCAGCAGCGCCGCCACGCCGACCACCGCGACCACGGCGGACGACCCGCCCTTCGACGTCGACGACGCCCCCGCTTCGACCTCCACTCCCGCTTCCGACGAGGCCCTGCCGCCGCCCGTGCCGCTGAACAGCCGCGAGGCCATCGCCCGCGCCGCACGCCTGAGCAGCAGCCAGGTCGTGATGATCGAGAAGATCCAGAAGCAGGCCGCGCCCGAGCTGGTGGCGGCCGTGAAGTCGGGCGTGATCTCGATCAACACGGCCGCGGCCGTCGCCTCCCTGCCCGCCGAGGAGCAGGTGACAGCCGCCAACGCCGGCAAGGACGAGCTCAAGCAGGCCGCCAAGCGTGTGCGCGAGGCCAAGCGCAAGCCGCGCGAGGCCGCGCCCGAGACCGAAGAAGGTGCCGAACCCGCGGCGCTCGACGCCGTGCAGCAACTGCAACAGCGCGTGGCCGAGCTCACGGCCGAGAACGCGGACCTGCGCCGGCAAGTGGCCGAGCTGCAGGCCCAACTGGCGCACTGACGCCCCGGCGGGCGCCCTTCTCCCCGCCCGCCGCTTTCACCGCCCCCTCCCTGAAACCTCGCGCGCCGCACTGCGGCCCGCGAGGCTTTGTCGCGTCCGCGACCCACTGAAAACAGTTGTTCGTAATCTTGTGTTTTTATTTGCAACAAGTGTTATATTTTTGACGCCACCTCCAAACAAACACTTTAGTTCTCCCAGCCAGCGTTGCGATCGGCGTCTCCGTCCAACTTCTTACAGTGAGTGCTTAAGTTGCAAAAAGAACGGCGATGCCGCCCCCAATCGGTGTTTTCGATGCGGTTGAACGCAACACCCCACAGCGGCCGGCCGATGGGCACGGTGGTGCGGAGGCTGCATGACGGCCGTTAACACCGTTCCCAAAAGTCAACGCGCCCTGCTGAGCTACAGCGTCGAGGGGCTGCCGCACCGCGAAGAAGTGCTGCTCAAGTCGCTGATCCGGCTGCTCGACCACCGCACGCACCAGAACTGGTCATGGAAGGCCGAACAGGCCGACCTGCGGGTCGTCGGCGACCAGGTCGCCCTCGCAGCCGCCTCGCCCCAACCGGCGGTGCCCACGCTGACCGTCGCCCATGCCGACCCGCAACGCGGCCCTTTCCTGGCCCTGCCGCTGCACACCGATGCGCTGGAAGTGGTGCTCAACCGCCTCGGCGCGATGGTCGTCCACGCCCGCGGCCTGGGGCTGGCCATGACCGAGGTGCCGATCGGCGAGCACGAAGAATTCCGCATGCTGCGCTGGCCGCCCGCGGCCGTGCTCGAGGCGCCGATCCGCCTGCGGCTGGCCACGCTGATGTCCAACCGGCCGGCGTCGGTGCTGTCGCTGCAGCAGCGCTCGCCCGCCACGCGCCAGGAGTGCGCGGATTTCCTGGCCGACCTGCAGCGCGCCGGCCTGCTCGAACGCGCCGCACCACCCGGCGCGCTGGTGGCGGCCTCGGCCCCCGACAGCGTCTTTCCCGACAGCCGCTTCCCGGCACCCGCCCGCGACACCGTGCAGCCCGGCCTGCTCGCACGCATCAGGAACCGACTCGGCTTGCTGCCGTCAGGCCCTCAATGACCGTAGAACACAAGATCCTCTTCACCGGCACCATGGGCGCCGGCAAAACCACGGCCATCGCCGGCGTGAGCGAGATCCCGCCCGTGAGCACCGACGTGCGCAACAGCGACACCTCGGTCGCCAAGGCCACCACCACGGTCGGCCTGGACTACGGCGAACTCACGCTCGACAACGGCGAGAAGCTGCGCCTGTACGGCACGCCCGGCCAGATGCGCTTCGACTTCATGTGGCGCATCCTGGGGCGCGGCGCGCTCGGCGTGGTGATCCTGGTGGACAACAGCCGCCCCGATCCGCTGGCCGACCTGGACATCTACCTGGACGGCTTCGCCGAGCTCATCGCGCAGACCGCCTGCGTGGTGGCCGTGGGCCGCATGGAAACGCACCCGAGCCCCGGCATCGACGCCTACGCCCGGCGCATGGAAGCCAAGGGCGTCGTGTGCCCGGTGCTGCCGGCCAACGTCACCGATGCGCAGCAGGTCGTGCAACTGCTGGAACTGCTCCTGCTCCAGCTCGAGGTCTGAACGCAGGACGCCCCTCTTTTTCTCCTTTTCCTTCCATTCAGGCAGCAATGAACATCACTCCAAGAATCAGGCTTGCAGCGGAATCGGCCATCGACACCCTGATGCGGGAAATCAAGGGCGTGAAGGCCGTGGTGATCTCGACCGAAGACGGCCTGGAGCTGGCCGCGCGCGTCGAGAACACCGCGCAGGTCGCGCGCCTGTCGGCCATCGCCAGTTCGCTCGCCGCTTTGGGCGCCGTGGCCGGCGAGGAAAGCCAGCTGGGCCACTGCGACAACGTGGCGATCGAGGCCACGCACGGCCACATCCTGATGCTGCAGGCGCGGCATCCCGAGATGACGCTGATCGTGAGCGTGGTCACCAGCCGCGAAGCCATCATCGGCCAGGTCCTGTACTTCGCGAAACAGGCGACGCAGCTGCTGCAGCACGCCTGACGCCGGGCTTCGGCGCACCACACCCATTCGACACCGGCAGCCGCCCATCCCCTTCGCCCGGGTGGCCGCCGACTTTCAGGGGCGAGGACTAGGAAAGATTTCGATGGCAAATATCAAGCAATCCATGGACGAACTGATGACCTGCGACGGCGCCCTGTGCGCGGCGCTGGTCGATTCGAGCAGCGGCATGATCCTGGGCCAGATCGGCTCGGGCGTCGATCTCGAGGTGGCCGCCGCCGGCAACACCGAAGTGGTCCGCGCCAAGCTGCGCACCATGCGCGACCTCGGCCTGAACGACAGCATCGAAGACATGCTGATCACGCTCGGCAAGCAGTACCACATCATCCGCCCGATGCAGAAGAAGGAAGGCCTGTTCGTCTACCTGGTGCTGGACAAGACCAAGTCGAACCTGGCCATGGCGCGCCGCAAGACGCTCGACGTCGAACAAGGCATGACGGTCTGAGACGCCCGCCGCGTCCCGCGCGGCAGCTTCGCCGCGCGGACGCATCAGGCGCGCATCAAGCGCGCGTCAGCAACGTGTTCGACGGCAGCGTCTCGTCGAGCAGCTTGCGCGCCGTTTCCACGCCCGCCACCGGCAGCAGCGCCGCGTCGAGCAGGCCCACCTGCACCAGCACGCTCGCCTGGTCCCAGTAGATGTGCTCGTGGTAGAGCTTGTCGCCGCGGAACTTGATGACCGCGAGCAGCGGGATCTCCACGCGCTTTCCGGTGGGCGCCACGCCGGGCAGCATCCACGGGATCTCGGTGGTGTGGGTGAAGCAGAACAGCATCTCGTCGACCACCTGCGTCGCGCCCACGGTGCGCGAGATCGGCACCAGCGAGGTGTCGGGCGGATTGCTGTTGACGAAGTGGTTCGTATAGAACGCGTGCAGGTTCTTGTAGCCCACGCCGCCGGTCATGGTCGGGATGTGGTTGACGTAGGGCTCGGCCACCATCGTGCCCATGGTGTCGTCGACGTTGCGGGTGCCGAACTCGTACTCGCAGTGCTTGTCCCACAGCGCGGCCAGGTCGTAGTTCGGGCCGATGGCCGACTTCAGCGCGGCCACGCTGCGCTCGTGCGCCATGAGCGCCGAGGCACGGTGGAAGTGCTCGCCGCCCACGCGCGCAAAGGCGTGGTCGACGCCGGGGTACACGTGCACCTCGACGTTCGGCCGGCCGCGCAGCGTCTGCACGATGCGGTCGCGCGCCTCGGGCGGGCAGAAGCCGTCGAGCTCGGCCACGTGCAGCGCCAGCTTGCAGCGGATGCGGTCGGCCTCGTCGAGCGCGGCGTCGATGCCCACGCCGTAATAGCCCACGGCCACGTCGGCGTCGGTGCGGCAGGCCGCCAGGTAGGCGAGCTTGCCGCCCAGGCAGAAGCCGAGCACGCCGACCTTGCCGCCGGGCACCTCGGGGCGCTGGCGCAGCGCGGTGATGGCGGCCTGCATGTCCTGCATGCCGAGCGCTTCGTCGAACCCCTGGTACAGCGCGAAGGCGCGCTGCCAGTCGTCGGGCGTGTAGCCCAGCTGCACATCGGGCTCCTGGCGCCAGAACAGGTCGGGCACGAGCACCACGTAGCCTTCCTCGGCGTAGTAGTCGGCCACGTCGCGCATGGTCTTGTTGACGCCGAAGATTTCCTGCGCGAGCACCAGGCCCGGGCCGGTGCCGCCGCGCGGCAGGGCCAGGTAGGCGCCGAAGCTGCCGCTGCCGTCGGCGGCCTGGATGCGGATGTCTTGCGACGAAGAGGTGGATGCCTTGTTCTGCATGGGTGTGTGACTCCGTTCAATGCTCAAAGGTGGACGTGGGGAACCAGGGGCTCACTGTACGCATTCCGGATGGCGCGTCGTGACTTGGTAGTAGCCCGAGTGAAAAACCAGCGGCTCGCCGTCGAAGCGTTCGTAGCCTTCGACCTCGCCGATGAAGATCAGGTGGTCGCCGCCGTCGTACTGCCGCACGTTGCGGCACACGAAGCGCGCGAGCACGCCGTTGAGCAGCGGCACGCCGGCCGTGCCCTCGCAGCAGTCGACGCCGCCGAACTTGTCGGCCTGCGGTGTCGAGAACTGGCGCGACAGATGATGCTGCGGCGCGGCCAGCACGTTGATCGCGAAGTGGCTCGCGCCGGTGAAGTCGGCCACGCTGGGCGCCTGCCGCGCCAGGCTCCACAGCACCAGCGGCGGGTCGAGCGACACCGACGAGAACGAGTTGGCCGTCATGCCCACGCGGCGCCCGTCGAGCGCGCGCGTGGTGATCACGGTGACGCCGGTGCTGAACTGGCCGAGCGCCTTGCGGAAGTCGCGCCGGTCGAAGCGGTCGACCGCCGCCTCGCGCGCCTTGGCTTCGAGAAAGCGATCGGCCTCGGCCGCGTCGAACCACCAGGGTGCGAAGTTGCGCGGGTCGTCGAAGCCGTTGACCACCGCGCTCGCCACGGCCGGCCTGTGCGTGGCACTTTGCAGCAGCTTCTGCAGGTGCGGCGCGGGCGGCGTGAGCAGGCTGTGCGTCCAGTCGGTGGCCCAGCGCGCGTAGCCCTCCCAGTAGCGGTCGAAGGTCTGCTGCATCCACGCGGCATCGAACGGCGCGTCTCCATGTTCGAGGATGCGCTTGAGGTAGATGTCGGCCGCCTTGGCCGCGTTGTTCGAGCCCTGCCCCGTGATCGGGTCGTTGAGCACCACGGCGTCGGCAAGCCCCAGCACCTGGCGGCCGGAGGGCAGCGTGGCGACCGGGTGGCGCACCACGGGCGTGACGCGGCCACGCAGCACGCCGTGGTCGTCGGTGAGCTCGATGTGTTCGCAGCGCTCGGCCTCCCAGGGCAGGAAGGTGGCAAGGATCTGCTTGCTGCGCGCCAGGTGCTCCTGCGGCGTCTTCACGTCGGCCCAGCAGTCCATCTGGCCGCCCGGCACGCCTTCGAACACCATGATCTCGCACGGGCCGCTGGTGGTGAGCGCGGGGAACACGAAGTACTCGCCGACACCCGGAATGAGGTTGAAGCTCACGGCCGCGAACGGCTCGCGCGGGCGCATGCCCTTCACGTAGGTGAGCGCCAGCGCGCGCTGCGGCGCGTCGAAGGGCGAGCGCGCCGCGTCGCGCGGGAACAGCGCCGAGATCTCGCCCTTGCCGCTCGCGACGACCACGAGGTCGTGCGTGCGCGCGCAGTCTTCCAGCGTGTCGAGGTCCGCGTCCTGGTGCACGAGGCGCCCGCCGCGCGCTTCGAACAGCTGCATCCACGCAGAGATCTTCAGGCGCTGGTCGACCGACTGCGCAGGGCCGTCGAGCTTCGCCTCCCACGCGATGGCGCGGCTGCCCTCGGGGCTGCGCACCGACATGCCGATGCCCTCGAGCACCGGGCAGGTGTCGGTCCAGCTGTCGAGCCCCAGTTCGCGCTCGGTCTGCAGCGCGGTCTCGAACATGCACTGGCTGGACATCACCGGCCCGTCGAAGATCTCCTGCGCCGTGCGGTTCGCATACACCGTCACGGCGTACCCTTTGGCCCGCAGGCCCAGTGCGAGCTGCATGCCGGACTGGCCGGCGCCGACGATGGCCACGCGTCGTGTCATGCGCTGGCTCCGCCTACGCAGCCGCCGCGGCGGCCGCGCAGGTGTCGAGGTAGCGGTCGGCCTCCTGCGGGTCGGCGAACCACGGGAAGAAGGTGCGCGGATCGTCGAAGCCGTTGGCGATGGCGCTGGCCATCGGCGGCACGGCGCCGGCGCTGCCGAGCAGCTTGAGCACGTGCGGCGGCGGCGGTGCGAGCAGCATGTTGGTCCAGCGCGTGACCCACTGCGCGTAGCCGAACCAGTAGCGGTCGAAGGTCTGCTGCATCCACGGCGCATCGGCCGCACCCTCGCCGCGCGCCAGGATGCTTTTCAGGTACGTGTCGGCGCACTTGGCCGCGTTGTTCGAGCCCTGCCCCGTGATCGGGTCGTTGAGCACCACCACGTCGGCCAGGCCGAGCACCTTGCGGCCCGAAGGCAGCGTGGCGATGGGCTTGCGCACGGTGGGCGCGAAGCGTCCGGCGAGGATGCCGTTGTCGTCGGTGAGTTCGATGTCGGCGCAGCGCTCGGCCTCCCAGGGCGTGAAGGTGTCGAGGATCCACTTGCTGCGCGCCAGGTGCTCCTGCGGCGTCTTCACGTCGGCCCAGCAGTCCATCTGGCCGCCGGGCACGCCTTCGAACACCATGATCTCGCACGGGCCCGTGGTGGTCAGCGCCGGGAACACGAAGTACTCGCCCACGCCCGGAATGAGGTTGAAGCACACGGCCGAGTACGGCGTGCGCGGGCGCATGCCCTTCACGTAGGTGAGCGCCAGGGCGCGCTGCGGCTGGTCGTAGGTCGACTTGGCGGCGTCGCGCTCGAAGAGCTTGGAGATCTCGCCCTTGCCGCTGGCCACCAGCGTGAGGTCGTGGCTGCGGGTGCAGGCCTCGAGGTCGTCGATGCCGGCGTCCTTGAAGACCAGCTCGCCGCCCTTCTGCTGGAACAGCGCCATCCACGCCGGCACCTTCACGCGCTGGTCGACCGACTGCGCGCTCGAGTTCAGCCGCGCCGCCCATTCGATGGCCTTGGCGCCCTTCTGCTCGGGGTGCGGCACGGCGAAGCCGATGCCGTCCACCGTGGGGCAGTCGCTGGCCCAATGGTCGAGCCCGAGGTCGCGCTCGACCTGCAGCGCGGTGTGGAACATGCATTGGCTCGACATGACCTTGCCGTGGCGGATGTCCTCCGCCGTGCGGTTGCTGTACATGGTGACCTCGTAGCCTGCGTCCAGCAGACCGAGTCCCAGTTGCAGGCCCGACTGGCCCGCGCCGACGATGGCGATTCGCTTCATGGCTTGCTCCTTCTGTGTTGTCTCGTGGGGTGTTGTTGTGGATGCCGATCAGGGCACCATCAGGCGGGGAATGGCCGGCACGGCCTGCTCCGGGCCCATGGCGGAGTAGCCGCCGTCCACCGCGTAGTCGGCGCCGGTGACGAAGCTCGCGTGCTCGGAGCACAGGAACAGCACCACCTGCGCCACCTCGTCGGGGTCGCCGACGCGCCCCAGCAGGTGGTAGGGCGCGGCCACGCGGTCGGTGCGCGCGCGGTCGCCACCCGTCAGCTGGTCCATCACGGCCGACCAGGTCCAGCCCGGCGAGACGCTGTTCACGCGGATGCGGTCGGGTGCGAGGTCCATCGCCATGTTGCGCGTGAGCTGCGCCATCGCGGCCTTGCTCACGGGGTAGAGCCAGCGCCCGGTCTGGGCCACGCGCGACGAGATGCTGGTGAAGTTGACCACCGCCCCGCCGCCGGCCGCCACCATGTGCGGGTGCACCGCCTGCAGCATCGCGACGGCGCTGGCCACGTTCACGTTGAACGAGGTGAGCCAGTCGGCGCGCGGCGACTTGAAGCCGTCGTCCACGTACGAACACGCCAGGTTCACCAGAAAGTGCACGCCGCCGTGGCGGGTGGCGGCCTCGTCGACGCAGGCCTTCACCTGGGCGTCGTCGGTGATGTCGGTGCGCACGAAGCGCACCCCGGCGCCCAGCGCGTCGGCCAGCGGCTGGCCCTTGTCGGCGTCGATGTCGGCGATGACCACCTTCACGCCCGCCGCGTGGAAGGCGCGCACCACGCCGGCGCCTATCAATGTCGAACCACCCGTGACGATGGCGCTCTTGCCCTCGAGACCTTTGAACATGACGCTTGCTCTCCTCGGTTGAATCGCCGGTTCGGCGAATGGGCCAAAGGTAGAACGCAAGGCCTCGCCGGCCGATCCGGAAAACGCAGGCGCTGTCCCTGCCGCGCAGGTTTTTTCGGGGGGGTCCAAGGGACGGCCCGAATTGTGGGCTGGAAGGCTTTTTGCTACGGTCACTGCGCTTCCCTATGGAAACCGCCACCGCCCCACGGCTGCCGCTGCAGCGTTACCGTTTGTTCGAGAGCCACGACATGGACGAGGCGCGCGAGAGCGTGGCCCGCGTGTTCTGCCCCCACGGCCTCACGATGCTGCGCCCGCGCACCGAACTGGACGCCTGCCACCACAGCGCACGGCTGCACCGCGACGTGAGCCTCAATTACGTGCAGTACGGTCCCGGCGTCCAGATCGACCCGGGCTACCTGCAAGACTTCTTCTTGTTGCAGATTCCGTTGCGCGGCGGCGCCGACATCCGCTGCGGCGGCCAGCAGGTCGAGGCCACGCCGCGCGTCGCCTCGCTGCCCTCGCCCACCGAACTGCTGTCGATGCGCTGGGCCGACGACAGCCCGCACCTGATCGTGCGCATCGCGCGCGCGGCGCTGCTGTCGCGGCTCGAGGCTCTGCTGCAGGCGCCCGTGCGCCAGCACCTGGTGTTCGACCTCGGCGTGCCGCTGGACAACCCCGCGCTCGCGCCGCTGGTGCATTTCATCGACTACCTGCGGCTCACGCTCGATGCCGGCAATGCGCTGCAAGGCGGCGGGCGCCTGGCCGAGCATGCCGAGGAGTACCTGATGTCGAGCCTGCTGATGTCGGCGGGCCACAACCACTCGCGCGCCCTGGCCGGCGACGCGCAGCGCCACCTGTTGCCGCGTGCGGTGCGCAAGGCGCAGGAGTTCATGGCCGCGCACGCCGAGCAGCCGCTGTCGCTGGCCGACGTGTGCCGCGAGGCCGGCTGCAGCGCACGCGCCCTGCAGATCGCGTTCCGCCAGCATGCGGGCCAGGGGCCGATGGAGTTCCTGCGCGAGCTGCGGCTGGACCGGGTGCGCACCGAGCTGCAGGCCGCGTCCACGCAGACGGGCGTGCGCGACGTGGCGGAAAAATACGGTTTCCTTCATCTGGGCCATTTCGCCGCCCAGTACCGCGCACGCTTCGGCGAGCGGCCCTCGGACACCCGCGCGCGCCACGCACCGGCGGAACACTGACCCGGCGCGTCGGGCTCAGGCCCGGTCGCGGTGGTCGGCCTCGCCGTGCTTCCAGTAGCCCTTGGCGGTCAGGCGCGTGCGCGCCAGGCCCTGGTCGTTCAGGAAATGGGCGCGCAACGTGCGCACCACGCCCGACTCGCCCGCCAGCCAGATGTAACCGGGCCCCGCCGGCTGCGGCCGGTGCATCAGCTGTTGTTGAAGCGCCAGCCCCGGCTCGGCCGGATCGCCGGTGAGCCAGCAGGTGCGCAACACAGCCTGGCTGCGGATCTCCTGCACATCGGCCGCCGTGGGCACTTCGACATAGGTCTTGAGGCGGATCTCCGGCCCGAGGGTCGCGGCAATCGACTGGATCGCAGGCAGCGCGGTCGCGTCGCCGGCCAGCATCACCCAGCGCGCGTCGTCCGGGAGCGCGAAGCCGCCGTCGCGCGGCCCGGCGAAGCCGATGCGTTCGCCCGGCTGCGCCCGTGCCGCCCAGGCCGAGGCCGGGCCTTCATGGCCGCTGTCGCCATGCAGCACGAAGTCCAGCTCGAGCGTGGCGGCGACGCGGTCGATGCGGCGCAGGGTGTAGGCGCGCCCTTCGCCGCCGGGCACGAACACCTTCACCCAGGCGCCGGGTTGGTCGGCCGCCGCGTGGCGCAAGAAGGCGACGACGTCCGGCCCGCCGAGGGTGATGCGGCGCATGTGCGGCGTCACGAGGCGACACTGGAGGACATGGGCTTCCAGCCGCGTGCCACGCTCGGGCGGGGCCGCCGCACTCGGTTGCGGGGATTGGAAGGCAGAGGGCAACGCACGCGGCGCGTGGGCCTCGAAGGCATGGGCAGTCATGGTGTGTGTCTGTCGAAGATGGCGGATGCTTGAATGCGAGCATTTGCTCGGTCGCTTCTAGAATACGAGCCATCACTCGCATTGAAAACTCGCATTCGGAACGCCCGATGAAATCCCTTCCCCAGCCAAGAAAGGCGCCGCGCCAGGCGCGCTCCCAGCAGATGGTCGAGGTCATTTTGGAAGCCACGGCTCGCGTTCTGGGCGAGCGCGGCTATGCCGGCACCAACACCAACGTGGTGGCCGAACGCGCCGGCGTGAGCGTGGGTTCGCTCTACCAGTACTTCCCGAACAAGGACGCGCTGATCACGGCGCTGCACGAGCGGCACGCGGGGCAGATGTACGCGGTGATCGACGAGGTGCTGGCCGCCTCGCGCGCGCGCAGCCTGCGCGGGCGCGTGCAGGCCATGGTGCGCGCGCTGCTCGCGGCGCATGCGGTGTATCCCGAGCTGCATCGCGTGCTCGAAAAGGAATTTCCCTTCTTCGATGCGCCGCGCGAAGAGAGTGCGGCCGACCACGACATCTTCCGGCGCGTGCGCCAGCTGCTGGACGAGCACCGCCCCGAGCTCGCGCCGCGCAACCTCGACCTCGCCACCTGGGTGGTGCTGCAAATCATGGAGACGCTGGTGCATGCGGCCGTCATCGAGCCGCCCGCGCAGTTCGAGCCGGCCGCGCTCGAGGCCTCGATCGTCGATGCGCTCATGGGCTATCTCTGCGGCCCGGCCGGGCGCTAGGCAGTGGGATCTCATGCGTGAACCTCCAGGAAGACGGGGACAGACACGGAAACACGTCCCCTCCTGCGCATGACAAATGAAAAGGAAAAATGGGAAGCCCAACCGCGCACGCCCTGCACCGCGCGGCTCCAATCTGGCAAAGGTTGTGCGGGTACTGAGTGGATTCGGCCGCATCCGGCCTAGACTCCCCCGCATGAACGCCCAGCCCTTCCTCCACACCCTGACGTCCCGCCCCGGCGGTTGCACGCCTGCGTGGGCGTGGATGATAGCGGCGGCCCAGCAGACGCCCGCACATTCCTGAGCCCGGCGGTCCGCCTCTTTCCCCCTCTCTCTTTTCAGCGCAAACCATCGACCGCCGGGCACCTGCCCCGCGCGGCTGCGCCCCCGTCATCCGGGGTCGCGTTCGACTGGAGTGCGTCATGCATCATCATCAGGTTCAGCGGGAGCACGCCCTTCCCGGAGGCGGCGTCGCATCCAGCACGCCGTCCTTTCAATCCATCCTCGCCGTCACCGACCTGACGGCGCGCGGCAACCGCGCGGTCGAACGCGCCGCCCTGCTCGCGGCCGAACACGGCGCGCTGCTGAAGCTCGTGTACGCGCCCGCGGACCTGGCGCCGCTCGCGCACGCCGAGGCGGCGACCGCCCTCGCAGGGCTGGCCCGCGCCATAGCCTCGCGCTTCGATGTGCTGGTCAAGCAGGTCGCGGGGCCTGGCGGCGGTCTCGCGCAAATCGTGGACGAGGCGCGCTACGTCGACCTCGTGGTGCTGAGCCACGAACGCGACCGCTCGCCCGCCGCCTTCTTCACCGGCCAGCCCGTGGAGCGCCTGCTGCGGCAGCTGCGCTGCCCGGTGCTCGTGACGCGGCTCGACACGCGCCTGCGCTACAGCCGCATCCTCGTGGCCGTCGACTTCACGCCCGCCTCGCGCGAGCTCGTGAGCCTGGCCCACGGACTGGACCCCGACGCCGCGCTGGAGCTGTTCCACGCGCTCAACACGATGCACGAGAGCAAGCTGCGCTACGCCGAGGTGTCCGAGCACGCCATCAAGACCTACCGCCACGACAGCATGCGGCAGGCGCGCGAGCGGCTGTTCTCGCTCACCGACTCGTCGAGCGCGCGGCGCAACCGCGTGCTGTCGGCCATCGGCCGCGGCGACCCGGCGCGGCAGGCCACGGTGCAGCAGCAGCACGCGCGCGCCGAGCTGCTGGTGGTCGGCAAGCGCCGCGCCCATCCGCTGGCCGACTTCCTGTTCGGCAGCGTGGCGCAGCGCGTGCTGTGCTGGGCCACGGGCGACGTGCTGGTCGTGCCCGCGGACCGCCGCGCCGACACCCCGTCGCTCGTCATTTCGAGGAAGCTGCAAGATGTTCGCTGAAGACCCCCTCACCAAGTACCCGCTGCGCCAGTCGCTGCTGCCCGGCGCCGAAGGCCTGGCCGTCTTCGCCCAGCGCGGGCCGGTCGACTGGCTTTCGCGCCCCGACCAGTACGTGTTCATCTGCGAAGGACGCGGCGGCCGGATCTACGCGGCGAACGAGGCCGCGCTCGAAGAGGCCCAGCAGCTGATCCGGGACGCGCACGGCGACCAGGTCGTCTCGCGCGAACCCGAGATCCACACCTTCGTCGATCCCGCGCTCGACGCGGTGGTCGAGCCGATCATGTTCCTGCGCCTGAAGAGCCCGCGCGCCTACGCCACCGTGCTGCGCGACGAACTCGACCGACGCCGCGCGGACGTGAAGGAAGAAGACCTGCAGCGCCACGACGTCGTGATCCGCGCCGAGGTGCGGCTGGCCGACCTCATGGGTTACGCGAAGTCGGCGCTGGCGATGTCGAACGGCTCGGCGGTGATCTGGAACTGGCTGCTGCGCTACGGGATGGCCTGAGGGCTGCGGCCGGGCGCTTCCCCCTCCCACAAACCCGGTAGCCGGATTTCGGCCGGCGCGGCTAGATTTGCGGCATGGCCGACAACCCGTTGTTCCTCTTCTTCACGATGACCGAGAAATTCTCGGATCACCTGAACGCGACCGGCGCCTATCCGGAAAAGTTCGTGCTGAACCTTGCGCAGCACGGCACCTATCTGCGCGACGTGGCGCTCTTCAATGCGGGCCGCCAGCGCCCCCTGGACCCGGCCTTGCACATGGGCATCCGCATCGAGATCGATGCGGCCTCGCCGGGCGTGATGGTGGCCTCCGACGGCACGCAGGTCTTGCTGCTGGGGTAGCGCTGCGCCTGAACTCGCGCAACCTGGGAAGGCGCGAACCGGTCAATGACCGGACAGGGCGCCCGATCAAAACCGGCGCACCGCCAGGCAAAGGCGGCTGACGAGATCCTCCGCAGAATCGGACTCCCCTCGGAGCGACGCGCATCGCCAAGCGTCGATCGAAGTCCAAATGAATCTGAATCTGGGAACTGCTGCGTTCTTCACGGCGCTGGCGGAGTTTGTCCTTGCCGCCGGCATGCTGGCGCTGTGGGCGAAGGGACGCGCGCGCTATCTGCTGGTCTGGGGCGTCGGCTTCCTTGTCTTCGGGATCGGCGCCTTGCTGCTCATCCTGCGGGACAGGATTCCCGACTTCTTCTCCATCCTCCTCGGGAATTTCCTCACGACACTGAGTTCGGTCCTGTTCTACGTGGGCATCTGCCTGTTCTTCGACCGGCGCCGCGCGTGGCTGCCCTGGATGGCTGGGGTACTGGCCGTGGAAGTGGCCTTGCTGGCCTGCTTCTCCTATGTCACGTACGACACCTCGGCGCGTGTCTACGTGTACGGCGCGGCCCAGTCCGTGGTCGCCCTGATGACCCTTCAGGCACTGTGCACGATGGGTCGTGGGCGCGGGGGAAACAGCAACCCCGAAGTGGTCGTCGTCGCCTTGCTGGCGTTGCTGGTCCATGGGGCACGCCTGGTCGGAACGCCCTTCTTTCCCGTGCCACAGGATTTTCTGGCGTCGGGCAATTTCCAGACCCTGCTGGCCTTCGGCTTGAAATTGACCCACATCGGCTACGCGCTCGCGTTCGGCAACATGCACGCCGCCGCCTTGCATGCCGATCTGCGCGCGGCCCTTGCCCACATCGAGGCCAAGGCCCATCAGAAAGTCGAGATCCTGGGCTACATCGGCCACGACCTGCGCGCACCGCTTGCGACGATCGGCGGGTACGCGTCTCTCCTGCTCGCCGATGCGCACGACACGCAGCGCAAGCATCTGCTGACCATCCAGCGCAGCGTCAAGTACCAGCTCCACCTGATCGACGAACTGCTGGAGTACGCCAAGGCAGAGCTGCAACCGCTGACGGTCCACCCCGTCACCACCGACCTGCCGCGCCTGCTGGACGACATTTCCGACTACGCCGTCGCTCTGTGCGCGCAGCGGAACAACCGCTTTCGCTACCGCCCTTCCGAGCGAATGCCCCGAGAGATCGGCCTGGACGGAAAGCGCATGCAGCAAGTGCTGCTGAACCTGCTGTCCAACGCCGCCAAGTTCACGCGCGACGGTGTGGTGACCTTGTCGGTCACGGCCCGGCCCCAAGGGCGCGCCTGTGTCTTGAGCTTCGCGGTCAGTGACACCGGGATCGGCATCGACATGAGCCGCAACGTCGACATCTTCGGCGCCTTCCAGCAGATGCACCCCGCGAGCGGCAGCACGGGATTGGGCCTGTTCATCGCACAGCGCATCGTCTCGGCCATGGGCGGAACGCTGGGCGTGGCCAGCGTGGCCGGTCAGGGTGCGACGTTCTCCTTCACGCTGTCGGTGCCGGTCGATGCCTCCGAAGCGGACTGGCCCGTCGTCGCGCAGCGGGAGACCGCGCCTGGCGAGCCATCACCGGCGCCCGCGATGCCCCGAGATGCCATGCCGGAGGATCGCGCCCTGGACGAACTTGCCAGCCTGGCGCTTCAGGGCCGCGTCACGGACATCGAGCACTGGATCGAACGCCACGCCGACGAGGCCGCCTACGCGCCGTTCATGGCCCTGTTGCTTGACCTGCTGGAGCGGTTGGACTTGCGCGGGATTCACGCGTTGGTGAATCGCCTCGCCAAGTCCTAGATGTGCAGCGCCGCCAGCGCGCCGATCGCCACGCCTGCGACGGCCACACCATACATGGCGCGCTCCAGCCATTTCTTCCGGGTGAGCAGCGCAATGGCAGCCAGCGCGATGGAGACCTGCAGCACGGTGGTGGCCTGCGCCCAGCGATGGTGCTGGTGCATCTGGGTCTCGGACTGCGCGTCCCAGCGGCTGGCCTCGTCCTCCAGCTTCTTGGCGGCCGCCTGGATCTCGGTCTTCTCCTGCTCGTAGCGAGTGACCTTCACCTGCCAGCCCTGGCGGCGGCCGTCGTCGGTGGCGGTGTCGCGTGCGAACTCCGCCAGCGCCTGCTTGGTGCTCTTCGACTGGAAGTAATTCCACTGGTTCGAGGCCTCGGTCTTCTTGATGGCCGCGTTGTTCTTGTAGAGGCCGGCATTGGCCTGCGTGGCCCCGCCCATGTACGCGAAGATCGCGCCCGCCGTCGCAATGGCCGCGGTGCTCACGGCGATCTTTCCTGTCGTGCTCATGCCCTTGCCTGAGGAGGCTGCATCACCGTGGCCGTGGTCGTGGCCGCCGGAGGTGGCATGTTCGAGTTCGTGATCGTGCGGACCATGCACGTGAAAGCCGTGTCCTGACATGAAGTTCTTCTTGGCGTGGTTGTTGGAAATCTTGAGGGCGCGCGAGTATGCCCGGACTTCACGTGTTGATGGCTCGGTGAAAGTCCTGTCGGCCCTGCGGATGCGCAGGGCGCGCAGGCAACCGCCGGGAGCGCGTGGCTGCGCTCCGGAAACGCGCTGCGCTCAGGTCAACCGCGCGTGCGTGCGAGCCGGGCCTGGCAGCAGATCACTGATGCCAGGCCCGGCAGATTCGCAGGGATCGACGTTCCCGATGTCAGTCGCGATCCTCGTAGTAGCGGCGGTGCTGCTCGCGCTCCCATTGCCGACGACGCCATTCACGGCGCTCTGCGCGGCGTTCCTCCCAGCGTTGCGCGCGACGTTCTTCCCAACGGGATTCAGGCTCGTAGTAGACAGGTGCCGGGGCGGAGTAGACCGGCTGCGCAGGCTGGTAGTAGGTCGGGGCTGGCCTCGAATAGACAGGCGCCGGCTCGTAGTAGACCGGTGCGGGCTCGCTCACGACCACGCCAGGCAGGTTGACGCCAATGGACCAACTGGTGGCCGCACTGGCCGATGCAGCGGTGAACAAGGCTGCGGCAGCAACGAGACCTGCGAAACCCAGCTTGAGAGTGGCTCGGGGAAAAGTCATTTCATCTCCTGGAGGGCGAGAAATAGCCCTGATGCACAACCAACGCCTGGCCTTGCGGCGCCGCGTACATCGCCACGGTGAAGAACGTTCCCAAATGTCACGCTGCCGGCTGGTAGTGGTGGGGTTAGCCGGAATCCCTGGAACAAGTGCCCATCCACGCCCAAGCCCCGGAGCAAAACAAAAAGCCCCAGTAGCAAAACTGCTACTGGGGCTTGTGTTTGGCGGAGTGGACGGGACTCGAACCCGCGACCCCCGGCGTGACAGGCCGGTATTCTAACCAACTGAACTACCACTCCTGGTAGACAACGTTCGTTCCTTGCGGAACCGAGTGTTGACGACTCGTGCCGACTTCACCGAAGTGAAACTGGCGACCCTACGGGGATTCGAACCCCGGTAGCCACCGTGAAAGGGTGGTGTCCTAGGCCTCTAGACGATAGGGTCAAAACCTTGGACGTGCTGCGATCAGCATCTCTAACCTACTCGACACTTTGATGGTGGAGGTAAACGGG
>Ga0209676_1000289_pt1 | contig 103078 bp, 98 predicted proteins | sample AraplaCvi_mLB_r2_FD_184282 | JGI IMG/M metagenome (GOLD analysis project Ga0209676, IMG submission 184282) | Arabidopsis root microbial communities from North Carolina, USA - plate scrape MF_Cvi_mLB_r2 (SPAdes) (version 2) | ecosystem: Host-associated > Plants > Roots > Endosphere | place: USA...
ATTTCGGTCAGGTATCGCGACAGGCCGCCGTCCGGCGACATCACCGATAGAGAATTCACGGCCATCTTACTCATATCCCCTTGCGTGCGGATCCGCTCGCCGTTCGCGCGCGATCATCCCCCACACGAGAGGATAGATAGTTCGCGATGCGGCGGTTGGAAGGGTGGTAACGCATTTGTAATGTCCGAGTTCACGGCTGGGATATTGTACAAATCGGGCGCCAGTTTGATCGCGGTGTTCCGTTAGGCCACTCTCTGCGAAATCGAGGGGAGTCGCGTCGCCATGATCCGTTTTGTTCTCCGCATCCTGATCGCCGCCGCCGGCCTGTGGCTGTCGGACCGCCTGATCCCCGGCGTGGTCGCCAAGGGCTGGACGACCCTGCTCATCGCCGGCTTCCTGCTGGGGCTCGTCAACGCCTTCGTCCGGCCGATCGTGACGATCCTGACCTTCCCCTTCACCGTCGTGACGCTGGGCCTGTTCCTGCTGGTGGTGAACGCGGCGATGATCGGCCTGGTGTCCATGTTCGTGCCGGGCATGGAGGTCCACGGCCTGTGGGCCGGCGTGCAGGCGGCGATCGTCACCGGCATCGTCAGCTGGATCGGCCAGGTGCTGCTGGGGGACGCCAAGCGGGAGCGGGAGTAGCCGCTTTCCGTTTCCCCGGCGAAAGCCGGGGGCGCCCCAACGGCACACTGTACGCTTTCGCGCATCGGCGTAACCTCGGTCTCCGGGAGGAAGCCGAGATGAAGATCACCGGCGTCAATCACCTGGCCCTGGTCTGCCGCGACATGGCCGAGACGGTGACGTTCTATACCGAGGTGCTGCAGATGCCCCTCGTGAAGACCGTGGCCCTGCCGGACGGCGGCCAGCACTTCTTCTTCGACTGTGGCGGCGGGTCTTGCCTGGCCTTCTTCTGGTGGCCCGAGACGCCGCCGGCCGCGCCGGGGATCGCCTCGGTCCGGTCGTTCCCGGCCGACTCCAAGACCGCCGTCGGCTCGATGAACCATATCGCCTTCAACGTCGACGAGGCCGATCTGGAAGCCTGCCTGGAGCGCCTGCAGGCCGCCGGGGTCCCGGCCTTCCCGATGGTGGTCAATCACGACGACAGCGAGATGGGCGTCGCTCGTCAGCGGCACCCGGGCGTCTTCGTCCGCTCGGTCTACTTCACCGACCCCAACGGGATCATGATGGAGCTGGCCGCCTTCACCCGCGACTTCGGGCCCGGGGACGTGCGACATGAACCGGCAGGAGCCTCGAAGCCGCTGGTGACCGCCTGATGCCGCGCCTGCGCGAAATCCCGCGTGGCGAGGTCGCCGACAAGGGGACGCTGAAGCTCTACGACCTGCTGTTCGGCGACCGCGATCCGGTAGCCCAGCCCGGCACGGCCACCGGCACGCGCGGCGATTGGTGGACGGTGTTCGCCGGCAGTCCCGACGTGCTGCGCCATGCCGCCCAGGGCTTCGCTCTCTATCGCGACCCGGCCCGCAAGATCGATCCGGTGCTGCGCGAGCTGGCCCAGACCCGGGCCGGGTGGACACGGGGCAGCCAGTTCGTGTTCTCCCAGCACTGCAAGTCGCTGCGCGGTCTGGGCGTGTCGGAGGCCAAGATCGCCGCCGTGCCGCACTGGCAGGTGTCGGACGTGTTCGACGCGCACGAGCGGGCGGTGCTGGCCTATGCCGACGGCCTGGTGCTGGACGGCGGCCGGATCGCCGATGGGGTGTTCAGCGCCTTGAAGGCCTTCCTCAGCGACGAGCAGATCCTGGAGCTGACCTACATCACCTGCCTTTACGAGATGCACGCGGTGATGAGCCGAGCCCTGCGCACCGAGTTCGACGACCGCGACGAACCGATCGTCGAGGTCGCCGCCCCCGAGGATTTCGCAGCCCGGGATTTCATGGATACCGGGCGCTGAATGCTCGGTTCCATCAAAAGTAGATAAGCACAGTAAACACCCGCACAAACACTGTGACGGCGTCGTGAAGTTTTCGCGAAATGCACTGTCGCAAGCTGCGCCATTAGGACGTCGTTAGCCGAGGAAATGGTCCCTCCCGCTCGCAAGTGGAGGCGTACCCATGTTCACCCTGAGGGACACCGTTTCTTCCCTGACGCCGGCGCGCCAGGACGATCTGGGCAAGGCCCTGTACGAGCGGTTCCGCGAGGAGCCCGACACCCTGATCGTGCCGGTTCTCGACGCCGACGATCGCCCGATCGGCATCGTCGAACGCAACGCCTTCTTCCTGCGCATGGCCGCCGAATATGGCCGCGCCCTCTACGCCAATCGTCCGATCTCCAGCCTGATGGACTGCGAGCCCCTGGTCGTCGACGCCGACACCGAGCTGGCCGAGTTCACCACCGACAGCCTGTCGTACCGCGCCTCGGACCTGCTGCGCGGCTTCATTGTCACCGAGGACGGGCGCTATCTGGGTGTCGGCACGGTGCTGGGCCTGCTTCAGGCCTCGAACGAGACCAACCGTCGGGGCGTGGCCCAGATCGCCCGCCTGGCCCACTACGACCCGCTGACCGACCTGCCCAACCGGGTGCTGTTCCAGAAGCACCTGGCCGAGGCCCTGGCCCGGCGGGCGCGCAAGGGCGATCAGCTGGCGGTGCACTTCATCGACCTGGACCGCTTCAAGACCGTCAACGACACCCTGGGGCACCCGCTGGGCGACGCCCTGCTGCGCGAGGCCGCCGAGCGTCTGCGCGGCTGCGTGCGTGAAGGCGACACCGTGGCCCGCCTGGGCGGCGACGAATTCGCCGTGGTCCAGACCGGGCTCGAAGGCATGACGGGCGCGACCCGCCTGGCCAGCCGCATCGTCGAGGCCATGGCTGCCCCGTTCGACCTGCAAGGCCACCAGGTGGTGATCGGCGCCAGCGTCGGCGTCTCGGCCGCCCCTTCCGACGGTCAGGATGCGGACGAGCTGCTGAAGAAAGCCGACATGGCCCTGTACCGCGCCAAGGCCGACGGCCGCGGCGCCTTCCACTTCTTCGAACGCGCCATGGACGAGCAGCTGCAGGCCCGCCGGGCCCTGGAGCTGGACCTGCGCCGCGCCCTGGCGGCTGGCGAGTTCGAGCTGTTCTACCAGCCGCTTTATCACCTGGACGACGAGCGGGTGACGGGGTGCGAGGCCCTGCTGCGCTGGCGCCATCCCGAGCGGGGCATGGTCTCGCCGGCCGACTTCATTCCGCTGGCCGAGGAGATCGGCCTGATCGTCCAGCTGGGCGAATGGGTGCTGCGCGCCGCCTGCGCCGAGGCCGCCAACTGGCCCGATCACGTGCGCTTGGCGGTGAACCTGTCGCCGGCCCAGTTCCGCGACCGGGGCCTGGTGCGCACCGTCGTATCGGCCCTGGCCGCCTCGGGCCTGCCGGCCCAGCGCCTGGAGCTGGAGATCACCGAGTCGGTGCTGCTCCAGGACAGCGCCGCCAACATGACCATGCTGCACGACCTCAAGGCCCTGGGCGTGCGCATCTCGATGGACGACTTCGGCACGGGCTACAGCTCGCTGAGCTATCTGCGCAGCTTCCCGTTCGACAAGATCAAGATCGACCAGACCTTCGTGCGCGATATCCTCGACGACAGCGACGCCATGGCCATCATCAAGGCCGTGCTGGACCTGGGTTCGTCCATGGGCATCGTCACCACGGCCGAGGGCGTCGAGACCCTGGAACAGCTGAACGCCCTGCGCGGCCAGGGCTGCGCCGAGATTCAGGGCTACTTCATCAGCCGCCCGGCCCCGGCGGCGGAGATCGCGAGGATGCTGGGGATCGACCACAAGATCCAGACGGCGGCGCCTACTGTTACCTTCTCCCAGAGGGAGAAGGAGGGGCCCACGCCGCAGGCGTGGGAGGATGAGGGGTTAAGCCTCAAACGGAGTGCCGGCACGCCGGCTGACGGTGTAACCCCTCACCCCAACCCTCTCCCTATGGGAGAGGGAGCTGCTTACGCCACCCGCTTCAGCGCCGCGCCCAGGTCCTCGACCATCTCCGGCGTGGTCGCCCACGAGCACATGAAGCGCACGGTCCCGTCCAGGAAGCGGTAGACGAACCAGCCCTCGCCGCGCAGGCGCTCCAGGGTCGGCTCGTCCATCTCGACGAAGATCCCGTTGGCCTCGACCGGATGCTTGATCGGGAAAGGCATCAGCTCGGCCAGCTTCCGGGCCATGGCGTTGGCGTGCGCCGCTCGCGCCGCCCACGGTCCCGTCCCGCCATCCTCGCCCAGCAGGCCCAGCCACGGCGCCGCCAGGAAGCGGCCCTTCGACACCAGCTGGCCGGCGTGCTTCAGCCGCGCGTCCAGGCGGCGGGCGTGGTCGGGATTGAGGAACACCACGGCCTCGGTCGGGGTCGAGCCGGCCTTGGTGCCTCCCATCACCAGGATGTCGACGCCCATCTTCGCCACGCTCCTCAGGTCGAAGCCGGCGGCGACGGCGTTGGCCAGGCGGGCGCCGTCCAGGTGCACGCCATAGCCCTTGGCCTTCACCGGCGCCACCAGCGACCGGAGGTGTTCCTCGGAATAGACCGTGCCGTACTCGGTGGCGGTGGTCAGCGACAGGGCGTTGGCCGGCTGGTTGTACGAGACCTCGGGCCGCGCCAGGGCCGCCTCCAGGCCGGAGAGCTCGATCTTGCCCGACGCGCCGGAGAGGCCGATCAGGCCCACGCCCTGGCCGAAGAAGCCCGGAGCGCCGGTCTCGTCGGTGCAGATGTGGGCGTGCTCGTGGGCCAGCACCGCCTCGTGCGGCTGGGCGAGCAGGGTCAGGGCGAAGGCGTTGGCCGCCGTGCCCGAGGCGGTGAACCGCACCTGGGCGTCGGCGTCCAGCAGGCCGCGGATGCGGTCGGCGGCGGCCTTGCTGACATGGTCCGTGCCATAGCCCGAGGCGGTCCCGGCATTGGCCGTGGCCAGGGCCTCCATCACCTCGGGCATGGCGCCGGCGACGTTGTCGGACGCGAAATCGTAGCGGGCCATGCGGCGCGGACTCCTGGAAACGGACCGCGTCGGGATGCCATGGCGGAGGCTGCGGCGTCTACAGCGCCCGCGCCCATTCCCGTACGTCCGCCACGAAGAGTTCGGGCTCCTCCATCGCGGCGAAGTGGCCACCGCGAGGCTGGTCGGTCCAGCGCGTGATGTTGTAGGCGCGATCGGCCCACGAGCGGGGCGGGGGCTTGTAGATGCTCTCGCCGGGGAAGTTGGCGAAGGCGGTCGGGGTCTCGCAACGCTGGCCATCGGCCAGCACGGGGCCGCCTTCCTCCAGCAGGGCGCGGTAATACCAGGCGCCGGTCGTGAAGCTGCCGGTCATCACATAGAGCATGACGTTGGTCAGCAGCTGGTCGCGGCTGAAGACCTGCCCGAACGGCCTGGTCGAAAGGTCGGCCCAGTCATGGAAGCGCTCCAGGATCCAGGCGGCCTGGCCGACGGGATTGTTGGCGCCCAGCCAGGCGACGGACTGCGGCTTACTCGCTTGCAAGCGAAAGTAGGCGCCGTAGGCGTCCATCTGCGCGCCGAAGCCGGTAATCCAGGCGATCTCCTCGGGCGTGGTCGGCGGGCCGGCGGGACGCAAGCCGATCATGTTCAGGTGGATGGCCTTCACATGCGCGACGTGGTCCAGGCCCAGCCACGAGGTGACCAGCCCGCCCCAGTCGCCGCCCTGGGCGAGATAGGTCCCGTAGCCCAGCTCGCGGGTCATCAGGGTGTCGAAGATTTGCGCCGTCGCCCTCTGGCCCAGCGGCCGCTTGGGCTTTCCGGAGAAGCCGAAGCCCGGCAGCGACGGGATGACCACGTCGAACGCATCGGCCGGATCGCCGCCGTGGCGCGAGGGAAAGGCCAGGGGCTCGATCGCGTCCCAGAACTCGAAGTGCGACCCCGGCCAGCCATGGCTGATCAGCAGCGGGCGTTTTCCTTCCGCCTCGCCGACCACATGGACGAAGTGGATATCGAGGCCTTCGATGGTCGCCGTGAACTGCGGAAAGCGGTTGAGGTTGGCCTGGGCGGCGGCGATGTCGAAACTGTCAGTCCAGTGGGCGCACAGGTCCTTCAGGAAGTCCGCGTCGCAGCCATACCCCCAGCCGCCGCCCTCCGGCGCCTGCGGGAAGTCGTAGGCGCGGACCTGGGCCAGCACCTTGTCGATCTGCGCCTGGCTCCACTCCACCCTGAACGGTGTCGGCATCGCGGCCTCCCTGTTTTGGAAGCAGCGTCCGCTCGTTTACGCGGGGGCGGTCAAGCCGTGGCGAACCTCATCCGCACCTTCGGCCACAGCATGTTCACCGCCAGGCCGGTCAGCACCAGGGCGGCGGCGATCAGCTTCCAGGCCGGCAGGCCCTCGCCCAGCAGCAGGGCCGAGGCGCCCATGCCAAACACCGGGACCAGCAGGGCCATCGGGGTGATGGTGGCGGCCGGGTGGCGCGCCAGCAGCCAGCCCCAGGCGGCGTAGCCGAACATGGTGTTGCCCACCGCCTGCCAGGCGACAGCCAGCCAGGTCAGGGCGTCGGCATGGGTCACGCCCCGAACGATGGCCGGCCAGCCTTCCAGCCACAGCGACATCAGGAACAGCGGCGGGATCGAGAACAGGCTGGCCCAGACGACATAGGCCAGCATGTTCACCGCGCCGGCCTGGCGCGCAACGATGTTTCCGCCCGACCAGCTCAGCGCTGCCAGCAGCACCAGCAGCACGCCCAGCGGCGTCGCGGCGCCGCCGCCGTGGGCGGCGATCAGCACGATGCCCGAGGCCGCCAGCAGCAGGGCGACGATCTGGAAGCCCTGCACCCGCTCCCTGCTGATCCGCATGGCCAGGCCGATGGTGAAGAACACCTGGGTCTGCACGACCAGCGAGGCCAGGCCCGGCGAGATGTGGCCCTTCATGGCGACGAACAGCAGGCCAAACTGGCCGGCCCCGATCAGCACGCCATAGGCGGCCAGGTTCTTCCAAGGCACGGCCGGGCGCTTCACGAAGAAGGCCATCGGGACCAGAACCAGGCAGAAGCGCAGGGTGGCGAACAGCAGCGGCGGCAAGTGGTCCAGGCCGATGCGGATGACCACGAAATTGGTGCCCCACACCGCGACCACGGCCAGGGCCAGCAGGAAGTGGCGCAAGGGCAGGGGGGCGTGGGACATGGCCGGTTCCGATTGCGAGCGGGGACTGGCTTCCGGACTTGAGCCCTCGCGCCGGGCGGGGCAATCGAAACATTGTCCCTATGACAATGCTTTGGACAGGGGCTGCGGCTTCAGCGCGCCCCGATCCCCAGGCCCTTGGTCAAGGTGGTCAGGGCCAGGGCCCGCAGCGCCACCGGGTCGATGCTCGGGGCCAGCTTGCCGGCCAGCTGCAGCATCAGCATGCCGTGCAGGTTGGACCAGAACAGGTGGCCGATCAGTTCGGCGTCGCCCTCGACCAGCCCGGCCTGGATCATCGCCTCGACGTGGACCGTCATGGTCCGGCGAGCGCGGGCGATGGCGGCCTGCAGTTCGGGATAGTCGTCCTCGGTCGGCTGGCTGAGGTCGAACATCAGGCGATAGGCCTGGGGCTCGGCCAGGGCGAAGTCTATGTAGGCCTGACCGGCGTTGCGCGAGCGGCCCAGCGGGTCAGCCGGCGCGGCCATGGCCGTCTCCAGCCGCGCGGCGAAGCGGGCGAAGGCGGCGGCGCGGACGGCGGCCAGGATGGCGTCCTTGTCCTTGAAGTAGCGGTAGGGGGTCATCGGGCTGACGCCCAAGGCCTGGGCCAGCTCGCGCATGGTCACCGCCGCGATGCCGCGCTCGGCGAACAGCTTTTCAGCCGCCTTGCACAGGCGGTCCCGGAAGGCTTCGACGTCTTCGGGCGACAGGACGCGGGGCAAACGAGAATCCCAATTGACTCGGCAATTTGCTTACAACATAAATTTACACCGTAAACAATAAAGCCTTGGGAGATGAGATCATGGACGGCGATGCGCGTATCAATCCGTTTCTCTCGGGCAACTTCGCCCCGGTGCGCAGCGAGGACGATTTCACGTTGCCGGTGACCGGCGTCCTGCCGGCGGGCCTGAAGGGCACGCTCTATCGCAACGGCCCCAATCCGCAGTTCGACCCGCGCGACGCCAACTATCACTGGTTCGTCGGCGACGGCATGCTGCACGCCTTCACCGTGGCGGACGGCCAGGTGCGCTATCGCAATCGCTGGGTGCGCACCAACAAGTGGACCCTGGAGAACGAGGCCGGCCACGCGCTGTGGGGCAGCTGGGGCAACCCGATGACGACCGACCCGTCGGTGCTGGGCGTGGTCAGCGATGGCGTGGCCAATACCAACATCATCCAGCACGGCGGCCGCCTGCTGGCGCTGGAAGAGGCTCACGCCCCCCACGAGATGACCGGCCCGGACCTGGGCACGATCGGCAAGTACGACCTGGGCGGCAAGGTCACCGCCCACCCCAAGGCCTGCCCGATCACCGGCGAGCTTGTCTTCTTCGCCTATGCCGACGATCCGATGCCGCTGTCGAACAAGATCAGCTGGGGCCTGGCCGACAAGGACGGTCGCTTGCTCAAGCGTGAGACCTTCGAGGCGCCGTACTGCTCGATGATCCACGACTGCATCGTCACCGAGCATTACATCGTCATCCCGGTCCTGCCGCTGACGGGCAGCCTGCCGCGCGCCATGGGCGGCAAGCCCGTCTTCGCCTGGGAGCCCGAAGTCGGCGGCCATCTGGCGGTGATCCGGCGCGATACGGGCGTCGCCAGCCTGCGTTGGATCGAGGTCCCCGCCTGCTACGTCTTCCACGTCATGAACGCGTTCGAGCCAGACCAGGGCGAGACGATCGTCGCCGACGTCATGCGCTATGCGTCCGCGCCGCTGTTCCCCAACGCCGACGGGACCAAGGGCGAGAACGCGGCCGCCTATCTGACGCGCTGGACGATCGACCTGGCGGCCGGCGCGGTGACCGAGGCCCCGCTGGACGACACGGCCGGCGAGTTCCCCCGCTTCGACGAGCGCTTCGCCGGCATGGGCTATCGTCACGGCTGGTTCGTCGGCCAGAGCCTCAAGCCCGGCGACTTCCGCTCCAACATCGTGGTCCATGTCGACCTGGTCGACGGAACGAAGCATAGCTGGACTGTTCCGCCGGGCGACGCGATCGGCGAGGCGGTATTCACCCACGCCGGACCCGATGCGGCCGAGGGCGAGGGCTGGCTGACGGCGGTGATCTACCGCCAGGCCGAGGATGTCTCGGACTTCGTGGTCTTCGACGCCCAGAAGGTCGAGCAAGGTCCGATCGCCAGCGCCCGGGTTCCGCGCCGTGTGCCGTTCGGCTTCCACGGCCAGTGGGTGAATTCGTGACAATTCAAACAATTGTTTGACTTGCCGGGCCGTCGGAGGCCTACTCCCGCCGAACCAACCGGGAGGCTCCGATGGCCTGGGATTTTCTCGTCGCCAAGTCCGACCTGCGCCGCACCGAATTCCGCGAGGTCGAGGCGCCGCCGCTGGAGGACGGGCAGGTCCGCCTGGCCATCGAAAGCTTCGCCCTGACGGCCAACAACATCACCTACGCCGTGTTCGGCGAGGCGATGAAGTATTGGGACTTCTTCCCCGCGCCGGAAGGCTTCGGTCGCGTGCCGGTCTGGGGTCACGCCCATGTCGAGGCCTCGGCGCATCCGGAAATCGCGGTCGGCCAGCGCTTCTATGGCTACTGGCCGATGTCGACGCATCTGGCCGTGCAGGCCAAGGTCGGCAAGACCGGTTTCACCGACGTCTCGCCGCATCGCCAGCACCTGGCGGTGGTCTACAACCAATACCAGGCCGTCGGCGCCGATGACGGATTGGAGGCGCACAAGGCGCTGCTGCAGCCGCTCTACATCACCTCGTTCCTGATCGAGGACTTCCTGGACGAGAGCGCCCTGTTCGGCGCGAAGTCGGTGGTTCTGTCCAGCGCCTCGTCCAAGACGGCCATCGGCTTGGCCTATCTGCTGAAGCAGCGCGGGGCGGCCAAGGTGGTGGGCCTGACCTCGCCGCGCAATGTCGGGTTCGTCGAGGCCCTGGGCTACTACGACCAGGTCGTGACCTATGGCGACCTGCCGACGGCGGTGATCGAGCGTCCGGCGGTGTTCGTCGACTTCGCCGGCGACGCGGGCGTGCTGCGGGCCGTGCACGAGACGTTCGGCGCGGACCTGGCCTTCTCGCTGCTGGTCGGCGGCACGCACTGGGAGGCGGAACGCGGCGGCGGCGAGCTGCCGGGGCCCAAGCCGGTGTTCTTCTTCGCGCCCGACCGCATCGCCAAGCGCCGTGTCGACTGGGCGCCGGGCGAGTTCGAGCAGCGCTACGGCAAGGCCTGGGCGGGGTTCGTCAAGGACGCGCCGCGGTGGTTGACGGTACAGCGGTCGGAGGGCCAGGCGGCGATCCAGAAGGCGTATCTGGCGCAGGTGGACGGCGGGACCGCGCCGGACGTGGGCGTGGTGCTTAAGCCGTAATAATCTTCGTCATCCCGGACGGCCCCAAAGGGCCGATCCGGGACCCAGGGGCCGGCGCAGTGCGGTCGCCCCTGGGTCCCGGCTCTCCGCTTCGCTGCGGCCGGGATGACGAGTCTTATTTTCCGTGGAGGAGCGTCAGGCCGCCACGCGTCCTTCATCCTCCAGACCCACCCCCAGCCGCTCCCGCAGCGCCTCCGCGCCTATCGTCGTCAGCCGAACCGCGCGGCCCTTGGCCTCCAGCGCCAGCCAGCCGCGCGACGTCATGGCCTCCAGCAGCTTCACGCCCAGCGGACCGGCCAGGTGATGGCGCCGCTCGGTCCAGTCCAGGCACTGGCGGGCGACGCCGCGGGGGGACCGCAGGGTCTCGACCTCGACGCCCAGGGCCTCGAACCAGCGGCGGCCCTCGGGCGTCACGTCATAGAGCTTGTCGGCCGCCGGGCGGATCAGGTCGCGCGCCGTCAGCGCCTCGCAGACCTTGACCCCCAGTCGCCCGGCCAGATGGCCGTAGCAGCAGCGGGCGTCGCGCAGGGCGCGGGCCTTGGGCGAGCGGGGGATCTCCAGCGAGCGGACCGGCGTCGCCAGCACCGACAGCGCCTCGATGGCGTGGGCGACCTCGGCGGAGGCCAGGCGGTAGTAGCGGTGCCGCCCCTCGCGCTCGACCGCCAGCAACCCGCCGTCGACCAGCTTGGCCAGGTGATTGCTGGCCGCCTGGGCGGTGACGCCAGCGGCCCAGGCCAGGGCGCTGGCGGGCTGGGCGCGGCCGTCCTGCAGCGCCTGCAGCATGGCCGCGCGGGTCGGGTCGCCGATCAGGGCGGCGGGGGTGGCGATGTTGGCGTCCATGCTCCGCATCCTAGACCCATCGCCGACGGAATGGTTCATGGCTGCGTGTAGCATCGCGGCGACGGATCGGGGCAAGTCCAGGACCATGAGCAACTCTCTCGCCCCTTCTGGCCGCCTCCCCCTGATCACCGCGGCCGCCAGCTTTGGCTTCTTCGTCACCCAGCTGGACGTGACCATCGTCAATGTCGCGCTGGATGCGATCGGCCAGGCGTTCGACGCGCCGACGGCCCAGCTGCAATGGGTGGTCGACGCCTACATCCTGGCCCTGGCCGCCATGCTGCTGTCGGCGGGCGCGATCGGCGACCGGGTGGGGCCGAGGCGGGCTTTCGTGCTGGGGCTGGTGCTGTTCGGCCTGACCTCGGCGGCGTGCGGCTTCGCGGCCAGCCCGCTGATGCTGATCCTGGCGCGCGTGGCGCAGGGCGCGGCGGGAGCGCTGCTGATCCCGCCGTCCCTGGCCCTGATCGCCCACGCCGCCCACGGGGACGACCGCAAGCGCGCCTCGGCCGTGGGCTGGTGGACGGCGGCCGGCGGGGTGTCGATCGCCGCCGGGCCGGTTCTGGGCGGGCTGCTGGTCGAGACCCTGGGCTGGCGCTGGGTGTTCTTCGTCAACCTGCCGGTCTGCGCGATCGGCGCGGTGCTGACCCTGCTGGTCGCGCCGCCGACGCCGGCCAAGCCCAAGGTCCCGTTCGACGTGCCCGGCCAGGCGCTGGCGGTGGCGGCCGTCTCGCTGCTGGTCGGCGGCTTGATCGAGGGCGGACACCGAGGCTGGGGCGGCGCGCCCTTGCTGGCCCTGGTCGCGGGCGTCGTGCTGGCGGCGGGCTTCGTGCTCGTCGAGCGCCGCGCGGCGCATCCGGCCATGCCGCTCAGCGCCTTCCGCAAGCGCCCGGCCTGGACGGCGGTCGTGGTCGGCTCGGCGCTGAACTTCACCTATTACGGCCTGATCTTCGTGCTGGGTCTCTTCATGCTGCGCGCCCTGCACTGGGCCCCGGCCAAGGCGGGCCTGGCCTTCCTGCCGCTGACGGCGACCTTCATCGTCTCGAACCTGCTGAGCGGCGACCTGGTCGCTCGTTTCGGGGCGCGGACCGTGACGACGGGCGGCGTGCTGCTGGCGGCCCTGGGCTACGGCCTGACGGCGCGGCTGGGGGCGGGCAGCGGGATGCTCGAGATGCTGCCCGGCTTCGCCTTAATTCCCGGCGGCATGGGCCTGGCCATCCCGGCCTTGACCAGCGGCCTGCTGGCCAGCGTCGATCGCCACGACGCCGGGGCGGCCTCGGGCGCCCTGAACGCCTGCCGCCAGGTCGGCGGCGCGGCCGGCGTGGCGATCTTCGGCGCGCTGGCGGGAACGGACGTAACGGCGGGCCTGCGGGCGTCCGGCATCGCGGCGGCGGTGCTGCTGGTCGGCGCGGCGGTGGTCGCGGGGCTGCCGGTCCGCAAATAGAAAAACGCCCGCCCAGGTCTCCCCGGGCGGGCGCTTCGATTTCGAACCTCAGCTCAAGCTCACACCAGTGAGCCGTGGCACTGCTTGAACTTCTTGCCCGAGCCGCAGGGGCAGGGGCCGTTGCGGTTGGTGCGTTCCCAGCCTTCCGGCAGGGCGGCGACCGGCAGGGCCTCGCGCTGCTCGGGCGACAGGCCGTCCGGAATGGCGCCGGCGACGGCGGCGTTCTCGCCGGTCAGCGGGTCCAGGTGGACTTCCTGCAGGCCGTCCAGCGACGGGTGCGGCAGCTCCGGCTCGGCATAGGCGATCTCGACCGTCATCAGCCAGCGGGTGGTGTTGGTGCGCAGATCGCCCAGCAGCTTCTCGAACAGCGAGAAGGCCTCGGTCTTGTACTCGTTCAGCGGATCGCGCTGGCCGTAGCCGCGCAGGCCGATGACGTTGCGCAGGTGGTCCAGGTGCATCAGGTGCTCGCGCCACTGCAGATCGATCATCTGCAGCAGGAAGTTCTTCTCGACCGAGCGCATCTGCTCGGGCGTGATGATCACTTCGCGCTGGGCGGCGTATTCGTCGGCCGCCTTCTGGATGCGGTCCTTGATTTCCTCGTCGGCGATGCCTTCCTCGGCGGCCCACGCCTCGATCGGCAGGTCCAGGCCCAGGATCGACTGGACGCGTTCCTTCAGGCCCTCGATGTCCCACTGCTCGGCATAGGCCTTGGGCGGCAGGTGGCGGGCGACCAGGTCGTCGATCGTGTCCTGACGCATCTCGACGATGATGTCCGAGAGGTCGTCGCTCTCCATGAACTCCTGGCGCTGCTCGAACACGGCCTTGCGCTGGTCGTTGACGACGTCGTCGTACTTCAGGAGGTTCTTGCGGATCTCGTAGTTGCGCTGCTCGACGCGCTTTTGCGCCGTGGCGATGGCGTTGTTCAGCCACTTGTGGGTGATGGCCTCGCCTTCCTGGACCCCGAAGGTGCGCATGATCGCGTCCAGGCGCTCGCCGGCGAAGATGCGCAGCAGGTCGTCCTCGCACGACAGGAAGAACTTCGAGCGACCCGGGTCGCCCTGACGGCCGGTGCGGCCGCGCAGCTGGTTGTCGATGCGGCGGCTTTCGTGGCGCTCGGTGCCCAGCACGAACAGGCCGCCGGCGGCCAGGGCCTGGGCCTTCTTGTCGGCGATCTCGGCCTCGATGGCGGCTTTCTGGGCCAGCTCGTCCTGGTGGTCGACCTCCAGGCCCATGCCCTTCTGCTGCTGCTTCCAGGCGGCCAGGCGCATGTCGACATTGCCGCCCAGCTGGATGTCGGTGCCGCGGCCGGCCATGTTGGTGGCGATGGTGACGGCGCCAGGCACGCCCGCGTCGGCGACGATGCCGGCTTCCTGCTCGTGGAAGCGGGCGTTCAGCACCTGGTGCGGGATGCCCTTCTGCTTCTTGCCGTCGTTCTCGAAGGTGTAGGTCGCCAGCAGCTTGGACAGCTCTTCCGACTTCTCGATCGAGACGGTGCCGACCAGGATCGGCTGGCCGCGCACGTGGCAGTCGGCGATCTGCTTGAGGATGGCCTCGTTCTTCTCGCGCTCGGTGCGATAGACCTCGTCGTCGTCGTCGATCCGCTGGATGGCGCGGTTGGTCGGGATTTCCGAGACGCTCATCTTGTAGATGTCGTCGAATTCCTGGGCTTCCGTGGACGCCGTGCCGGTCATGCCCGACAGCTTGGTGTAGAGGCGGAAGTAGTTCTGGATGGTGACCGAGGCCAGGGTCTGGTTCTCGGGCTGGATGTCGGCGCCTTCCTTGGCCTCGATGGCCTGGTGCAGGCCTTCCGACAGGCGGCGACCGGTCATCATGCGGCCGGTGAACTCGTCGATCAGGACAACCTCGCCGCCCTTGACGATGTAGTCCTTGTCGCGCGTGTACAGGATGTTGGCGCGCAGGGCCTGGTTGACGTGGTGCACCACCGAGACGTTGGCGGCGTCGTAGAGGCCCGCCGAGTCCTCGGCCAGGTGACCGCCGGCCATCAGGATCTCTTCGATCCTTTCCTGGCCGTCCTCGGTCAGGATGACCTGCTTCTGCTTTTCGTCGTGATCGTACGTGCCCTTGTCGAGGATCAGCTGTTTCACCAGCACGTCGATCGTCTTGTAGAACTCGCTGCGGTCCTCGGTCGGGCCCGAGATGATCAGCGGGGTGCGGGCTTCGTCGATCAGGATCGAGTCCACTTCGTCGACGATGACGAAGTTGTGGCCGCGCTGGACCATTTCCTCGACGCTGTAGACGAGGTTGTCGCGCAGGTAGTCGAAGCCGAATTCGTTGTTGGTGCCGTAGGTGATGTCGCTGCGGTACGCGCGCTGACGCTCGCCCTGGCTCAGGCCGTTGACGATGACGCCGTACGACAGGCCCAGGAAGTTGTAGATCTGGCCCATCCAGTCGGCGTCGCGGCGGGCCAGGTAGTCGTTGACGGTGATGACGTGGACGCCCTTGCCTTCCAGGGCGTTCAAATAGGTGGGCAGGGTGGCGACCAGGGTCTTGCCTTCACCCGTGCGCATTTCCGAGATGCCCGAGAAGTGCAGCACCATGCCGCCGACCAGCTGGACGTCGAAGTGGCGCATGCCCAGCACGCGCTTGGACGCTTCACGCACCGTGGCGAAGGCTTCGTTCAGGATGTCGTCGAGGCTCTGGCCCTTGGCCAGGCGGTCCTTAAACTCGTCGGTCTTGGCCTTCAGCGCATCGTCGGAGAGCGCCGCGTACTCGGGCTCCAGCGCATTGATCTTGGCGACCCGCGCCTGGAAGGTCTTGACCTTGCGTTCGTTGGAAGAGCCGAAGAGCTTTTTGGCGAGACCAAGCATGCAGGGGGAATCCGAAGGGGACGGTTTGACGAGGAGGCCGGCGCTAAGGCTGGAAGGCCTCGACTACGGAAGATGAAGTCGCGCTGGATCAACGGATAAATCCGTTCTTCCGGTGCGGCCGGAGACTTAAGCACCGGTCTTCTTGGTGTCAACGCGAAGACCCCTCCGTAAGGAGGGCTTTAAACGCGATAACGGGCTGACCGGCGGCGGTTTTCGCAGGGTCGAACGCTTTGTGTGGCAAAGCCGTTTCCACTCGACTGAAAACCGCGCTAGAGCCCATTTTAGCAAAGCCGGAGATCTGGGCCTTGAAGACCTCTTTCCGTTTGATCGGCATTCTCAGCGTCACCTGCGCTCTTCTGCTGGCCGCTTGTGGCCAGAACAAGGTCGCCGAAAAGCCGCCCGAGCCGGGCGACACCGCCGTGGCGCGCGTCAACGGCCAGGTGATCTGGGCCAGCGACGTCAAGCGCGAGGCCGTGGCCCAGGGCCTGATCAGCGAGGGCGAGCCGCTGGACATCTCTAGCGAGGTCTTCCGCCAGCGCCTGGACGAGGTCATCGACCAGAAGCTGCTGGCCGCCGAAGCCGCCAAGCGCAAGATCGACAAGGATCCGATCGCCCAGCGCCGCCTGGCCGCCGCCCGTGAGCGCATCCTGGGCGACATGCTGGTCGAGGGCGTGGTTGAAAAGGCTGTCACCGAGGACGCCATCCGCAAGCTCTATGCGGAGCAGCAGAAGCTTTCGAAGCGCTCGGAAGAGATCCGCGCCCGCCAGATCATCGTCGGCACCCAGGCGGAAGCCGAGAGCGTCAAGAAGCTGCTGTCGACCGGCGCCTCGTTCGACGCCCTGGCCATGGAACGCTCGACCGACCAGGCGACCCGCTTCAACGGCGGCGACCTGGGCTACTTCACCCTGGACGTGATGCCCGAGCCCTATGGCGTGGCCTTGAAGGACGCCCAGAAGGGCGCCCTGGTCGGTCCGTTCGCGGCCGAGGGCGGCTGGGTGCTGGTCAAGGTCGAGGACAAGCGCACCGAGGAACCGATCACCCTGGAGGCCGCGCGGCCGCAGATCGTGCGTTTCCTGACCTATGACCAGGTCCGCGACATCCTCGAGAAGCTCCGCGGCTCGGCCAAGGTCGAGATGCTGATCGGCAAGGCCCAGGAAGCGCCGCTCAACGGCGCCCAGGAGCCGGCCTCGGCTCCGCCCGAACCCCCGGCCGGCGCGCCCGCCTCGGCGCCGCCCGCCCCTGCTCAACCCGCCAAGAAGTAAGAGCGGCCCATGACCAAGACTCCGAAAGCCTCGGGCAAGAAGACCGCCGCGAAGGCGCCGGAAGCTACGTCCAATCCCGTGGCCGTCGCCGGCGCCGCCATCGAACGCGCCCTGGTGGACCCGCTGACCTCGGCCCTGAAGCGCGCCGGCCTGCGTCGCGCCCAGAAGTCGGCCGGCGAGACGACGCCGGCTCCGGCCGCCGCGGCGCCGGCCAAGCCCGCGTCCACCGGCGCCGGCAAGCCGGGCCTGGCCGTCTCGCCCCTGGCCGTGCCGTTCCCGGTGATCCCGCCGATCGCCGGCGTCGAGATCGCCACCGGCCGCGCCGGCTTCTACAAGCACGAGCGTGAGGACCTGCTCCTGATGCGCTTCGCCGAGGGGACCTCGGCGGCGGGGGTGTTCACCCGTCACGGCGTCGGCTCGGCTCCGGTCGACTGGTGCAAGCGGCAGCTGGCGGCCACCGGCGGCGCGGACGTGCGGGCCCTGGTGGTCAACGCCGGCTGCGCCAACAGCTTCACCGGCAAGCCCGGCGCCGACGCGGTCCGTCGCGTGGCCACGGCCGTGGGCAAGCGCCTGGACTGCCGCCAGCGCGACGTGATGATGGCCTCGACGGGCGTCATCGGCGTCATCCTGGACGACAGCAAGATCACCGCCCGCCTGCCCGAGGTGGAAAGCCGCCTCACCGCCGACGCCTGGGCCCAGGCCGGCCGGGCGATCATGACCACCGACACCTTTCCGAAGGGCGCTTTCGCCACCGCGATGATCGACGGCGTGGAAGTGAAGATCGCCGGCATCGCCAAGGGCTCGGGCATGATCGCGCCCGACATGGCGACCATGCTGGCCTTCGTGGCCACCGACGCGGCCATCGCCCCGGCGGCGCTGCAGACCCTGGTCAGCCTCTATACCCGCACCACCTTCAACTGCGTGACCGTGGACGGCGACCGCTCGACCAACGACACCCTGCTGCTGTTCGCCACCGGCCAGTCGGGAGCGCCCAAGATCAGCCGCCCGGGCGACAAGCGCCTGGCCGACTTCCGCGACAAGCTGGAGCACGTGCTGCTGGACCTGGCGCTACAGCTGGTCCGGGACGGCGAGGGCGCGACCAAGTTCGTCAAGATCACCGTCAACGGCGCCGAGAGCCCCGCCTCGGCCCGCAAGATCGCCCGCACCATCGCCGAGAGCCCGCTGGTCAAGACCGCCTTCGCCGGCGAGGACGCCAACTGGGGCCGCATCGTCATGGCCGTGGGCCGCGCCGACGAGCCGGTCGCCCGCGAGAAGATCAGCGTCAAGTTCGGCGACTTCTACGCCGCCCGCGACGGCCTGATCTCGGCCGAATACGACGAGGCCAAGATGAGCGCCTACGTGAAGAACCAGGAGTTCGAGGTCAGTGTCGACGTTGGCGTCGGCAAGGGCTCGGCCACCGTCTGGACCTGCGACCTCACCAAGCAGTACGTGGCGATCAACGGGGATTATCGGAGCTGACGACCGGCCCGGCGGGCGCTACCCGAAATCGGGCGGCGTCCGCGTTGCAATGGGCCTTACCCTGTGGTTGTGTCCCCTCGAAAGCGGTCACGCTTAGGTATATTTCGGGGGATACGTCTTGGGTCTGCCTTACACGACTACCACGGCGGCGAAGCTGACGGCGGCGCAGATGAACTCCGCCGGGGCCCTGACCTTCGTCCCCTATGTCAGCGAGACGCCGAACTCGACGTTCACCCAGCTGGCCGAGGTGTTCGGCACGAACTCGGTCACCGGCCATACGCTCTACAAGATCAATCTGAGCGCCGGCGCGATCTACAACTTCCTGTCGGGCACGTTCAACGACCCCCGCGAGCTGACGCTCTATGATCAGTTCGGCAACGTCCTGGGCGTCAACGACGAAGCCAACGACGGCAATGGCGTGGTCATCGGCAACGCCGCCGTCAGCGTCGACGTGATCTACGGCTGGCAGGCGCCCTATACCGGCACATACTATATCGAGGCCGGTTGGATTCAGGGCGGCGCCACCCAGTTCTATGTGCTGGACGTGCTTGGCGACGTCTCGCCCCTGAAGACCTTGCACGCGCCGACGGCCAAGACCCCGCCGACCTCGATCGAATGGACCGAGGGCAAGGTGTTCAGCTACACCCTGCCGACCACGGCCTTCACGGACCAGGACGCCAACAGCACCCTGACCTACTACGCGGTCCAGAAGGACGGCAGCGAACTGCCCAGCTGGATGAGCCTGGACGCGAAGACGGGCGTATTGTCGGGCGTGGCGCCGGCCAATACCGCCGATCTCGGGATTGTGCTGTTCGCCAAGGACAATACCGACCTCAGCTCCTCGGGTACGGCGATCACGATCACGACGCCTTCGGGGGCCGGGGCCGACGTCACGGTCCTCAACACCCTGACAGCCGCCTATACCAACATCCTGCGTTTCGAGCCGTCAGCGAACGACGCCAGCTTCAAGATGCTGGTAGATCAGGTGGTGAAGGGGACGACGCCCTTGAAAGGCGCGATCAACACCTTCCTCTACATGGCCGACGCCACGACCTCGGTCGCGACGCTGTCGTACCAGTTCTTCACCGGCAAGATTCCGGGCGGGCCCGGGTACGACTACCTGGTGTCGCCGACCGGCCCGAACGCCAACAATCTCAACAGCGCCTACTACCAGAACTTCAATCTCGAGAACCGCTACATCAACTTCGCGGTCAACCTGGGCAAGACCGGTGAGGGCAAGGCGGTGTTCGAGCAGGGCTACGGACCGCTGACGCTGTTCGAGGCCACGCGCGAGGCCTACAAGACGATTTTCGGCCGCGCCCCGTCCGACGACAAGATCCACGCCCTGATCGACGCGCGCGTCGACTATTTCGCTTCGTATGGCGGCGATGGGCCCAATGGCCTGGGGACCAAGGCGGCGATGGCCGGCTGGCTGTTGGCCGAGGCGGTCAAGGCCGACATCGGCATGTATGCCCTGTCGAACGACAACTTCCTGGTCGACCTGGCCGATGGCGCGAATTACGCGGTCAACCTGGTAGGCGTATACGGCAAGGCGGATTACGCCTACGGAGGCTGATCCGCCGGAGCATCCCATGACCAACCTCACGCCCGACCAGGAAGCCGCCCTGCTGGCCGATCTCGCCACCGCCTGCCGCGAGGCCGGTTATGTGGTGGACGCCATAGATCGCGGGCTGGAGGTCTCTGGCGGCGAGGAGGAGGGCGCGTTCTACCTGCTGCCCGACCACGGCTGGCTGCAGGTGCGCTGCCTGGTGCTGGATCCCGAGGACCTGGCCGAGGCCCGCGACCTGACCGCCCTGTTCGAGACCGTCGCCCTGGCCCAGTTCCGCCTGATCGGCTGCCGCTTCGGCTATGACGCCCAGTCGGGCCTGTGGCTGGTCGAAGACCTCTATCCGGGCTTCGAGCCGACCCGGGTTCCCGCGGTGCTGGAGCAACTGACCTTCGTCTGGGACGCGCTGGAGGACCTGTTCGAGGCCGCCCTGGAAGAGACCGTGCCGGGCGAGGACGCCTTCGACGCCGCCTTCGATCTGGAAGCGGCGACGCCACCGAACTAAGCTGATGCAATCCCTTGCCGCGCAAGCGGAACCGTAAGCCGGGAGCGTCGTTCCTGACCGGTGATCACCTGGGTGAAGGGCGTTGAGATGTCTCTGAAACGAACCGTCATGGCCGGCCTTGCGTCGGTGCTGCTCGTCACGGGCGCCGCGTCCCCGGTCCTGGCCCAGGTCAAGCCGCCGGCGACCCCGGACGAGCCGGGCGGCCGTTGGGGCGAGGCCAAGAAGAAGGCCGTCGATATCGGCAGCCAGCCGGTCCGCGACGTCGGCATGTCCAAGCGCGAGATTCCGCCGATCCTGGAGAAGGCCTTCAACGACCCCTACAGCCTGAAGGGGCTGAAGAGCTGCAAGGCCCTGGCCGGCGAGGTGACCAACCTCAACGCCGTGCTGGGCGCCGACTATTCGGTGGGCAACGAATACACCGAGAACCGCGCCGGCAAGCTGGCCGAGGCGGGCGGCAAGACCATCATCAACAGCATCATCCCCTTCCGGGGCCTGGTCCGCGAAGTGACCGGCGCGGCCCCCGCCGACCGCCACATGAACGCCGCCGTCGACGCCGGCCTGGCCCGCCGGGGTTTCCTGCGCGGCGTGCACCTGAAGCAGGGCTGCAAGACGAAGTTCTGAGCCTTTCGGATCTGGATCCGGGGAGCGCCGGCGATCCGCGAGGGCCGCCCTTCGCCGTCACGCGATCGTGGCGGCGGTGACGCGCGTGGTCGCTAGAAAATTCATTTGCAAAATAGTTTCCATATATGGAAATTCCCTCCCAATGACATCGCTCGCTTGACCAAGAGGCGGGCACGCTCCGGTTCGCCGCACCGGAGAGCGGGAGGAAACCAAGCATGTCCCTGTCCACCGCGCTGCTCCTCGCCGCGCAGATCGTCACCGCCTCCCCCGACAAGAGCATTGCGATCTCGCTTGCCGATGACGGCAGCACGTTCTCGGTCTCGCGCCGTTCCGAGCCGCTGATCGTCGATTCGCCGCTGGGGCTGGACCTGGCGGACGGTGGCCTGGAGCGTCTCAGGCTGAAGTCGGTCGACCGTCAATCCGTCCGCCGGACCCTGCCGCTGGTCGCGACCAAGGCCGCCCATGCCGCCGACGTCTACAACGCCACGCGCCTGACCTTCCAGGCGGAGGGTGACGGCGCCAGGACCCTGCGGATCGAGGTTCGGGCCTATGACGACGGCGTGGCCTTCCGCTACGTCCTTCCGGGCGAGGAGCCGGTCAAGCTTCGCGGCGAGCGCACCCAATTCCGGTTCGACGGCGACCTGTCCTGCCTGGCCAGCGAATACGCCACGTCCCACGAGAACGGCTGGACGCGCCTGCGGCTGTCGGAAATGGACCACAGCAAGGTCTACGACATTCCGGCTGTCTGCACGTCGAAGAGCGGCCGTACGACCTTGGCCATCGCCCAGTCAGGTCTTAGCGGATACGCCAGCTCGGCCCTGCTTCCCACCGGATCGGGCTTCCAGGTGAGGGTCTCGCCGCGTCCGGATGACCCCGGCATGGCCGTCGTATCCGAACATGGCCTGACGTCGGCATGGCGCGTCGTCATGCTGGGCGACCGCGCCGGCGACCTGATCCCTTCGCCGCTGATCGGCAATCTGGCGCCCCAGGCCAGCGGCGACTATTCGTGGGTCAAGCCCGGCAAGGCGGCCTGGGACTGGTGGTCGGGTCCGACCTCGGCCGACAAGCCGACCATGGAGCGCTTCCGCCGCTTCATCGACTTCGCCGCCGAGAACAGGTTTCCCTATTTCCTGATCGACGCGGGCTGGGCCTACAATTCCACGGGGTGCTGCGAGGCGGATCCTCGGACGGACATCACCCGCGCGGACCCCGCCATCGACATGCCCGCCCTGGTGGCCTACGCCAAGGCCCGGGGCGTGGGTCTGCTCCTCTGGGTCCACTGGAAGCATATCGAGCCGCGGATGGACGCCGTGCTCAAGCGCTACGCCGACTGGGGGATCAAGGGCGTCAAGGTCGACTTCATGGAGCGTGACGACCAGCAGATGGTCGCCTTCTACGAGCGGCTGGCCAAGGCCACGGCCGCGCACCACCTGCTGCTGGACATGCATGGCGCCTTCCCGCCCTCGGGACTGTCGCGAACCTATCCCAACTACATCACCCAGGAGGGCGTCCTGGGAGCCGAGTACGAGAAGTTCCCGACCCGGCGCGTGACCGCGAGCCACAATGTCCGCCTGGCCTATACCCGCATGTTGCTGGGCCCCATGGACTACACGCCCGGCGGCTTCCGCAACGGCGTGCCCGAGACCTACGCGCCCACGGAGCTCATGCCCTCCACCCAGACCCGGCGCGGGCAGGCCCTGGCGATGTATGTCGTCTATGACAGCCCTCTGCAGATGGTCTCGGACGACCCCTCGGCCTATCGGAATGCGCCGGGCTTCGAGGTGCTTCGGGCCGCGCCGGTCGCCTGGGACGAGACGCGGTTCGTGGGCGGGACGCCCGACAGCTATGTGGGCCTGGCGCGGCGCGCGGGGGCTACCTGGTATGTCGGGTTGATGAACAACGAGGAGGCGCGCACCGTCGACGTGCCTCTGGCCTTCCTGCCCGAGGGGCGCTTCACCGCCCGGATCTGGTCCGACGGCGCTCTCCCGACCGAGATCGCGACGTCCAGCCGGACCGTCGATCGCAGGACCGTCCTGAAAATGGACCTCAAGGGATCGGGCGGCGGCGTGATCATCATCGATCGGCGCTGAAGTCCGCGTACGCTTGGAGCGCATGGGCGCGGCGCCGGCTTGCGTCCGGCGTCGCATCAGGCTCACATCCCCGCCTTGAAGTGTTTGGGGGCGGGTTTGACGGAAGCCTTGATCGTTCGCGGCTTGAACAAGACGTTCGCCAAGCCCGCGGTGTCCGACCTCGACCTGACGGTCCATGCGGGCGAGCTCTACGCGCTGCTGGGCCCCAACGGCGCGGGCAAGACCACCACCCTGCGGATGGTCGCGGGCCTGACCCAGCCCGACAGCGGCGAGGTTTCGATCTTCGGCGTCGACGCCCGCAAGGACCCGGCCGGCGCCAAGGCCCTGCTGGCCTGGGCGCCCGACGAGGCGATGATCTACGACAAGCTGACGCCGCTGGAATATCTGGAGTTCGTCGCCGGCCTCTGGAATATCGAGCCGGGGGCGGCCAAGACCAAGGCCGAGGAGCTGCTGGCGGCCCTGGGCCTCACCGACGAGGCGCGGCGGCGGTGCGAGGGCTTCTCGCGCGGCATGAAGCAGAAGGTCGCCCTGGCCGGGGCGCTGATCCACGATCCCAAGCTGCTGATCCTGGACGAGCCGCTCACCGGCCTGGATGCGGCCGCCGCGCGTCTGGTCAAGGACATGCTGCAAGCCCGCGTCGACGCCGGCGGCACGGTGATCCTGACTACCCACATCCTGGAAGTCGCCGAGCGCATGGCCGACCGCATCGGCATCATCGCCGGCGGCCGCCTGCTGGCCGAAGGCACGCTGGACGAGCTGCGCGGCAAGGTCGGCGAGGCCGGCGGCAAGACGCTGGAGGACGTGTTCCTGCAGCTGACCGCCGAGGCGGTTGCATGAGCCTGCCGTTCAAGCCCGCCAGCACACCCTGGCTGCTGGCCCACGAGCTGCGCCTGTCCTGGCGCGGCTTCAAGGCCGGCCGAAAGGGCAGGGGACCGGGCGCGTTCATCGCCTTCGGCGTGCTGGGGGCGATGATCCTGGTCGGCGGCGTCTTCCTGGGGTTGGGCGTGCGAGACGTCGACGTTCCGCTCGTCCCGCTGGCCGTGGCGATCGCCGATCTGGCGCTGGCGGTGATCCTGACCCTGATGCTGTCGACCACCCTGGCGGGCGCGGCGGACGCCCTGTACGAGCGCAACGACCTCGACCTGCTGTTCTCCTCGCCGCTGGCGCCGCGCAAGGTGCTGTTCGCCAGGGCTCTGGGGATGGCGATCAACGCCGGCCTCTGGTTCATGGTCCCGGCGGTGCTGCTGCTGACTCCCTCCATCGTGCTGGGGCATTGGGCTTGGAGCGGTGTCTTCGTGGTGCTGGCGGCCGCGGCCCTGGGCGCATCGGGCTTGGGCCTGCTGCTGGCCATGGCCCTGTTCGCCCTGATCGGCCCGCGGCGCACCCGCACCGTGGCCCAGGTGCTGGCGGCCCTGATCGGCGCGGCCTTCTTCCTGGCCAGCCAGTTCCGCAACCTGATGGGCGAGAAGGCCAGCGAAAGCCTGTTCGCCCGCATCGCCCTCGACGCCCGCGACGGACGCCTGACCCTGCCGCCGTTCGCCGACTGGCCCCTGCGCGCGGCCCTGGGCCAGCCGGTTCCGTTGCTGGTCGTGGTCGTGATCGGAGCCGGGATCTTCCTGGTCGCCGCCCAGGTCCTGGGCCGTCGCTTCGCCGAGGCGGCCGCCGCCACCCAGGGAGCCGAGACCCGCAAGGCCGCGCGAGGCCCGACCCGCGCCTTCGCCGCTGGCGCTTTCCGAGCGACGGTCCGCAAGGAGCTGCGCCTGGTCAGCCGTGACGCGGCGCTGCTGTCGCAGGTGCTGCTGCGGGTGCTGTACATGCTGCCGCTGGCGTTTCTGCTGGCCCGCAACGCCGCGCACATGCCGGCCTGGGCGCTGGCCGGCCCGGCCGCCGCCGTGACCTTCCTGGCCGGGCAGGTGGCCGGCAGCCTGATCTGGATCACCGTCTCGGCCGAGGACACGCCCGACCTGCTGGCCATCTCGCCGACGCCGATGAGCGTGCTGCGCCAGGCCAAGCTGACGGCGGCGCTGATTCCGGTGGCGGCGCTGCTGGCCATCCCGATCGCCGTGCTGGCCTGGTTCGCGCCGCTGGCGGCCCTTTGGACCGCGATCGGCGCAGGGCTGACGGCCTGGAGCGCGGGCCTGATCGGCGTCTGGCGCCAGAAGCCGGGCAAGCGCGCCGACTTCCGCCGCCGCCGCGCCGGCTCGTTCCTGGCGGCCCTGGCCGAGCTGTTGATCGCCTTCCTGATCGGCGGCGCGACGGCTCTGGCCGTGGCTGGCTGGTACGTGTGGGCGCTGCCGCCGCTGATCGTGGCGGGGGCGGTGATGATGGCGCTGCGTCGGACCGACGAGCAGATCGCGGCGGCGCTGCGGGCGGCTTCGGTCTAGCGGTCTCGCCTATCCCCCAAATCCCGTCATTCCCCGCCTTGTGGCGGGAATGGCGGTGGTCGGGGGGCTTAGGGGGATAACCCTCACGCTTCCAGCAGGGCCCGGATGCGGCAGACCACGCCTTCGGGCTGGAAGTCGATCGCCGCGGAACCGGACAGCTCCGCGGCCAGGCCGCGCTCGATCAGGCGCGAGCCGAAGCCCCGGTCGGTCGGCGGCTTGACGAGCGGACCACCGCGCTCGGTCCAGGTGAGGTCCAGCCGCGCCGCGCCGGGGTCGGGGGCCAGGGCCCAGTTCACGCGGATGCGGCCCTCGGGCGTCGACAGGGCCCCGTACTTCATGGCGTTGGTGGCCAGTTCGTGCAGGGCCATCGACAGCGACAGGGCGGTCTTGGGCGACAGGCGGATGGCCGGGCCCGACAGCTCGAACCGGGCCTGGCCGCCGTGCAGGTCGGCCAGCCGCGAGGTGACGTCGTGCAGGTCCGCGCCTTCCCAGTTCTCGCGGGTCAGGAGGTCATGGGCCTCGGCCAGGGCGACGATGCGGCTGGAAAAGGCTTCCTGGGCCTGGGGCAGGGCGCGCTCGCCGGTGAAGCTCTGGGCGGCGATGGCCTGGATGGTGGCCAGGCTGTTCTTGACCCGGTGATTCAGCTCGTTGACCAGCAGGCGCAGATGCAGCTCGGCGCGCTTGCGGTCGGTGACATTAACCACGGCCCCGACGAAGCGGTGGGCCTTGCCGTCGTCGCCGAAGAACACCTTGCCCTTGGTGTTCACCCAGCGCTCGACATAGTCGTCGCGGCCGACGACGCGGAACTCGATCGAGTACTCGGCCCGGACCATCGGGTCCTGCGCCAGGAGCATGGCTTCCTGCACGCGGGCCTGGTCGCCCGGATGGATGCAGGCGTTGAACGTGTCCACGTCGACCGGCTCGCCCGGCCGAACCCCGAGCATGAGGTAGCAACGCTCCGACCAGGTCAGCTCGCCCGTGGCGATGTTGAAGTCCCACGTGCCGACATCGGCGGCGTCGATGGCCAGGCGCAGGGTCTCTTCCTGGCGCAGCAGGCGATCGATCGCTTCACGGCGCTCGGTGACGTCCGAGACCACGCCGACGAAGCGGACGCACTGGCCGCCCTCGAAGAAGGCCCGGCCGAAGGTCTCGACCCAGCGCAGGGCGCCGTCGTCGTCGCGGTGGATCCGGTACTCCATGTTGATCGCGCCCGAGCCTTGCGGATCGGTGGCGGCGGTCACGGCGGCGCGAACGCTGGCCAGGTCTTCGGGGTGCAGCAACCGCTCGAAGGTCGCCTGGTCGGGCGCCTCGTCGGGCGACAGGCCGAAGATGCTGCGCGCGCGAGCATCCCAGTACCGCTGGCCCAGGTGGGGCTTGTGGTCCCAGCGGCCCATGCCGGCGGCCTGGGCGGCGAGATCCAGGTCCAGCCGCGCCGCGACCAGGTCGGCCTCGACGGTCTTGCGCTCGGTGATGTCGACGATCACGCCGGCGTTGCGCGCCGGCTGGCCGTCCTCGTCCAGATAGGCGCGGCCCCGGGTATAGACCCAGCGCACCGTGCCGTCGGCTTGGATCAGCCGGTACTCGTGCGAGAAGTCGCCGCCGGTCAGGGCGACCTTGAGGGCCAGGTCGCGCACCCTCTCGGCGTCGTCGGGGTGGACGGCCGGCGTGTAGCTCTGGACCGGCAGGCCGGCTTCGGCGAACTCGGGCGCGACGTTGTGCAGCTCGGCGTAGCGGGCGTCGGCATAGACCTTGTTGGCCTTGATGTCCCACTCCCAGGCTCCGACCACGCCGGCGGCCTCGCGCGCCATCTCGTAGCGCTCCTGCGTCGTGCGCAGGGTTCGGCGGTCGGCGACCGATTGCGAGATCTCGACGGCGGTGACCAAAACGCCGCCGACGCCGTGGGCGGCGGTCGCGTCAGGCACCGGGCTGTAGCTGACGGTGAAGTAGCCCAGCTCCAGCGCGCCGCCTCGGCTGACCTTCAGCGGCAGCTTCTCGAAGGCGAAGCCGCCGCTGGCCCCGGACAGGATGTCCTCGTGCAGGGCGCGGATCGAGGCCTGGAACTCCGGCGAGGTGTTTCTGAACAGCACGCCCAGGGCCTTGGGGTGGTTCTCTTGCAGGGCGGGGCTGTAGGCGTCGTTGTAGATCAGCACCAGCTCGGGACCCCAGCGCAGGGCCATGGGGAAGTTGGTGGCCAGGATCATGTCGGTGGCCATCCGCAGGGCGGGCGACCAGGCCTCCATGGGACCCAGAGGAGTCGTGCTCCAGTCGAAGGCGATCACGCGAGCGGCCATCTCGCCGCCCGCGATACGTGTCAGAACAGGCGTGGCGCGAGGTATGCCGTCGCCCATCGCTTTGGTCCCCCATCCGGCCAACAGGCCGGCCCGGTGATGATGGTGAACTCATAGATGATGCGGACACAAGCTCCGCTGTCGCGAAAGGACGCAGGAATGCGAACGAGGCGGCTTTCGCCGCCCCGTTTTACAACCCTTTGTATTCCTTTTGCTTAGTCTATCGGCGACCAGCGCTTCTCGGCGGGCTCGGCCTGGCGCTTCGGACCCCGGAACTCGTTCTGGGCGCCCCCGGCCTTCTTGCCCTGGCCTTGGCCCTGACCTGGACCGCGGCCTTGGCCGCCGTTGCGGCCCTGGCCCTGGCGCTGGCCCTGGGCCTTCTGTCCGCCCTCGGCGCGTCCGCCGCCGCCGTTGCCGCCATTGCGGTTTCCGTTGCGGTTGCGCTTGCGACGCAGCTCGGAGGGGACGTCGTTGCGCGGATCGGCCTTGCGGGGATCCACATACTTCTCGGCCGGGACCAGCTTGTCGGCGACGGCCGCAGCGGCGGCCAGCTGCTTGTCGTTGCGGCGATCGAAGGACGGGATCGTCTGGCGCGTGGCCTTCTGGATGTCCTTCAGCAGGTTGCGTTCGTCATCGGCGCAGAAGCTGATGGCGATGCCGTCCTTGCCCTTGCGGGCGGTGCGGCCGATCCGGTGGACATAGGCCTCCGGCACGTTGGGCAGCTCGTAGTTGATGACGTGGCTGACGTCGTTGACGTCGATGCCGCGCGCGGCGATGTCGGTCGCCACCAGGGCCCGCATCTCGCCGGCCTTGAAGGCGGCCAGGGCGCGCTCGCGCTGGCCTTGGGTCTTGTCGCCATGGATCGAGGCGGCCTCGACGCCAGCGGCGTTCAGGTACTTGGCCACGCGGTCGGCGCCGCGCTTGGTGCGGGTGAAGACGATGGTGCGCGAGAAGCTGTTGTCGGCGAACAGTTCGGCCAGCAGCGGACGCTTGCGCTGGGCCTCGATGAAGAGGACGCGCTGGTCGATGCGCTCGACCGTGGTGGCCTGGGGGGCCACCGAGACCTGCACCGGATCCTTCAGCAGCTCGCCGGCCAGCTTGCCGATCTCGCTGGGCATGGTGGCCGAGAAGAACAGGTTCTGGCGGTTCTTGGTCAGCTGGCTGGCGATCTTGCGGATCGGCACCACGAAGCCCAGGTCCAGCATCTGGTCGGCTTCGTCGAGCACGAAGATCTCCGTGCCCGAGACGATGGCCGACTTCTCGGCCATGTGGTCCATCAGGCGGCCCGGGGTCGCGACCAGCACGTCGATGCCGCCGGCCAGGGCCTTCATCTGCGGGCCGTACTTCACGCCGCCATAGATGGTGTGGACCGACAGGCCCATGTGAACGGCGTAGGCCTTGAAGTTCTCGGCGATCTGGGTCGCCAGCTCGCGGGTCGGCGAGAGGACCAGGCAGCGGAAGCCGCGGCGCGGAGCGGGTTTGCGGTCCTCGGCCAGGCGCTGAAGGATCGGCAGGGCGAAGGCGGCGGTCTTGCCGGTGCCCGTCTGGGCGATGCCCAGCAGGTCCTTGCCTTGCAGCACCACCGGAATGGCCTGGGCCTGGATCGGGGTGGGTTCCTTGTAGCCCTTCTCGGCAAGCGCTTTCAGCAGCGGCTTGGCCAGGCCAAGGTCGGAAAATTGAGTCACGTGTGTTTCGTCTTTCATGCGCCGAATGCAGCGCATGCGTCCTCGCACGGCTGGCCCCTCGGCTAGGGCATTTCGCACAGCGAAATGCTCCAGGTTTAGACTAAGAGCCCGGAGGGCTCTTCGGTCGGGGGAGCGCCCCGCGTGCACGGGCGATCTGATGAGAAAACTCTCAAGGCGCTCGACAGGCTGGTCCGAAAACGGACCCTCACGCGGCTGGAGCGCCAATAGCGCCGAAGTGGGCGCAGGGCCCATATCCTATGTTGCGGTGCAAAAGTCAAGGAACGGGGCTCCGCGACCCCTTGCCACTCTGGGCGCGCCACGCCAAACCCAGGCCATGAGCAAGCCCACCGTCCTCGTAGCCGCCGCCGCCCTGATCGATGTCGACGGGCGCGTGCTGATCTGTCAGCGGCCCCAGGGCAAGCAACTGGCGGGGCTGTGGGAGTTTCCGGGCGGCAAGGTCGAGCTTGGCGAGACGCCGGAAGAGTGTCTGATCCGCGAACTGCAAGAAGAGCTTGGCATTACGGTCGCCCAAGCCTGTCTGGCGCCGTTCGTTTTTGCGTCCCACGGTTACGAGTCTTTTCACCTCCTGATGCCACTGTACTTGCTGCGTCGGTGGGACGGCCAAGTGACGCGTAAGGAGCATGAGGCGCTGGCATGGGTGAAACCGGACAAGCTCGGAGACTATCCGATGCCGCCCGCGGACGAGCCGCTGGTCGCGTGGCTGCGCGACGTGCTCTGAAGACCTTCTGGCGTGACGACAGCGGCGCGACCGCGATCGAGTACGGCCTCCTGATCGGCCTTCTGGCCCTGGCGATCGTGGGGGTCCTTGGGGCGCTGAGCGGCGCCCTGAACGGCGCCTTCGGCCGCGCCAAGACCGCCATCGGCACGTAAGGTCTAGCCAGCCTTGTCGCCGGCGGGCTGTTCCTGGGTTCCCAGGGCGTCGGCCAGCCGCATCTTGGCCGAGCCCGGCCGCAGCGGCTTCTGCTGGCTGTCGTGCGGCGCCCAACCCGTCACCGAGACGATCTCGAACGTCGCCGGCACGCGGCCGTCGGCCTCGGCGAAGCGCTCGGCATACAGCTCCATCGCCCGGAACAGCACCTTGCGGCTCAGCGGCTTGCGCGAGCGGTCCAGCAGCACGCTGGTCTCGCCCATGGCCCGCAGGTCCTGCAACAGCTTGATCGGATGGGCGTAGCGCACCTTCACGCGATCGACGTCCGCGACCGGCAAGGCGAAACCGGCCCTTTGCAGCAGACCGGCCGCGTCGATGGCGTCGGCGAACGGCGAGACGCGCATCGACGCGCCGTCCGACAGTTCCGCCTCGGCCGCCAGCAAGCTCTGGCGCAGCTCGGTCAGGGTGGCCCCGCCGAAGATCGCCCCGACGAACAGGCCGTCCGGTCGCAGCGCCCGGCGGATCTGGATCAGGGCGCCGACCAGGTCGTTGGTCCAGTGCAGCGACAGGGTCGAGGTGACGAGGTCCAGGGTCGCGTCGCCGAACGGCAGGCGCTCCTCGTCGGCGACGACGCGCAAGGTCTCGCGGCCGGCCAGCATCCTGCCCGACAGGTCGGTCTCGACCAGCATATCGATGTTGGCGCGGGCGTCGCTTTCGCTCAACGCCTTGAAAAAATGACCGTTTCTGGCTCCGAGGTCGACGGCGACCGGAAAGCGTCGCAGGATCGTCTCCAGCCGCATGACCACGTCCTGGGCCGCGCGGGCCTTCAGGAAGTCGGCCGAGGCGAAGTCGGGCGCGGCGCGGTCGAGGCGGGCGCGATGCAGGGCGCGATCGAAGAGGAGGGGCGAGCCGGTCATGGGCGCGATACATGGCGATTTCGGATCGACATGGAAAGCCGCGCCTCGGCTTAAGGGTCCGTTTTGGCGAGGTTTGGGTCGCGGGGTGCTGGACCTGTTGCTGCCGCCCTCCAGCCTCGACGGCGAAGCGGCGCTCAGCGGCGGCATGGCGGCTTCGGCCTTCGCCAAGCTCACCTTTCTAGACGATCCGGTCTGCGACGGCTGCGGCCTGGCCATGCCCTATGCCGAGGCGGCCCTGACGCGCTGCCCGGCCTGCCTGGCCAAGCCCCGGGCGTTCCAGCGCGCCCGCGCCGCGTGCCTCTATGATGAGCATTCCCGCGACCTGGTCCTGAAGCTGAAGCACGCCGACCAGCCCGAACTGGCGGGGCTGTTCGCCCGCTGGCTGTCGCGCGCGGCGGTCGACCTGTTGGCGCAGGCCGACGCCGTGGTTCCGGTGCCGGTCCACCGCGCGCGGCTACTCAGCCGCCGCTACAACCAGGCCGCCGAGATCGCCCGTCCGCTGGCCCGCATGGCGGCGCTGACCTATCTGCCCGACGCCCTGGTTCGGAAGCGCGACACCGCCAGCCAGGGCGGCAAGTCGGCCTCGGGGCGACGGCGCAACGTGGCCGCCGCCTTCGCGGTCCCCGAAACCCGGCGAGGGCAGGTCGCCGGGCGGCGGATCGTTCTGGTGGATGACGTGTTGACCACCGGAGCCACCGCCGAGGGCTGCGCGCGAGCGCTGCTGGCGGCAGGCGCCGCGTCGGTGACGCTATCGGTCGTCGCCCGCGTTTCAGAAATTCAGGCGCGTCCTATATGAGGACGCACAAGATCAGGTATTCAGGTTCCATGGCTCACGTCACCATCTACACTCGTCCCTTCTGCGGCTACTGCGCCCGCGCCCTGGCCCTGCTGACCGACAAGGGCGCCGACTTCACCGAGGTCGAGGCCGGCATGGATCCGGCCCTGCGCCAGGAGATGATGCAGCGCTCGGGCCGCACCACGTTCCCGCAGATCTTCGTCGGCGAGCAGCACATTGGCGGTTGCGACGACATGATGGCGCTCGAGCGCGAGGGCAAGCTGGACGCTCTTCTCGCCGCATGAGCCCGTCCGCGCCTGTCCGTGTCGGCCTGATCCAGACGCGCACGCCGGCGACCCACGCCGCGGCGCTGGCTCACGTCGCGCCGCTGGTGCGCGAGGCGATCGCGGGCGGGGCCCAGTTCGTCCTGACGCCGGAATGCACCAACGTCGTGCAGAAGGACCGGGCGAAGCTGCTGCCGACCTTGACCGCGCTGGAAGAAGACCCCGTCGTCAACGGCCTGCGCGAGATCGCGGCCCAGACGGGGACCTGGATCGACGTCGGCTCGGCCCTGGTCCGGCGCGAGGCGGGCGAGAAGGCCGCCAACCGGCAGGTCGTGATCGATCCCACCGGCGCCATCGTGGCGACCTACGACAAGCTGCACATGTTCGACGTCGACCTGCCCACCGGTGAGACGGCGCGAGAATCGTCGGCCTACGAACCTGGCCAGCAGGCGGTGGTGGTCGACACGCCGCTGGCGAAGTTCGGCCTGACCATCTGCTACGACATGCGCTTTCCGGCCCTGCACCGCGCCCTGGCCCTGGGCGGGGCGACGGTGCTGACCGCGCCGGCGGCCTTCACCCGGCCGACGGGCGAGGCGCATTGGGACGTGCTGTTGCGAGCCCGCGCCATCGAGACCGGCTCGTTCGTGATCGCGGCGGCCCAGGGCGGCTTCCACGAGGACGGCCGCGGCACCTGGGGGCGCTCGATCGCCATCGGACCCTGGGGCGAGGTGATCGGCAAGCTTGACCACGACGAGCCTGGCGTGCTGTTGGCCGATCTCGACCTGTCCGCGGCCGACAAGGCGCGGGCGGCGATCCCCGTCCTCAAGAACGCCCGACCTTTCGTCGGGCCGTAAAGCTCGCCATCTATAGACGATGATCAAGTACGCGCTTCAGTGCGACGCGGCCCATGAATTCGAGGGCTGGTTCGGCTCGTCGGCGGACTATGACGATCAGGCCGCGCGAGGCCTGGTCGAGTGTCCCGTCTGCGGCTCGCATGGCGTGTCCAAGCAGATCATGGCCCCGGCCGTGGCGGGTACGAAGGCCCAGCACTCGGCTCTTCAGGTCGATCCCAAGATGCGTGAAATGATGATGACGGCGATGGGCGAGGTCCGCCGGCACGTCGAGCATCATTTCGACTATGTCGGCGACGCCTTCGCCAAGGAGGCCCGCGCCATCCACGAGGGCAAGTCCGAGGAGCGCGGCATCTACGGCGAAGCCTCGCCCACCGAGGTCAAGGCGCTGGTCGAGGACGGGGTGAAGATCGCCCCGCTGCCGCCGGCCGCGCCGAAGAAGACGGACGTGAACTGAACCCGCCTCAGGCCGCCGCCAAGCTTGGCCGCTGACCGCCGTCGTGCTCGTCCGGCCACGAGGTCCGACGCGGCAATCCCAGCGTCAGGAAGATGATGGGAAGCTTGAGCGCGAGCAGTTCGCCGTGGACGAAGCCATCGATGACGCGTTCGCGCCAGTTGGCCTGCCGGCGGCCATGGTCGCGCAGCCAACCGTCATAGGGCGCCCAGTGACGGGGTTCGTCCTGCTCGATGATCCGGAAAATCTTGATCAGGGCGCCATCTTCGCACACCGCCGCATTGCGCAGCAGGGCTTCGACCTGTCGATGGCCGCGTTTCTCCGTCAGCGAGATGACCCGGCAGAGGCGTTCGAAGAGGTCGTCGCGACCAATCAGTTCGGGCGCCAGATCGTCGATGGGGGACCCGAACATGATCTCGACGAAGCGGTCGATGTGGCCCACGGCCCGATCCAGATCCAGCGGCATCGCGCCGTGACGCTCGAACCAGCGACGGAACATCAGATAGTGTTTGCGCTCGTCGGCGCGATGGCTTTCGACTAGGTCGATCAGCTTGTGGTCGTCGGGCCAGCTCGAGCGGATCGCGCTCAACATGCGGTCTATGGCGGTGTAGCCGCGGTGCTCGTTGTAGATGTAGATCGAGCACAGCACGTCGAGAAACCGACGCCTGAAAGCGTTGCTCATGGGGCCGCCTTCCAATCGTCCAGAGGCCTTCGCTGCGGCGAACGCCCCGAACCTGGACCACAACGGCCGTGGACGGACGTTGTTCCAGCGGCGTTCAGGCCGGAAGTGGACCGTCGAATGCAAGAAGGGCGGCGGACCCCTTCGGATCCGCCGCCCTCGTGACGTCGAGCGAAGCGCTGCGAATTACCGGTAGCGGTACTCGTAGTGGCACTTCTTCTTGTTCTTGCCGATCTCGTGACCGGCGACAGCGCCGACCGCGCCGCCCAGCAGGGCGCCTTCGGTCTTGTTGCCGCGGGCCGCGACGGTGTTGCCCAGCAGGGCGCCGCCGAGGCCGCCGATGATGGCGCCGTTCTTGGCCTTGGACTTGTTGCAGACCAGGACGCGTTCACGACGACCTTGGGCGTCTGCGGCGGTGATGGCCACGCTGCTGGCGGTGAAGCCGATAACGGTGGCCAGGACGATGGTCTTCAGGCGGGCGCGCATGGCGAGCTCTCCGATAGTTTCTTGTTTCGATCCCTCGGGTCGTAAACGCCCAAGCTGACGGCCGGTTTCCAGAAAGTCGGCAAGTCGACCGTCTAGCTTGAGTCCTGAGGCTTTTTTACGGCTCAGCCCTCGACGCGATAGCGGCCGTCGGCGTCGGGGCAGACGCGGACATAGCGGGTCTCGGTCCGGCCGTTGTATTCGGTCGGGGCCGGGGCCAGGCGGCACCGCTCGCTGGCGGCGGCGTAGCTGCCGTCGCTGTAGCGGTAGGGCTGGGTCTGGTCATAGCTGTAGTACGCGCCGCGCGTATCGCACTTGGCCGAGGCGTTGCCGACGGCGGCGCCGACGCCCGCGCCGACCAGGGCGCCCAGGACGGTGCCTTCCGGGCGGGCGTTGCGGGCGGCGACGTTCGAGCCCAGGGCCGCGCCGGCCAGGGCCCCGATCACGCCGCCGACGGTGGCGTTGCGCTTGGCGTCCTGACGGCAGTCGTTGTTGCCGTAGTTGACGTTGGCGCTGGTGTTGATGCTGTAGGCCCCGGCATAGGGCGCGGAATAGCGGCTGGCCTCGCCGGGATAGCGACGGTCGTACGACCCATAGCCGTGGCGGCGGTCGTAGGCGTCGCGGGCGGCCATGTAGCGCGAGCGGTCACGCTCCCATTGGTCGCGCTGGGCGTCATAGCCGGAGGCGTAGCTGACGCCGCTGACCCGGAAGCGGTCGGCCTCGCTGGGATGGCGACGGTCATACGCGCCTTCGCCGTTGCGACGGTCATAGTCGTAGCGGGCGCGCTCGTAGCTGGCGCGGGCGCGCTCGAACTCGGCCTGTTCGGCGTAGTACGCGGCGCTGTCGCGATATTGGGCGACGCGATAGCGCTCGGCATAGCTGGGATAGCGGCGGTCATAGGCGCCGCGGCCGTAGCGGCGGTCATAGTCGTCGCGGGTGCGCATATAGTTGGCGCGGTCGCGCTCGTAAGCCTCCTGGCGATCCTGGTACTCGGCCACGCGCTCATAATAGTTGGCGCGCTGGCTGTCGTAGTTCCGCAGGCTCTGCTGGTAAGCCGAATCCTGGGCGTAGGTCTGAGCGAAGGCGGGGGCGATCGCGCCGCACGCCACGGTGGCGGCCAATGCGGCGGCCAAGGTCTTGGAAGTCATGATAGGTCTCCGTTCCCACTCGAACGGATCGACGTCCGACCCCGACACGGGCCGTCAATCCAGGTTCATTGTCCCTGCGGTGGGAAAAGCCCGCCACGAAACGAAGTTCCCGGATCTTGACCTTTACAACTCCTGGTCAGTCCTTGGTGACAGTCATCATGTAGTTGATGTCGACATCGCTGGACCGGCTCCAACGGCCGGTCAGCGGGTTGTAGGCCACGCCGAACGGGCCGTGCATGGTCACAGGCTCGCCGGCGATGAAGGCGCGCAGCTCCTCGGGCTTGAGGAACTGGTTCCAGTCGTGGGTGCCCGGCGGCACCCAGCGCAGCACGTATTCGGCGCCGATCTTGGCCAGGGCCAGGGCCTTCAACGTGCGGTTCAAGGTGGCGACGATCATCAGGCCGCCGGGCTTCAAGAGCCGCGAGCAGGTGCGCAGGAACTCGCCCGAATCGGCGACGTGCTCGATGACCTCCATGGTCAGCACCACGTCGAACGGCCCGGCGCCCTCGGCCAGCAGCTGTTCGGCCGTGGCGGGGCGATAGCCGATCTGCAGACCCTGTTCCGATGCGTGGGTCGCGGCGGTCTTGATGTTCTTCTCAGAGGCGTCGATGGCGGTGACGTCGAAACCCAGGCGGGCCATCGGTTCGCTCAGCAAGCCGCCGCCGCAGCCGATGTCGAGCAGGGTCAGGCCTTCGAACGGCGCACGCGTATTGGCGTCGCGATCGAACCGCGCCAGCGCCTGCTCGCGGATGAAGGCCAGGCGGCAGGGATTGAACACGTGCAGCGGCGCGAACTTGCCCTTGGGATCCCACCACTCGGCGGCGATGGCCGAGAACCGCGCCACGTCGGCGGGGTCGATGCTCCAGGAGGGGCCCATGGGGGAGGGGGCGGCGGCTTGAGTCATGGTCTTCCTCTACCACGGGGAGTTTTTCGCGCCATGACCGGAGAAAAAAGACACCTCCGCGACATTGCCGTTGCGCTTTCCGGCCGCTAGAAGGCGCGGGCTTGCGCGAGGGGGAGCGATCCGGCCGCGCGGGCGCAAGAAATAACCAAGTGTCGAGGTACTCAGGACGTGTCACGTCTGGTGATGAAGTTCGGCGGCACGTCGGTGGCCGACCTGGAGCGCATCCGCCGTGTGGCGCGCCTGGTCGCCGCCGAGGTGGCGACCGGCAAGCAGGTGGCGGTGGTCGTGTCGGCCATGTCGGGCAAGACCAACGAGCTGGTCGCCTGGACCGACGGCGCCGGTCGCGCCGCGCAAGGTCTTCCGGAATCGGACGACGAGTACGACGCCGTCGTCGCCTCGGGCGAACAGGTCACGGCCGGTCTGCTGGCCATGACCCTGCGCAACATGGGCCACAAGGCCCGCTCGTTCCTGGGTTGGCAGGTGCCGATCATCACGAACGAGGCCCACGGCAGCGCCCGCATCGAGGAGATCCCCTCGGAGAACCTGGACGAATGCTTCGCGAACGGCGAGATCGCCGTCATCGCCGGCTTCCAGGGCGTGACCACCAAGCAGCGGATCACGACGCTGGGCCGGGGCGGCTCGGACACCTCCGCCGTGGCCATCGCCGCCGCCGTCAAGGGTGCGTGCGACATCTACACGGACGTGGACGGGGTCTACACCACCGACCCGCGGATCGAGAGCAAGGCCAAGCGCCTGGCCAAGATCAGCTACGAAGAGATGCTTGAAATGGCCTCGCTGGGGGCCAAGGTGCTGCAGACCCGCTCGGTCGAGATGGCCATGGCCCATCGCGTCCCGGTGCGGGTGCTGTCGAGTTTCGTCGAGCCGGGGGAAGCGCCCGGACAAGGTACGATCGTCTGCGACGAGGAAGAAATCATGGAAAAGCGCATCGTCTCGGGCGTCGCCTACAGCCGCGACGAAGCCAAGATCACCCTGCTGGGCCTGCCCGATCACCCGGGCGTGTCCTCGCAGATCTTCGGTCGCCTGGCCGACGCCAATGTGAACGTCGACATGATCGTGCAGTCGCGGGCCCGCAGCGCCGCGACGGCCAACATGGAGTTCACGGTCGGCAAGCGTGACGCCGCTCGCGCCGTCGAGATCGTCCGCGCCGCCCAGGCCGAGATCGGCTTCGAGGACGTGGCTGTCGACGAGGACGTCTCGAAGGTCTCGGTGATCGGCGTGGGCATGCGCTCGCACGCCGGCGTCGCCCAGTCGATGTTCGCGGCCCTGGCCGAGAAGAACATCAACATCCAGGTCATCTCGACCTCGGAGATCAAGATCTCGGTCCTGATCGACGCCGCCTACACCGAACTGGCCGTCCGCGCCCTGCACGCCGTGTACGGCCTGGACCAGCTGTAAGATGCGTCGGCGGGGCGCGATCGCGCTCCGCCGTTGTCCAAACGTCGTGTTCTGACGTTATGAAGGCGCAGCGCCGCTTTCGAGAGCTTTCATGTCCGACGTCTTCAAGTTCGATCCCGACGCCAAGACCGTCACCTTCCACGGTGACGCCGGTCTGGACCTGCTCTACGACCTCTTGCTGCGCGCCAAGTTCGGCGACGGCTACGAGAAGCCGCTGCTGATCAGCCCCTGGCTGGCGGCCCTGCTGCGCCAGCTGGACCAGGCCTTGCCGGATGACGGCCAGTGGTTCCCGGAAAAGCCCGGCCAGCCGATCTTCGACACCGACGACCTCCTGGCCATGGGCGACGCGGTCATCGAGGAAGGCCACACGGTCGGCTGGTGGACCATGACCGAGCCGGAAAAGCGCGCCTATCTGCGCAATGTCGTCGCCGCGCCGCACCCGCTGACCGACCTCGAGGTCGAGTTCATCGAGAACGACATCGACGCGGCCCTGGCGCAGGCCCGCCGCCTGGTCGCCGACGCCAGCGAGCCCCTGGCCCTGCCGGGGCACGGCTGACCGGACTATAGTGGCGGGATGGGCCACCACGACCTGCACGCCCCCGCCGAGCTGTCCTTCCGCTGCTACGAGCCGGAAGCGCTGTCGCACGTCCACGACTTCGACCAGATCGTGCTGCCCCGGCGCGGCGTGCTGGAGATCGAGATCGACGGCAGGGGCGGCCGGGTCGATCCGGGCCGCGCGGCGGTGATCCCGCCGGGCGCCCGCCACGTCTGCGCCGCCGACGGCGAGAACCTGTTCGTGGTCGCTGATATCGACGGGACCCTGATGCGGCCGTTCGAGCGCTTGCGGGAGAAGCCGTTCGCCCCGGTCACCGGCGCGGTGCACGGCCTGCTGGCCTTCCTGGCGGGCGAGGCCCCCGGCGCGATCGACGACGGCGTCGCGAGCCTGTGGACGCCGCTGCTGCTGCGCGGTCTCTCGACGGGGCCGATCAATATCGACCCGCGCCTGACCCGCGCCGCCGCCATGATCGAGGCCCGCTTCGACCAACCGCTGACCGTCCGCGACCTGGCCGCCGAGGCCGGCATGAGCCAGAGCCGCTTCTTCGCGCGGTTCTCCGAGGCCTACGGCATGACCCCGCACGGCGCGCTGTCCGACGCCCGCCTGCGGGCGGCCCAACGGCTGCTGTCGGACAGCACCCTCTCCATCGCCGAGATCGCCGTCCGCACCGGCCACGGCGATCAGAGCGGCCTGACCAAGCGCATGAAGGCGGCGCTGGGAACCACGCCGGGGGCGTGGCGGAAGGGGCGGTAGGTTTCCTTCTACCATCCCCAAATTCACGTCATTCCCGCCACAAGGGCAGGAATGACGGATATTTGGGGGGATGGGATTGGGGAGAGCATCTCCCAAATCTCCAGGAGCTTTCGCCAAGCCCCAGCTCGCGCGAACTGTTACCCAGCGTCCATGATCAATCCCCGCAATCTTCTCCTCGGCCTGCTGTGCGGCCTCGTGGCCGGCGCGTTCTGGGGCGGGGTGTTCCTGGCGCCGAAGCTGCTCTCCGACTTCACGCCGCTGCAGATGACGGCGGGGCGCTACATCGCCTATGGCCTGGCCTCGGCGGTGTTGCTGATCCCGACCTGGCGGACGGTGATGAAGAAGATGGACGGCCGCGACTGGCGCGACCTCTTCCTGCTGAGCCTGCTGGGCAACCTTATCTACTATGTCGGCCTGTCGGTGGCGGTGCAGAGTTCGGGCGTGGCCCTGGCCTCGCTGATCATCGGCCTGCTGCCGGTGACCGTGACCCTGGTCGGCGCCAAACTGGGGGAGGGGGTTCCGCTCCGCCATCTGGCCGCGCCGCTTTCGCTGATCGTCGCCGGCGGGGTCTGCATCAACGTCTCGGTGTTCACGCAAAGCCACGGCGTGGGGATCGGCCAGCAGATCGCCGGCCTACTGGGCGCGCTGCTGGCCCTGGCGGTGTGGACCGTCTACGCCGTCTGGAACGCCCGGCGCCTGGCCGCGACGCCCAAGTTCACCAGCCACGAGTGGTCGCTGCTGACCGGCATCGCCACGGGTCTCTTGTCGCTGCTGCTGGTCGTCCCGGCCTTCCTGCTGGGCGGCAAGGTTCATGCGCCGGCGGCCTGGAGCTGGTTCTGGCTGGTTTGTTTCGCCGTGGCCATCGGCGCGTCGGTGATCGGCAACGGCCTATGGAACGCCGCCAGCCGCTACCTGCCGCTCAGCCTGTCGGGCCAGCTGATCGTGTTCGAGACCCTGTTCGCCCTGCTGTATGGCTTCCTGCACCAGGGCCGCTGGCCACGCGGCCTGGAGACGGCGGCGATCGTCCTGATGCTGGCCGGGGTGTTGTGGTCGGTGCGACTTCACCGGCCGAAGGTGGATTTGGCTTAGGCCTGTCCTTCAAACCGTCTTCCCGGCGAAAGCCGGGATCCAGATGGAAGAGCGCTAAGGTTCTTCCAAGAGCGCTGAGCTCCTCCAATCAGCCACAGCGTCCGGGGATCTGGGCCCCGCTTTCGCCGGGGAAATGGGGTGAGGGGAGGCCTCTGAACTTTTTTCCAACATGACGCGAACCTGAACAGCGCGGTTCAAATCAGGTTCAGGCAGGTCCCCTTACAACAGACATCAACAGCGCCGCCCAATCTCATTTTCGGGAAAGGGGGCGACGCTCTTACGATTAGGAGCCCTGCCATGAAGACCATCGGCAAGTTCACCAAGACCGTCGTCGCCGTCGCCATCACCGGCGCGCTGGTCGCCCCCGCCTCGGCCGCCTTCGCCGGCGAGAAGACCAATCGCGCCGTCATCGGCGCCGTGATCGGCGGCATCGCCGGCGCGGCCATCGGCGACGGCAAGACCGACGCAGTCGCCATCGGCGCCGTCGCCGGCGCGGCCCTGGGCGCCACCACGGCCAAGGACAAGTACGACCGTCGCTACAGCCGCTCGTACCGGACCGCCCCGCGCTACGGCTACGACAACCGCTATTACGACCGCGGTTATCACGACAGCCGCTACGCCTATGACCGCGGCTACGGCGACCGCTACGACACCCGCTACGGTTACGGCTATCGCCGCTAACCCCTGAGTTTCTCGCTGGAGTCCAGATCCCTCCCCAGCGTGTAGACTGCGCCGCCCCTCACGCGGGGGGCGGCGCTTTTTCGTGCCGCTACACTTAATCGACGTTCGGTTGACCTAGGTTGCTTTCGCGCGGGCGAAAACTGCTATAGCCCCCATCTAGGACGGAGCGGTTTTAACCCCTGGCGCCTCAAGCTAGGCTACACCGGTTCTGAATTAGGGAGCGCGCTTAAGAGACATGGCGGCATCCGGCATCGCCGTTCGAGGACCCCGCAGCCTGCTTCGGCAGATACGCGAGGCCATGGCCGGCGGCGGTCCCGCCCAGGCCAAGCTCGACATGGTGGTGCGCACCATCGCCATCTCGATGGTCGCCGAGGTCTGCTCGATCTATCTGCGCCGCGCCTCCGGAGACCTCGAACTCTTCGCCACCGAAGGCCTGTCGCGCGAGGCCGTCCACGTCACGCGGATGAAGCCGGGCGAAGGTCTGGTCGGCGAGACCATGCGCCTGGGCCGGCCGCTGAACCTGTCCGACGCCGCCAGCCATCCGCAGTTCTCGTACCGCCCGGAAACCGGCGAAGACCCCTACCACGCCTTCCTGGCCGTGCCGCTGCTGCGCGGCGGTCGCGCGATCGGGGTGCTGGTCGTCCAGAACCGCACCGAGCGGGTCTATGACGACGAGGAGGTCGAGGACCTCCAGATCATCGCCATGGTGCTGGCCGAGATGGTCAGCTCCAGCGAGCTGCTGGGCGCCGACGAGCTCAAGGACGTCGAGCTGGCGCCCCACAAGCCCGAGCGGCTGAAGGGGTCGCGCTTCGCCGAGGGCCTGGCCTATGGCGTGGCGGTGCTGCACGAGCAGCCGGTCGTCCCCGAGACCTTGCTGTCCGACGACGCCCTGGCCGAGGAAGCGCGGCTCAACTACGCCATCGAGCAGTTGCAGACCCAGATCGACGAGATGCTGGAAGGCCAGCACGGCCTGGTCGGCGCCTCGTACGAGGTGCTGGAGACCTACCGCCTGTTCGCCCACGACCGGGGCTGGAACCGGGGGCTGCAGGAAGCCGTGCGCTCGGGCCTGACCGCCGAGGCCGCCGTCGAGCGCGTGCGCTCAGAGCACCGCGCCCGCCTGGGCCAGGCCCGCGACCCCTATCTGCGCGAGCGCCTGCACGACCTTGAAGACCTGAACGACCGGCTGCTGCGCCACCTGTCGGGCGACGTCCACGCCGTGCGCCAACTGCCCGACGACGCCATCCTGATCGCCCGGAACCTGGGACCGGCCGACCTCCTGGAATACGACCGCACCAAGCTCAAGGGCATCCTGCTGGAGGAGGGCAGCGCCGCCAGCCACGCCGGCATCGTCGCTCGCGCCCTGGACATCCCCTGCGTCGGCCGACTAGCCGGCCTGCGCGACCGGGTCAGCGAGGGCGACCCCGTGGTCGTCGACGCAGAGACCCAAGAGGCCTGGCTGCGCCCGCGTCCCGACGTCGTGAAGGCCTTGAAGGTCCGGATGGAGGTCCGCGCCCAGCGCAAGGCCGAGTTCGCCCGTCTGCGCGACACCCCGCCGATCACCAAGGACGGGGCCAAGATCACCCTCCTGATGAACGCCGGCCTGGCCGTCGATCTCGACATCCTGTCCGAGACCGGGGCTGAGGGCATCGGCCTGTTCCGCACCGAGTTCCAGTTCATGGTCGCCGAGGAGCTGCCGCGGCTGGAGGCCCAGACGGCGCTCTACGAGAAGGTGCTGGAGGCCGCCGACGGCATGCCGGTGACCTTCCGCACCCTGGATCTCGGCGGCGACAAGCTGCTGCCGTACATGGAGCTGGAGCGCGAGGACAACCCGGCCCTGGGCTGGCGCGCCGTGCGCATGGGCCTGGATCGTCCGGCCCTGCTGCGCATGCAGATCCGCGCCCTGATCAAGGCCGCCGCCGGTCGGCCGCTGCGCGTTATGTTCCCGCTGGTCGCCAATGTCGACGAGTTCCGGGCCGCCCGCTCGTTCGTCGACCAGGAAGTGGCCTGGGCCCTGAAGCGCGGCCGCGCCGCGCCCGCGCGCCTGGACGTCGGGGCGATGATCGAGGCGCCATCGCTGCTGTGGCATCTCGACGCACTGCTGCCGATGACCGACTTCGTTTCGGTCGGCACCAACGACCTGATGCAGTACCTGTTCGCCGCCGACCGGGGCAATCCGAAGGTCTCGGACCGCTACGACCCGCTGTCGCCGGCCGCCCTGCGGGCGCTGAAAACCATCCAGCAGGCCTGCGCCGACACCGGCACGCCGGTGTCCGTCTGCGGTGAGATGGCCGGTCGTCCGCTGGAGGCCTTCGCGCTGGTAGCCCTTGGTTTCGAAGGACTTTCCATGCCGCCCGCCGGCATCGGTCCGGTCAAGCAGATGGTGCTCAGCTGCGATCGCGAGGCCGCCCGTCGCAACGTCGAGGCCCTGCTGAAGGGAGCGGGCGGCTCCTTGCGCGGCGAAATCGAAACCTTGGCGCGGAAGCTGTACGTCGCCGTCTAGCGAACGTTTGCGAAGAAAGCTTGGCCGTTAACTAAGCGTCACCGTTTAGTCCATTGAATCCGGCTACTTAGTTTGTTATCCCAAACACTTGTTAAGAACTCCGTGAGATACGGAGTGGGGGAGCGTACGCCGTGTTGGCGCAGCCCGTTGCGGGACGCGTCCCTCGGCCGATTTGGGGGCGTTTACTCGCTATGCCGCTGGATATGGGCAACGTGAGACGTTTGCATCTGGTCACCGACTCTGACGCCGACGAGGCGCCGGTCGCGGTCTATCATCCGTCACTGGATGAGGGCGCGGACATCGGCATGGCCCTGAAGGCCGCTCGCGAATTCCGCGGCATGACCACCCAGGACGTGGCCGACGCCACCCGCATCCGCCAAGGCTATATCGAGGCGCTGGAGGACCTGCGCTTCGAGGACCTGCCTTCGCGCCCGTTCACCATCGGCTATGTCCGCGCCTATGCCAGTCTGCTGGGCCTGGACGCCGAGGCTGCGGTGGCCCGCTTCAAGAACGACGCCCCGGACGACGGCGGCGAGCTGCGCGCCCCGGTCGGCGTGCGTCGCGAGCGCGATCCGCGCCTGGCCCTGATCTTCGCCGGCGGCCTGCTGGTCGTGGGCGCCATCCTGCTGTGGAACGTCGCCCAGCGCGCCATGGCCAAGGACGAGCCGCCGCCCCAGGTGGCCGCGGCCGCCAGCTCGGTGCCGGTCCAGGCCCACGCCAGCAACAACCAGGTCGCCCTGGGCGCGCCGCTGCCAGCGCCGGTCGAGTCGACCACGCCCGAGCCCTACAAGACCCCCGGCCTCGACGACGCCGCCGCCAATGGCGGCTCGGTCGACGCGGCCACCGCCGCCGCCAAGGCCCGCGCCGAGGCCGAGGCCAAGGCCGCCGCCCTCGATCCGGCCAACCAGATCGCGGTCGGTTCGCTGTTCAAGCCCAAGGGCCAGATGCTGGGCGCGGCCCCCGCCGAAAGCTCGGGCGTCGTGGTCCAGGCCCGCAAGGCCGGCGCCATGACCGTGCGTCGCGCGGATGGCAGCATCTTCATGACCCGCTGGCTCTCGGCCGGCGACGCCTATCGCGCCCCGAACACCCCGGGTCTGATCCTGGACGTGGTCGAGCCGGCCCTGTTCGAGGTCTATTACAACAATCGCCTGACGGGCCGCCTGACCTCGAACCAGACGGCTGTCGCCAAGCTGATCCCGCCGCCCGCCGCGCCGGTGACGGTCGCGCCGACGGCGGGAGCTCCGAAGCCGGCGGTCGCGGTGGCCAAGCCTGCGGCGCCGGTTCGGCCGCAGTAATCTCGCAAGAGCGAACGGCGGGCCTTCTATCCGCCCGCAAGAGCCTCTAAATTAGCGCCATGGCCGCAGACCACACGCACGTCCGTCCCTGGCGCATGATCACGCGCCGGCAATCGCGCAAGATCCGCGTCGGCAATGTCGAGGTGGGCGGCGACGCGCCGATCTCGGTGCAGTCGATGACCAACACCCTGACCAGCGACGCCGCCGCGACGCTGGAGCAGATCCGCCAGCTGGAGGAGGCCGGCGCCGACATCGTCCGCGTCAGCTGCCCGGATGTCGAGAGCACGGCGGCGTTCAAGACCATCGCCCGCGAAGCCAAGGTCCCGCTCGTCGCCGACATCCACTTCCACTACAAGCGCGGCATCGAGGCCGCCCAGGCTGGCGCGGCCTGCCTGCGGATCAATCCGGGCAATATCGGTTCGCCCGACCGCGTGCGCGACGTGATCCAGGCCGCCCGCGACCACGGCTGCTCGATGCGCATCGGCGTCAACGCCGGCTCCCTCGAACGCGAACTGCTGGAGAAGTACGGCGAGCCGTGCCCCGACGCGATGGTCGAGAGCGCCCTGAATCACGCCCGCATCCTGCAGGACCACGACTTCCACGAGTTCAAGATCTCGGTGAAGGCGTCGGACCCGTTCATGACCGTGGCCGCCTACTACCAGCTGGCCGAGGCCATCGACTGCCCGCTGCACCTGGGCGTCACCGAGGCCGGGGCCACGCGCACGGGCACGGTGAAGTCCTCGATCGGCATCGGCTCGATGCTGTGGGCCGGCATCGGCGACACCATCCGCGTTTCTCTGGCCGCGGATCCCGTCGAGGAGATCAAGGTCGGCTTCGATATCCTGAAGTCGCTGGGCCTGCGCCACCGCGGCGTCAACATCATCGCCTGCCCGTCGTGCGCGCGTCAGGGCTTCAACGTCATCAAGACGGTGGAGACCTTGGAACAGCGTCTGGCCCATATCGCCACGCCGATGTCGCTGTCGATCATCGGGTGCGTGGTCAACGGGCCGGGCGAGGCCCTGATGACCGACATCGGCTTCACCGGCGGCGGTGCGGGCGCGGGCATGGTCTATATGGCCGGCAAGCCCGACCACAAGCAGTCCAACGACGGCATGATCGACCACATCGTCGAGCTGGTCGAGAAGAAGGCCGCCGAGCTCCAGGCGGCCAAGGCGGCGGAAGAGGCGGCAAAAGTCGCTGCGGAGTAAGAGCGGCTTCCTTCCAACTCCGCCTACCCCAACACCGCTCATCCCTGCTTTCGCGGAGATGAGCGGCTTAAGGGGCTGAAGCCGACGCTTCGACGAGGCTTACGCCTCCTCGGCCATCACCCGCACCAGGTCGACGATCTGGCGCCGCACCCGGCTGGGGGCGATGCGGGGAAACAGCTCGGCCAGTTGCAGGCCCTCGGCCGTCTCCAGGAAATTCTGCACCGTGCGGTCGGCCTGGGCGCCGCGGCCTTCGGGGCTGGCCGTATCGATCGGATCGGGCAGGCCGTCGAAGAAGTAGGTCACATCGGTCTTCAGCAGCGCCGCGATATGGTAGAGCTTCGAGGCGCTGATCCGGTTCTCGCCACGCTCGTACTTCTGCACCTGCTGGAAGGTCAGGGCCAGGCTGTCGGCGAGCTGCTCCTGGCTCACCCCGATCAGCTTGCGCCGCATGCGCACCCGGCCGCCCACATGCTGGTCGACAAGGCTGGGGCGGCGCCCGTCGGTGTCCTTGGCCATCATTCTCTCCGCCACTCATCGTCAAGTGGACGCATGGAAGCCCAAAGTTGAGGTTCAACGAGGGCCTCTCTGTATCGGCGCCGTATCGAAAGCCGGGCGGCTTGATACAGCGCAGATACGTTTCACCGCCTCAGGTCGAGCTCTTGGGCAGCAGCGCCGCGACGCGGGCCTCGCCGGTCAGGGCCTGGCGGCGGCCGGGACCGCCCGGACCAGGCCCATCGCCCGGGAACTCGGGCGGCAGGCCGTCGGCGGGAAAGCCGGGCGGCGGACCTCTGCCCGGACCGCTCTCGGGCTCGCCCTCCGCTCGGGGCTTGGCGTTGCGGTCGACCACCACGTCGAAGTCGACGCGGAAGCGGTCCTGGCCCTGGGCCACGGCGGCGAAGGTCGCCTCGCCGCCCTGCTGGGCGATGCCGTCATTGCTGTTGAGCGTGTCGCGCGTGCGCCCGCGCCTGTAGTCGGCCGCCTGCAGATAGAGGAACTCGTTCAGGGCGTCGGGCAGGAAGACCTGCGAGGTCAGCAAGCTGCGCCCGCCCAGCCAGACCTTGTAGTGGATGTGGGTGGTGCGGCCTTCGTACCAGCCGGGATAGACGGTCTTGAACGCCGCCATGCCGGCATCGTCGACGGGCTGGGCTCCGCGCAGGAACCGCGCGGCCTTCAGCGCCGCCGGCGGCTCGCGGCCGGGCGCTTCGCCGAAGCCGGAATAGCGGCCTTGCGCGTCGCAGTGCCAGACATCGACCCGGGCGCCCGGCAGCGGCGCGCCGGTCTCGTCGAACACGTGGAAGCGCAGCTCGACCGTCACGCCCGGCAGGCCTTCGCGGATGTCGATGCGCACGGGCGCGCCCGGCAGATAGTAGGGACCCTCGGTGACGGCCGGGGTCAGCTTGGGGCCGGGGTTCAGCCGCGCGCGGCTTTCGGCGGCCGTCGCCGCGAGGCTCGACGCCGCGGCGCCGGTCGCCAGGCCCAGCGCCAGCAGGCCGCGTCGATGAAGCTCAGTCATGGGAGTCCTTGAAGGTCTTCGGATCGGCGACGGGATGCCGCCGCCGCATGGCCGGAGCGGGGCCGGCTTTGTTGCGACTTCGAGATCGTTTGCAAGGTCGTGATCGCTGGGTCTCGATCCGCGCCTCAACCTCGCCGGGAGCTAGGCCGGCGTGGCGCTTTGTCCGGATTTCACGGGTCGTTTTGGAGTGTCGGTTGCACGACGGACTGGTGAGTTTTTCGCGAGTTCAAAACATGACGACCCCCACCGTCAAAGCGTCCCGGAATGAGACAGTCGCGCCCGTTCGGGACGTTTCCCGCAGCGTCGTTCTGGATTTCATGCGCTTCGTGGCGGCCGGACTGGTGGTCGTTTTCCACTACCAGAGCGAGGGTCCCTGGCCGCTGTCCTGGCTCAGTCCCGTGTTTCTACGCGGTTATATTGCAACCGACTTCTTCCTAATCCTGTCGGGTTACGTCCTGGGGCGGGCCTATGGGCGCAAAGTGATCGCGGGGGCCATCAGCGACGAGCGGTTCCTTCTGAAGCGCGTCCTGCGGATCTGGCCGGCGCACCTGGTGATGCTGGGCGCCTTCGCGGGGGTAATCGCGGTCTCGGCCGCGCTGGGCGTGGCCTCGCACAATCCGGCGCAGTTCCGCTGGGCCGACCTGCCGGGCCAGGCGCTTCTGGTCCATGCCTGGGGGCTGAACACCGGCTCGGGCTGGAACCTGCCGACCTGGTCACTGTCGGCCCTGGTCGTCTGCTACGCGGTGTTTCCCACCCTGTGGCGCAAGCTGGATCGCTTGCGCAGCGGCGCCCTGCTATTCGCGGGCGGCCTGGCCATGGTCTGGGGCGCGGATCTGATCAGCCGCGCGCTCTATGGCGGCGCGCTCTACGACCTGCCGTTCAACATGGGCGTCCTGCGGGCCCTGCCGCTGTTCGCGTTCGGCGCCTGTATCGCGCGGGCCGACCAGCTGGGCTGGCTGTCGGGTCGTTGGGCGGGTTGGCTGGCTCTGGCGGCCGGGTTGCTGGTCGTCGGGCTGCAGGGCCTGGGCCGCTTCGACCTGGTCAGCCTGGCGCTGCTAGGCCTCTTGATCGGAGCCGGCGGGGCGGTGCGGACGAACCGGGGCGCGGCGCTGGCCGCCCGGTCGGGGCAGATCTCGTTCGCGCTCTATATCACCCACATTTTTGTCGCGATGGTCTGGTTCCATGCCGCCCGGGCCATGGCCAGCCACTGGAGTCTGCCCGAGGGCGCGCAGTGGGGCCTGTGGGCCCTGGCCCTGCCGCTGGCCGTCGTCACGGCCCTGGCGTTCGAGTGCTATGTGGACCAGCCACTGCAGCGCTTGATCGCCAAGCGACTGGCGCGCCGATCTCGGCTGGCGCGGTCAGGTGAAATTCTAGGACGATTGTCCTAGACTCTGTAGGTCGATCGTCCTAAAGCGTCGCTGCATCGTTGCGGGGGTGATCGCATGCGGATGGGCGACGCGCGGCGGCGGATCGTGGAGGCCGCCGACCTGCTATTCTACCAGCGCGGGTTCGAGGCGACGTCGTTCGCCGACATCGCTCAGGCCGTCGGGCTTTCGCGCGGCAATTTCTATTATCACTTCAAGGCCAAGGACGAGATCCTCGACGCGGTGATCACACGACGCATGGCCAACACGCGGGCCCTGCTGGAGGCCTGGGAAGGCGCGGCAGTCACGCCGGCCGAGCGCCTTCGCGCCTTCGTCCGGATCCTGATCACCAACCAGACGAAGATCATGGCCCACGGCTGTCCGGTCGGCACGCTGTGCAACGAACTGGCCAAGCTGGACCACGCCGCCAAGGGCGCGGCGACCGATATCTTCGTGCTCTTCCGCGACTGGCTCACGCGCCAGTTCGTGGCCCTGGGACGGACAGCCGACGCGGAGGCGCTGGCCCTGCACCTGCTGATGCGCAGCCAGGGCGTCGCGACGCTGGCCACGGCCTTCCGGGACGAAACCTTCGTCCGTCGCGAGGTCGAGGACTTGGACGCCTGGCTCGCCGCCCAAGCCTCTTCGAACCTGACGGAGACCCGATGTTTGTCGTGACCTTGAAATTCGTGGACAAGACAAAAGCTTCGGCCTTGATGGAGGCCCACAACGCCTGGATTCAGCGTGGCTTCGACGACGGCGTCTTCCTGCTGGTCGGCGGGATCCCGCCCGGCGTCGGCGGCGCCGTCCTGGCCCACGCGGTGTCCCGCGCCGAGGTGGAGGCGCGCGTCCAGCAGGACCCCTTCGTCGCCCAGGGCGTGGTCGCCGCCGAAATCCTGGAGATCGCGCCGGGCCGCGTGGATCCGCGCCTGGCCTTCCTGAAGGCCTAGCCGGCGATCAGCGCCGCGCGTTCTTCGCTGGTCAGCGGCCGCCAGCGGCCCTCGGGCATCTCGCCCAGGGTCAGCGGGCCGATCCTGACGCGGAACAGGTCGACGACCTTCAGATCCACCAGTTCGCACATCCGGCGGATCTGGCGATTGCGGCCTTCGCGCAGGACGATGCGCAGGCGCTGGTCGGAGATGACCTCGACCTCGGCCGGGCGAAGCTCGCGGCCGTCCAGCTCCAGGCCGAAGCGGAGGAGCTCGATCTTTTCCTCGGTCAGCTCGCCCATGACGGCGACGCGGTATTCCTTTTCCAGGTCCGACTGCGGGCCGATCACGGCCTTGGCCACGACGCCGTCCTGGGACAGCAGCAGCAGGCCGCGCGAGTCCTTGTCCAGGCGGCCGATCGGCGGCAGCAGGTCGCCCGACTGCGGGATCGGCGCGGGCACGCCGCCCCAGATGTTCTGGCGCGTCAGAAGGCGCGCGGCGGGAACCTGGCCCGGATCGGGCTGGGCCGACACCACGTCGCGCGGCTTGTGGATCATGTAGGTGACGGCCGCGTCCAGCTTGGCCGTGGCGCGATCGGCGAGCACGAGCGTCTGGCCGGGCAGGATCTTGCGGCCGACGTCCTCCACGACCTCGCCGTCGATCGAGACCAGGCCGTCACTGATCAGCTGCTCGGCCTCGCGGCGCGAGCACACGCCGCTCTGGGCCAGCCACTTGTTGACCCGCTGGGGCTCGCCCTCGTCGTAGGTGCGGGTGAACGCCATGACTTAGCCGAAGCTTTCTTCGAGGCTGGCCAGGCGCTCGGCCTGGTCCTCGGCGATCAGCGGATTGATCACGTCGTCCAGGGCGTCGCCCTCGATGATGCGCGACAGGTTGTAGAGGGTCAGGTTGATCCGGTGGTCGGTCACCCGGCCCTGCGGGAAGTTATAGGTGCGGATGCGTTCCGAGCGGTCGCCGCTGCCGACCTGGCTCTTGCGGGCCTCGGAGCGGGCGCTGTCCAGGGCCTCGCGCTGCATGTCGTAGAGCCGCGCCTTCAGGTTCTTCATGGCCCGGGCGCGGTTCTGGTGCTGCGACTTTTCCGAGGAGGTCACCACCACGCCGGTGGGCAAGTGGGTGATGCGCACGGCCGAGTCGGTCTTGTTGACGTGCTGGCCGCCGGCGCCGGACGAGCGGTAGGTGTCGATCCGCAGGTCGCTTTCCTTGATGTCGATCTCGACGTCCTCGGCCTCGGGCAGCACGGCGACGGTGGCGGCCGAGGTGTGGATGCGGCCCTGCGCCTCGGTGGCCGGCACGCGCTGCACGCGGTGCACGCCGCTCTCGAATTTCAGGCGGCCGAACACGCCGTCGCCGGTGATCGAGGCGACGATTTCCTTGTAGCCGCCCATTTCGCCTTCCGAGATGCTGTCGATCTCGACGCGCCAGCCCTGGGTCTGGGCGTAGCGCTGGTACATGCGGAAGAGGTCGCCGGCGAACAGCGCCGCCTCGTCGCCGCCGGTGCCGGCGCGCACTTCCAGGATGGCCGAGGCGTTCTCGTCCTTGTCCTTCGGCGCCAGCATCAAGGCCAGCTCGCGCTCCAGGACCGGCAGCTTCTCGTCCAGAGCCGTGATCTCGTCGCGGACCATGTCGGCCATCTCGGGATCGGACGCCATGACGTCCAGCTCGGCGCGCTCGGCGGACAGCTTGGCCAGGCGCTCGACCGCCTCGGCCACCGGGCGCAGCTCGGCGTGCTCCTTGGAAAGCTTGACGATCTCGGTCCCGTCGGTGGCCGCGCCCATGCGCGCCTCCACTTCACGGAAACGGTCGAGAACCTGGTCGAGGCGGGCCTGGGGCAGTCGCAAGGGAGAGTTCGCAAGGCTGAAAGAACGGTCGGTCTCTCTAGAACCTTTCCCGCCCGAAGGGAATGGACGCGGGCAAACCCATTCGGAGTTCATTAGGCTTAGCTGTTATCCGCGGTTTAGCCATTGGCTGCGCAGTTTGCCGCTTCCTTCGAGCGAATTTCGGGCCCTTTCGCGAAGATGAAGCGCATCGAGACCCGCCTGTCCGCACCCTTGGCGGGCATGGCCCTGCTGACCGTCGGCGTTCTGGTCGCCGTGCTGTTCATGCTCGCCGGTCGTGTCGACCGCGACGCGCTGGAGCACGAGCAGGCCCTGGTCGAGCGCGGCGTGCAGGCCAAGACGGCCGACATCGAGCGCATCGTCGCGCCGCAGGTGGTCTGGGACGAGGCCGTCCAGCACCTGGACAACCGCTTCGACCCCCAATGGGCGCGCGAGAACGTCGGCGCCTATCTGCTGGGCCAGGCCGGGTTCGACCTGATCTTCATCCTCGACCGCGACGGCCGGCCGCTGTTCAGCGAGCAGGTCGGCCAGGGCATGACCGCCGCCTATTACGATCGCCACGCCCCGGCCTTCGCGCCGGTGGTCCAGCGGCTGCGCAAGCTGGAGGCCGAAAGCCCGCGTCCCTCCGGCCCGCGCGCCGACGGCGGCCTGGTCTCGCGCGCGCTGCAGGTCAGCGCCGTTCAGCGCGTCGACGGAGAGCCCTATCTGGTCACCGCCAGCCTGGTGCGCTCCGACTTCGGCAAGGCCCTGGTCCGCCACCCGCGCGCGCCGGTGGTGCTGACGGCCCTGAAGCTGGACGCGGCCTTCCTGGAAGGCTTCGCCAGCCGATTCCTGCTGGCGGGCATCCACCTGCATCCCGGCGACGCCTCGGCGCAGTCGGGCGACGCGCATCTGAAGCTGAAGGACCTGGACGGCCGCGTGGTGGCCACCCTGGACTGGGAGCCGCCTCATCCGGGCCAGCGCCTGCTGCGCAAGGCCGTGCTGCCCATCCTGCTGGTGGTCGGCGGCCTCGCCGCCGCCGTGATCGTCTTCGCTCACCGCAGCCGCAAGATCGCCGAAGGCCTGATCGCCAGCGAGGCGCGGGCCAAGCACATGGCCCTGCACGACGCGCTCACGGGACTTCCCAACCGCGTGCTGTTCGAGGAGCGCCTGCGCCAGGCGATCGACAGCCTGTCGCGTCGCCGTCAGTCCATGGCGGTGCTGGCCATCGACCTGGATCGCTTCAAGGCGGTCAACGACACCCACGGCCATGCGGCCGGGGACGAGCTGATCCAAGCGGTCGCCAAGCGGCTGTCGACGATGTGCCGGGTCGGCGAGACGGTGGCGCGCCTGGGCGGCGACGAGTTCGCGGTGGTGGCCGTCGATCTGGATCCGAACGGCGCGGCCGCCCTGGCCGAGCGACTGGTCACGGCCTTGTCCGCCCCGGTCGAGCTGTCCTGCGGGGCGGTGTTCGTCGGCGGCTCGATCGGCGTCGCCATGATCGACCAGGCCGACGTCCATGTGGGGGCTCCCATGGAGGCTGTGGAGGCCGCTCGCCGCGCGGACGTCGCCATGTACCGCGCCAAGGAAGAAGGCCGCGGCCGCTACTGCTTCTTCGAGGCCGAGATGGACGCGGCGCTGAAGGCCCGACGCGGCCTGGAAGCCGACCTGCGCCAGGCCATGGGCGACGGCGGCGTCTGGCTGGCCTACCAGCCGCAGGTCGACGCGGTCGGCCGGGTGGTCGGGGTCGAGGCCCTGGCCCGGTGGACCCATCCGACCAAGGGCGCGATCTCGCCGGCGGCCTTCGTGCCCCTGGCCGAGGACTGCGGCCTGATCGACAGCCTCGGCCAGCTGGTCATGCGCCGGGCGTTCCAGGACAGCCATCGCTGGAAGGGCCTGAAGGTGGCCGTGAACGTCTCCGCCTTGCAGATGCGTCAGGCGGACTTCCCCGACCAGGTGGCCCTGCTGCTGCACGAGACCGGGGCTCGCGCCGAGAGCATCGAGCTGGAGATCACCGAAGGCGCCCTGCTGGGCGACGACGAGACCACCCACCGGGCCATCGGCCGTCTGCGCGAGATGGGCTTCTCGCTGGCGCTCGACGACTTCGGCACCGGCTACAGCTCGCTCAGCTATCTGCGGCGCTATCCGATCGACAAGATCAAGATCGACCGCAGCTTCATCACCCCGCTGGGCGAGGACAAGGAGGCCGGCGCCGTGGTTGCGGCCATCGTGCGCCTAGCTAAGGCCCTGCGCCTGTCGGTGATCGCCGAGGGCGTCGAGACCGACGAGCAGCGCCAGCAGCTCAAGGAGATCGGCTGCGCCCAGGCCCAGGGCTTCCTGTTCAGCGCCCCGGTGCCGGCCGACCGAATCGACGCCCTGGTCGCCGAGGGCGGGCGCGTGCGGATGAAGACCGAGGCCTGACCTTATAACTATTTCGCATAGGTAGTTATTGAAAACGCTCTAGGGCGTGGCTAACTGCGCAGGCAGCTTCGCCGGAGCGAACCGGCCAGCCTAGCAAGGGAAAACGCCCAATGTCCGTCTCCATCCAGCACGTCGCGGTGACCTCTGTCACCCGCGGCCTCAAGACGCTGTCGGCCCTGCTCGACAAGGCCAAGGCCCATGCCGAAGCGACCGGGATCGATCCCGACGCCTATGTCGCCGCCCGCCTGTTCGAGGACATGCTGCCGCTGAGCGGCCAGATCCAGCGCGCCTCCGACACCGCCAAGGGCGCCATCGCCCGCCTGGCCGCGGTCGACGCCCCGGCCATGGCCGACGACGAGACGAGCTTGGCCCAGCTGCAGGACCGCGTGGCCCGCACCCTGGCCTATGTCGAGAGCGTCCCGGCCTCGGCCTTCGACGGCGCGGAAAGCCGCGAGATCACCGTGCCCGCCGGCCCGTCGATCACCCTGGGCTTCACCGGCCTGGACTACCTGCTGGAGTTCGTGATCCCGAACTTCCAGTTCCACGTCGTCACCGCCTACGACATCCTGCGCCACAACGGCGTGCCGCTGGGCAAGCGCGACTTCCTGGGCATCGGTCCGGAGCGCGTGAAGGCGGCGGCTTAGAGACTTCAGAACGCCGGCTTGACCTCGATCGAGGTCAGTTGGCGCGGCGCCCGCGAGGGCCTCAGGTCGCCGTCGACGACGAGGCGATAGGGGCCTTCGCGGGCGTCCAGCTTGTGGCCGTTGACCGTGTCGGCCACCACGACCGGATTGGCGCGATAGACCGGATCGGTCTCGGCCAGCGACAGCACGCTGAAGAAGCCGTCCGCCGCCCGGGCGATGATCACCTGGTTCAGGTAGCGCTCCATCAGCCGCTCGCCGTGCACCACACCGGCCTGGGCCAGCACGGCGTCCAGCCGCACGCCCTCGTAGGTGACGTCGGCGCCCTTGACCTTGATGGTCGCCTTGGCGCGGGGCAGGGCCGCCAGGTCCTTGGGGCCCAGCACCACGCTGTCGCGGCCGGCGACGGTGACCTTCAGGTCCTGGGCCTGCGCGGCAGTGGCGATGAAGGCGACGGCGGCGGCGAGGGCGAGCATCAGGCGCATGGCGAATCCTCGAAGTTCAGCCCAACCTGGGGCAACGATCCACAACACGCAAATAGCTCGTCATCCCGGCCGCAGCGAAGCGGAGAGCCGGGACCCAGGGGCAGTCGCATCGCGCCGGCCCCTGGGTCCCGGATAGCCTCTGCGAGGCTTCCGGGATGACGCGCATCTTTGATTTCAGCCGTGAAAGCGGATGACCGGCAGTAGCGGGGCCTCTGCGGCCACCTCGCGCGGCGCCGTGGACGTGGCCGGCCTATGCTCCACCAACAGTGGATACAGCGAGACAATCAACAGCGCCGCCATGGTGACATTGAACGTCCGCAACACGGCCGGCCGGTCCAGGAACGGACGCAGGCCCTGGCCGAAGCCGGCCCAGGCGGCGCTGCACGGCGCGCCGATCAGCATGAAGGTCCCGGCCAGCAGCGGCACGATGGTCCAGCCCGAGCCCTCCGGCGCGTAGGTCGTCACCGCGCCCAAGGCCATGGCCCAGGCCTTGGGATTGACCCACTGGAACGCCGCCGCCTGCAGGAAGGTCATCGGCTTGCCCAGGTCCTTGTCGCTGACCGAGCGCGAGGTCCCGATCTTCCAGGCCAGCCACAGCATGTAGGCCGCGCCGACCCAGCGCAGGATCTCGTGCAGCACCGGATAGGCGCGGAACACGCCGCCCAGGCCAAAGCCCATGGCCAGCACCATGAAGCCCAGGCCGCTGCTGATCCCCAGGATGTGCAGTACGGTTTTGCGGAAACCGAAGTTCGCCCCGGATGCGAGCAGCATCATGTTGTTCGGCCCCGGCGTACCCGCCGTCGCGAAGCAGAACAGGCCATAAGCAAGCACGGAATCTGGGGCCAGCAACAGTTCGGGCGTCATCTCGGTCTCCTCGAGGTTCTCCTTGTCTCGGTGTGGTCAGCCGAGTTGTCACTGTGATGATTTCCATTGTATCGTGAGTCAAATTGCTAATTGTCATCGTGACAATAAAGGAGATGTCCGCGTGGCTCCGACCTGGACGCCCGTCATTCCGGACGGAAACGGCCCGCTGTACGAACGGCTGGTGGCAGTGCTGCGCGCCGACATCGCCTCGGGCGCGCTGGGCTCTGGCGTGCGCCTGCCGCCGCAGCGCGACCTGGCCTATCGGCTGGGCGTGGGCCTGGGGACGGTGACGCGGGCCTATGTCGAGGCCGAGAAGGCCGGGCTGGTCAGCGCCCATGTGGGCCGGGGCAGCTTCGTCAACGCCCCGACCGAACACCGCGCCTACAACCGCGACGGCCCGATCAACCTGGCCCAGAACATAGCCTTGTCCGCGCCGGCCGCCTCGCGCATCGCCGAGGCCTTGTCACGCGTGCGTCGCCGACCGGACCTCCTGGAGCACCTGGCCTATGCCCCGCCGATGGGCCATGAGTCGCAGCGGCGCGCGGGGGCGGCCTGGCTGGCGCGGACCAGCAGCTACGAGAGCGTCGACTGGCGACGGCTGATCTGCTGCGGCGGGGCCCAGCAGGGCCTGTCGCTGGCCCTGGGCGCGCTGCTGCGGCCGGGCGAGGTGCTGCTGACCGAGGCCCTGGCCTATCATGGCCTGAAATCCCTGGCCCTGCACAGCGGCTGGCGCGTCCGGGGCCTGGCCATGGACGCCGAGGGGCTGCGTCCTGACGCGCTGGAAGAGGCGATCCTGGCCACGGGCGCGCGGGTGCTGGCCGTGCTGCCCACCCTGCAGAACCCCACCGGCCGGGTCATGAGCCGCTCGCGTCGCGAGGCCATCGTGGCCATCGCCCGCAAGCATGACCTGACCCTGGTCGAGGACGACATCTACGGCGCCTACGCCCAGGACGCCCCACCGCCGTTCGCCATGCTGGCCCCCGAGCGCACCTTTCACGTCTCCGGGGTGTCCAAGACCCTGGCGCCAGGCCTGCGGGTGGGTTTCGTCGTGGCCCCGGCCGCCGAGCCGTTCGAGCGCTTGCTGGACGCGGTGCGGGTGATGATCTACGCCCCGCCGGCCTTCGGCGGATTGATCGCCAGCCAGTGGATCGAGGACGGCACGGCCGACACCATCCTGGCTGAAGTCCGCGAGGAGGCCGCCGAGCGTCTGGTCATGGCGCGGGGCCTGCTGGGTCCGGCGATCGAGACGCCGCGATCGGACTTCGCGCCACACGTCTGGCTGCCGATGAGCGAGCTGGAGGCCGAGCGCCTGGCCGGCCGCGCCCTGCGCGGCGGGGCCGAAGTCACGCCGCCGTCGGCTCCGGTGGTCGAGGCGGGTCATGAGAACGGCGTCCGCGTCTGCCTGGGCGCCGTGCCGGATCGTGAGACCCTGCGGCGCGGCCTCGAGATCGTCGCCGGGGCGCTGTCCAGCGAGGTCGGCGAGCGCTCGCGGGCGGTGATCTAGTCGGCTACCAAAGCAGCGTCTTGACCCAGGTGGACCCGTCCGGCGCGGGCGAGACGACCTTGACCACCACCTGGCTGTCCTTGGCCAGCCAGAATGTGGCCGGCTTCCATTCGGGGTGATTGTAGTCGGTGGTCACCACCCAGCAGTCGACCTTGCCGCCGGCCGAACTGGTCAGGACCTCCGCGCCGGTCACCTTGAACACATAGGGCGCCGGCGGGCCGCCGCCCGGATGGTGGAAGACGATGCGCGCCTCGTAGCCCTTAGCCAACGGCAGGGCCTGGAGAAACTCGGTGTCGGTCTCGAAATTGAAGGTCGGCTCGGGCGCGGCGACGTCGTAGGCGGCCTGGACGTTGCCGGGCAGATCCTTCAGGCCGACGACGCGATCGGAAAGGAAGTCGAAGCCCTCGATCTTGGTCTGGCCGTCCTTGGTGGTCGCGCGCACGTGGCTGTAGGGGCGGAAGGTGCCCAGCTCGAACCAGCTGTCCAGCGTCTTGACCGTCCCCGGCGTCGCGCCGTCCCAGTGCTGGACGATGTGCAGGCGCTTGATCCCCGCCTTGTCGGGCTCGATGCGGATTTCGCGGGTCCAGACGTCCAGCGGCTGGATCGTGTCGCCGACCTGCTTGTAGCGCAGATAGCGGTGGACGGCGGGCTTGACCTTGTCGAACCGCGCCAGCGGCTGGCCAACCGGTACGGGTGTCACGGCGGCCTGGGCGACAGCGGCCGTGAGGGCGAGCGCGACGCCGAAGGCCGCGCGGAGCGTGAGCGACATGGGGAGGTCCTGGGCTGGAAACCCGGGCATGTGAGGGGAGGCGACGAAAGGCCGCCAATTAAGCTTCGGTAATCCAACCAAAGCCGTCTCCCGAAAGCCGGGGCCCAGATTCAGCCTGAGCCTGTGGGGTGTTCGCGCCTGCTGCCCTGCCCGAATTTCCGACGCTCGTGGGTTCGATCTGGGTCCGGCTTTCGCCGGGAAGGCGGGGACTTGAGTTCAATCCAAACTCGCCAGCACCGCCGCCGCGCGCTCGGCCAGCGGGCCGGGCGCGACAGGAATGAGCTCATAGCCCCACTCGGCATAGGCCTGCTCATGCACGCGCTCGAAGACCATGGCGTCCTCCAGGCTGATCCGGCGGGCCGCCGTCGGGGCGATGAAGCCCAGGCCCCGCACCAGGAACACCTGCCGACGGTAGATGCCCTCGGCCGCGATCCGATCCAACTCGGCGGCCAGCCGCGGCGAGACCGGATGGCCCAGGAACCGGGCCAGGGCCAGGGCGCAGACCGGGGAGCGGTCGAAGAACAGCAGGTCGCCGGCCGCCCGCGTCTGCCTCTGTTTTTGCAGCGTGACGATCGCGTCGATGAAGCCGGGATCGGTCCACGGCTCGGCTATGCCCTCGGCCTGGGCGAGGACGATGACGTCGGTCGCGGCCTCCTCGACCACGGCGAGGCCGGCGCGCTCCAGGGCGCGCAGCAGCACGGTTTTGCCAGCGCCCGCGGCGCCGGTCAGGATGTAGCGTTTCATGTACGGGGATCCTCTGAGAGGTCCCTGGACGATAGCCGCTCTACAGCGCCTTTTCCATGATCACGAAGTGCAGGTCGTCACGCTGGGGCACGCCGAAGCGCTCGTCGCCATAGGGGAAGGGCTCGGTCGCGCCGGTCAGGGCGTAGCCGCGGCGTTCGTACCAGGCGATCAGGGTGTCGCGGACGGAAATGACGGTCATCTCCATGCTCTTGGCGCCCCGGTCGCGGGCATGGGCCTCGGCGGCCTCCAGCATCGCGCGGCCGATGCCGCCGGCCTGGCGCAGCGGCGAGACGGTGACCATGCCGACGTACCAGGCCTCGCCCTCGGAAGGCTGCACCCAGACGCAGGCGTGGGGCGCGGCGTCCTCGGCGTCGCGCAGGGTCAGCAAGGCCGAGCCAGGATTGGCGGCGAGGTCGGCGCGCAGGCTCTCCTCGTCCGTCCGCTGGCCGCCCAGCAGGTAGCTCTCGCTGGTCCAGCCCTTGGCCGCCAGCTCGCCGCGATAGGCCGAGTTGACGAGGGTCGCGAGGGCGGACAGTTCGTGGTCTTGGGCGGGGGCGATCAGCATGCTCCCGTTAAGCCACGCCGATCGCGCCGCGCCAAGGGGCGTGGAATCGCTTAGCCTCATGTCCTGGTTCGGATGGCATTTGGGGGGACCGATGCCGGAGCTTCTGATCGGCTGCGGCAATCGCCGCGACAAGCGCATCGCCTATGAGGGCGGCTGGGGGTGGAGCGACCTGACCACCCTGGACATCGACCCCGACGCCGGGGCCGACGTACTGCACGACCTGAACGACCTGCCGTACCCGTTCGCCGACGACCAGTTCGACGAGATCCACGCCTACGAGGTGCTGGAGCATGTCGGCCGCCAGGGCGACTGGCGGTTCTTCTTCGCCCAGTTCTCCGAGTTCTGGCGCATCCTCAAGCCGGGCGGCGTGCTGTGCGCCACCTGTCCATCCGCCGGCTCGCGCTGGGCCTGGGCGGATCCTGGCCACACCCGGGTGATCCAGCCGGAGACCCTGATCTTCCTGCAGCAGCCGCAGTACGCCCAGGCGGGGATCACCTCGCTGACCGACTATCGCGCCGTTTTCCAGGCCGACTTCGACCTGGTGCTCAGCCAGGACGACGGCGAGACGTATCGCTTCGGCCTGCGGGCGGTGAAGCCGTCGCGGATCCAGCCGAAGGCGAAGCCGGGTCCGGTCGACCCCGCCGCCTGATCCGCGTCCAGGCCCCGCCGGTCACCCGCCGCACCATACCGGCCTCGCGCTTGATCATCTCCCAGGGATGGAAGGCCAGCCCGACGGTGTCGGCCATGGCCGCGCCGCGCGCGCCCATCGGCCGCTCGGGCCCGGTGGTGGAGTCGACGGCGGTCTGGTGCTCGATCTCGGCGTTCAGCTCGGCGCCGACCAGGATGGCCATGATCGAGAACCACAACCAGACCATGAAGGCGATCACCGCGCCCAGCGCGCCGTAGGTGACGTCGTAGTGGGCGATGTTGGCGAGGTAGAACGAGAAGCCCAGCGAGCCGAACAGCCATCCGGCCGAGGCGGCGGCCGCGCCGATCCACACCCAGCGCCAGCGGGCCTGGGCGCGGCTGGGGGCGAAGCGGTAGAGCACGGCGAAGGCGATGGCGGTCATGCCCAGCACCAGCAGCCAGCGCAGGGGCGCGACGATCTCGTCCAGGGCCGAGAGGCGTGCAGCCCTCAAGAGAAGGGGCGTCACGATCAGCACGGTCGAGGCCGCCGCCGCGTAGAGCAGGGCGCAGAAGGTGAAGGCGTAGCTGAGCAGGGTGCGCGGCACCAGGTGGCGCTTCTCGTCCTCGTCATAGGCGATGTTCAACCCGTCGAAGAGCGCCCGCATGCTGGCGTTGGCGCTCCAGATCGACAGCAGCAGCGAGAAGGCGAAGGCCAGCCCCAGCTTGGTCTGGCCCTGGTTGGCCAGCCGCAGCATCTGTTCGCCGACGATCTGGACCACGCTGGGCGGGAAGACGCCGCGCATGCCGCGCAGCTGTTCCTCGACCGTGCGCACGTCGGCGAACAGGCCGTACATCGATACGAAGGCGCCGATGGCCGGGAACAGGGCCAGCAGGGTGTAGAAGGTCACGCCCCCGGCCACGGCCGGCAGGCGGTCGACGCTGATCTCGCGCCAAGTGCGCCAGGCGATGTCGCGCCAGCCCAGCAGCGGGATGTGGCCAGGATGGCGGGCGGCGCGGCCGCGTTTCGGCTCGGCCTGGTCGAAGTCGGCCGGCGGCATGGCGCGGTCTTCCGACAGGCCGGGCGGGGCGTCGATGTGCTGTTCCGCAGGCTTCTTGGGGAACGCGAACGGCGTCAGGGCCAGCAGCACGATCCAGGGCGTCAGGTGGTACGGACGCGACTTCAGCCAGGACAGGATGGGACGCGGCGAAGCGTCGGACATGGAACGCCCTCCAGGCCAGCAGAACCCGCGCGGCCGCGCTGTGTTCCCCGCCAAGCCTTGCCATGGACTGAGTCGTCCACAATCTTCCGCGCCATGGACGCCCGCATCGCCTCGATCTACCGCCACCCCGTAAAGGGCTTCACGCCCGAGCGGCTGACCGTCGCCACGCTGGAGGCGGGGGCGTGTTTCCCCTGCGACCGGCTGTTCGCGGTCGAGGACGGGCCCAGCGGCTTCGATCCCGCCGCGCCGGACCATATTTCCAAGATGAAGTTCACGGTGCTGGCCAAGATTCCGGCCGTCGCCAAGGCCCGCACGGCCTATGACGAGGCGTCCGGCGTGTTCAGCGCCACGGCCGAGGGGCGGCCCGACTTCGCCGGCGACCTGCGCACCGACGCGGGACGGGCAGGTCTCGAAGCCTGGCTGGCCGGCCTTCTGGACGGCGAGATCACCGGGCCGCTGAAGGTGATCCAGGGGCCTGGCGCGCATCGGTTCATGGACAGCAAGTCCGGCTTCGTCTCGATCGTGAACCTGGCCAGCGTGCGGGATCTGGGCCAGCGCCTGGGCATGGCCCTTGATCCGCTGCGCTTCCGCGCCAATCTCTATGTCGAAGGCTGGCCGGCCTGGGTCGAGAACGACTGGATGGGTCGGACCCTGACCGTCGGGGCCGCGACCGCCGAGGTCCTCAAGCCCATCGTCCGCTGCGCCGCCACCCACGTCGACCCGACGACGGCCGAACGCGACGTCGAACTGGTGAAGGCCCTGTTCGACAACTACGGCCACATGTTCTGCGGGATCTATCTGAACGTGACCCAGGGCGGTGACGTCGGGGAGGGGTGTGTGGTGTCGGTGGGCTAATCAGCCAAGATGACGCCGAGCATCCATGCTTTGATGGAGTATGCGGATGATTTCGACCATCCGACCCTCTTTGTAGAAGATCACGTGCGAACCCGACAACCATCGGCGATAGCCGCCGCGTAGTGTGTCGTCTGGCCAGCCCAGATCAGGTCGTTCGACGATCATCTCGACCACATCTCGAATTTCCGGATGATAGGCGGCTGCCCGCTGAGATCCCCATTTCTCTTCGGAGTAGGTCCAAATATCGTCGAGATCGGCTTTTGCCCGATGGGAAAGCCGATACGGTCTCATTCTTCGTGGAAACCGTGGGATGTGGTGGAAGCGCGCATCTTCTCTTCGATGTAGGCGTCGAAGTCGAAGTTCTCGATGAAGCCACTCTCCTCGCCCTCAACGAGCGCGGCCCTCAACGCGGCGAGCTTGGTCTCTTGGTTCTCGAGGAGGCGTAGGCCCGCTCGTATCACCTCGCTTGCGGAGCCATAGCGGCCGTCAGCGACCTGACCATCGATGAAGGCCTGGAAATGTTCGCCCAAGCTCACGGAAGTGTTTTTGCCTGCCATATCGCAACGATACCAAAAATTGGTATTGCCCGCAATCTCGCCTCCCCCATCTCAAAGCGCTAAACCCCGCTCATGACCCTGACCCTCGTCAAAGCCTGGACCGCCGCCAAGGATCGTCTGAAGGACGCCGGTATCGATCAGCCGTCGATCGACGCGCGCCTGATGCTGGAGGTGGCCGCCGGCGTCACCCGCACCGAGATCGTCACCGATCCCTATCGCGAACTCACCGAGGCGCAGGTCGCCACGCTGGACGAGTACCTGGCCCGCCGCGCCCGGCGCGAACCGGTCAGCCACATCATCGGCCGCAAGGGCTTCTGGAAGATCCTGCTGCAGGTGAACAAGAACGTCCTGACGCCGCGTCCCGAGACCGAGGTCATCGTCGACGAGGTGCTGAAGGCCTTCCCCGAGCAGATGCCGTTCTCGATGCTGGACCTGGGCGTGGGCTCGGGCACGATCCTGCTGGCGGTGCTGGCCGAGCGCCCGGCCGCCAAGGGTTTGGGCGTGGATGCGTCGGACGACGCGCTCGCCGTGGCCAAGGACAACGCCGCCAATCTCGACCTCAACACCCGCGCGGCCTTCCTGCACGGCGACTGGACGGCGGGCCTGGGCGACGCGACCTTCGACCTGGTGGTCTCCAATCCGCCCTACATCCCGACGGCGGTGATCGAGACCCTGGAGCCGGAGGTCCGTGACCACGAACCGCGCCTGGCCCTGGACGGCGGAACCGACGGCCTTGACGCCTATCGCCTGCTGGCGCCGGAGATCCTGCGGGTCCTGAAGCCCGGCGGCATGTTCGCCGTGGAGATCGGCTACGACCAGTCCAAGGACGTCGAGGCGCTGTTCAATGCGGCCGGCGCGCAGCAGGTTCGGACGGTCAAGGACCTGTCGACGCACGACCGCGTTGTCACCGGGGTGAAAAATCCCTTGGAAACCGGGGCGTGAACCGTTAGACGAGTCATGTCTCCTTCCAGATCGCCGGGTGACGGGAAAAGCTAGCGCTCCAAGCGCTTGCGAGGCTCCCCCGGCAGGCGCGCCCGGTCCGCCGGTCGCCGCGCCGCAAAGAGCAGGGCGGGGGCTCTACGGAAACCAGTGTCTCTGAAACCGATAAGGGTTCGACCCGCCCAGAGACCAGCAAGGCCGGATGCGCCAGCGCCAGACTGACCTCCGGACAGGTTCAGAAGAAGACCATGAGAGATTTCAAAGGCATGAAGCGCCAACGCGGCCGCAACAATCGCGGCGGCAACGGCGGCAAGCCTCAACAGCACAACGCCAACCGCGCGTTCGACTCGAACGGCCCAGAGGGCGTGAAGGTCCGCGGCGCGGCTCAGAGCGTCTATGAGAAGTACCAGCAGCTGGCCCGCGACGCCTCGTCGTCCGGCGACCGCGTGCTGGCCGAGAACTACCTGCAGCACGCCGAGCACTACTTCCGCGTCCTGCGCGCCATCCAGCCGAATCGTCCGGTAGCCGATATCGTCGGCAAGGACGTCTATGCCGCGTACGAGATCGACTTCGAGGCCGAGCCGCCGGAAGAGCCGGAGGTCGCCGAGACCCCGGCTCAGGCCGAGGGCCAGGGCGAAGGCGGCGAGGGCGGTGAAGGCGGCGAGCCGCGCCGCGACCGCTTCGAGAGCCGCGACCGCAACCGCGATCGCGACGGTCGTGACCGCGACCGCAACCGCGACGACCGCAACCGCGACGACCGCAACCGTGACAATCGTGACCGCGATAGTCGGGATGGCGAAGGCCGCCGTGACCGCTGGCGCGACCGCGACGACCGCGATCGCAACCGTGACGACCGCCCCCGTGACGATCGTCCTCGCGATGACCGTCCCCGTGACGACCGGCCGCGCGACGATCGCCCCCGCGAAGACCGCTTCCGCGACCGTGACGACCGTCCCCGCGACGAGCGTCCCGCCGCCGAGGGCGAGACCCAGGGCGAAGGCGGCGAGGGTCGTGAAGGCCGCCGCCGCGACCGGAACCGCAACCGCGATCGTGATCGCGACTGGCAGCCGCGAGGTGAGCGCGACCCGCTGGCGGTGATCGAGCCGGAAGCCTCGCCTTTGCCGTCGTCCAGCGACGCCGCGTCGAGCGAAGGCTCGCCCGTGCTGCGCGGCCAGGACGGCGCCGTCAGCGAGGCTCCGGCCTTCCTCGGCCGCAAGTCCTCACGTGCAGCCGCCGCCGCCGAACCGGCCGCCGCCGCTGCTCCCGTGGAAGCCGCCACGCCGGCCTCGGACACCGGCGAAGAGGTCAAGAAGCCCCGCCGCCGCCGCGCCCCGCGCAGCTTCGAAGCGGGCGAGGGCGCGCCGGCCAGCTCGGAATCCGAAGAGGCGTAGGCTTCGTTCGATCCGTGAAGATCCAGGGGGAGCCGTGAAAGCGGCTCCCTTTTTCTTTAGGCGCTCGGGTCGGCGAACGCCGTTACGGGTGCGACAAACCGTCCAGCCTCAAAGCGTGTATAGCTTCGCTAGTATCGCTAGATGCACGACAACTTCGGCGATAGGGTCGGGTTCTCGACAGGGCGGAGCCGTCAATGGCCGGAGCGCGTAAGCTTACCCCTGATGGTCGGTCTTCTGACGGACGATCCCCGGCGGCCCGCCGCGCGGCCAAGGCGGCCGTCGTCGACGCGCGCTATCGCGCCATCGTCGACACGGCGGTCGACGCCATCGTGGTCATCGCCGAGCGCGGCCGGATCGAGGCCTTCAATCCCGCCGCGGAGCGCCTGTTCGGCTATTCCGCGGCCGAGATGATCGGCCAGAACGTCAACCGTCTGATGCCCGAGCCTTATCACGGCGAGCACGACGGCTACCTGGAGCGCTATCGCGACACCGGCGAGCGGCGGATCATCGGCATCGGCCGCGAGGTCAGCGGCCTGCGCAGCGACGGGACGACCTTTCCGCTGGAGCTGTCGATCGCCGAGTGGTGGGAAGGCGGCAAGCGATACTTCACCGGTGTCATGCGCGACGTCACCGACCGCAAGCGGGCCGACGAGCTGCAGCGGCTGATGATCAACGAACTGAACCACCGGGTGAAGAACACCCTGGCCACGGTGCAATCGGTGGCCGGCCAGACCCTGCGCAACGCCGAGGACCTGGAAGACGCCCGCGACAGCCTCACCCGACGCCTGCTGGCCCTGGCGCGCGGCCATGACATCCTGACGCGCGAAAGCTGGGACGGGGCCGAGCTGGCCGACATCGTCGCCTCGGTGGTGGCCGCCCATGGCGACGCCGGGCGCTTCCTGCTGGACGGCCCGGCCGTGCGCCTGGCCCCCAAGGCGACCCTGGCCCTGTCCATGGCCCTGCATGAACTGATGACCAATGCGGCCAAGTACGGCGCGCTCTCCAACGCCGATGGCCAGGTGCGGCTCACCTGGCGACGGATTCGCGAGGCGCCCGGCGATAGGCTGCAACTGCGGTGGGAGGAAACCGATGGGCCGCCAGTCTCCAAGCCGATACGCCAGGGCTTCGGCACCCGTCTCATCACCGGCGGCCTGGCCCGCGAGCTCGGGGGCGAGGTCCGCCTCGACTATCCGGCGGGGGGCGCCGTCTGCGAGATCGATGCGCAGCTCGCTCGGACCGGCGAGTCGAACCGTTTCATCCGCGGCGCGGCCTGAACCGCTGCGCATCCTGGTCGTCGAGGACGAGCTGTTCGTGGCCATGCTGGTCGAGGACCTGCTGGGCGACCTGGGCTGCAAGGTCGTCGGCCCGGCCAGTTCGGCGGGCGAGGCCGTCCGTGCGGCCGAGCATGAGGCCTTCGACTTCGCCCTGCTGGACGTCAATCTGGGCGACGGCGAGACCTCGTTCGCGGCGGCCGAGATCCTGCGCCAGCGCGGCGTGCCGTTCGCCTTCGTCACCGGCTATGGCGACCAGGGCGTGCGGGGCGACCTGCGCGACGCCCCCATTCTGTCCAAGCCGATCGACCCGCTGCACCTGGCCCGGGTGATCGAGCGCCTGGGCTAAACCGTCTCTCGCAGGATATCCGCCCCATTCCCGCCTTGATCGGACCGGCCGCGCCAGTGTAAACGCGCGGCATCGCGGGGGCGCGATCGCTTACGGAGTTCAGTAAGTGTTGAGTCCTGTCCACCGCATCGGCGCTGCGCCGGCCGCGGCCCGCTGCCGGCTGCCCAGCATGAAATCGGCCGCCTTCATCACCCTCTCCATGCTTCTGGCGGCGCCGCTCGCGGCCCACGCCGAACAGGTCGCCAAGGAGCCCGTCAAGGTCTTCGGCGACCGGCCCCTGACCGACGCCGACGACGTCTTCACCAACGACAAGACGGTGGATCTGGTCGACAGCGTCGACTTCGGCGGCGGCGGCAACGCCGTAACCAACGCCGGCGTGATCACCGTCGGCGCCAACGCCACGGCGCCGACCCAGGTTTCCCTGCTGCAGCTGGAAGCCCTGAAGAACACGGGCCTGGTCGACCTGCGCAACGGTCATGTCGGCGACGTCCTGACCCTGTCGGGCGACTACAACGGGTCGGGCAAGGCGCGACTGGGCCTCGACATCGGTCCAGGGGGCGTCGACCGCCTGGTCGTCGGCGACGTGGCCAACGGCAAGACCGCCGTGGTGCTGGGCGGGATCACGGCCAAGACCGCGACCCTGACCGGCGCCAAGGGGCCCGTCCTGATCGAGGCCGGGGCAGGCTCGGCCAAGGACGCCTTCCTTGTGGAGAACGCCGAGCAGGGGTTCGTCCGCTACGGCCTGGTCCAGGATACCGGCGCTACGGTGACCTACCGCCTCAAGAGCGAGGCTGGTCAGCGGGCCTACGAGGCGCTGAAGCTTTCCGAGGGCGCGGGGACCGTCTGGCGCCAGGCGGCCGACGCCTGGAGCGCCCACGTCGCCGGCCTGCGCGACGCCGGGGACGAGGCCAACGGCGCCGGGGTCTGGGGCCAGGCCTTCGGCGGCCGTCTGGATCGCGACGACGAGATCGCCGCGACCGACCGCAAGGTCGCGGTCGACTACCGCCAGACCACCTATGGCGGCCAGATGGGCGTCGATCTGATCAATGCCGGCCTGGACGACGGACGGGTCCTGCTGGGCCTGACGGGCGGCTATGCCGACGCCAGGATGCGATTCAGCGGCGCGGGCGGGCAAGAGGCCAAGCTGCACGTCGCCAACCTGGGCGGCTATCTGGCCCTGACGCGCGGCGGCTATTTCCTGAACGCCCTGGCCAAGGTCGACCGCCAGTCGATCAAGGTGCGCAACGGCCCCGACGCCATCGACTTCAAGGTCGACGGGACCGCCTACGGCGCCCAGATCGAGGCCGGCGCGCGGTCGGAAGGCGACGGCCTGACCTACGAGAAGCTGCTCAGCATCAACTATGTCAGCACCCGCCTGGACGACGTGGCCGTGTTCCAGCAGCGCCTGGACTTCGACAACGCCACCGGCTTCGTGGCCAAGGCCGGGGTGCGGGGCGCGCTGCGCACCGACGCGCTGGGCGGGGCCTTCACCTCGTATGGCGCGGCCTTCGTGGTCCACGACTTCACGATCAGGAACAGCCTTGACCTGATCGGCGGCGACCTGACCGAGCGCCTGTCCCGCGACGGCGGCCGCACCTATGGCCAGCTGACCGTGGGGCTCAGCTACCACGTCGGCGGCGCGACCGCCTTCGTGGAGGGGACGGGTGATTACGGCGGCAACCGCGAGGGCGGGGCGCTGCGCCTGGGCGCGCGCTTCGGGTTCTAGCCGGGACGGCCGGTCCGCGCACCGCGCCGGGCCGGCCGTTTCCAGCGCGGAACGGCTCAGAGATAGGCCGACCCGAATTCGGCCGGCGGTGGGCGGGAGATGACGGGCGGGGGCTTAGGTGGCGAGGGGGGACGCAGCAGCCGGGCGACCCGCTCGACCACGTCGGCGCCGCTGAAGGGCTTGAGCATACAGTCGCGCACGCCCAGGCTGATGCCGCGCTTGACCTCCTCGGGACAAAGCCGGCGACCCGTCAGCAGGACGGGGCAGGGCTTCTCCCGGCGGGTCTTGAAGCCCTCCAGGATCTCGAAGGCCGACAGCTCGGCCAGGCCGGCGTCCAGGATCATCACCGCCGGCCGCACCGAGCGCAGGGTGTCCATCACGGCGGGGCCGTTGCGGGCGACGCAGACGTGATAGCCGGCCGTGTCGAGGCGGATCTGCAGCATCTCCAGCACGGTGCGGTCGCCGTCGCCGATGATCACCTTCTGGCCTTGAGCGTAGATCATGGGATGAGCTCCTGCCGTCGCGCCTAGAACAGGTCCAGGTCGCCGGCGTCCTCGGCGTCGTAGATCCCGCGTTCCGCGCCGCCGAAGGCCACCGACATCCGGTCGGCCAGGGCCCCCAAGGTGATGTCGTCGAGCGCGTCGTCGACACTGGCCGAGACGTCGTCGGGCGCCAGGGCGCTCATCCGGCGCGCGAAGGCGGACAGGCTGGTCAGCTGCTGGGCCAGCAGGTCGACCGTGTGCATGCCCTCGGTCAGCATCTGCTGATCGCTCTGCGGCATGGTCTTCATCATCTTGCCGATCATGCTGTCCAGGTAGATGCAGCGGGCGCCGGCCAGCTCGATCTCCCAGGCCAGGACGTCCAGCATGGTGGCCATGCTGGCCTGCAGCGGCGCGGCGGGGGTAGGGATGGCGCTGGCGCTCATGAACGACTCCTCCAGACTGGCCTTCAGGCTCGTCGCGCGCGGTTGCCAAGGGGTTGATATCGGAGGGGGTGCGACAACGACGCGCATAGGTTGACGGCGGAGCTCCAGCCGAACTTCGGTCACGCGCTTGCGTTAGGACCTGACCGTAATGCTTCAGGAGCCGTCCATGCGCGCCATGACCGCCGTCGTCCTCTCCCTCCTCGCCGCCGGCCCGGCGCTGGCTGCCTCCGGCGACTGGCGGGCCGACGCCAGCCGCTCGGACGTGCGCCGTCTGGAGCGGCTGGACGAGGCTTGGGATGCGGCGCTGTCGCAGGCCCGCGCCGAGGGGCATGGCCGCGAACTGAGGGCCCTGGGCGCCGTGGTCGATCCCAAGGTGTCCCTGGCCCGGCCGCAGCCGACGCCGGGCGCCTATCGCTGCCGCACCCTCAAGCTGGGCTCGCCGGGCAGCGGGCCGTCCTATGTCGCCTATGGCTGGTTCCGCTGCCGGGTGGCGCTGACGCCGGGCGGCGACCTCGTCCTGGAAAAGACCAGCGGCTCGCAGCGCCAAGCCGGCAACCTCTATCCCGAAGCTCCGCGACGGCTGGTGTTCCTGGGCGCGGTGGCCTGGGGAACCGGCGAGGGCCGAGCCCGCTACGGCCGCGATCCCGACCGCGATCAGGTCGGCGTCTTCGAGCGGATCGGCGCAAACCACTACCGCCTGGCCCTGCCGTGGCCCAAGCAGGAGTCGAAGCTGGACATCCTGGAGCTGCGGCGCTGAGGCCATGACAAATGGGTAAGGCGGGTTTCTCCCAGTTGCGCCCTGGGTATCGGCCGTCGATAAGGCTTGTGTCGCCTTTGAAACATTGCCCGCCGAGCCCATGCGTCTTGCCCGCCTGACCGTTCCGCTGTTCCTGGCCGCCGCGTGCGTGGTGTCCGGCTGCGCCTACAATGCCGACCTGGGTCGCGACCAGCTGCTGATCGTCAACGACGACAGCCTGGCCCGCGACGGCGAGAAGGCCTGGGCCGACACCCTGCGCCAGAGTTATGTCTCCAAGGAGCCGCGCAAGAACGCCCGCGTCCAGGCGGTTGGCGAGCGGGTGATCCGCGCCGCCGGCCTGGCCAACCGGCCCTGGGACTATGCCGTGTTCCTGGACGAGGCCCCGAACGCCTTCGTGCTGCCCGGCGGTCACGTCGGGGTGACGGTGGGCTTGCTGGCCCTGGTCGAGAACGACGACCAGCTGGCCGCCGTGATCGGTCACGAGGCCGGCCACGTCGTCGCCCACCACGCCGCCGAGCGGGTCTCGCAGCAGACCACCTCGCGCATCCTGCTGGGCATCGCCGGCGCGGCCGCGGGGAGTACGGACCTGGGCAAGCTGCTCAAGGACCACGGCGACGACGCGGCCAAGTACGGCGTGCTGCTGCCGTTCTCGCGCAAGCAGGAGCTGGAGGCCGACCGCCTGGGCGTCGACTTCATGGCCCGCGCCGGCTACCGCCCGCACGAGGCCGTGGCCCTGTGGCGCAACATGGAAGCCCAGGACGGGGGCAAGGGCGGCGGCGAATTGGGCTCGACCCACCCTTCGGACGCGGTGCGGATCCAGGCGCTGGAACGTTATCTTTCCAGCCGGGGTTGGTAGGTCTTGTGTGGCGGATCAGCCACACCTAAATGCCCCATCGGAACGCGTTGTGCTTGATCAAGGCAGCGCGTCCGGATCCGCCTAGGAAGGGGACACCATGAACATCGATCTCTATTCGGACCGCGCCAAACAGGCGGTCCAGTCGGCCCAGAGCCTGGCGCTCGCCCGCGGCCACCAGCAGTTCGCGCCCGAACACATCCTGAAGGTCCTGCTCGAGGAAAAGGACGGCCTGAGCCGCGCCCTGATCCAGAGCGCCGGCGGCCGCCCCGACCAGCTGGACGGCGGCGTCGAGACCTTGCTGGCCAAGACCCCGCGGGTCGACGGCGCCGGCGGCCAGCTCTACATGAAGCCCGACACCGCCCGCGTCTTCGCCGAGGCCGAGAAGGCCGCCAAGGCGGCCGGCGACGCCTTCGTCACGACCGAGCGCCTGCTGATCGCCATCGCCAAGGAAGGCGGCGAGGCCGGCAAGCTGTTCAAGGAGGCCGGAGTCTCGGCCCAGGCCCTGGAGACCGCCGCCAACGCCATCCGCAAGGGCCGCACCGCCGACAGCGCCAATGCCGAGGAAGGCTATGAGGCGCTGAAGCGCTACGCCCGCGACCTGACGGCCGCCGCGCGCGATGGCAAGCTGGACCCCGTGATCGGCCGCGACGAGGAGATCCGCCGCACGATCCAGGTCCTGTCGCGCCGCACCAAGAACAACCCCGTGCTGATCGGCGAGCCCGGCGTCGGCAAGACCGCCATCGTCGAGGGCCTGGCCCTGCGCATCATCAACGGCGACGTGCCCGAGAGCCTGAAGGACAAGAAGCTGCTGTCGCTGGACATGGGCAGCCTGATCGCCGGCGCGAAGTATCGCGGCGAGTTCGAGGAACGCCTGAAGGCCGTGCTCGGCGAGGTCACGGCGGCCGAGGGCTCGATCATCCTGTTCATCGACGAGATGCATACCCTGGTCGGCGCCGGCAAGGGCGACGGGGCGATGGACGCCTCCAACCTGCTCAAGCCCGCCCTGGCGCGCGGCGAGCTGCACTGCGTCGGCGCCACCACGCTGGACGAGTACCGCAAGCACGTCGAGAAGGACGCGGCCCTGGCGCGCCGCTTCCAGCCGGTGTTCGTGCAGGAGCCGACGGTCGAGGACACCATCTCGATCCTGCGCGGTCTGAAGGAGAAGTACGAGGTCCACCACGGGGTGCGCATCTCGGACTCGGCCATCGTGGCCGCCGCGACGCTCAGCAACCGCTACATCGCCGACCGCTTCCTGCCGGACAAGGCGATCGACCTGGTCGACGAGGCCTCCAGCCGCGTGCGCATGGCGATCGACTCCAAGCCGGAAGAGCTGGACGAGATCGACCGCCGCCTGGTGCAGCTGAAGATCGAGCGCGAGGCTCTCTCCAAGGAAACCGACGTCGCGTCCAAGCAGCGCCTGGAGAACCTGGAAGTCGAGATCGACGACCTTCAATTCCGGTCCGACGAGATGACGGCGAAATGGAAGGCCGAGAAGGAGAAGGTCGGCGGCGCGGCGCAAGCCCGTGAAGCCCTCGACCGCCTGCGCGCCGACCTCGCCAACGCCCAGCGCGCCGGCGACTTCGCCCGCGCCGGCCAGATCCAGTACGGCGAGATCCCGGCCCTGGAACGCCGCCTCGAGGAAGCCGAGCAAGGCGACACCCAGGCGCTGACTCCGGAAGTCGTCGACGCCGAGCAGATCGCCGCCGTCGTCAGCCGCTGGACCGGGGTTCCGGTCGAGAAGATGCTGGAAGGCGAGCGCGAGAAGCTGCTCAAGATGGAGGACGAGCTGCGCGGTCGCGTGGTCGGCCAGGACGAGGCGCTGGAAGCCGTGTCCGACGCCGTCCGCCGCGCGCGGGCCGGCCTGCAGGATCCGTCCAAGCCGATCGGCAGCTTCCTCTTCCTGGGCCCGACGGGCGTGGGCAAGACCGAGCTGACCAAGAGCCTGGCCGAGTTCCTGTTCGCCGACGAGCACGCCATCACCCGGATGGACATGTCCGAGTACATGGAAAAGCACTCGGTCAGCCGCCTGATCGGCGCGCCTCCCGGCTATGTCGGCTACGACGAGGGCGGGGCGCTGACCGAGGCCGTCCGTCGCCGTCCGTACCAGGTCGTCCTGTTCGACGAGATCGAGAAGGCCCACCCGGACGTCTTCAACGTGCTGCTGCAGGTGCTGGACGATGGTCGCCTGACCGACGGCCAGGGCCGCACGGTCGACTTCCGCAATACGCTGATCATCATGACCAGCAACCTCGGCGCCGAATTCCTGGCCAACCAGGAGGAAGGTGAGGACGTGGAAGCCGTCCGGCCGCTGGTGATGAACACGGTGCGCGGCCACTTCCGTCCCGAGTTCCTCAACCGGATCGACGAGATCATCCTGTTCAAGCGCCTGTCGCGCCCGCACATGAACGACATCGTCCGCATCCAGCTGCAGCGGGTCGAGAAGCTGCTGACCGACCGTCGCATGACGCTGTCGATCGACGCCGAGGCCCTGAACTGGATCGCCGACAAGGGCTACGACCCGGTCTATGGCGCGCGCCCCCTGAAGCGCGTGATCCAGAAGGAACTGGTCGACCCGATCGCCCGCAAGCTGCTGGCCGGCGAGATCGAGGACGGCGGCGTCATCGCCGTCGGGGTCGAGAACGGCCAGCTGTCGTTCGGAAGGGCGACGCTGCAGTAAGCCCGGTCCGGCCTAGCGATATCAACCTCGTCATCCCGGACGGCCTGCAAGGCCGATCCGGGACCCAGGGGCCGGCGCATCGCGATTGCCCCTGGGTCCCGGCTCTCCGCTTCGCTGCGGCCGGATGACGAGGTTGGTAGAGCAGACTTTTTCTTGGTGGCTGGGTGGGGTATTTCCCCGCATGGCCAAAACCACCAAGCTGATCACCGAGTTCGACATCGAGGTCGACGGCGACCCCTATGTCTGGCGGCTGCACCGTCTGCCGCAATGGTCCTACGACCCGTCCGAGCGCCACGGCAAGGTGATCGCCGCGCGGCACAAGGAAGGCCAGCGCGAGGCGATGATCGAGTTTCCGCCCGGCCCCAAGCCCAAGTTCAGCGCCCCGCCGCTGAAACCCTCGCAGATCCCCGTCCGCATCGTCGCCAAGGCCATCGCCTCGGCCATCGAAGCCGGCTGGGAGCCGCTGTCGCGCGGCAAACCGGTGGTGATCTACGTGGACGAGGAGGGGGCGTAGGGGCGCGTATCGTCAGGTTGAATTCTCTTACTGGTTGACTGCCGTTCTCTTGCTCGCCCCAATAGCGCCGCTTGGGGGTGAGCTATGTTGAATACAGGCGAACGAGGCGGGGTCTTCGTTGTCGACGCGATGCCGCCGGAAGGCGATGTCGTCTTCATGTCGTGCGACGCCTCGGGAACGCCCGGCAGACTTAACATCGCCGTCCTGGAAGCACTGAACCTTCCGACCGGGATGATCCCGAGCGCCAAGGACCTCGCGGCGGGCTACGCGATCGTGGAATTCCGCTCGAATGTCCTCTGCTTTGTCGTGACCGTCGGCTTGAAGCTGGACGTGGGCGAAGCCCTCTTCACCAATCTTGCAAAGGCGCTGAGCGACAAAAGAATCTTCGCGGCCACAAGCCTCTGGCTGCCCTTGATGGGAACGGGCGCGGGCGGTCTGAGCCTCAGCCGCAGCCTTGAAGTCACGCAGGCCGCGCTGGCGACGACGGGATGGGCTCAACGCTCCGACGTGCGCATCTTCATCTCGGGACCAGGGCGTGACACGCGACCCACGTCTACGCCGGCTGAAGCCCTAACGCCAATTGCCAGCGGTTCCGTCGCCCGCGATACGGTTCCGCCTCCCAACGATTCCGAGGATGACGCGGACACCAATGCTTCGGTCTTTTTCGCCGGTCCCGACCAGCGTGACGCCGCCTGGTTGGAGACGCTCGCGCCCGGCAAGATCCTGTTCTGGATCAAGAACGGTCAGTCTCACCTGCGGCGGTTGCGGCGTGGGCATACCGTCGTGCTGCTATCCGGCGAAGATCGCGGCGGCGGCGCGATTGTCGCGCTCGGCGTTCTGGCCGCGGGGCCCGAGCGAGAGTTTACGGACGAGAGCGGTCGGCGTTGGCCGATCCTGATCATCAACGTCTTTGATCGTGAAGCCTTCTCTCGCGTGCGGGTCGAGGCTCAGACAGGGCCTCTGCTCAAGGGGTCTGGGGGCGGCGTGCATGCGATCAATCAACGTCAGGCCAGCCTGCTTTCAGAGCTGTTCAGCCGCAGCGGCGCGCCAAGCATTCCTTTTCCCGGAGGAGATACAGAAAGGCTCCTCCAGGCCGGCGAGCCAATCGATGACGCTCTGAGGCGCCACCCGTATATCCAGCCCCAGCCAGGCCCGCAGCCAGACTCGCGACCGGCCGCCTCGCCTATTCCACCCCTCGAAGACATCACCTTTGACGGGGCCTCCGACTACCTCACCGACGCGCCGGCCAACGAAGTGGATCTTCTGGATAGAGGCGGGCTGGCGGTGGCTTTGGCGCGGCGGTTGCACCTGATCTGGTGCCGGCGAAACCGCATCTCGTCGTCGGCCGATGACCCGCCCGACGTCCCATCCGGGCCGGAAACGCTCGGCGACGACACCTTCATCGTCCATGTCGACGCGCCATGGGGCGGAGGAAAGACGACCTTCGCCAACTTCGTCGCCCAGACGCTGAATCCGCGCGGGGCCAAGGTGACGCCAGAGCATTTCCTGTACGGGCAACTGCGCCTGAAGGACGGCGACAAACCGCCGGAGAACGCGTCGTTCGACGGCGTTTTCCTGAGCGACTATTCGGCGACCGTCTGGGAGCCGCACCCGCGCGTCGGACGGCGGCCATGGATCATTGTGCGCTCCAACGCCTGGCGCTACCAGGACGTCGAGCCTCCCTGGTGGCAGATCTATCTGGATGTGGCGAAGGCGGTTCGTGACGGCGCGCGCGAGGATTTCGCCCATTGCCTGAAAGCCCACAACGATGTCCGCGCGACCCCCATCGAACGCCATCAATCTGCGGCGGGAATGCGTGACGCCCTCGGGCGCTGGGCGGGGGCCCTGGCTCTAGGTCTTGGCTATCGGATCGCGAATACGCGGCTCATCAAGCAATTGGCGTGGACCCTCGTGGCCGGGGTCGCCGTCCTGTTGGCGCTGAAATTCATCCCCTGGAGCGTGAGCGACTGCCTACCGACGGCGCTCAACTGCAAGCCGACGCCGTTGTTGGGGGGGATCACCCTGGACGATTTCAAGAAGGCGACCGAGCTGCTGTTGTTGTGCCTTACGCTGCTGGGGGGCGGGCTGGCGACGCTGGGCACGGCCCTGTCGCAATCGCTGGCGCCGGACATCGACTTCTCGGGCGAGACACGCCGCGTCGGGGTCGGCGACCCGATCGAGCGGTTTCGAAAGACGATCAGGGGGATTCTGAAACTGGGTCGGCGACCGATACTGCTGATCGTCGACGATCTGGATCGCTGTCCGCCCAAGCTGGTGGTCGAGATGCTGCGCGGCTTCCAGACCATCCTGCAGTCGCCAAGAATGTTCGTGATGATCCTGGGTGACCGAAACTGGATCGAGACGGCGCATTCGGTGGCCCATGCCGACATGAACAGCCTGGCCTTGGGGCCGGAGACCAAGCTGGGCGCTAGGTTCGTCGAGAAGGTCTTTCAGCTCTCCTTCGTGCTGCCGGCCATGAGCGCGCAGAGTCGTGACCGCTATACCCGCGCCCAGTTGGACGACCTGAGGGAAGAGGCCGCGCCACCGCGCGCGCCTGACGCTGCAACCCAGGCCGTCGCGGACGTGCTGGCGGCGGGCGGACCGGCGTCGGTCCAGGAAGGGACGCTGAAGGCCGTCCTCGAAGAACAGAGAGCGCGCGGTGAAAATGTTGAGGCCGCCCGCGCCACGGCGTCCGCCCATGTAACCCAGGCGACGACCAGCGACGCCGCGCTGACCCGTCGGGTCGAGAAGGTGCTTGGCGGCCTGGCGCCGCTGCTGCCCAACAATCCCCGTCAGATCAAGCGGGTGATCAACGCCTTCCCCCTCTTCGCCACTGTCGGCGCGCAATATTTCGGCTACGAGCAGCCCGGACCTCTGTCGACGGACGAGAGCACCTCGCGCTGGCGGCAGTTGGCGCTGTGGGTGACGCTTTCGACCGAGTGGCCCGACACCTGGCGCAAGCTGGCGCGCTCGCCGCTGCTGCTGGACGCGGCCTATGCGCAGACGTCGGAGACGCAGGCCTCGGCCTTGAAGGCTCTGACCCTGGGGAAGGACAAGGACGCCAAGGCCAACATCGAGGCCGAGGTCAAGCGTCTGCGGACCGATCCCGCGCTGGCCAGACTGCTGGGCGTCTGCGAGCTGAAGGAGCCGACCCCGGCTTCCAGCCAGTTCGCCAAGACCCGCGTCGAACCTGATGCGGTGCGGCAATTCAATCGCATTATCTGGGAACCGGGGTTCGAGTTGGCGGAGTGACGTTGGCAGGGGCTGCGCCTTCCCAGACTACCCCGCCCGCAGCCCCGCCATCATCACGCTGAGCAGGCGTCGGGCTCCGGCGTCCCAGCCGGGTTGCTCGTAGCCCTGGCTGAGGCCGCTCATCATGCGCAGGATGTCTTCGAAGCCGATGTCGGGGCGGATGTCGCCGGCGGCGTGGGCGGCGTCGGTCAGGCGCTGGAGCGTCTCCAGGATGGTCGAGCCCGAGCTGGCGTAGAGCCGCGAGCCCTCGCCGGGATCGGCGCGCAGGGCGGGCGCGATCACCCGCTTGGTGGCCATGTAGTCGATCAGCAGGTCGAGCCAGGCGCCCAGGGCCCGGCCCGCGGGCCCTTCAGCCAGCAGGGCGTCGGCCGAGGCGGCCAGCTGCTCGATCTCGCGCGCATAGACGGCCGCGACCAGCGCTTCGCGGGCGGGGAAGTGGCGATAGAGCGTGCCGCTGCCGACGCCGGCCCGCCGCGCGACGTCCTCCAGCGGCGCTTCCGCCCCCGTTTCCGTGAAGGCCGCCTTGGCCGCCGTCAGCAGCAGCTCGCGGTTGCGCAGGCTGTCGGCGCGGGGCTTGCGGGTCTTGATTTCAGAATCTTCGGACATCGATCTTGAAAAACGGAGGGTTCCTCCGAATATATATCCGGAGCCTTCCTCCATTTAATCCTCCGGATCGGCTCGGACAACAACCCTCAAAGGGACGAGAGAGCCATGAGCAATGCCTTCGGCGCCAAATCCACCACCGACGACGTCCTGGCCGGCGTCGATCTCAGGGGCAAGCGCGTGCTGGTCACCGGCGTCTCGGCCGGCCTGGGCGTCGAGACCGCCCGCGCCCTGGCGGCGCACGGGGCCGATGTCGTGGGCGCGGCCCGCGACCTGGCCAAGGCCGAGGGCGCGACCGCGGCCGTGCGCGAGGCGGCCGCCCAGGGTGGCGGTTCGCTGGCCCTAATCGCGCTGGACCTGGCCGATCTTTCGAGCGTCCGCGCCGCCGCCGACGCCTTGGTCAAGGACGGTCGCGCCTTCGACCTGGTCATCGCCAACGCCGGCGTCATGGCTCCGCCCCTGGGCAGGACCGTCGACGGCTTCGAGACCCAGTTCGGGACCAACCACCTGGGCCACTTCGTGTTCATCAACCGCATCGCCAGCCTGCTGAAGGCCGGCGCGCGGGTGGTGTCGCTGGCCTCGTCGGGCCACCGCTTCTCGGACGTGAACCTCGAGGACCCCAACTACGAGACCAGCGAGTATGTGCCGTTCGAGGCCTATGGCCGCTCCAAGACGGCCAACATCCTGTTCGCCGTCGAGTTCGACCGGCGGCACAAGGCGCGTGGCGTGCGGGCCACGGCCGTGCATCCGGGCGGCATCCAGACCGAGCTGGCCCGCCACCTGGATCCGGCCTTCATCCAGGGCTGGATCGACCAGCTGAATGCCCAGGCCGCCGCCGCGGGCCAGCCGCCGATCGAGTGGAAGACCATCCCGCAGGGCGCGGCGACCAGCGTCTGGGCCGGCGTCGTGGCCCCGGTGGACGAGGTCGCCGGCCTCTACTGCGAGGACTGCCATGTGGCCGAGCGGGTCGAGGACGCCTCGCAGATCCGCGCCGGCGTGCGCGGCTACGCCCTCGACCCCGCCCGCGCCCAGGCCCTGTGGGCGCTGAGCGAGACGATGGTCGGCGAGACCTTCTAGGGCGCGATCTCGACCTTGGCCGCGACGCCGGCCGGCCTGGCCAGGCCCGGCCGGCCGACCGGCGGGCCGCCGCCGATCCACAGGTCGGCGGCGCCGGGGGCGGTGATCCGCGCGCCGTCGGCATCGACCGTGCTGAAGGCCTGGCTGTCCAGGGCGAAGGTCAGCTTGCGCGTCTCGCCCCTCCTCAGCGTCACGCGCTGGAAGCCCTTCAGCGACCGTATCGGGGCGCCGGCGACGCCGGGGCGGGTGACGTACAGCTGGGCCACCTCGTCGCCGTCGCGGCCGCCGGTGTTGGTGACGTCGACGCTGACGGTCAGGGGCCGGCCGGCCTTCAGCCTGGCGGCGCTCAGCACCGGCTTGCCGTACTTGAAAGTGGTGTACGACAGGCCGTAGCCGAACGGGTACAGCGCCTCGCCCTTGAAGTAGCGATAGGTGCGGCCGGCCATCGTGTAGTCCTTGAACGGCGGCAACTGGTCGGCCGAGCGGTAGAAGGTCACCGGCAGGCGGCCGGCCGGGCTGAAGTCGCCGGCCAGGAGGCCCGCGACGGCCTTGCCGCCTTCCCCGCCGGGATACCAGGCCTCGACGATGGCCGGGATCTTCCGATCGGCCCAGTTCACCGCCATGGCCGAGCCGTTGATCAGCACCAGCACCGTAGGTTTGCCGGTCGCCGCGAGGCCTTCCAGCAGCTTCTGTTGCGGACCGGGCAGGTCCAGGCTGGTGCGGTCGCCGCCGGCGAAGCCCGGGGCGTGGACCGGCATCTCCTCGCCCTCGACCTTCGACGTCAGGCCGGCGACGAAGACCACGAGGTCGGCGCCCTTGGCGGCGGCCAGGGCCGTGTCGGCGTTGTCGGAGGGCTGGCTCCAGGTCAGGCGCTGGTCGCCACGATCGCGGTTCTGGCGCGCCTCGACCGTGATGGCGTGGGCCTTGCCGGCGGTCAGCACGACGGTCTTGGCCGCGCCCGGATCGACCGGACCGTCCCAGGCGTCGGCGACCACCTGGCCGTCGACCCGGATGCGCCAGCCGTCCTCGCCGGTCAGGGCGAAGCTGTGCGGGCCGCTCTCCTTAGGCGTCACGAAGCCGGTCCAGCGGATAGAGGTCTGGCGCATGGCGCGGGTGGGACGACCCCAGTTCAGCCTGGCGTTCGGATCGATGCGCGTAGCGGTCGGCGCGCCCGAGAGATCGAGATTGCCGAACTCTTCCGCCTTCAGGCCCGTGGCGGCGCAGGCGGCGTCCTGGCAGAACGCCGCGTCCGGCGTCGTCTCGCTGGGCGGACCGATCAGGCCCGAGCCTTCGACATAGGTCACCTTGGCGTCAGGGAAACGGTCGCGGATCCCCGCCAAGACAGTGATCGGCTTCGAAGGCGTGCCGGCATAGTTGCCGATCAAAGCATCGACGCTGTCGGCGTTGGGACCGATCACGGCGATCGACTTCGGCGCGGCCTTCAGCGGCAGGAGGCCGTCGTTCTTCAGCAGCACCAGGGCGTTCTGGGCGGCCTTCAGGTTCAGAGCGCGGTGCGCCGGGGTGTCGTTGTCGGCGGCGGTGATCCTGGCGTAGGGGCCGGTCCCGGCCGGATCGAACAACCCCAGGCGCATGCGCACCTCGAACAGCCGGCGGGCGGCCTGGTCGACATCGGCTTCCGGCAGCAGACCCTCGCGCACGGCGTCGACGATCGGGGCGATGTCGGCGCTCTTGTTCGGGCCGAACTCGCCGCAGAATAGGTCCGTGCCGGCCTTGATCGCGGCGGCGGCGGCCTCCTTGGGCGTCTTCACGTACTGGTGCGAGGTCGGCAGGAAGAAGTCGGCGATGGCCGCGCAGTCCGAGACCACGTGGCCGTCGAACTTCCACGCCCCGCGCAGATAGTCCTTCAGCAGCAGGTCGCTGCCGCAGGCGGGGACGCCGTCGACGGCGTTGTAGGCGCACATCACCGCCTGGGCCTTGGCCTGGGTCACCAGGGCCTCGAAGGCGGGCAGGTAGGTGTCGGTCAGGTCGTGGCGCGAGGGATGGATGTCGTCGCGGTGGCGGTCGGCCTCGGGGCCGCTGTGCACGGCGAAATGCTTGGCGGTGGCCTGGGTCTTCAGGTGGTCCAGGTCCGGACCCTGCAGGCCGCGCACGAACGCCATGCCCAGCTCGGCGGTCAGCTTGGGGTCCTCGCCCCAGGTCTCCTGGCCCCGGCCCCAGCGCGGGTCGCGGAAGATGTTGATGTTGGGCGACCAGACCGACAGGCCGCGATACTGGGCCGAGCTGCCATCCGGTCCGACCTTCTCGACATATTTGGCGCGGAACTCGGTGGCGATGGTGTCGGCCACCGCCTGGATGAACGGCGCGTCCCAGGTGGCGGCCAGGCCGATGGCCTGCGGGAAGACGGTGGCCTCGCCGGCGCGGGCGACGCCGTGCAGGCCCTCGCTCCACCAATTGTAGGCCGGCACCGACAGGCGCGGAATCGCGGGCGCGGCGTGGCGCAGCTGGCCAGCCTTCTCCTCCAGCGTCATGCGCGAGACCAGGTCGGCGGCGCGCTGGGCGGCGGGCAGCTTCGGATCCTGGTAGGGCAGGGTTTGGGCGCTGGCGGCGGCCGCGGAGGACGCGATGGCTAGAGCGATCAGCGAGGGCGCGATGGTCTTCCACGTGTTCGGGCGCATGGTCGTTTCTCCCCGTCCCGGTTTTGGCCACCGGTGTCAGCGGGGAGGCTAGCAGAAAAGTTACCGGTAACAAGGCCGGCCTAGGCCGCGGGACGTCCCAGGCGCGGCAGGGCGGGACGGCTGTCGATGGCGCCCACCGCGAACGCCGCCTCGACCGTGAACCGGCTGCCGTGGCCCAGCTGGCTTTCGACGCCGACGTCGCCGCCCATCATCTCGACGATCTGCCGGGTGATGCTGAGGCCAAGGCCCGTGCCGCCCCCACGGCTGGCCCCGTCGCCGGCCTGTTCGAACGGGCGGAAGATGGCGTCCAGCTGGTCGGCGGCGACGCCGACGCCGCTGTCCTCGACGACGAAGCGCAGGCGGGCGGTCTCGCCCTGGGCGGCGACCGTCGAGACGCGCAAGGCCACGCCGCCCGTTTCCGTGAACTTGATGGCGTTGCCCAGCAGGTTGATCAGCACCTGGCGCAGGCGCTTGCGGTCGGCGACGACGACCGCCGGCACGTCCGGGGCAATGTCGAGGGTGAAGGTGAGGCCCTTCTCCTCGGCGGGCAGGCGGAACATGTCGCCGACCCCCGAGAGGGTTTCGCCCAGGTCGAACGGCGCGGCCAGCAGTTCGAACTTGCCGGCCTCGATCTTGGCGATGTCCAGGATGTCGCTGATCATCGCCAGCAGGTGCTCGCCGCTGGCCTGGATGGCGTCGACGGCGTTGCGCTGCTTGGCGTCCAGGTCGGTGCGGTTCAGCCAATAGGCGTAGCCGATCACCGCGTTCAGCGGCGTGCGCAGTTCATGGCTCATATTGCCCAGGAAGCGCGACTTGGCGTTGCTGGCGGCCTTTTCGGCGGCGTGGGCGCTGGCCAGCACGCGGGCCTCGTGGGCCGCGTGACGCTGGCGGGCCTCGTAGGTCCGGCGCATGCCCAGCATCCGCAGCACCAGAAAGCCGCCGGTCACCACCAGCCAGACGCCCAGTATGACCAGGTAGAACTGCTCGGCCGACAGGTAGGAGCCCTTGAAGGTGACGTGGTCGATCGAGATCGTCAGGTCGCTGGGAGGCTTGGCGTCGCTGGTGGTGATCGACACGACGTGCACCTGGTCCAGGACCGGCGCGGCCTCCTCGGGCGATAGGTTGTGACTGGCCACCCACCACGGCTCGGGCGCCAGCTCGCTGAGCGGCAGCTGGATCTCATTGTGGCCCTGGACCACCGAGAAGTCGGCCGCCAGCGGGACGAACTCGCCCTTGACGCGGGCGCGCAGGGCGGGGGACGGCGAGGCCTTCACCGACAGGCGCAGGCGGTCGCCGGGGCCATGATAGGTGAGGCGCAGGGTCACCGTCTGCAGATGCGAGAAATCCAGGCCGGCGTTCTCGCGGCCGACGTCCAGCTGCAGGCCGTAGCCGCAATAGGGATAGGCGGTCCCGCCGCGGATCTGGCACGACCAGGCCAGCGGCCGCTTGGGATCGCTGGACACGGTCGAGCGGCCGCCGTTCTCGGCGTCGGAGAAGGTGTAGCCGGCGAAGCGGCCTGACTGGGGCGTGAAGTCCAGCGTCTGGCTGGTCAGGGCGCTCTTGCCCAGCACCGCCGCGAAGGTGATGGCCAACAGCAGGAAGATCGCCGCCTCGAGCTTGAGGTTGGCGTAGGCCAGCCACGGCTTGGGGGCCTCGGCCGGACCGGACGCGGCGCGCGCGACGACGCGCTCCGCCGACGCTTGATGATCCGAACCGTTGGGCACTGTTCCTCCGAACTCTCCGAGACGTACTGGCGTCCCGACGCAGAAACCGGTGTCATCGGTCTTAGGCGAACAGCGTTTCCGCATGGTTTAGTTCGTGTGCGGAAGCATGCGACATTTTCGCCTAGCGTCGGCGGCCCATCCTGGCCAGGGCGGCCTGCATGGCGGCGGCCTGGGCTGCCGGCGCCTTGATCGGTGGTGCGGTGGTCTCGGACTGGGCCGGGGGCGCCGCCATGACGGCCGGGACAGGGCGGGCCTTGTCCGGGCGCGGCGGCGGGACCAGGGCGGCGACCTTGCGGGCCTCGGCCGCCATCTGGCCGGCCAGCCGCGCCTTGTCGCGGGCCTTGGCGATCACGGCCGGGTCGCCGCTGGTCTCGGCCATCGCCCAGGCCGCATCGATGGCGTCCATCAGCTTCTTCTGCAGGGCTTCGCACCAGCGGCGCGCGGGGGTGTCGGTGTCGCTCATGGACGATGAGCATGAGACCCGTGGGACAGGCGGGGAAAAGGAACGGGTGTTTTTGTGTAAGGCGTTGGCAGGGAACGGAAACGGTGGTGACTGGGTGGGGAAGGGGAGGGGAGTTGGGACGCCCCTCCGTCGCGATGCCTAGTCGCATCGATCCACCTCCCCCGCCTCGCAGGGGAGGATGACGGCTTCCTCCTCACCCGTGCAACGGGGGCGCCGATGGGCGACGGGACGGAAGGGACGTTTTTGGGAGCCCCTGTGGATAACTTTTCCGCCTAGACTCCGAACCCCGCCGCCACGACGGCCCGCGCCACCTCCGCATGCACCGCGCTGCGGGCGTCGTCGTCCGGGCTGCCTCGGTCATGGAAGCACGCGATCAGGACCGGCTTCCTGCCGGGCGGCCAGGCGATGGCGATGTCGTTGGTGGTGTCCCGGCCATTGTTGCCGGTCTTGTCGCCGACCCGCCAGCCCTTGGGCAGGCCGGCGCGCAGGCGCCTGTCGCCGGTCTTGTTGGCCACGACCCAGTCGATCAGCTGCCTGCGCGAGGCCGGCGAGAGGGCGTCGTCGACCAAGAGCGTTTTCCAGGTCGCCAGAATGGCTGTCGGCGTCGTCGTGTCGCGCGGGTCGTCCGGCGCGCCGGTGTTCAGTTCGGGCTCGCGCCGGTCGCTTCGGGTGGTCTGATCGCCGACGGCGCGCAGAAAGCGAGTCAGGTCGGCTGGGCTGCCCAGGGCGTCGAACAGCAGGTTGGCGGCGGCGTTGTCGCTGCGGGTGATGGTCGCATCGCACAGGGCGCCGATGGTCATGCCCTCCGCGACATGCTGCTCGACCACCGGTGAATTGCCCATCAGCACCTCGCGGCCATAGGTCACCCGGCGGTCCAGACGCTCGCGGCCCTGGTCGACGCGACGCAGGATGGCGGCCGATAGCGGCATCTTGATCGTGCTGCACATTCGGAAGCGCTCGTCGCCGCGCCAGGCGAACCGGCGACCGCTCGTGGTGTCCAGAACCGCCACGCCCAGGCGTCCGCCGCTGGCCTGCTCCAATTCGTTAATACGTGAACTAAGGTCGGAAGACAGCTTGCTGGCGAAGATGGCGGCTCGCGAGAGGCCAGGCATGAGGGCGGGCGCGGCCGCCAGGGCCGTCAACAGCGTTCGACGATGCAGCATTGTGTGGGTCTCCTTGCCCGCGAAACCTGCCCGGCGCTGGCCTTTGCCGCAAACGACGATACCTTGGCGGAGCCATTAGCTGAATTTGGGTCCATCGCCATGAGCCGCGCCCAACTGCCCCTGAACGCCCTGCGCGCCTTCGAGGCCTCGGCCCGCCACCTGTCGTTCACGCGGGCGGCGATCGAGCTGTGCGTGACCCAGGCCGCCGTCAGCCACCAGGTGAAGGGACTGGAGGCTCGACTGGGCGCGGCGCTGTTCCGCCGCCTGCCGCGCGGCCTGGCCCTGACCGACGAGGGCCTGGCCCTGCTGCCCAGCGTGCGGGACTCGTTCGACAAGCTGGGCGACGTGCTGGCCCGGTTCGAAGGCGGCCGGGTGCTGGAGGTGCTCAGCGTCGGCGTCGTGGGCACCTTCGCGGTCGGCTGGCTGCTGCCGCGGCTGCCGGCCTTCCGGGAAGCCCATCCTTTCGTGGACCTGCGGCTCTTCACCAACAACAACCGCACGGACCTGGCGGGGGAGGGGTTGGACTGCGCGGTGCGGTTCGGCGACGGGGCCTGGCATGGGACCGAGGCCGCCCCGCTGTTCGAGGCGCCGATGAGCCCGCTGTGCGCGCCGCACCTGGCCGAGCGGCTGGCTGAGCCCACCGATCTCTTCGGCGAGACCCTGCTGCGCAGCTACCGCGCCGCCGACTGGCCGGACTGGTTCGCCGCCGCCGGCCTGTCGCCGCCGCCGATCCGGGGGCCGGTGTTCGACAGTTCGTGGGTGATGGTCGAGGCGGCGATGCAGGGCTTGGGGGTGGCGCTGGCGCCGCCGATGATGTTTGCTCGCGACCTGCAGCAAGGGCGGCTGGTCCGCCCCTTCTCGACTCAGGTCAGCGCCGGTCGCTACTGGCTGACCTGGCTGAAGTCCAAGGCCCCGAGTCCTGCCTTGCGAGCCTTCCATGCATGGCTTTTGGAGGCCGGCGAAGAATAAAAAATCTTCGGAACCAATCTCCGCCTACGGCGCTTGCGCGCGGTATAGAAGTCTCCGGAAAGTTCAGCTTCATCAATGGTCTAGCTTGGCCCGGAAGCGCCGGAATCGTGCCCATCTTTGGCCAAGTTCCGCTGTCGGTTTTGCTACAGCGAGCGTTGCAGGACGCTAGCGACCAACTACGGACGAGACCCAAAATGATAGCTAGCACGAAGACCATGATGGTCGCCGCCGCCCTGGTGATGGGCGGCCTGTCGGTTTCCGGCTGCGCGACCAAGAAGTACGTCAACACGCAGGTCGGGGCGGTCAACGAGCGGGTCAGCGCTCACGACACCCAGATCGGCGAACTGGACAAGACCTCCAAGGAAGCCCTGGATCGCGCCATCGCCGCCGGCAAGCTGGCGGAAGGCAAGTTCCAGTACGCCCTGGTCCTGTCTGACGACTCGGTGAAGTTCCCGGTCAACGCCGCGACCCTGTCGCCCGAGGCCGAGCAACGTCTGTCGGAGTTCACCGACAAGCTGAAGGCCGACAACAAGAACGTGTACCTGGAAATCCAGGGCCACACCGATAACTCGGGCTCGAAGGAATACAACGACGAGCTCGGCGAGAAGCGCGCGGAAACCGTGCGCAAGTTCCTGAGCCAGCATGGCGTCGCCCTGAACCGTATGGCGACGATCTCGTACGGCCAGGAAGCCCCTGTCGCCCCGAACGAAACGCGCGAAGGCCGGGCCCAGAACCGCCGCGTCGTCGTGATGGTGCTCAGCTAGTTTCGCGTTCCAGGGGTCTTTCACTGGTCGGCATCAACCCAGTGAAAGGCCTCAGGGCGGACTCGCCGGCGCGGGAGTGAGCGCCGCGCCGGCGAGCTTTCCGCCATCAGCGTCAGGGGGACCGCGGGGCGCGGTCCCTTTCGCGCGTTCAGGCGGCCTGGAAGCGACCGGCCGGCTGGCTGCGCGACAGGTTCGGATAGAGCTTGGCCTTGGCGGCCAGGGCGGCGTCCCAGTCGGCCGCGTCGGGCAGGGACGGGATCGTCACCAGCTCGCCCTGGTCGAAGCCGGCCAGCGCCGCGTCGACCATGTCGTCGACGCCCATGATCATGTTCGGGTCCATCGCCTCGATGTCCGAGCCCGACCGCTCCCAGATCTCGGTGCGCGTGGCGCCGGGCAGCACGGCCTGCAGGCGCAGGGCCGAGTCGGCGAACTGCGCGCGCAGCGCCTGGGTCAGGTAGAGGACGAAGGCCTTGGTCGCGCCGTAGAGCGGCATGCCCAGTTCCGGGGCCAGCCCGACCACCGAGGCCAGGTTGACGATCGTCCCCGTGTCGCGCGGCGCGAAGTTGCGGACGGCCGCGGCGGCCAGACGCGTGACGGCCGTGATGTTCAGCTGGATCATCTTCTCGAAAGCGTCGGGATCGGTGTCGACGAAGCTGTTGGCCCCCGCCACGCCGGCATTGTTGATCAGGGCCGTGATGGCCGTGTCGGTCGCCAGGCGCTGTTCGATCTTCAGCAGATCGGGCTTGTCGGTGAGGTCGGCCTTGATGACCTCAACCTTGACGCCCGCGGCGGCGCGCAGGCGTTCGGCCTGGGCGTTGAGGCGAGCTTCGTCGCGGGCGACCAGGATCAGGTCGTAACCGCGCCTGGCCAGGCGGTCGGCATAGGTCGCGCCGATGCCGGTGGAGGCACCGGTGATCAGGGCCACGCCCTTGCTGTTCTTGTCGCTCATGATGGTAACCTCAGGTTCCTCGCCGAGGCCCCTATGGTCCGGCTCTACGCCTAGCTATGAAGTAACTTGCAATTCGCAAGTGACCAACCAGATCTTTTGTCATGAGCAGATCCGAACGCGCCCCCACGCAATGTCCGGTCGGCCGCACGCTGGAGCGGGTGGGCGATGGCTGGACTTTCCTGATCCTGCGCGACGCCAGTCACGGGCTTTCCCGCTTCGACCAGTTCGAGAAGAGCCTGGGCGTGGCGCCCAACATCCTGACCAAGCGGCTGGCGGCCCTGGTGGAGAACGGCCTCTTGGAAAAGCGCGCCTACAGCGAGCGGCCGCCGCGCTACGAATATGTGCTGACCGACCTGGGCCGCGACTTCGGCTCGGTGCTGACGGCGATGCTGGCGTTCGGCAACCGCCACTTCGCGCCCGAGGGGGCGGCGGGGCAACTGGTCGACCGCGAGACCGGCAAGGTCGCCGAGCCGATCGTCGTCGACCGGGTCAGCGGCAAGCCGATCACTTCTGAGAATTTCAGATATGCGCCGGGACCGGCGGCAGGCCCCGAGGTGCTGGACCGCGTGGCCTTCATCGCGGCCAGGGCGGCAGCCGGCTGATCCGGAAAATGTGTTGTCGGGCGAGGTCGTGAACGGCAACGTCCGGCCCTGACTTCCGGAGCCGTCATGCGCCTGCCCTTTGTCCTCGCCGCCGCCCTGATGGTCGCCCCAATCCTGACGACAGGCGTCGCCTACGCCCAGCAGGCGCCGTCCACCGACCAGCCTCTGCTGCGGACCGTTGTCGCGGAGGTCGATCCCAAGGCGCTGGAGAGCACGATCCGCGCGCTGGTCGGCTTCGGCACCCGCCACACCCTGTCGGATACGAAGTCGGACAAGCGCGGCATCGGCGCGGCCCGCCGCTGGGCCAAGGCGCGCTTCGAGGCGATTTCCAGGGACTGCGGCGGCTGCCTGACCGTCGAGACGCCGGCCCAGACCTTCACCGGCAAGCGCGCCCCCAACGGCGTCGAGGTGATGGATGTGCTGGCCATCCAGAAGGGGATGACCGATCCCAACCGGGTGATCGTCATCGCCGGCCACCTGGACAGCCGGGTGTCGGACGTCATGGACTTCACCAGCGACGCGCCCGGCGCCAATGACGACGCCTCGGGCGTGGCGGCGGTGATCGAGGCGGCGCGGGTGCTCAGCAAGCACAGATACGCCGCTACCCTGGTCTTCGCGGTCCTGTCGGGCGAGGAGCAGGGGCTCTATGGCGGCAAGGTGCTGGCCGACTACGCCCGCACCCAGGGCTGGAAGGTCGAGGCCGACCTCAACAACGACATCGTCGGCAACAGCCGGGGGCAGAGCGGCGTCGTCGACAACACCCACGTCCGCGTCTTTTCGGAGGGGACCAAGGCCGTCGAAACGCCGGAACAGGCCAACGGCCGGCGCTACAACGGCGGCGAGGTCGACAGCCCGTCGCGCAACCTGGCCCGCTATCTGGACGGCCTGGCCGACCGCTACCTGACGAACTTCGACGTGGTCATGGTCTACCGCACCGACCGCTATGGCCGGGGCGGGGACCAGGTCCCGATGCTGGAGGCCGGCTATCCGGCCGCGCGGGTCACCGAGGCCGTCGAGAACTATGATCGCCAACACCAGGACCTGCGCACCGAGAACGGCCGGGTCTATGGCGACACGATCGAGGGCGTCGACTTTTCCTACCTGGCCCAGGTCACGCGGCTGAACGCGGTGGCCATGGCCAGCCTCGCCTCGGCCCCCGCGCCGCCGTCGGGCGTCAGGATCGAGGGCGCGGTCAGCCCGGACACCAAGGTCTCGTGGACCGCCACGCCCGGCGCGGCCGGTCACCGGGTATGGTGGCGCGGCACGACCGAGCCGGCCTGGCGCTTCAGCCGCTGGGTTCCGGCGGGCGAAACGATGACCCTGAAGGACGTGGTGATCGACGACTTCTTCTTCGGGGTCTCGGCCGTCAGCGCGGACGGCTGGGAGAGCCCGGTGGTGTTCCCTGGCGCGGCGGGCAGCTTCGAGAGCCCTCCGCCCGCGCCGAAACCTTAGGCGATCAGGTCCGGATCGTTCCGCTTCAGCCAGGCGGCCGCGTAGGAGCACAGCGGCGTGATCCGCATGCCCTCGGCGCGGGCCGTCTCGGCCACCTTGCCCATCAGCCGCCCGGCCGCGCCGGTGCCGCGCAGGGCCATGTCGGCCTCGACGTGGGGAATCACCAGCCGATGCCCGGACCGCTGGTAGTCGGCCCAGGCCAGATGGCCGTCCTCCTCCAGCTCGTAACGGCTGAGTTCGGGGTTGTGGCGGAAGGTGTCGGTCATCACGGGTGAACGCGCCTGGCGGCCAATCTGATCCGCACCAGATAGCGTCAGACCAGCTCCACCGCCATGGCCGTGGCCTCGCCGCCGCCGATGCAGAGGGAGGCCAGGCCCTTCTTGCCGCCGCGCGATTGCAGGGCGTTGATCAGGGTGCAGAGGATCCGTGCGCCCGAGGCGCCGATCGGATGGCCCAGGGCGCAGGCGCCGCCGTTGACGTTCAGCTTCTCCTCAGGGATGCCGAGCTCCTGCTGGGCGATCATGGCCACCACGGCGAAGGCCTCGTTGACCTCGAACAGGTCGACGTCGGCGACCTCCCAGCCCGCCTTCTTCAGCGCCTTCTTCATGGCCGGCACGGGGGCGGTGGTGAACAGGCCCGGCTCGTGGGCGTGGGCGGCGTGGCTGACCACGCGGGCGACGATCGGCAGGCCCAGCTGCTGGGCGACGCTCTCGCGGGTCATTACCAGGGCCGCGGCGCCGTCGCTGATCGAGCTCGAGTTCGCCGCCGTGATGCCGCCGTCGCGGGCGAAGGCCGGGCGCAGGGTGGGGATCTTGGCCGGATCGGCCTTCAGTGGCTGCTCGTCGGTGTCGACGACTTCCGCGCCCTTGCGGCTGGTGACGGTGACCGGGGTGATCTCGGCCTTGAAGGCGCCACTCTCGATGGCGCGCTTGGCCTTGGCCAGGCCGCGCGTGGCGTAGTCGTCCATGGCCTCGCGGCTGAACTGGTACTGGGCGGCCGTCTCCTCGGCGAAGGCGCCCATCAGCTTGCCCGGCGTATAGGCGTCCTCCAGACCGTCCAGGTACATCGAGTCCCACATCTGGTCGTGGCCGATGCGGGCCCCGGCGCGGTGCTTGGACATCAGGTACGGCGCGCCGGTCATGCTCTCCATGCCGCCGGCCACGACGACGTCGGCCGAACCCGCGGCAAGGGCGTCGTGAGCCAGAATGGCGGCCTGCATGCCGCTGCCGCACATCTTGTTGACGGTGGTCGCCTCGACCGAAAGGGGAAGTCCCGCGCCCAGCGCCGCCTGGCGGGCAGGGGCCTGGCCCAGGCCGGCGGGCAGCACGCAGCCCATGATGATCTGCTCGACCTTGTCGCCCGCCACGCCGGCCCGCGCGATGGCCGCCTTCACCGCGCTGGCGCCCAGTTCAGTGGCCTTCACCCCGCCCAGAGCGCCCTGGAAACCGCCCATCGGCGTGCGGGCGTAAGAGACGATGACGACGGGATCGGCGGCGGACATGAACTGAGCTCCCTGAACTGCTTTTGAGGTGAGATAGGCCCTCATCACGCTCTCATGCGCAAGTCGATTGCGAGATCGTGATGGAAAAGGGCGAGCGGTTTCGACGAGATCGCCAAACCGCTCGCCAGTCTGCAATAACCGAGAGAGTCAATTGCGATAAAAAACCTACTCTGGTTCATATTCAAACGCAACGCTCTCTTGCTTTCCCAAGCGGAAGGTCGCACCCTGCCAGAATGGGCCGCACTGCTGACTATACGAACGAACGCTGCTCGGTCGCCGCCACCCTCGAGGTCGTCGGTGATCCGTGGACCCTGCTGATCCTCCGCGACGCCTTCGCCGGGGTGAAGCGCTTCGAGCAGTGGCAGGAGCGCCTGGGCGTCGCCCGCAACGTCCTGGCCGCTCGCTTGAAGACCCTGGTCGGCCATGGCGTCATGGAGACGCGGCGCTATTCCGAGCGACCGCCGCGCCACGAATACTGGCTGACCCAGAAGGGCCTGGCCCTGTCGCCGGTGCTGCTGACCATGGCCGAGTGGGGCGACCGCCACGTCTATGGCCGCGACAACTCGCCGGTGCTGTTCAACCACAAGAGCTGCGGCTGCGCCTTCCATCCGGTCCTGGCCTGCGAGGAATGCGGCGAGGTGGTCCAGCGCCGCGACCTGGAACGCGCCCCGCGCGAGGCCCAGAGCCTGACCGTCGGCGAGGCGCTGGAAGCCGTGAAGATCGCGGCCGAGTGAGCTACCGCTTCCACGTCCACCGGATCCAGCCGGCCTACCGGCTGGTGATTGCGGAGGGCGCGGCGTTTCCATCAGAAGCGATCGAAGCGGACTGGCGCTTCACACTCTTGCGAGCGCGCGCCGACACCGCGCCCGACGTGGCCCGGCTGGTCGACGAGACCGGCTACTGCCTGTTCAAGATCGGGCTGGGCTTCGACGAGATCGAGTGAGGTTTCCGACATGTGCTCTTGGCCTCACGCGGCGGGCCGCTGAAGGTCATGGAAAGGGACGCGGAGCGCCGGACGACGTCCGGAGGTTTGGGTAGGAAGTACCGTTTCGACGAAGCCCGAACGCTCCGCGCGATCGTTATCCGCCAGCGTCCCGGCAGGTGGCCCTGTTCAGGCCTTACCGGGACCCGGGCTTCTGAGTTTCCCCAGACGCCCGACGGTCGGAGAGGACGGGCTTACAGCCAGACACGCCCCTTGGCCTCCAACCACGCCGACGGCGGGCGGGCCTGGCCAGCAACCAGGTCCCCGGACCGTCCGAGTATCCCCCTCGGACCTGTCCCCGCTCGATCACACCCCGCCGCCGCAACGGTCGCTGGCCATGCGCTCTTTCCCCGCGACGAGGTGGAAGCATTGTGCGGGCGTCGTGGACGCGGATCATTCAAGAGCGCGCAAAATCGACAAGTGATTGATTTCACTGGACTCTACCTCGCGAACGCCGAGGATAGAGCGTGCTCAGTCCCCATCGCGCCGGGAGGAGCGCCGGGACGGCTGTCCGACCAGCTTGAAAGTCCGCTTTCGACCCTAGTCGGATCCTGGAAGTGTCTGCTTCGGCGCGTGCTCCACGCCGCTTCAAGCAGAGAACCGGCTCGCGCCTCTCCTCCCCCTTTTGTGGGAGGGGGACCGGCGAACGCCGGTGGAGGGGCCAGCGCGGCCAACTCATGACCAGCCCCCTCCGTCACGGCGCGCTTCGCGGCCGCGCCACCTCCCCCAACAAGGGGGGAGGAGAGAACAAGGCGTTCCGCCACAGTCCGCCTCCCACCCATCGCGGACGCTTACTCGCGGCAAACCACCTGTCAGTCCGCCACGCCGCCGCGCAGTGGGTCCTGGCCGTCCAGCGCCTTGATGTGTCGGCGCTGGCGGCGCACGCCCTCGGCCGTGACCGTGGGTTTCGGCGGGGGCGGCGTTTCCGCCGGACGCTCTTCCTTCTTGCCGCTCATCGCAGCGCTCGCGTCACCAGCTGCGCCGCGCCGACGGTGAGGGCGTCTTCCACCAGGCCGCTGGGCGTCTGGCCGAAGCGCTGCATGGCCTTCATGCGCAGGTTGAAGGTGACATAGGCCGCCGCCACCGCCGCGCCGGCGGCGATCGCGCCGCCCAGCAGCATCTGCTTGCGTGGGGCCAGGGCGGCGCCGGCCAGGCCTGCGGTGATCACCCGGGCGGCGATGCCCAGGGGCACGATGCGGTCGGGAGCCGAGGGCAGCTTGTCGCCCCAGAGCTCGCCGGCGGCCAGGGCCTTGGAGCCGGCCGCCGCCCACGGGCGGGCCAGCAGACGGGCGGCCTGGTTGTCGGTCGAGAGGCGACCGCCGTGCGCGGCCTCGCTGACCGCGGCCAGCGGCGTCATGGAACGGGAGCCGGCCGAAAGGCCGATGAGCAGGGAGCGGAGCATGTGGGCGTTTCCGTGTATGCGGTTCCTTTCCAGAACCCCACACCGCCCGGTTCGATCCCCGCCGCCTTCAGGCCTCCGCCAGGAACCGCCGGATCAGGGTGTTATAGGCGTCCGGCTGCTCGACCATGGTCATGTGCGAGCAGTCCTTCATCACCACCAGGCGTCGGGGGCCGGAGATCCCATCGCGGATGGTCTCGTGGCAGTCCAGAGTGACCTCGTCGAACTCGCCCGTGGTGATCAGGGTCTTCTGGGTGATGGCTTTGAGATCCTTGCGCCGGTCCCAGGTCTTGATGACGCCGGTGATGTAGAACTCGTTGGGGCCGTTCATCACCCGATAGGCGATCGACTTGGACAGGGCCTCGAACGAGGCCAGGGCGTCGGGCGTCGGCGGAACCCGCAGGACGAAGTTGTCGTAGAACTTCTGGGTCAGGGCGGCGTATTCGGGCGTGTCCATCCTGCCGGCCTTCTCCAGGCCGTGCAGCTTGGCCGCGAAGCCGTCGGGCATGGCGTCGATCAGTCTCTGCTGGCCGGCGATGGCCTGGGGGACGCTGGCCAGCGCGCCGCCCAGGATCACCTTCTCGACGCCCGCACCGCGACCCTGGCACAGATATTCGATGGCCAGCATCGAACCCCACGAGTGGCCCAGCAGGACGACCTTCTCCAGGCCCAGCGCCCGGCGCACGGCATCCAGCTCGTCGACCGAGCGCTGGACGGTGTAGATCGTCTCGTCGGTCGGCGCGTCGGCCTTCCCCGTGCCCAGCTGGTCGTAGAAGATCACCGGGCGCTCATCGGCCAGGGCCTTCAGCGACAGCAGGTAGTTATGGGCGGCGCCCGGACCGCCGTGCAGGGTCAGCAGCGGCGTCCCGCCGCCCGAGCCGAACCTGCGCCAGTAGATCTTGCCGCCCGGAACCGGGGCGTAGCCCTCGGCTTCAGGAATGGCCGCGCCGGCCGTGTTCGCCGCGCCGAGCAGCGCCGCGCCGCCCGCCAGCGCGCCGCGGCGGGTCATCGTCGTTCGATCGGTCATCGGAGGTCCCCTTCGCCACGCTCGCGTAACGCGCGTCGATTAGTCGTCGGCGCGCGCCAGGATGGCAAGGGGGATCAGGCGCGGATCAGGCCAGGTCCATCTGGCGCGTCGTGCCGGCGATGAAGCCGCCGCCCAGCACGCGCTCGGGATCGGCGGGATCATAGAGCACGCAGGCCTGGCCCGGGGCGACGCCTTCCTCGGCGCCGTCGAACACCACGGCGACCTGGTCGCCTTGCAGGGCGAGACGGCCGGCGACCGGCTCGCGGGTCGAGCGGACGCGGGCCAGCACGCGCTGGCCGTCCTGCGCCGCGGCTTCCAGGCTGTCCTGGCCGCCCAGCCAGCTGCCTTCCTTCAGGGTGAGGGCGGCGGTCAGCAGGGCCTCGCGCGGGCCGACGATCACCTGGCGCTTGTCGGCGTCGATCCGGACCACGAACAGCGGGTCGCCGACGGCGATGTTCAGGCCTCGGCGCTGACCGATGGTGTAGCGGGTCACGCCCTCGTGGCGGCCCAGCACCCGGCCATCCAGGTGCACGACGTCGCCGGCCTCCGCGCCTTGCGGGCGGATGCGGTCGATGACGGTCGTGTACTTGCCCTCGGGCACGAAGCAGATGTCCTGGCTGTCGGGCTTGTCGGCGATGGCCAGGCCGAGGCCGGCGGCGACGGCGCGCACGGTCGGCTTGTCCATGCCGCCCAGGGGAAAGCGCAGGAAGTCCAGCTGGTCGCGGGTGGTGGCGAACAGGAAGTAGCTCTGGTCCTTGGCCGGATCGGCGGCGCGGCGCAGCTGCGGGCGGTTGCCGCCACCAATACCATCTTTGGGGGCGGGCATGGCGCGCTGCACATAGTGCCCGGTGGCCATGGCCTCGGCGCCCAGGTCGCGGGCCACGTCCAGCAGATCGCGGAACTTGACCGTCTGGTTGCAGCGCACGCAGGGGATCGGCGTCTCGCCGCGCAAATAGGCGTCGGCGAAGTCCTCGATGACCTGCTCGCGGAAGCGGCTTTCGTAGTCGAGGACGTAGTGCGGGATGCCGATGCGCTCGGCGGCCATGCGGGCGTCCAGGATGTCCTGGCCGGCGCAGCAGGCGCCCTTCTTGGTGATCGCCGCGCCATGGTCGTAGAGCTGCAGGGTGACGCCCACGACGTCGTAGCCGGCCTTGGCCAGCAGGGCGGCGGTGACGGTGGAATCCACGCCCCCGGACATGGCCGCGACGATCCGCGTCCCTTCCGGCAGGCCGACGGCCGCGCGCACCTGTTCGACCGCGCGCGCGATGAGGGCGCCCGAGTCTGGAGGGGCGTCGGAGGCGGGAGCGGAAGTCAGCAGGTCGGCGTTCATCCGCCGCCATATAGCGGTTGAAGCCGGGTTTTGCGAGGTGAGGGGCGGCGACGCTCTGTCGCTCCCCTTACTTCAGCACGTTCAGCAGCGACGAGGCCTGCAGGCTGGAGAACACCTGGGCCGAGGCCTGGACGGCCAGCTTGGCCGACTCCAGGCGGGTCACGGCGTCGGCCATGTCGACGTCGGTGATGCCGCCGACCATGGCCGTCAGGGTGTCGGCCTGGTTGGAGAGGTCGGTCTGGGCCCCCTCGAAGCGCTTCTGGGTCACGCCGTTCTTGCCCTGGGCGTCGATGACGGTCTTGTGGGCCGCGTCGAAGGTGGGCAGCAGGCCTTTGAGGAAGTTGACCTGGGCGTCGGTGAGGTTGCCAGTGAACGGGCCGTTGGCGTCGACATAGGCCTGGACCTGCTTGAAGGCGTCGAACACGTCCGTGCCGACCGCGTCGCCCAGGATGCCGGTCTTGGCGCTGGTCTGCTCGTCGACCCGGTTGGTGGCGATGTACTGGTCGTTGTGGAACAGGTCCGAGGTCGCCGGCGCGGCGGTCAGGTCGGCCATGGTCGTGGCCGAGGTCGTCGCCGTCTCGGTCTGGGCGCCGGAGAAGACGTAGAGACCGTTCGACTTGGTGTTCAGGCCCTGGACCACCTCGCCGAAGCTGGCGGTCAACTGCTGCATCAGGGTGGCGGCGCTGCCGGCCGCCAGGGCGTTGGCGATCGCCTCGCGGCCGCCCTGGGTGGCGTTGGCGATCCGGCCCAGCCCCGTGTCCTGCATCTCCAGCCGGTTGCCGACCATCTTGATCTGGTCGACCAGCCCGTTGATGCGGGTCTGCGTGCCGCGCATGGCGGTCAGCATCTCGGCGTTCTTGGCGTAGCCCTTGAGGTCGCTGGCGACCTTCTGGCTGGAGACCTGGGCGCCCACCGCGTTCTGGCGGATCTGCGCCGCCATCAGATTGGTGGTCATGATGTTGTAGTTCTGGACGGTCGAGACGCGGGTCATGGCTTACCCCAGGATTCCGGTGAGCACGTCGAACATGTCCTTGGTCGCCTGGATCAGGCGGGCCGAGGCGTTGAAGGCTTGCTGGTAGGTGGTCAGGTTGATCAGTTCTTCGTCGAGGTTCACGCCCTCTTCGGACTGGCGCTGGCTGTCGACTTCGCCGGACACCGCGTCGGCGGCGTCCTTGCGGCTGGCGGCGGTCTGGGCCTTGCGGGCGATGGCGCCGCTGAAGTCCGAGGCGTAGCGGCTGACGCTCATGCTGACGCCCGAGGCGTCGCCGGCGGCCGAGAAGCTGGCGGTGGTGTCGCCGGCCTTGGCCAGGGCCAGCGCCCCGCGACCGTCGCCGATGGCCAGGGCCGGGCTGCCGCCGACCACCTGGGTCAGGTCCAGCTTGGCGAAGGGCAGGAGCTTGGGGTTGCCGTCCATCGCCGTGTTGACGAAGAACTTCTCGCCCCGGGTGCTGCGCTCGGCCGGGCCGATGCCGAAGAGCTGGCTGGCGCTGGGACCGCCGACGCCGCGCTCGGTCGTGTCGGCCTGGATCGACATGGTCACCGGCGTGGTGCTGTTCGACGCGAAGCTGATCTGGCCCTTGCTGTTAAGCGAGAACTGGCCGTACAGGCCCACGCCCGAGGCGCGCGAGTTCAGGGCGTCCAGCATGTCCTGCATGGTGCCGCCGGGGGGCGGGTCGACGTTGATGTCGCGGATGCGGCCGCCTTCGACGTCGGTCAGGCGGATGGTCATCGTGCCCGAGGTGAAGCCGTGCGGGTCCGAGGCGGTCAGGCCGGTCTCGTACGGCGAGTAGCCGTTGGTGCGGACGATGTCGTTGAGGCCGAAATAGTGGCTGAAGCCCTTGCCGGCCTTGGTCGACGGATTGGTCGCGTCGTCCTGGATGGCCACGCCCAGGCCGCCGTTGCCCGAGATGGTCAGGGCGCCGCCCGAGAAGCCGACCGCGCCCTGGCCGCCCATGGCGGTGTTCAGCTGGGTCATGAAGTCGGCCGGGGTGAACGTCGGACCGGCCGCGCCGTTGACGCTCATCGTGCCGGCGTCGAAGTCGACATCGATCCGGCGCTGGATGACGCCGCTGCTGTCGGTCAGGGCGATCGTGGTCTTGCCGGTGAAGCCGGTGATCGCGGCCTGGGCGTCCAAGCCGGTGTCGCGCCCGACCATGATGGTCGGGGCCGGCACGGACGACGCGGCGTTGGCGGCGCGGTTGATCTCTTCCGCCGCGCGCGAGGTGAACTCGCCCAGCTGGTCGGACAGGTTGACCAGCTCGACATTGCGCACGTCCAGCAGGCCCTTGATCTCGCCGCTGTTGATGTTCAGCGGGGTGGGCTGCACCGATCCGTTGGCCAGCTGGACCGTCAGGTAGCCGGTGGCCGTGGGCGAGGTCTGGTAGCTGATCGAGGCCGCGCCGTCGCCCGCCAGCGGCAGGCCCTCGGTCGAGCGCACATAGACGCCGCCCAGGGTGCGGGGCGTGATCTGCACGTTCATCAGCTTGGCCAGTTCGTCGACCAGGCCGCTCTGGACGTTCTCGGCGCCGGTGGCGTCTGCCCCGGCCACCTTGGCGCGGGTGATGTCGGTGTTCAGGCCGTCGATCTGGCTGAGCAGGTCGTTGACGCGCGAGACGTCGCCCGAAATCCGGGTGTCGGCGTCCTTGCCCAGCTTGGACAGCGACGAGGTGATCCGGCTGGACTCGCTGAGGAAGTCGTCCACCCGCGTGAGCGCCTGGGTGCGCAGCAGGGAGGAGGAGGGATCGTCCTGGGCGGCCGAGAAGGCGGTGAAGATGTCGTCCAGGGTCGAGAAGAAGCTGGTGTCGCCGCTGGGATCGCCGAACAGCTGCTGGGCGCTGTTCAGGGTGTCGGCGACGATGGTCGTGCGGCCGCTGTCCGAGGCGGCGGTCAGGCTGGCCGACTGCAGGAAGCGGTCGGTCGCGCGCTTGATGGCGTCGATGCTGACGCCCACGCCCATGCCGTTGGACAACAGGTTCGACTGGGCGACCGTCTTGCGGACGTAGCCGGTGGTGTTGACGTTGGCGATGTTGTCCGACGTGACGCGCAGACCCGTCTGCGCGGCCATCATGCCGGACGTCGCCGTGCTCATGATCGCATTAAGCGACATAGGCGTAGTCCCCCTTCAGCTCGGCAAAGCGCGTAACGCACGGCGCACCCTTGCCCGGCGAAACTTGCCGGGTCTGGGTGGGGATCAGGATCCCGATATATGCCAAGCCATTGAAAATCATGGCGAAATGTTCCGGTGGTCGGAAATTCGACAAGGGACCATGCGCAAGGACGGCGCCAACTCGCCCCCTGACCGGGTTGCGACGCGCCGACGCGGCAACTCCCGTCCTCGTTGACCCTCGTCACCCGGCAAAAGGCGCCGCACGGAGAGCGATTTTTCTTCGTAAATGAGGAATTAAAATCAATGAAAACAGTATCTTGATGGCTGTTTTCCAAGTTGGCCCGACCATTGCTCAGAGGAAGGCCGAACAAGGCGTGTTCGTCATGGACCGCCGCCCCAACCGAGCAACGACTGCGAATGACCGCGATCGCCGCCCCCACCGCCGCCCTTCCCGCCACGCCGGCCCCGGCCGTGAGCGCCAAGGCGTCAAATGACGGCTTCGACGCCCTGCTGGCCATCGCCGGCAAGGACGACGAGGCCCCCGCGCCGCGCCCCTCGCGGACGGAGTCCCGGAGCGAACCCCGCGAACCCCGCGACGACCGCGCCAGCGATGCCAAGGCCGCCGACAAGCCGGCTCGCGCCGACGCCAAGACCGACAGCAAGGCCGCGGATCGCGCCGACGCCGCCCAGGACGCCAAGGCCGACCGCGCCGACGCTGCGGACAAGGCCTCCGATAAGGCTGCCGATCGGGCCTCGGACAAGGCCGACGCCGCGCAGGACGCCAAGACCGACGCTGCGGGCGACAAGGCCGCCGACGCCTCCGCCACGGACAAGGCCGCCGACAAGGACGCCGCTCAGGTCGACGCGACCAACGCCGCCGCCCAGGCCGCCGCCACCCTGATCGCGGCGATGACCGCTCCCGTGCAAGCGCCGGTCCAGACCGACGCGGCCGCCGAGGTTTCGCCGACCGTCGCGGTCGCGACCGGCGATCAGACCGCCGTCTTCGCCGAGGTCGTGCAAGCCGCCCAGATGGCGCCGGTCGAGGCCGCGGCCACGCCAGCTGCGCAGCCGGTTCCGGCTCAGCCGACCGCCGCCCAGGCCCAGCCCGCCGCCGCGACCGCGACCAAGACGGCTGAAGTCGTCGCGCCGCAAGGCCAGGCCGTCGACGCCGCCGCGCTCGAGGCCCTGGCCCAGCTGGCCAGCGACGACACGGCTGCTCCGGTCGTCGCCGAGGATCTGGCCGCGCCGAAGACCGCCGAAGCCAAGCCTGCCGCCGACGCCGCCAAGACCGCCGACGCGCCGAAGACCGCCGCTGTCGCTCAACCGATCGCTCCGAGCCCGGCTCCCGTCGCCGCCCCGGTCGCCGCTCCGGTCCAGGCGGAGGTCGTCGCCGAGGCCGCCCCGGTCGTCGCCGAGGCGGTGAGCGCCGAAGCCGTCGCCGAAGCCGCGGCGCCGGAAGCCGCCGTGACCACGACCAAGACCGCCGAGGCCCCCAAGGCCGCGCCGGCGCCGCTGGCCGCCCAGGCCCAGGCCGCCGACGCCGTGGCCGTCGAGACCGCCCAGGCCGTGACCGCCGTCGCCGCCGGCAATGGGGGCGACGCCCCGGCCGACGACAAGGGCTCGGACAACAACGCCACGACGGTCGCCGCCGTCGACGCGCCGGCCGCCGCCGCCGCTACGGTCGACACCAACGCCCTGGCCGCGCCGGCCCCGATCGTCCAGGCCCAGGCCGCCAGCGCCTCGGCCCCGGTCGCCGCGCCGGCCCCGGTGCGCGGTTCGCCCGAAACGGTCGCGGCCCTGTCGGCCGAGATCGTCAAGAAGGCCGGCGACAAGGCCACCCGCTTCGATGTGACCCTGACCCCGGACAATCTGGGCAAGGTCGACGTGCGCATCGAGATCGGCCGCGACGGCGCGATGACCGCCTCGATGAAGTTCGACACGGTGCAAGCCGCCCAGGAACTGCGCGGCAAGGCCAACGAACTGCGCCAGGCCCTGGCCGACGCCGGCTTCACCGTTTCGGACAACGGCCTGTCGTTCGACGTCTCCAGCCAGAACAACGGCCAGAACGCCAACCCCTTCCTCGCCTTCCAGGACTTCGGCGACCAGGGACAGCGCGCCTTCTCGGGCCGCGCGTTCCAGAGCGCCCTGACCGGCGAGGAGGACATCCTCATCACCCCCGAACTGCTGCCCGGCCTGAAGACGGCCGCCGACAGCGGTCTGGACATCCGGATCTAAGGAAGAGCCATGACCACCGCTGTCTCCTCGCAGAACACCAAGTCCGTCCTGGACAAGATCAACAACTCGCGCACGTCGCTCGCCAACAACGAGCAGACGTTCCTGAAGCTGCTGACCACCCAGTTGAAGAACCAGGACCCGCTGTCGCCCACCGACACGACCCAGATGACCCAGCAGATCACGTCGATGACCGGCGTCGAGCAGCAGCTGGTCACCAACGATCTGCTGGCCGCCCTGGTTGGCATGAACACCGGCACGGGCCTGTCTGAAGGCGTCAACATGATCGGCAAGCAGGTCACGGCGACGAGCGACAACTCGACCCTGAAGAACGGCAAGGCCACCTTCTCGTGGACCCAGCCGGGCGCCTCGACCTCGCTGACGGTCGAAATCAAGAACGCCGCCGGCAAGGTGGTCCGCACCCTGAAGCCGGACGATCAGAAGAGCGGCGACCACACCATCACGTGGGACGGCAAGGACGACAGCGGGGCCCAGCTGCCCAACGGCGGCGTCTACACGGTCGCCGTCACCGCCAAGGGGCCCGACGGCAAGGAGCTGAAGGTCACCAACATCAAGGGCCGCACCGAAGGGGTGGTCACCTCCGTCGACAACTCGACCGGCTCGCCGCAGGTCATCGTCGACGGCGTGGCGATCCCGGTCGACAGCGTCATCGCCATCACGGCGGCCGCCACGAACAACAACACCAACAATCAGACGGAACAAGAAGCCGCCTGATCCAACGATCCGCCTATCGAACGGGCGTCAGAATGACGCCGACGCGGTCCCCCGGAAGACGGTCTTCCCCCGGACCCAAACGCAAACAGCGCTGAACCCTTCGAACCCCATTTAGAAGCAGGAATTCAGTCATGAGCATCAACAGCGCCATGCTCGCCGGCGTCTCCGGTCTGATCGCCAACTCGTCGGCCCTGGCCGCGATTTCGGACAACATCGCCAACGTCAACACGGTCGGCTACAAGCGCTCCAGCGCCAACTTCTCGACCCTGGTCACCTCGGGTTCGAAGAACCAGACCTACAGCGCCGGCGGCGTGAAGGCCCAGACGCACCAGTTCATCAGCCAGCAGGGCCTGACCCAGTCGACGACGTCGAACCTGGACCTGTCGATCTCGGGCTCGGGCTTCTTCGTCACCACGGAAAAGCCGGAAGGCCTGACCGCCACCGACACCCGCTCGTTCACCCGCGCCGGCTCGTTCCAGCTGGACAACCTGGGCTACCTGCGCAACGACGCCGGCCTGTACCTGCAGGGCTGGCTGGCCG